>Ga0180009_10006815_pt1 | contig 11870 bp, 10 predicted proteins | sample OS_PC_MetaG_FD_123537 | JGI IMG/M metagenome (GOLD analysis project Ga0180009, IMG submission 123537) | Groundwater microbial communities from the Aspo Hard Rock Laboratory (HRL) deep subsurface site, Sweden - OS_PC_MetaG | ecosystem: Environmental > Aquatic > Deep subsurface > Groundwater...
AAGCCCAGGTAAGGTTCTTCGCGTTGCATCGAATTAAACCACATGCTCCACTGCTTGTGCGGGCCCCCGTCAATTCCTTTGAGTTTCAACCTTGCGATCGTACTCCCCAGGTGGAATACTTAATGCATTTGCTGCGGCACTGATCCCTATGGGACCAACACCTAGTATTCATCGTTTACAGCGTGGACTACCAGGGTATCTAATCCTGTTTGCTCCCCACGCTTTCGCGCCTCAGCGTCAGTTACGGACCAAGAGATCGCCTTCGCCACTGGTGTTCTTCCAGATATCTACGTATTTCACCACTACACCTGGAATTCCATCTCTCTCTTCCGAACTCAAGACTTGCAGTTTCAAAGGCAGTTCTACAGTTAAGCTGCAGGATTTCACCTCTGACTTACAAGCCCGCCTACGCGCCCTTTATACCCAGTAAATCCGGACAACGCTAGCCCCCTACGTATTACCGCGGCTGCTGGCACGTAGTTAGCCGGGGCTTATTCCAAAGGTACAGTCAAATCAAATCCCTTACAGAATTTGACAATTCGTCCCCTAGAAAAGAAGTTTACAATCTTACGACATTCATCCTTCACGCGGCGTTGCTGGGTCAGGCTTTCGCCCATTGCCCAATATTCCTCACTGCTGCCTCCCGTAGGAGTCTGGACCGTGTCTCAGTTCCAGTGTGGCTGATCATCCTCTCAGACCAGCTACCGATCGTTGCCTTGGTAGGCTATTACCCTACCAACTAGCTAATCGGATACAAGCCCGTCCATAGGTGTTACCGAAGCAACTTTAACAACATCACCATGCGGTGCCGCTGCATTATTTGGTATTAGCCCCGATTTCTCGGAGTTATTCCAATCCCATGGGTAGGTTGCTTATATATTACGCACCCGTTCGCCAGTATACTCATCCCCCGAAGGAAACTTTCCCCTTGACTTGCATGTGTTAAGCACGCCGCCAGCGTTCGTCCTGAGCCAGGATCAAACTCTCCGTTGTAAATTTTTCAATTTATAAAATTGGCGTAATCAAACTTATAATTCCTCTAAAGATTTCTTTAGTCATTCACTCTGTCAAAGAACATCTGTCTAAAACGGACTCCTAATTTAAATGTTATTTTCTTTTTTGTCAAGAAGAGAATAAAATAAATAACATTTTTTACATCGTCTATCAGATTATTTGCACATATTGTTTCAGAACACAAATTTTAAATTACAGCGTAGTATTTTAAAATGCAAGAGATTTTTTAAAATAATTTTATTTTCTGCAGATGATTACTTCCGACTTAGACATTTGCGCATTTGATCTTATTATGTGAGAACTTATTAGTTATTCTTCCTAACCGAATTATTGAGGAAGTTCTTGAAGTTTTGCGTTTGTTAGACGAGTTGAAAACTATTGAATATCTTAAGCTCATCTAAATCTTGGCATCAACAATCTGTATGTTTGTTTTGTTAATAATTACCATATTATTCTTTATTTAATTTCTGTTCCGGAATCACTCTTTTATTTGAATTATCTGGGGTATTCACTTAATAACATATTGAAAAAAATAGCATTTTGAAGTGATTAAGTTTTTTGTAGAAAAAACTTAAATTTTTATACATAATGAGCGAAAGTCAAACAACGTAGAACTATTTTTTAAAGAGTGATTGATAATGAGTTTTACATGAGCCAATTTAATAAAAACCCGTTAAGCGTATGGGGCATGTGCATACCCCAGATTGAATTATTAGCAGTTTAGTATTTGGGACAAGTATTTTAGTCAATTCGGCGAAATGTTGAAATAAGTAAAATGCCTTGACAAACTTGATATCAAATTATATATTTAACCATCACTCTTTCAAAGATCATCAGATCTTTGCTTTTGTGTCGCCCAATGTTTCCCCCCAACACTGGGTTTTTTATTAACGAATTTTGGTATTAATAATGTCGAAAGTGAAAAAGAAAGTGAAACAGACTGTAAAACTGGAATCCCCATTTAATAATTATTGGGATAAAACTAATTATATCATCCTATTTGCAGGATTATTAACATTAATGGTTGGATTCTATTTGATGACTTTTGGACCTTGGGATAATCCTTTATCTCTAACTGCATCCCCGTTGGTTTTATTAGTGGCGTATATTGTACTTTTCCCATTAGCTATTTTTTATAGAAGACAAACTTCAAAAGTTGAATTGGAAAATAGCGATGATCCTAGCGAAAGTTAAAGGAAATATTGTTTCAACGCAAAAGAATAAGCACTTAATTAGCCATAAACTATTAATTGTGCAAGAAGTTGATTTTCATGGTAATTATATCGGACGGAAAGACACAATAGCTCTTGATATGATCGATTCTGGAATTGGAGATACTGTGCTCATAGCAAAAGAAGGTGATGCGGTACAGCAAATTTTAGGGCACAAAAATGCTCCGGTCAATACAATTGTCATAGCCATTGTTGACGATATTGATCTAGTAGATTCTAATAAATAACACGATAGATAGAATTGCAGATATCTGAATTTGAGAGTCTTTTAAAAATTCGTGTCCTCTTATCCGTAGAAGGAATTGGGCCTGCCAGAGCTTTGAGTTTAATTTCAAAATTTTCCTCCATCAATTCAATAGATTTTAATTCAATTAACTACCTTCAGAGAATTGGAGGAGTGAGCCGTGAGATTGCTCAAAAAATAGGCTTATCTTTTTCAAACACTGACTCAGCAAGAAAGAACCTGGAAAAGGATTTAAGGATTATTTCTGCTCTTGGGGGAACTGTAATTTCAATTTGGGATGAGATTTATCCAAAATTATTGAAGAGAATTTATTCTCCCCCTTTGATTCTCTATTGTCTCGGCGATTTATCTAAATTGAATGAAAGTGGAATAGCTGTAGTTGGAACGAGAACCCCTACCCAATACGGCAAAGATTTGACCGAAAAAATTACTATCGGTTTAGTTCAAAAAGGAATAACAATTGTCAGCGGACTTGCAAGAGGAATTGATACAATTGCACATAAATCAGCTTTAAAAAGCAATGGAATTACGATTGCAGTTACTGGAAGCGGTTTAGATAAAATTTACCCCCCGGAAAATAAATCCTTGTACAACGAAATTGCGGATGCCGGAATAATCATCACAGAATTCGTGCCGGGGACAAAACCAGATGCAATTAATTTTCCAAAAAGGAATAGAATTATTTCGGGACTCTCGCTAGGAAGTGTAATTATTGAGACAAGGAAAAATGGTGGCGCGATGCAAACTGCAGGTTACGCGCTAGAGCAAAACAGGGAAGTTTTTGCGCTGCCCGGAAGTGTGAATATCCAACAGAGTGAAGGCACAAATTATTTGATTCAAAGGGCAGAGGCAAAACTTGTTACAACGGCTGAAGATATTCTTTGTGAATTCCCGATGTTTCAACAAGAAAAAACGAGAAGTGAGAACAAATTTGTAATTCCGGAACTGAATGCTTTTGAGAGCAAAATATTGGATGTGTTGGATAACCAAGGCAAGCAGATAGATTTAATAGCTTCACTAACAGGAATAACAGTTCAAAATTGCCTGGTTCATTTATTGTCACTTGAATTTAAGGGAGTTGTTACGCAGCTACCGGGGAAAATGTTTAGAAGAAATTTTTAAGAATTGATTTTCCTCATTAATATTTTTTTTTGCCCTTCCACAATTCACGCAATCTATCTCGAATATTTTTTTCTTGTCCATTCTCACTGGGGAAATAGTATTGAGTACTATTCATCTCTTTTGGGAAGTATTCTTCTTCAATAAAATGTTTATTAAAACTATGAGGATATTTATACTCTTTACCGTAGCCAAGGTCTTTCATTAATTTTGTTGGAGCGTTACGCAAGTGAAGCGGTACATTATACAGAGGTTTATTTTTTACATCGCCAATTGCTTCATCAATCGCAAAATAAGAGGAATTACTTTTGGGTGAAGAAGCAAGATAAGTAACACACTGAGAAAGAATTATTCTAGCCTCCGGCATTCCAATTTTATGAACTGCAGAAAATGTTGCCTCTGCAAGAACGAGCGCATTCGGAGATGCATTCCCAATATCTTCTGATGCAAGCACTACCAGCCTCCGCGCAATGAATAGTGGATCTTCACCACCTTCCAGCATTCTCGCCATCCAATATAAAGCGGCATCCGGATCGCTGCCGCGAACACTTTTAATAAAAGCGGAAATTACATTGTAATGTTCTTCGCCAGATTTATCGTATAAAATATTTTTGCGCTGTATAACATTTTCAATAACTGCTTTAGTTATACGGATTTCCTTTTCGTTGATCTCATTCGTAACGGCGGATTCAAGAATATTCAATAGTCCGCGAGCATCTCCGCCGCTGACATAAAAGAGAAAGTCCCTGTCAATATCGGTTATATGCAATGACGCTAAAAACTCATCTTTTATTAATGCAAAATTTAAAATACTATTCAGATCGTCCTTTGATAATTCTTCGAGGACATAAACGCGTGCTCTCGATCTTAGAGCGGGGATTACTTCGAAGGATGGATTCTCTGTAGTAGCTCCGATTAAAATAATTTCGCCCGATTCAACTGAATTAAGAAGGGCATCTTGTTGAGCTTTGTTAAAGCGGTGAATTTCGTCAAGAAAAAGAATTGTCTTTTTATTATGATTCATATTTTTTTTAGCGCTTTCAATAACTGAACGAACATCTTTCACTCCCGATGAAACCGCGTTCAATTTGAAAAAATCGGATTTTGTCTGTTCCGAAATTATTTTTGCTAGTGTTGTTTTGCCTGTTCCAGGCGGTCCCCATAAGATGAACGAACTCAATAAATCAGACTCGATCATTTTTCTTATGGGACTTCCACTTCCAACCAAATTTTTCTGACCCTGGAATTCATCTAAAGTGGTTGGTCGTATTCGTTCAGCTAGAGGAACAATAGGTAATCTATTTGATTTGCTTTCCATTGGTTATTTTTCTTCAATCTTTAACGCACGCTCACTGGGAGATAGCATATAATATCTTTCTCTGGCAACTTTTTCAATTTTAGAATTCTCCGTCTTAAGAGAATCAATCTCTCTCTCCAAATTCCGAATTCTTTTTTCAGTACTCTCAATCTTTTCTTTTAGATCAGATACTTCGGTTCTAATTTTATAATACTTTACAAGCCCAAATTCGTTTAAGAACAAAAATAAAACTACAATAAGCATGATGATTAGTATGACGTATCTTTTAATATTTCTGTTTTGCATAAACTATTTCGTTAATGAAGCATTAATTATTTTTTCAATGAGTTCTTCAAAACTAATTCCGGCAGCTTTCGCTGTTTTGGGAAGTAAACTCGTGCTTGTTAAACCTGGAAGCGTATTCACTTCGAGGCAAAAAGTTTCCAATTTCTTACTCAATCTAAAATCTATTCTGCCATAGTGAGCGCACCCAACAGAATTGTATGCAAGCAATGCCTGGCTTTGCAGCGTTTCAAGAACGTCAGCGGGGAATTTTGCAGGGACTTCATATTCACTCATACCGTGTGTGTATTTACACTCGTAATCGTAAAATGAGTGCTTGGGTTTTATCTCTAAAACAGGCAGCGGATGCCCGTCTAAAACACCAACTGTAATTTCATATCCATCAATGAACTGTTCTGCTAACGCTGTATCGCTGTACGTCAATGCAAGCAATAAAGCTTCGTCCAATTCAGATTCATCTTTGCAGATAGTTAATCCTATCGCCGAGCCTTGATCGTTTGGCTTAATCACACAAGGATAATTAATATTCTCGTTAATTTTTTTTGAGATGTTCTTAACATCCAGCAAATTTTTATTAACCACAAACCACTTTGGAGTTTGAACATCAAAGTGCTGAAGCATTACTTTTGTGAAGGATTTATTCATCGATATTGAACTTGCCAGCACACCGGAGCCGGTGTATTTTATTCCTTTTAATTCAAAGAGCGATTGAATCATGCCGTCTTCACCGTATTGACCGTGCAAGCCGTTGAACACGACATCAACATTATTGAACAAATCAGAGTTTACGGTTTTCAAATAATTTTTCGATGAAATATTTTTCACATCTTTCACAGAAAAATAATCATCATCATTTTCGAATTGCAATTCTCCCAATGCTGGATCGATCAATTTTATTTTATAGCCAAGACTGATGAGAGCGTCCCTCACAGATTTGGAGGACATTAATGACACTTCTCTTTCCGGAGAGGCGCCGCCTAAAACAAGGGCAATTGTTTTATCTTTTTTCTGCATTAATTTTTTTACCTAATATTTACTTTTGTTATCCAACTTAAGACCGTAAGTATCTTCAGCGACTTTGTACAATTCATCCAGATTACGGCGCGATAAAATAGATGGTCTGCCAAGAGTTTTGCATAGATATGTAATCTGGGCAGCATGTTCAAGTTTTTCCATATTGAAGTACGCCTCTTCAACTGATGTGCCTAATGTAACAGCGCCATGATTCATTAATAAAAACGCCCATGCATACTCTATGTGAGCTTTCAATGATTCCGGCATTTGATCGGTGGAAGGCGTAGCATATTTACAAAGCGGAATTTTACCAATGCCAAGAATCACTTCGGGCAAGATTGGCTCGTTCATTCCGATAAAGGAAGTAGCCAATGCCGTTGCGTAAATTGGGTGGCAGTGAATCACACTCTTAACTTCCGGTCTGTTATTATAAATGAATGTATGAATCTTATTTTCGGTTGATGCTTTGCCAACTCCGCTAATAATTCTTCCTGTAAGATCAATTTCCAAAAGATCTTCTTCTTCAATTTGTCCTTTGGATTTTCTTGTGGGAGTAATTAAAATTCTTTCTTCGTCAATGCGGCATGATAAGTTTCCATCATAAGCGGCAACAAATCCTTTGTCATAAACTTTATGACACGCAAGAGTTAACTCTTTTCTTAAAGACATTGCTGCTCTAACCTCTCCATGAGTACAATATTTACTAATCCATCATGTCCGGTTATTTGGGGTTGTTCATGCTTCAAAATAGATTTTTGAACAGCTCTTAATAAGTACAGTTGCTTATTTGCTCTTTTGCGAAATGCCTTGCGCACTTCGCTTTTAAGGTTTATTGAGAGTTTACCGGGAGAAAATTTATTCGCAATAATGTTATCAATACTTATACTTCCGTTGCTGCCCAAAATTTCAATTCTATTAAATGCCTTTTGAGTATTAAACGATACATTGAATGAGCCGTACCCGCCTCTTTCAAACTTAACGATAGCATTCGCAAAATCATCTACTTCGCTTTTGTAAATTACATTATCAACAATGCCGGAAATATTAACTATTTCACCACCGAAAAACCTTAGCAGATCAATCATATGAGTACCAAGATCGCGCAAAGCCCCGCCGCCGCTTTCTTTTTTATTGAACCGGTAATTATCATTTGGAACATACTTTGTATTAAAATGAGTATCAATAGAAACGATCTTGCCAATCAAATGATTATCAATTAATTCTTTGGCTTTTATAACCAACGGATGATAACGAAACACATAATTGATTGTTAAAAAAACATTATTCTGCTTACAGATTTCTATCATCTCATCTGCTTGAGCGCTACTTAGGGCTAATGGCTTTTCGCAGAGAATGTGTTTGCCTTTTTTTGCTGCTTCAATTACCTGCCAGTGGTGATTTGAATTAACGCTGGAAATGTAAAGAATATCAAAATCGGAATTCAAAAAATCAGCGAAGTTGTTGAATGATTTTTCAGCATTAAATTTTTTAGCAACCTTTGCGGCACGGTTCAAATCAGAACTATACACACTAATAAGTTTATTCTTCTTTAACATCGTAAGCGCGGGTAAAAACGTATTCTCCAAATAATTTCCGCAACCGGCAACTCCCCATTTTAATTTTTTGGAACGGACAAGGGGAAGTTTGATTTTTCGTGCTGCATTCATTTTATATTTTTAATTTATTCATTAATGTTTTTATTGGGGTTGAATTCTGCATGATATAAAAATGAATTGCCGGAACATTTTTATTCAATAAATCTTCAACCTGTCTTGCTGTCCATTCCACACCTATTTCTAAAACATGCTTCGGGTCGGCTTGTTCAACTTCAGATGCAAATTCGTTAGGAATGTCAATATAAAAATTTTTGGGGACGCTGCTCACATGGCTTTTTGAAGTAAGAATTTTAAGACCCGGAATTATGGGCACGGTAATACCTGTTTTTCTGCATTTCTCAACGTAATCAAAATAGTTTTTATTATCGAAGAACATTTGAGTTACAATATATTCTGCGCCGGCATCAACTTTTTGTTTTGTGAATTTTATATCCGTATCCAAATTCGGCGCTTCAAAATGCTTTTCGGGATAGCCGCCTACGCCGATGCAGAAATCCATTTTTTCCGCATCGAGTATAGAATCTTCTAAATATTTTCCTTTGTTCATATTCGAGATTTGCTTCACTAAATCGAGAGCATTTTGATTTATGCTCCGGCCGAATTTTATTGGTTTACGAAATCCATTATCATCGCCTCTAACAGCCAAGATGTTGTCTATTCCCAAATAATGAAGCTCAATCATGAAATCTTCGGTTTCTTCTTTTGTGAAACCTTGACAGATTACGTGTGGAACTGCATCGATGTTATACTTATTTTGAATTAATGCGCAGATGCCTAGCGTTCCCGGTCGCTTACGTTTGATTCTCATTTGATATTCACCGCTTGCCGTTTCCTCGTAAATAACCTCCGCAGCGTGGCTAGTAATATCAATGTATGGCGGATTGTACTTAACAATCTCTTCAAGTACAGACATCAGTTGTTTTATATCTCCGCCTCTTTTTGGTGGAATAATTTCAAAACTTAATACTGTATTTTTTGCTCTATCTAAATGTTCAGTTACGCGCATGTCTTCCTATAGTTTTTCGTGTTGGAAAAGTTACAATAATATTTAACAAAATTCTTTCTTATCAATTATTTGTGCGGCGAAATAGTAAAGAGGAATTTAGAATTTTTTGCTATTTCATCCTTATTTGTTGTTACTTTCAAATATTCTCCATTCAACCATTTCTGCGTCATATCATCATAATGCTCACTCATAAAATGCCCGGATTGTCCGGTAGGCAGAATAAATAAAAATTCATCCGGTTTAGCGAAATCAAAAATGTATCTCATTGAAGGACCGAGCTTATTCTCATACGGTTTTGTAAAAGAATATTCTGTGTTAAAAATTGTTGTTCCATCGCCACCGAGTTCAAATGGACCGACATTAAAAAATTTATCCAGCAACGGAGAAACACCAGAAAAAGGATGCTTAAAAGTTACTGTATGAAGTTTTTTCCATTGCCAGTCTGCAACGTTATTACCAAATTTATTTTCCAGATAACCTAGCGCATCAACTAAACTTTTTCTAACGATATCATTTTTCAATTCATGATATTCTGTGTTAACATCGTCAAACCATTTTGAGTATTCCGATTCCAATAATTGTGGAATCACACGATACGGAACATTGGCAATAAAAATATATTCGTTAAAAAGTTCCTCTCCCATTTCATCTTGAAAAATATTTTTAAGGAGATACTGATAAAACACAATATAAATTGCCGGAGTTTGACTATGCATTTCCATTTCAAAGTTCCACTCCCCTAACATTTGCAACGCTAAATCAAGGTTCTCGTCTTTTACCTCCGCATCCCTAAATGCATTCAAAATAAACGGAATAATTTTTTTAGCATAAGGGGAATTTATATCCGATTGATATTTTTGAAAATCCTCAACTGAGTGGACTTCTTTCGAATTTAATAGTTCTGTGATCCGCTCGATACGAGAAGGCGGTTCCCAGATATTTGAAATATGATGCTCAAAAGATTTAACCGTTTTATTATTAGCCGAAGCAATGTAGCCATCCGAAGGATTGAACAATTTCGGCAGTTCTGAATAAGGGACAAATCCCTTCCAATCATGTGCGCTTGTTGTTCCATCATAAACAAGTGTGGGGCTGTTGTGTTTTCGAATTGGAAGCCGCGCCGCGCAAATGTAACCGATATTGCCTTCCCAGTCGCCGTATACAAAATTTTGACCCGGCACAGTAAAATGCTCAAGCGCATTTTCGAACTGATTCCAATTCTCAGATTTATTAACAGAAATAATCCCCCTTAATTCATCGCTAAAGGTTAAAGCCGTCCAACTCATGCTCACATCAGAATTTGCTGCAATATCATTCGGGAACAAAACATTATAAGGATGAATATCGGAAACAACCGGACCCCGATGTGTTTTCCGAATTTCATAGATTACGCTTGTGGAATCCTTAACTTTTATTGTATCGCTTTTAATTTGCAGCGTATGCCATTTTGAATCGTAAAAATATTTTGTGCGCGACGAATCAAATTTTTCAACGAAAAAATCTGCGTCATCAGCCATTACATTTGTAAGAACCCATGAGATGTGATCGTTCTTTCCGATTACTACTCCAGGCACACCCGGCAGCGTAAAACCAGATACAGAATACTCAGGAGAAATTATAACTGCCGTTAGCCATTTGGCTGGAGCAGAAAACGCCAGGTGAGGATCGTTTGCAATAATGGGACTTCCTGAAGCTGAATGATTTTTATTAACTACCCAGTTATTAGAACCGAGATGTGTTCCGCCATAAACCATAAACTCGCGGAATGCTCTATCTGTGTTAATAAAATCGATCGGTAGTGATGCATATTTTTGTATTCCATCTGGGATTATTGTCGGAGCGTTTTCATCGAAGTCAGGAATAATTTCCAATAATTTTTCTTCGCCAATTTTTTGTAACAAATGAGTAAATGCGATGTCTGTCCACCAGCTAATATTAAGCTCCCACGCCATAAGTTTTGCGATTATTAAACTATGTTCGGGCTGCCAAGGATATGGGTCGTATCCAAGCAGATCAAACTCTACAGAATGTTTTCCGTTTTTTTCTTGAATGAAATGATTAACGCCATCGCAGTATGCAGATAAATAATACTTCGAAATATCGCTCAGTTTTTCATAGTTGCTTCTTACGTGCTCGTATATTCCAACAGTTCTGAACATTTTATCGAACGGAAGAGTTTTGCTGCCAAAGATTTCCGAAAGCCTTCCTTCCCCTGCCCTTCTGCTTAAATCCATTTGGAATAATCTTTCCTGCGCGTGAGCGTAACCGAGAGCAAATATTGCATCGAATTCGTTCTCAGCAATTATTTTTGGAACTGCATTTTCATCCCTGTAAATATTAACCGCTGCCGAAATTTTGGTCGAATTAGTTTCGCCGTCGTAATCGGGTAAATACGAATTAACAACGAAATAAGATATTACGGCAAATGCCGAAATAAGAATGAAAATGGATGCTGCAATTATTAATGCCTTCTTCATAAAAGTCTAAGCCCCGTTATCCGTTTATTATTTAACAAAATTTAATTCTTATATTCAATTGTAATTTAAATATTTTTGGGAACATTAAATGCCGTCTGTAGAATTTTTATTGATCTTTCTCATCATTATCTCGATACTTTTACTATCAATACTCATTTTTAAGCGCGTTAAAACTGTTGATTCAAGCGCAATTGCGGATTCACTGAAACATATTTTTGAAGAAAAAGTTGGAGTTCTCGAAAAGCAAATTAAAGATGAATTTGAAAGGAATAGATCCGAATTTGTAAGACAATCGCGCGAGCACAGGGAGGAAATAAGTAATTCATTCAAATATTTCGGCGATCAGCTTTTTGAAAGAATGAATGATATTTCGAAAATGCAAAAAGATCAGCTCGAGAGTTTTGCCCAGCAATTGAATAAGCTTACAGAAACAAATGAGAAAAAATTCGACGATCTTCAGAAAAAAGTTTCAGACCATTTAAAAGAGATTCAAGAGAGTAACAGTAAAAAATTAGAAGAAATGCGAGTTACAGTTGATGAGAAACTAC
>Ga0180009_10006816_pt1 | contig 11869 bp, 9 predicted proteins | sample OS_PC_MetaG_FD_123537 | JGI IMG/M metagenome (GOLD analysis project Ga0180009, IMG submission 123537) | Groundwater microbial communities from the Aspo Hard Rock Laboratory (HRL) deep subsurface site, Sweden - OS_PC_MetaG | ecosystem: Environmental > Aquatic > Deep subsurface > Groundwater...
AAAGCATAGAGAATCTATAATGTTACTTTTTCCTGATCCGTTTGGACCCAGTACGGCTGAGAAATCATTTCCAAATTTTAGCTCTGTAGGTTTGGCAAAAGATTTGAAGCCAACGGATTTAATACGTCTTATTACTGTCATCTTTTTAGAAACTATCGAAGGAAGTTTATAAATTTTTCTTAAAAATAAGTAGTTGAGCAAGTGAGATAGTGGGCGGATAAAAGTTTATTTTGGTTTTAGAAGTCTTGTCTTTATTAAATTTAAGATGTTGGAGTGCAAGCTGTTTTAACCTTCTTCTAAAGTTTTGCATCTGCCATTGGATTCTTCTTTTTTCTAGAGTTCTTTGTCTCCATTTTTGAACATAGTTGTTATGCTGTTCTCTGTTATCTTTTCTATGTTCTATTTGTTTTTGAATAATTTTAGATTTATTTTTATAATAGTATCTTTGAGCTTGTTCATTACTTCTTATTTTCCTTTCTTCATCTGTTAGTAATCTTGGTCTTCCTGGTTTTGTTGCTAATTTTAAGTTATGCATATCATTTTCTTTTTGTTTTTTATTCCAATTTCTGAAATTATAAGATTCTACTTGTTTTGGCAGATAAAGTTTTGAACATAAAGAGCATTTATACTTCCTTCTAGGTAAAAGTACAAGTTCGTAATTGCAATTTGGACAGTTTTTCATAAACTAAGAAAATTATAACTTGGTAATAAAGTTTTTGCAAATAAAGAAATTAAGCTTTTAAAGCTTCTAATTCTGCTTCTAATTGAGCTATTTTTACATAAGCCAGGCTTAACAGGCAATATGTATCTACAGCATTAAAGCTCCCAGCATTCCTAACGCATTCACTCGGAACTTCAGTAGAAGCTAACCCTATCTGCGTTCTGTCTGATGTTTTTTCTTCTCCATTCTCATTCCATTTTAGGTTATATGAATACAATTTAGCAGTTGAAAAATCAAAATCATTTATGTCTTTTTCAGCTAAATTAGCTTTAATTTCTGGATCTGAATAGACATCCCAAGAACTTGCTAAAGTTGTTCCCCCCGTTACAACCTGCAAGGTTGAATTGGGGTTGGTTAAACCAATTCCAACCTTGCCTGTGGCCGTAATTCTCATTTTTTCTGAAGCATCAATTAAATTATTATTAGTAAAAAATCCTAAGCCATACTGGGTGCCAATGATCCCTTCCTGCAGCATTTTTGCAGCAGCACCCACTGCAGGGAAATTTCCAATTGTCTCGCTTGTGTAAAATTCTAAAGCCCCAAAAACCTGATTGTTAGCATACCAGGCATCATCATTTGTAGCAGTAAGCCTGATTGTTGGAAGTTCATCACTTGAAGCATTAGATGCAATTTCAAGGTGTTTTTGCGGGAATATTGTTCCGATGCCCACATTATTGCTTGTTGAATTTACAAATAATATATTTGTATCGACAAAAAAACCCTGTGTTACATTTAATTCCCCACTTGATAAATCAACAACTATATCTCCTGCACTAATTAAAGGGATAGTAAAAATTAAGAGAGCTACCGCTAGGAAAGGTTTAAAAAATGCGGAAAAATTGAAATTTTTAATTATTAACTTACTAAATTCTCCAATTTTATTTTTAAAATTTGTTTTTTTCATTTTAATTTCCTCCTTTTTTAATATTTTTTTGGTAAAGCTTTCTTTCGCGAGCATTTCTTTTTAAGAAAGGCTCTTAGGGTGTCCAGCTTTCAGTTAAACTACCTTCTAAACATAAACCTCCTGTTTTGTTGACATAAGCAACTACATTATTTCCATTTTCTATTATAAAAGAATCTGGTGTTCTTGTATCCTCACAACTATTATCATTATCACCACAATCACTATCTTCTATACATAAATTTCCATTTTTATCAATGTAAGCTACAGTATCATAACCCGCTCCTTTAATTATGAAAGAATCACTTGGTGGAATACAATTAGCAGATGCTGTGCAACTCCCTTTTAATTTTAAATTTCCTAAGTTATCAAAATAAGCAACATTTGTTCCTGAGGGATTATTAATAATAAATTTATCTGTGTCAAGAGTATAAAATATTTCTAATTCTGTTAAATTTAATTTTCCTTCAGAACTTAAAGTAAATTCTAAAGGAATTAAACAATTATCTGTTGTACAGGTATTATCTAAATAATTTTGTAAGGCATCTTTAAAGTCTAGTTCATTTAATTTGTATTGGATGTTTATTGAGTTAATATTGAAATCAAAAATATCATCTCCTTCTATTTCTATTGGAACTAAACAATCTCCATTAGAATCTTCCTCGCATACATCTAAATAATTTTCAATTTCTAATTTAACATCTAGGTCTCTTGGAGCATAATAATTGTTATGGAATATTTCAGTTCCGTTTATGGAAACTGTTGCATTTCCTGTTGGTTTTATATAGATTCTTAAAGTATCATTATCAGTATATTGACTATCACTAACCTGAGCCATTACATCAGAATAACCGATTGCATTAGTGTCTGGAGAACCGCAGGTAACATACCTATCACTTGTAATACTACAGTCTATTAAAGTTGTATTTGATTCTGAAATTATTGAGAATGTGCTTTCATCTGCTGAATTATCCTCATCATAATGGCAGTCCCATAAATCTACACTTATATCACTTCCATCAGAGTTTCTTGTTGTATAATCATCACTACAACCAACTAAGGTTGGGGCTTCGTTTGGAAGATATGTTATATTTAGGAATGCATTATCATTATACTCAGTATACCTTGCTGTTGAATCATAACTTTCTGTTTGAGATTGAGCACCAAAACCAATTAACTGATCTTTTTCATATTCTTCAATTGTGTCTGCAGTTACATCCCAGTTATGCCAGACATTTTGGGTATCACAATAAGATGAATTTATATAATTCTCCCAGCTTGGACCATCATTCCAAGTAACATCATTCTCTGTCCAGCCTGTACTGATCTCCCAGATATCTGTATCTGTTTTTCCGCTTTGAGGTTGATAATAACCTTTACAATACATAAATAAATTTGAATTAATTATTTCAGAACCTGATGGTATACCAGATAAGCTAAATTTCAAAACTATTCTCATATTCCTATTACTATTTCTAGTCTGATGATCTAAATAACTTAATCCACCATTATTTACATCTGGATTTTCCTCTTCTATATAACTAGAAGCTGAAGAACTAATTGTAGTGAAACTAGGATCAATTATAACAGGATAAATTGCATTATCCATCCAGTTTTGTGGAAGTTGGATTGTTAAGATATTATTATTTATTTGGTAATTTAGATTTTCTTTATAATTATTTGCATCAAAGGCATATAAATTAGATATGCTAAATGTTTTGTCTCCTTTATTATTTAAAATATCTTTAGAATTATTTACTAGCCCATTTGTGTCTATTTCAAAACCAATTTCATTAAAGGATGGTTTTTTATTCAAGATAATCTCTTCTTTTAATCTTCCATTCTCATAAGTATATCTTAAGTTTACATCATCTGAAATTCTGTAAGTTATTTGATTACCATTAACATTTAAAATAGTTCCTTTTGTTAATGGCTTGAATGTTAAATAAGTATTATCTTTCTCTATTTTAATTTCTGAATCCTTGAAATAAGCTTTGTAAATTCCTTCTGTCACTTCATAATCATATTCTGTATTAGAAGGCTTTATTTCTGTATTAATTGGTTTGTAAATTCCATTATCTAAATAATTAATTGGTCTTGTATATAGAGAAGCAGTATATGTACTATCATCATTTAGATAAGCATTAAAATTCTCTCCTTTAACTTCTTTAGGTAAAATTATATCATTATTTTGCAGGTTTTTAATTTCATTTGCCTCTAAAGTTTCAATTGTTTTTTCTCCTACTGATATTTCTGCTTTTGATATATCAGCATCTTTTGGTAATTTAATGTATCTTGTAGTTGAATCACCATTAATTGAGATTGTTTCATTTTTATTTCCGTTGCTTAAAGAATCTACTTTAATATAATTAGAATGTAATTCTCCATCATACTCTATATCATCAGTTCCATCACTACCTATGTCCAACTTTAAATCTGTAGGATAAATTAAATCAGATTCAAATTTAACTTCACTTTCATATACTTTTTGAGAAGCCCAGTCTCCTAAATATCTGTAATACCATCTTGTGCTATTTGTAGTAGAATCAATATAGTTATTTATATTGCTAACTTTAAAAATAAAAGCTGTATTATTTTCTAAAAATAAAGGATTATCCTCATAAACATCAAAATAAACTTCTTTGCTTTCATCTGTGAAACTTGGAATACTTGAAGTTACTATCTCATATTCTTGTGTGTTGTAATTATATACAGCAAATCTACCATAGCCTCCGCCATAAACCCTCATTTTTAGGTGGAACAAGATATGATTGATATTAGCAGGAATATCTAAGTTCTGTATTTCTACTATCTCCCCTGTAGCTTTTCCTGCAGAATAATAAGTATTCCAGTCTTTATCTGTACTTTGGGTAGATGGATAAGTTGAATCCAGTTCATTTGCTTCTATTATTGAGAGTGTTGGCTCTTGATAAGAATTAGCTTCTACATCTAACGAATTTCCTTTTATTTTTAATGCTGCTCTTTCTAAATCTATTTTCTTATTTAAATTCAAATTAATTGTCTGGCTTCCAGCAACTGAAAAATTTAATTCTTTGAAATTATCTCCATCTGAAAAATTATTTTCTAATTCAGTTCCATTTTCATATATTGTTAAGGTAAAAAATTGAGAATCTGTTAAGTTTCCATCTGAAACTTCAGCTAAAATTTCATAAGTTCCTGAGGAATTTTCATCTGTCTGCCAATCCCCACTTTCATTTAGAGGATTTGAATAAGAATAAGTTAAAGTATCTAAATCATACTCTGTTGAAGTTACTGTTAAGTTAATTAAATCTCCTTCTATACCATAAATATCATCTATTTCATCTAATACTGGTTGGGTGTTATTTCCTTCTATAACATTAATTACACTATCTATCCCTCCTAACATAAATATTTCAGAAGCACTAATCTCTGTTACAAAAGTTTTTCCTAAAGAGGACATCATTGATTGAGATAAACTAGTAAATCTTTTTGCTGCAATTTCTGCTTTTCCATCTCCATCTAAATCTCCTATTGCTGGAGCACTTGCAATTTCTCCTCCCAAATCATAATCCCATTTATAAGCTAAATTATTTTCAAGAACATATAAGGTTCCATTTCTTCCGGCAAAGATAACATTATTATTTCCATTATTATCAATGTCAAAAATATCTGGAGCAGAATGATATGTATCTCCAGGGGAATATGTATTTAATGCATTACAATTATAATCATAAGTTCTTATACTTCCTGTTGAAGATTCGCTTCCAGCAGAATTTCTTGTAACCAGTGCAATTTCTAATTTATTATCCGAATTTAAATTTCCAACTGCTGGGTCGGAGATGGGAATTTGAGGTAATGCAATAGAACATTCTTCAGTTCCTGTTAATGCATCGACAATATGCAATTTCTCTGTACAGGTAACCCCGGTAGGACAAAAAGCTGGGTCATCAGTGGTTGTATAAATGATTTCATAGTCGTTATCTGCATCAACATCAGCAACAACAGCAGTATGATAGATAAATGCATCACTATTATTCCATTTTTTAACTACATTATTTCCATCATATTCATAGACATAAATTCCAAATGAATCTGGAACAATAATTTCTGGATAGTCATCTGAGTCGATATTAGCTATTGCTATTGCACCTTTAGCTCCTCCACTAACTGCATAAGGACCTATATCAATATTTTGCTGTAAATCAAAATTATGTCCGCTTCCAGGTTCTAGGATATACAAATGTCCTTGCCAATTTTTTAACCCACTATAATCTGCAATTAATATTTCCTTTTTACCATCATTATCAATATCTGCTATTGCTGTCTGTCCTATTTCCCCATAATCACTATCTCCACTATGTTGATCAGCTTCATAAGGTAAATTATATTTATATCTTGCATCCCCTTCATCTAATTTTCCTTTTTTGTTTGCCTTAAATGCATATACAGTTCCATCATTAGCAGAGCCATAAGGAAATCCAGCAAATACAACCTCTTTTATTCCATCATCATTAATATCATCTATGCTTGGAGCTTTTCCAATTATAAAATCATTCTTGTAAAATTTCCACTTTTCAGTAAAGTCCCTGCACTTGTTATTACTTTCTTTGCAGTTTAACACATAAAATCTTCCTTCCCAGTTTGTAGAAGATCCTCCCTGAGTAATAGAAGTTGCGGTTAGAATTTCCATCTTACCGTCCCCGTCAATATCTGCTATGGAAGGAAAATCAAAAGCTCCAGGGTCTACAGCAGAATCTAAAGTCCAGGAAGATTGCTCGTCATCAGATTTGGATAAATCTCCTTTTAACAAAGTAAACCCTGTTCTTCTCAAATCATGGTGGTAGAAAGGCCAGTCTATTGCCACTGCATCCCAGAATAATCTGAAAAGACCTGCTGTTGCTTTCATTGCGTGGGGGATTACTGCATCAGCAACATTTTCTAAATCGGTTCCTTGATTATTAACATCATCATCTGCTAAATCGTTATGATCTGAAATAATTGTAACACCATCTCCACTCCACATATCAATTCCATCATCAGAAGAAAAATCTCTAAGGGTATTATCTGTATATCTATATTGATCATTGCCATCTACATCATCACTTGCAAAGTATTGAGTTTTTTGTGCTGTGTACCAAAATAAATCAAATAATTCTTTATTACCCACTCCAGAAACTTGATCATCATCTGGTTCTACATTGGACCAATCAAAGTTATCCATATTTGGAAGAGATTCATAGTTGTATTGGTCTCCTTCATAAGATAAACCTTTGTAATTCTGTTCAAGTAAATCAATATCTCCTGTGTATTCTTCTAATGAGGAGTCATCTGCACCATTGTCCCCACTACTCCCTCCACATCCGGCTACCCAATTAAAACCAGATTTGCCAACATGACAATCTAAATGCATATGTTCTGGGACTGTGGCATCCTCTAATAAATGGACGACCCTCCCCAACCAGTAATAAGATTCATCAATTTTTCCTTTTAAGTATAAAGGAATTACTCTATTATTCCAGAATTCCAATGCTCTCCTATAAGAACTTTGTTGATTAAATCTCCAGATATTTAATCCATCGTCATATTCTCCGTCTTCAGGATTGTCTGATTCCCAAAAATGACTAAAAGCCCTTGTTACAGGAACATCTTCTTCAGAAGAACCATCTATAATGTCATCTCCTGATTTATAATTTCTTTCAGAAAAACTATCATCTGTATAAATATCATTTTTAATATGATCTTTTATTTCAAAAGGAATTAGTTTCCAAACATCTTGTGATTCGTTTGTTATGTACTGATGGACAGGTTTATCAGTATCTGATTTATAGGCATAAGAAATGGAAATATTTAATACTAATAAGAAAATACAAAAAATGATTAATAAAATATGCTTTTTCATTTTTTATTTACATAGTAAATTAAGATTGAAATTATTACTCCTATAGTTGTGTAGATTATTATTCCTCCTAAAAAATAAGGCACAACCCTTGACAATCCTTCAAATCCCAAATATTTTCCTATTGCTTCTCCTAAACCAAAAGGAAAACCAATAGAAGCAAAATACCATTCATCAAAAGTTAAGTTTAAACCAATAATAAAAGAAATAATTCCTGCTATTATTCCGATTATGCCTCCAGTTAATCCGTATTTTAATCTTTGTTTATCGTTTTTCTTTTTCATAGTTTAATACCTCCTAAAGTATTGGATACTATTTTGATAACATCAAGATTATTTAAGTTAAATAAATTCTGTCCGAGTTCTGTGAGCAAAGCGAACTTATCTAAAGGATTCTCTAATTGTTGTTCTATTTCATAAGGAGTCAATTTCCATATAAATTTAGATTCATTTGTTATATATGGATGGACTTCTTGATTATTTCCTGTTGTATAACCTAATGCTATATTTATAACTACTAAAAATAATATACAAAATATTGATATTAGTTTAATTTTATTCATCTCTTTTTTATTTTATAAACTAAATAAGCTATAATTATTCCCATAATAATATAGGTAATTATTAAACTAAACATATACAAAAATGCACAACCTATATCAGAACATTCTCCAAAAAGATTAATAAGATAAAGGATTGGAAATGGCAAATAAAATGCAAAAAATTCAGGCAATGTTTCATCTAGAAAGATAAATAACATCCCAATTAGAAAACCAATCCCTCCTCCTGTTAACATATATCCCCATTTATTATTTTTCTCTTTTATTTTTTTCATATTATCATCTCCATTATATTTTTCACCTCAAACTCACCCCAGCTAAATTATCTTCAATTATTAATTCAGGACTAACATCAATTACTTTTTCAATGTTTTCAATTAATTCATTATCAGCATAAACTTCAATTCTAAGTAAATGCTTTCCAGCTAAATTTAGTTTTACTTTATACTTAAACTCTTTATCTTTTCCTTTAGGGATATTCTTGCTAATCTCTTTCTCATTATCTCTATCAAGCTCTTCCAAATTAAAAACAACTTTAAAATATTTATTTTCTTCAAAAGTATTATTATAATTTAAAATAATCTCTTCTTCAACACCAATCTCAAAACTAGGAATAATTAACTCATAATTTTCACTTAAAGAAGGACCTTCAATTATTTCATCTACATTGCTTAAATCAATTAAACCACTTCCATATCTAATATCTTTTCCAGCATCACCTAAGTCTAAACTACCTTTTTCTAAAGTTGCTTTAATCTGAGCAGAACTTAAATTAGAATCTTTTTCTAACATCAAAGCTACAGCACCACTTATATGGGGAGTAGCCATACTAGTCCCAGATAAACAACTATAATCATTTAAGTAACTAGAGCAGATACCAACACCAGGAGCAACCACATCAGGCTTGATATAATCAGAAATACTATCTCCAGAACTAAATGAAGCAACTAAATTATTATCATCTACTGCGCCAACAGTTATGGCTTCTTTAGCAATACCAGGAGTTGTAACACCATAAAAACTCCCACAACCATTTCCACAATTTCCAGAAGCAATTACAACAATAATACCATTATTAACAGCTTGTTTTACTTTTAAAACTTCAGGGGCATCTAATAGATCTTTAGGATTTCCAGAATAACCAGCACCTAAACTTAAACTAATTATATCCACATTATTTGCAATAGCCCAGTCAATTCCGTTTATCAGCCAGCTTAATTGCCCATATCCATTATTATCTAAAACTTTTCCATTTAAAATAAAAGAATTTGGAGCAACTCCAGAATATTTTCCACTTCCTGCAATAATTCCAGCTACATGAGTTCCATGACCTTGAAAATCATTTGGATCACTACCGCCTGTAAAATCTTGTTCTAAAATAACTCTGTCCTGAAACATCTCATGAGCTTTATTAATTCCTGTATCTAAAACAGCAATTCTAATTCCAGTACCATTATAACTTAAATTCCATAAATAATCAGCATTTATCTGCTCAACACTAGAATCTAATACCATAAAAGTTTCCCTGTCAGGCCATATCTTGACAATATCACTAGAAATTAAGTTCTCAATGTCTTTTCCTTTTAATTTTCCAGCAACTAAATTACTATCAGAAATACCTTCTATCTCTCCTAAATTTTCTAGATTACTTTCAACTTTATTTTTATCTTTAACCTGTATTAAAACATTTATTTCTTTTTCAGGATTTTCTTTAATTTCTTTAGTAACTTCATTAGAAATTTTAGATTCAGTTTGGATATTAAAGAATAATAAAAAAAGAACACCTATAAGAACTACTCCAAAAATGAAAGATTTTGGTTTAATTTTAATAAAACCTCTTTATTTATTAGAAAATATATATTGAATATTATATATAAATATTGCTAAAGTTTTAGAAATAATTATCCAAACAAATTTACAAACCAATTCACAATAGTTTTAACAACTGTTTTTTCACTGCAAATTTTGTTTTGGCAATTATAAGTTAAACATTCATAATCAAAACTGCATTCTTCATTTATCTCTTTTAACAATTCCAAATCTCTATCATAATTGCAATAAATCCCTTCATTAACTCTTTCTTTTTTTGATAAGCATTTTTCATTGTACAAACAGCCATCACAGCATTCATCTATTAAACCATTGCAATTATTGTCTAAATTATCGCAAATTTCTCTAACCGGAAAAACAGCAGTACAGTTATCCCAAATTCCTTCATTACAGCTTTCAGTGCCAAAACTGCAAGCCCCTATATTACTTTCTCCGCATTGTCTGGTTAAATCTTCATCTATTTTTCCATTGCAGTTATTATCTAAACCATCGCAAATTTCAGGAAATTTTGGATTTATTTTAGCATCATTGTCATTGCAGTCTTCATTGCAATCTCCTGCTTTAAATCCATCTCTATCTTCATCCATACACACTTTGCAATCTCCAAAACATGTTTCTTTATTTTCTCCAGTTTCGCATATATTATTACCGCAGCATATTATTCCGGCTAAACAGCCAGATTCATCTTCATAAAAATAATCTGTAAGATCCGACAGGCAGATACTTAAATAATTATTTGGAAGATTAACACAGGCTTCTTCATTCAACTTTTCCCAGGAAGAATCATATTTAACACCAATATAAGGACCCTTAAGCTCATTATCTAAAATTATAGTAGGTGCTTTTTCATTTAAATTATTAATATCCCATTTCCATTGGGGATTATCAGGATATTCATCACCATTCTTATAAGTTTTAAAAAGGTCTTTACTGATAATTAAATTAGCGGCTGATGCTGCCTGATTATTTGAGTCATAATGAGTTTCTTCATTTACTATATCAATGCCATTTACTGTTTCTGTGGCTCCTGATGCGATTGTTTCAGTTACTCCATCAACATCTACAACAATAGCTCCGCCTGAACCAACTCTAGCTAATCTAATAATTTTCCCATCTTTCTCTATCCTGTCTCCAGAATTGAAAAATAAATCTTCATAATCTGTATTATAAACAGTAATTTCATCATTATCTGCATCTAAAATTTTCAAATTTTTACCCAGAAATCTTATCTCCAAAGGTCTTGATCGTGTGGCTTTTGTTGCATCAATAGGCTCAGAAAACATAAAATAATAACCAATATCACTTTTATAGCCTTTTTCTAAATCTACTTTGATATTCATCATTACATTTTCTTCAATATCATAGTCAGAACTCTGGAATGTAATTGCTGAATCTCTTAATTTTTCAACATCTTCATCAGTCATAATTTTGTTAAATAAAAAAATGCCTTCATCAGCAGATTTAATTCCCTCTATATTAACAGTTTTTCCATCAATATTTAAAGGGATATAAGCTTCAGCAAAAGCTAAATTAATTAAAAATATTATCAAAATTATTGGAAATTTTTTCATTTTTTCTATTAAAATATATAAAAAGTATATTATTTAAACATTCCTAAGTATCCAAAAATTTTCATTTTTTCTTTTTAGGTCTATCCCAAAATTAATTTTAAATTTGAGTGGGAAGTTAGATAAATATATTATATTTAAAGATATATTAGATAGAAGATTAAGTTACTTACTCATCTACTGAAAAAAGTATTAATACTACCTTTTTGGGGGTCTAATAACCAGCCAACGGTCTTTTTTTGGAGGGGAGATTCTATTCACAAAGCGGTTGACTTTCCTCTTTATTAAAGGCTCATGGTATTGCATAAAATAACCTATCAAGCTGGAAAGGGCATATAATAAAAAGGTAACTCCAATAAATAAATAAAAAACAGTAAAGAGTTTAGATAAGGTTGTAGTGGGATGTAATTCT
>Ga0180009_10006817_pt1 | contig 11866 bp, 7 predicted proteins | sample OS_PC_MetaG_FD_123537 | JGI IMG/M metagenome (GOLD analysis project Ga0180009, IMG submission 123537) | Groundwater microbial communities from the Aspo Hard Rock Laboratory (HRL) deep subsurface site, Sweden - OS_PC_MetaG | ecosystem: Environmental > Aquatic > Deep subsurface > Groundwater...
GTCTCCAAAAAGCTGGTGGCCCAGGGGTTGGCGCTCAGCGCGGACCGTTTCTATCCCATTCTGGTGGCGGTGGTCCGGGAGAGCCACCGCCACAAGCTCCCGGTGTACGTGCACGCCACGGAGCTGGACACGGCCATGCGCGCGCTGCGAGCCGGGGCGGATGTGCTCGTACACTCCGTACGCGACAAGGACGTGGACGCCGGGTTTCTCAAGCTCGCGAAGCAGCGGGGCGTGAAGTACATCCCCACACTCTGGGTCTTCCAGTCCTATGGGGCGGTGTACTCCAAACAGCTCCGGCTCCTCAAGGTCGAACACCTGCGCGGCAACCCCGCGGTCATCGGAACTCTTTTTGACATGCACAGCCTCCTGTCCACGGAGCTGGGCGAGCGCCAGAAGAAGCTCCAGAAGAGCCCTCCGCCCCTCGCCCCACAGCCGGTGCTGTTGCGCAACTTAAAGCGGGTCCAGGACCACGGGATCATTGTCACCGCAGGCACGGACGCCGGCAACGTGGGCGTGCTGCACGGCCCCGCTCTATTCCACGACTTTGCGCTCATGCGTCGCGCGGGGCTGAGCAATCACGAGATCCTGGTGTCCGCCACCTACAACGGCGCCCGCGCCCTGGGCCGCGACAGGGATCTGGGATCCATCGAGGTGGGCAAGCTCGCCGACATCGTGGTGCTGGGGGCGGATCCCCTGCAGGACATCATGCACACCGCGGACACCCGCCTGGTCATCAAGGGTGGGCAGGTATTTGACCCAAAGGAGGTGTTACCCGTCACTCCCGGCGATGTGGCGCAGGTTCAGCTCAACGCCTACAACGCCCGGGACCTCGAAACCTTCCTGTCGATGTTTGCTCCGGACGTGGAGGTCTACGATTTCCCGGGGCGGCTCAAGCACCGGGGGCGAGACGCCATGCGCCGCGCCTACGCCCCGTTCTTCAAAAAAGCAAAAGGGCTGCACTGTACCGTGGTCAAGCGCATCATCCAGGGGCGCTTTGTCATCGATCGCGAGCGGGTGGTCACGGGGATCCCCGGCAGAGAGGCGCTCGAGGCCACGGCCATCTACGAGATCACCGGCGGGCTGATCCACAAGGTCTGGTTCCTGAAGTAGGAACCGCTCAGGCGTAGCCAAAGCGTGCGCGTGCGGGGCACAACTCACGCACGGCGGCGCGAATGCGAGGGAGCTCGGGGTACCGGTCGTCGTCGTTGAAGGCCGGCCGTACGATCTGCGGAAGGGGCCCGGGGGCGGGCAGGGCCGCGTGGTGGCATAGCTTCGCCAGGGTTTTGTCGGGACGGGCGCAGAGCTCCTCGTAGGCCAGGATCAGCAGCCGGTCTTTGAGGTTCCAAATGCGCGCCGCATAGTGTTGCCAGGCCTCGGCCCGCCGCTCCACCAGGTCCTGGCGGGTGAAGCGCACGCGCGACCAGTGGGAGTGCACATCGCCCACCGCCACGCGCGCTCCCGGAATGGCCGCGGCCGCCGCCTTGGGGCTCCCCCAACTGCCGAGGGTGTACACCGGGTCGCGAACCATCACCACCATGTGGTATCCGAGACCTAACAGCGCTTCGGCCTCGTTGAGATACGGGATGTTCCGTTTGGTGGCGACGCACAGGTTTTTATCGAGGGGCTTTTCTACCCGCGCCTTCTTTTTCACCATGACGCTCAGGGTGTCGGTGGTGAGCTCTCCGGCGGAGTCGAATTTGTTGCGCACAGGCTTCCCCGCCAAAAGGTCCCGCCGGACCCGGGCCACCGCCTCGGGGAGTTGCTCCGGTTTCGACGGCAGCACCTCATTGAAGCAGACAACGTCTTGTACCGAGTTGAGCAGCACCGAGAGCAGGCTCGTGCCGCTGCGCGAGATGCCCGACACCACGAGGGTACGTTCGGGGCGGTGGAACCTGGCGAGCTCGCTGTGCATGGCAGGGGATCGCGCCGGGGACACCCTCAGAACTGTCCCATGACGATGAGCCCGGCCGTTCCCGCGCCGGCAAAGGGCAGCACCGTGGTCTTTTTGTCGGTCTCCTTCTTCTTCAAGACGGACCAATCCGTGAAGATTGCCAGCACCACCGTGGCCACCGCGGCCACCGCCGTGATGCCCACGAGCACGTTGGTGGCCGTGCGATACGACTCTCCCTGGGTCTTGTATTTCGGATCCATGCCACTGGAGATGTACTTGTCCTTGAGTTGCTGGGTCCTGACGGCGGTGCCGATGATCGCGCTCCCCGCCACCAGGGTGAGACCCGCGGTGGTCGCCACGTAGGCAATGTGCAGACGGCGCCCACGACCCGTACGATCCGACGGACCGGCGGAATTCGGCACATTGTCGGTCGCCGCCACCCAGCTCTGCATGAGCCATTCCTTCCGGTCGCCGCCGCCCAGCTTGAACGTCTTGCGCACCTTGAGCTTGCGGTCCAGCTTCACTTCCACCAGGTAGCTCCCCGGGTAGAGCACGCGGTCCATCTTCGAGATCCCCAGGGACTCGCCGTTGAGGTGAATCACGGCCCGCGGATCCGGCGCCGTGATTTTTAAAATCGCGACGCGTTGCTGCATGTCCAACAGCTTGCGGTACTCTTTGGGGTCGAGCAGCGCATTGGCACTCTTGCCGGCGATCTTCAAGGCAATCCGGAGCTGTACCATGGCCTTGACGGGCTCTCCCATTTCCGCGTGACAGATGGCGATATTCAGGAGGATGTTCTTGTGCGGAATAATCGCGTAGGCCTTGCGGAACATCTCGATGGCCTTTTGGAACCGCTCCTTCTTGTAGTGCCGTTTGCCCTTTTTGAAATATCGCGCGGCCAGGCGTTTGGGGCTCACGCTGCGGCTGCGGCTGCGTCGCCGTCTGCGAGCGTCGGCGACGCTGGTCGTGAGAAACACAGCCGCCAGCAGTCCCACCCAGAAGCCAAGTCTGCGAGTCTTTATTTTCATGCCTACGGTTGCCTCGTATGCCTTAGGTCCATGCTTCGGTTTGCACGCCGACGCCGCTATCGTTTCGAGCCCAGGTCAAAAAGCTTCATTCGATGCGCCTTCCGCCGGAGTTTCACGGTGCGCTCCAGGTCCTGGTCGAGGGTCAGTTTCAGCTCCTGCTTCACGTAGCCGCGGGCCCGGATGGTGACAACCTCTGAGGTGGAACGCGACCTGACCTTTCTGCTCACAAAACGGTTGGTGAGGTATTTGCCACCGCGAAAGTAAATCGTCGCCCTGGCGCCCTTGGGGTCGACGGTCAGACGGAGCTGAACCCTGGGCTTGGCGCCCTCGCCGGACCGCCGGGCCATGTCCGCGTCGTCGCCACCAGAGCCCATCGTCGCGTCGTCGCCCCCCGAAGCCATGCTGGGCTCATTGTCCCGTGCCGTCATGCCTGGATTGTTGTCTCCTCCCGCGGCCATGTCGGGCGCCATCGTGACCATGGCTCCCTCCGGTTCCATGGTCACGGCCCGGCGGACCGGGGGGCGCCGGGGAGGCTCGGACCGGCGCATGGAGTCGCCCGCCGAGGCGACCCCAGGAGTCTTGCTGGCCGGGGCGGGCTTGCCGTCGCCGCGACGCTTCAGGACGATCACAAGCACAAGCACCAGCGCGACGATGAGGACCAGCACGCCAGCGAGCAACACGAGCAATTTTTTTCGGCTGGACCCAACGGAGGCCGTCTCCGGGACCACCACCGCTCGCTTGCGCTCGAAGGGGCTCGAGGGCGAGGAATCTGCCGCCGCAGACGAAATGGGCATGGCTGCGGGTGCAGGCGCGGGCGGGGCCGCGGGCGGGACCGCGGGCATGGCGGCAGGCAGAGCCACGCCGACGCTCGCATCTACCCACGCCTGGACCGGTTCGACGGCCTGTGGCGACGATGGCGGGACCACCGGGGGCGGCGTCACTTCCTCTTCCAACTCGAGATCCACCTCCAGGTTCTCTCGGCGCCCGAGCGGAGTAATGGGAGTCTGTGACGGCAGGATGGCAATCGGATTGGTGACCGCGTCACTGGCCCGGCTCGCGAACTCTGGAACCGGAGGCAGGGGCGCGGGCTCGAGCTCGCTCAAGACGGGGCCCTGGGGGACCGATAGCGTCGGCGGAGGGCCGGCGGCAACCGCGGGAGCCCTGGGCATTGGTTTCGGCGGCGGCTTGGGCCGGGCCCTGGGCATCGGCTCGGGTTGCGATCTGGGTCGCGGTTCCTGGCCGGCGGGCGGAGGCGTCAGCTCGGGCGATGGTTTCTTGCTGGCCGGCGGAGGCGTCAGCCCGGGTGGCGCTGGCGCGGTCTGGGGCTCGCTGTCGCCCTGCGCCTGCTTCATCTTCGTACGCGCTACGTGCAGCCTACCGAGAATTCGCGGATCCGCCCCGTGAACCCTCTGAAGCTCCTCCAAGGCGGCGACTGCCTCGGCAAAGAGTCCTTGCTGCACAAAAAAATTGGCCTCGGCGATGCCCTCCTGGAAGGCCTCGCTATACCCGTCAGCCTTCTCGGGCCGACGCGGCCCTCCGCCCGGTGGCGGTCTCGATTCGTCAGCGCTCATTCAGCATCCGTCAGTCAACCATGCCCGGCCCCAAAAGTAGTGCACACGCACGGCAAAAACAGTCATCCCGGGTAGTGTACGGGAGGGTCGGGCGCAAATCAACTACCAGGGACACCCCGGCTCCCATCTGTCAGACCCGCTTGACTCCAGGAACGGACCGGCCAACTATGCGACCACTGTGAAACGGCTCCTGGAAATCCTACGCAAACAGGATCGTCGGCTCCAACGAGGCGCCCTGGCGCTGTTGCTGTTGATCTATGCCGGCTACGCATTGTGGGGCCTAGCCGCCCCCTTCGCCTGGGGTCACTACGGGTACCACGGCGGATTCCACGGCGCGGCGGCCCGCAATCTAACCCGGCACGGCGTGTTCACGCCCACACCCCACATCGGCCAGTCCGCACCGCCCCCGCGGTCCGCCTATCTGCATCACCCCATCGTCTGTCCTCAATATATGGTTCCCCTGCAAAGTCTTTTCGGCGACCGCGAGTGGGTGATCCGGGTGGTGCCCGTGCTGTTCACCCTCGCCACGTTGCTGCTGGTGGTCGCCGTGGGGAGGCGCTTCTGGGGGCCTTGGGGAGGACTCCTCGCCGGCGCCGTATTTGTCCTGCTGCCCCACAATCTGGTTTTTTGCCACCTGTACGATCATGAAACGCCGGGCATGCTGTACACCCTCGCGGGTGTGGCGGGATTCCTGGCCTTCCTGCGTGCACCGCGTTGGCGTGCCGCGGTTTTGTGTCTCGCGGGCTTCGGCTTGGCCGGCGTGACGGACTGGCCACCCTATTTCATCGCCTTCGCCCTGGCCTGGGCGGGCTTTGGTTACCTGCTCGCAGCCAGCGTCGCGCCGCACCGCCCCTGGCGGGTGTGGGTGTGGCTGGCCGGCATCGGCACGCTCGCCGCCGCGAGCCATTGGGGTCTCACGCACAAGGTGCATTGGCCCGATTGGATGGCCTCCACCGCCGTATTCTGCTTGGCTCTGGGGGCGATCCTGCCCGCCGCGGACGTGGCCGTGGAGCGTCCCCCGAGGCGGCTCCCACGGCCCGTTCTCTGGCGCTGGGGTCTGTTGGTCGGCCTCTGCGTGGTGGTGCTGCTGACCTTCTGGTTCCACTTCAAATACACGGCCTGGGTGGGCCTGTCCGACGACCTGAACCAGGCGTTCAAGATGCGCACGGGGAACCCGGACGCCTGGCGCTACGCGGGCAAGTACTTCAACCTGGTCCGGCACAGCTACACCACCCCGGTCCTGATCCTGGCAGGCGCGTGGCTCGTGAGCCTCCCGGTGCGGCTGGCCCTGGGGCGCCCCCTGTTGCGAGCGACCCTGCCCATGGTCTTTTTGACCGGTCAGCTCATGCACAACCTGAAGTTTCCGGGTGAAGTGGACATCCACAACTACCGGACCTACTACTTCGTCATCGCCGCCAGCTTCATGGTGTTGGATCTGATCTGGGAGCTGGCATCCCTGGCGCGCTGGTCCGCGGCGCGACTCCTGGGTCCCGAGGGGCGAGATCACGCCACGCTCGCCACGGCGGGAATCATGGCGCCATTCATCCTCGGCACGCTGGGCTGGCAGGCCGCCGAAGCGCTCCCGGTGCTTCGCGAGGGCCGGGCGCGCTCGGGCACGTTGCTGTACCACGCGCCCTATTCCACCCAACTGGACAAGGCCCGTTTTTTTGACGAGGTGCGGCGCCGGACCTCGCCCGACACGCTCGTGCTGTACACCCACGACGTGGCGCCGCGCTTCGAGGCCTTGTGGTATCTGGATCGCGACTATCGCAAGGTCTTCACGATCCCTCGGAACCGCCTGGCGGCCCTGCGCCTCGCCCAGCGCGCAACCCGGCGGCGGCATCGAAAACACGCCGGCGAGAACGCCAGCCCCGCCGGGCCCCAGAGGCCGGTGGTGGCACTTCTGCCGGCGCGCATGGGACGCCGCCACCGGGCGGCTTTTGAGCACGTGCTGCTGCGACATCCGGTTTCTCGCATCGGCCCGTGGTATATGGTTAATTACCAGGTGCGGGGGCCGGACTTTCGCGCCTGGCGCATGTCCTCCCGCCGACGCAAAGATTGGCTGTCGCGTTACCTGCGGGGACCGCATGGTGAGCAGGTGCTCACGCGGGATCTGGCGCAGGAGTGGCGGACCTTGAGCCGCTACGGACTCCCCGTGGGCGGTCAGCCCAGCCTGTCGCGACCGCCTTCGGCCGGGGCCGACCGGTACGAGTGGGTGGCCTATCACAACGCCCGTCGGGCGGCTCTTGACGACGGCGGCGTGGCGCGTGCGCGCAGGGTTCTGGGCAAAAAGCTCCAGGTGGTGGGTCAACGCCCCCTGTCAACGCAGCTGCTTCTGCGCGGGGTGGTAGTGGGACACACCACGGTGGAGCTCTTTGTGCAGGCCCGCCGCACCCACGCCCCGTCCTGTCGCCTTCGCATCGATTCCGAGGACCCCCGCGGCCGGCAGCGTCGCGGTCGGTCCATGGCGGTGTTTCCCGGGCTGGATCGGTGGCTCAGCGGAGTCCTCTACGTCGTGCGCTATCCACTGCGGCTCTCTCGCGGACGCCACCGGCTCACCCTGCAGCCCTGCGCCACCGAGGGTCCGCCCGACGCACCCGCCGTCTACGCCCCCATTGCCCTGGGGTCGACGAACCAGAGAAGGTGATCGCGTGGCCGCTATTTTGGCGTACTCTGGCGGGACGTGCTCGATCCGAGGGTCCATGCTGCATCAGGGATTGATTGTCACAGGGCTCATCGCGCTGCTGCTGAGCGCCGGGGGTTGTGAAAACCTCAATCGCCCCCAAGACCAGGGGGCCAACTCCGCCGATCCGGGCCCCGCCGAGGTCTCTCCGGGGGGTTGTCAGAAGCTCTGCGCCCGCCACGGACCTTGTCTCAAGAGCTTCGGGGCCCTGGGGGCCGAGCCGATCTTCATCACGCCGCGAAACACGGCCTGTCACAAGGCCTGCGAGGGCACCTCCCGGAACCGCCTCGTGGGCAAGGTGCTAGACGACGTGATCCGGGAATGCGCCTCCCGGGGCGACTGTGACAGCTTTTATGGATGCGCGATCCGGATCTGGTTGACGCACCTGTCTGCGCACCCCTGGAAAGCGCTGGTGCTCCGCGCCCAACGCCGATCCCGCGCCGTGGCCGAGGCGGTGCGACGTGCCCAGCCGAAGCAAGCCGTGGGGCTGTGCGAGGTCGATGACATGTTCCGCGCCCTGGCCAAGCGCAAGGAGCCTGCGGCAGCCCGGGCGTCCCGGTCCCTGGCGAGCGCATGCGCCGGCGCCGTCAAGCTGCGGCTTGAGAGCGTCGTCGAGGGGCTCGAGCTCCTCGTGTCAAAGCTGGAACCCGACAGCCACGCGGCCGACTGTAGGGAGCTCAGGGCGTGGAAGCCTCCCGGGTGGCTGCCGGCACAACATCCGGCCCGTCGCCGCATTTCCCGGGCGCGCGCGCTGTGCGACATCCTGGACGGGCAACGCAAGCTGGCCTTCGCGGTGAAATACGCCCAGCGGGACGCCGCGCTGGTCGAGCAATTGCTGAAGTCCGGCAAGTCCGACGATGCCGGCTACTACAAGTGCGTGCACAAGGGCAAGACCCTCTCCCTGCTCAACGGGGCGAGCCAGTCGCGCGCGAGGGCGGCGGCCAAGGTCCTGCAGGAGGTGTGCTTCGATCGGTTCCCCAGGGCGTATCTGAGCCGGCACCGCAAGGCCGGAGCCACCGGTAAACAGCACTGCTACAAGGTTCGACTGGTGGCGGGGCTGCTCAAAAAACACGCGAGCCGAGACGTGGTCCGGGACAGTGCGGAGCTGATCCGCTGGGCCGGGGCGGTCTGTCCTGCCCCGTGACGGCGCGGCCCGGGCCACCGGATTGCAAAGCCTTACCTTGACACGACCGCGGTTCTTTCGGATTGTTGACCTTACGATGAAACGGATTACAGGACTTTTATTCCTAGCCGGGGCGATGGTGTTGGGGCTCCCAGGCACAAGACCTGCGCAGGCTGAAACTCCGGGCGCCGGAGTGAATCCCCACGCCAAGCGGCCCACCGCGATCTTTCATGTGGAGGTGCCCTCCTCCCAGGTGAAGATCCTCAAGCGGACCCTGGCCGCCGTCAGACGGGCCCTCAAAAAGGACGAGCGGCTGCACTACCGGCCCGTCCAGTCCATCCTCGAAAAGCCCAAGGGCTCCCTCAAGCGGCTCACGCGGGCCGACGCCCTGGTGGCGGCCGGGAAAAAGGACCTCACAAACCTGGAGGTGGGCTCAGCCATCAAGAAGTTCCGCAAGGCCGTGCGCCTGATGCAGATGAGCTTCGTGGCCCTGGTGCGGATCCGGGCCAAGACCAAGCCCCTCGCGCGAGCCCTGCGCAACCTGGCCATCGCGTACTTTCTGGACGGCAAGGCCGACCAGGCCAAAAAAACCCTGCAGAAGCTGCTCGTGCTATCGCCCAAGCTCCGGTACAGCCCCAAGCTCTTCCCCAAGCAGATGGCACAGGTCGTCGACGACGAGCGGCTGATGTTCGACGAGTTCGGCACCGCCAATGTGGTGGTCAAGACCGACCCCCCGGGCGCGCGGATCTACTTGAACGCCCGGCGCGTGGGCCGCAGTCCCATTACGCTCAAGAATGTACGACGGGGTTTCAACTATATCACGGCGCGCCTGCCGGGCTACCGCACCACGACCATCGGAGAGGCCGTAGACCCACCCAAGCTCGTGCGCACGAGCTTCAAGCTGATGCGGTTCAAGCGCGATCCGCTGCCGCTCATGGCGGCGGCCCTGCTGGAGATGGGCGCCCAGAAGGCGGGCAGCGGCACCCTGGGCCTGGCCAACCGACTCGGCGTGGACATCCTCGTGCTGGCGCGGGCCCAGGTGGAGCATGACCAGGCCGTGCTCACCTTCTACGTCTATGACGCGCGACTCAAAAAGCTCCTGAAGGGGCCGATCACCGTGAAGCCTTCGACGGATTTTCCCAAGGAGAAGGTGAATCCGGCCCTGCGGCAGCTCTTCGACGGGATCCGGCTGGACGGCACGAAACCCCAGCCCAAGAAAAAGCCCACACCAGCCCTCTGGAAAAAGATGAAAGGGAGCTGGGTCAAGTTCCGGCAGTCGAAGGCCTTTTGGCCGGTGATAGGCGGTGTCGCCGGGGTCCTGGTGACCGGCGTGGTCGTGGGGTTGGCGGTGGGTCTGAGCAGCATGGGGGTTCAGCCCCGCGGGTTCCGGCACATCATGGCGTTCCCGCTCGCGAGATAACCAAACCGGCCCCGACGAGGGTCCGGAGGGAGGAAGTAAAGAATGCTTAATCGAAATCTATTGGCCCTGGTGGCGATGGCAGCCGTAGGGCTGAACCTGGTCGCTTGTGGTGCCAGCAAATTGGATGAGAACGTGGTCGTTCGGAACGTCGCGCCCATGGGTTCCGTGGGGGGGCAGGTGCTCGACGCCACCGATGATCGCCCACTGGCGAATGCGCACGTACGCGTCGTCTCCGGCGACTTCAACGTCACGACCACCACGGACAGCTCGGGCTTCTTCGCCGTGTCCGACGTGCCGGCCAGCGGTCCGGTGATGATCGTCGTCGAGGCCAGCGGCATGCTCACGGCCGAGACCCACGCGACCTTCACGCCGGCGGCCGGGGACTACCCGATGAGCAACGCCACCCTCACGGTGGGCCCCATCGGCCTGCTGCCCGACAGCGGCGACTTCGTCTTGTGGGTGTACGACGAAAACGGGCGCCCCGCGTCTGGGCTCACCCTCTCGATTACCACCAACACCAAGTGGCTGCTGTACAACGACGGCGCGCCCCTCAACCGCGGCATGGTGACCGAATTCGCCACCGTGGGCACCAACGGGCTCCTCACCTTCACCGGGCTGCCTGACTACTGGGCCCTCGGCGGGAAGGTCTCCGATACCGTCACCGTCACCGCGCCTCCCTACGACGCCGACCTGGACAACTTCTACGAGTTCCCCGGCGGCGAGTACTACTACAGCATCCTTGCCCTGAACAACCCGCAGCCCACCCTGGTGCTGCAGACGGACGCCGACTACCCCAACACCCTCAGCATCGTGGCCTCCAACATCGCGGACCTCGAGGAGTGGGGCAGCACGACCTTCGTCCCGGACACCATCGACCCCGTGGGGCCCATCAACGTGCTGTTCAACATGCCCGTGCAGGAGTCTTCGCTCTCGGTGGAGGTGTATAGCGAAAACGGCATCACGTCCTTCGGCTCCGCCTTCACGCTCAACGGCCGCAGCCTGACGATTCAGTTCCCCACGGCCCTGCCCACGAACATCAGCGGCGCCGAGTACAACCTGCTCATCTCCGCCGTGGCCCAGACCGGCGACCGGCTGCTCTACGGCGGCTTCAACGCCGCCTTCTTCGTGCTGGACCCCGCCAACGTCGACGGCGTCACCGCCACGGTGGCCAAGGAGGATCCGGGAAACGCTTTTGATCGCTGGGCCATTGTGACGTTCAGCGAGCCCGTTGGCTTCGGCAGCCCGGGCACCGCGCTATCCGGAGCCAACTGCGTAACCTACTTCGCCGTTTACAACCTCGGTCCAAATCTCGGCACGGGTGATGACCCGGGCGAGTGGGGCTACGGCAGTTGCCCACCGGAAGACATAATTAACCATGAGTGGGAGTTCTTGCCGGCCGAGCCCAACCCCGCACATCCAGCCGGTGCCGGTTTGTCCGGGTACACAACCACCTGGCGATTCCAGGTGCCCATGACCGACGGCGGCGGCACCATGCCTTCGGGCATCTCGCTGTACCTGGCGTTCGATCAAGTCGCCTCCGCCTCCCGCATCATGCGCCGCGCCAACGGCGAGCCCGTCCCCATGATACAGCTCACCACCCCCTAGCCGGCCCCGTTCTAGTTCCTCAGTATCCCTGCCACCTCTGAAATCTCTCAGTCAGAATTCTCTGAAAGGCCGCAGTTTGCTCCCCCATATATTGCGCAATCCGATGGAATAGGTAATCCGGCATGCAATAAAATCAACCAATCCAAACCACAAAACAGTGTGCCTTACCCATGTCGCCAGTATTGTCGTGAAAGCTACACTTGACGGATATTCCGTGTCTGTTGTAGTTCTGCCTAAATATTTGATCCGTGTCACTGGACTGAACCTGATCATCTGGGGATCTGTCAGCACAATCTGGGGAGCTCACCATGAAAATTCTTCACGCCAAAGGTCTCTTCGCCACCGCTGCTTTTTTACTTTTGTTGCTTGCGCACCAGTCAAGCGCCATCGCTGCTGCTGGCTGCCTCAGCGGGATATGCTGCCTGACGGATCCCCTCATATCCTAGGCTTCGGCGTTGTGTAACGCCCTGAAATATCATATACAAATTAGCAGGAATTTTGGCGGCTCGTCCTCGGTTCACCCGGATATGAGCACCAATAGACGA
>Ga0180009_10006818_pt1 | contig 11865 bp, 9 predicted proteins | sample OS_PC_MetaG_FD_123537 | JGI IMG/M metagenome (GOLD analysis project Ga0180009, IMG submission 123537) | Groundwater microbial communities from the Aspo Hard Rock Laboratory (HRL) deep subsurface site, Sweden - OS_PC_MetaG | ecosystem: Environmental > Aquatic > Deep subsurface > Groundwater...
CGTCCACAGGGTGGCCGGATGCCCCGGAATCGGTGGCCGGATCAGATTGGAACAGGTGGCCGGATCAAATCGGAATCACTGGCCGGATGGCCCCGGAATGGGCAGTCAGCCGTAGCCACAGATTCAGAATCTAGATTCGAATTGCGACCATCTAAAATATCGAGCTGATAACCGATGGCTGTCACCGCACGCTCGACTTCGGTCAAGTGCGTTTTGGGGTCATCGGGACGCAAGGTCATGATTTGGGAAGCGATGGAGACCCGTACGTCGTCAACGCCAACGGATCGCACCGCTTTTTCGATCTTGGCAGCGCAGGACGGGCAATCCATTCCCGTAACGCGATAGCGCGTGGCGTCGTTGATATTGCTAGCAGGGCTGTCGTTCATAAGGATTTGCTTCTCCGGCATGTAATCGAAATGCAGCGCCAGCTTTGCCAACGGCGGCCGGCAACCTTGCTTCAGGATCAGCACTACCCTACGATCTATAGTTACTATAGATGCAAGAGGATAATTGATCATGGCGGAATTCACGATTGGGCGCCTGGCGCGCGCAACCGGGTGTAAGGTGCCAACTATCCGCTACTACGAGCAAATTGGTTTGTTGCCAGAGCCGCATCGCTCGTCCGGCAATACACGCCTCTACGGAGCAAGCCACTTGGCCCGGTTAGGGTTTATTCAACACTGTCGGGATCTCGGATTTTCTCAGCCTGCTATTCGCGAGCTTCTTGAACTAAGCGATCATCCCGACCAATCGTGTGAGGCGGTGACTGACATCGCACGCGCTCATTTGCAGGATGTGAACCGTAGGATTGCGCAGTTAGCAGCGCTCAAAATCGAACTAGAGAGCATGATTGAGAATTGCCATGGTGGTCGCGTCGAACAGTGCCGCATTGTCGAGGCCTTAGCCGATTACTCGCGTGCTGACGCGTAAGAGTTTGTCGATGCATCCGCCACTCCAATCAGTTGCAGACTACCCCATAATATTTCAGATTTCGTAACTCGCTGGGCTGCTATGGACGAAAATATTTGCGAAAGACTCGGTGCGAGCAGACCTCAGTTGGTTATCATTCGGATACCGACAGCAAATAGTGTTGCGTTAATCTGCAAACCTGGTCGGTCCCGAACTTCAGCAACGCGGACCAAGTACGATAAGCAGTTTCCAGATGGTCAGGTGTCGAGTGGCTCAGCCATCACTCTTGCGGCTGTGGTGGCAATTTCTGCTACGGAAATTCGGCGACAAGGGGCGCAAATCCACACCGTCCGTCGCGTTTCACCCCACTACAACTGGCACGCTCAAACAACTACCCTGTCCCTTACCAGTGCTCAGAACAAGGTAACTTGCACTGCGCTCAAACGCCTATGCTCTCCATCGACGAACTCAAAAAAATTGATCCTGCGCTCCAAGATTTATCGGACGAAGAAATCACCGACATCAGAGCCAGGCTCTATGCACTTGCCGAACTCGCACTTGACTGCTGGGCAGATCAGGTGCGTGAAAATAGTGGGTCGGTTGCATCCGATACGAGCCGCGGTAAACTATTACCATGACGCTCGAAGTTTCGAAAAATGGAATAATCTACTGCCGCGTTTCCTCGCTTGAGCAAGTTGATGGCACCAGCCTCGATACCCAGAAAGCCGCCTGCCTCGCCTATTGCCAAAATAACAACATAACCGTCGAACGGGTGTTCATCGAACAAGGTGAGTCAGCCAAGACCACGGACCGCACGCAGTTCATCCAAGCGATCGACCATTGCAAGCAAGCCAAAGGCCATCTCAACTATTTTATTGTTTGGAAGCTTGATCGGTTCGCTCGCCACGCGACGGACCACTTCAAAGTCAAGGCGCTGCTTTCAAACTACGGCGTTGCCCTCCAGTCGGTTACTGAATCAATTGGCGACGATCCGCAAGGCAACTTGATGGAAACGATCCTCGCCGGGTTTGCTCAATTTGATAACGACATCCGGGCGCTGCGTTCCCGCAACGGCATGAAGGAAAAACTGCGTCGCGGTGTTTGGGTTTGGGGCGCCCCCTATGGATATTACCGAACCGAAAAAGGTGCCAACCTATCCGTCGATCAAGATGCCGCTCCCATAATTCGACTAGTCTTCGAAGCCTACGCGTCCGGCAGCCACACATATGACTCCGTCGCAGAACTGCTTCAAAAGCAGGGCCATTTCACCCAGAAGGGCAAAGCGCCCTACCGGCAGCTCGTTGCAAAGATTGTTAGGAATCCGCTGTATTGCGGCGTCCTGCGTATGTGGGGAGATGAACACCAGGCTGCATTCGAGCCCATCGTCTCACGAGAGTTGTTCAACCAGTGCCAGAATCGGTTCAAAGACAAGGTGCGGTCGGCCCCACGCAAGGCCAAAAATCCGGACTTCCCGTTGCGTCGCCTGGTGGCCTGTTCCGCTTGCGCCGTGCCGCTGACCGGCAGCGCCTCAACCGGACGCCATGGCAAAAAATACCCCTATTATCACCACCAGAAACAAGACTGCCCAAAGGCAGCGTTTATTCCGCGTAAGCACCTCGACGCCAAATTTGTCGACTATCTTGATGAGATCAAGCCGACGCCAAAATTCGAGCGTGCCCTGACTGCCATCATCAAGGAGCTGTATACCAATCGCTACAAAATGTTCGAGGAGGCGCACAGCCGACACCAAAGAGAACTCGCCAAGCTGCACGCGACCCGTCAGCGCATTTTTGACGCTCACACCAATGGGGTCTACTCCGATGTCGATTTTTTGCAGCAGAAGCGCGAGATTGATCAGCGCATTGCCAAGCAGCAATCACTCATGCCGGATAATCAGCCGATCGCCATCGACGTTGATGCTGCGCTGGATTTTGCCTTCGACATGATGCGCAATGCCGCGGAGCGTTGGCCGCATATGAAGTACGAAAAGCAGCAACGGTTCCAAAAAATCGTTTTTGAAGGCACATTGCCATTCAACGGTGTCGAATTTGGAACCGCTCAATTATCGCCAATTTACACGCTCAACCGTGACTGTGGATCTGATTTGTCCACGTTGGTGACCCCCCGTGGACAAACTTGGAACCGCATACTTCAAGAATTGCAAAGTTGGTCCGAGTTGTTAAATGACACGAACGATCAACTTGAGCCTAGCTCAGACGCTGTAGCTGCCTAAAATGATGTCGTCGTAGCCACGTAGAGCAGGTTGATTGTACGCTCAGGTTTTGTTTGAGCAACACGAGCATCTTGTCCACGAACTCAGCAGTGCGTGTAAACTTGCAATATTCATCATTTGACCTGACAATTCTTTAGCATGAACAATCGAATCACAAGCGCAGGTAGTCGGGGGGCGAAATGGCATCGCTGGGACCCTCATATTCACGCCCCAGGTACAGTCAAGGCTGATCTCTATAAGGGTGAAGAGGTATGGGAAGATTTCTTAGATGCGTTGGAAACTTCGACGCCAGTTCTTAGCGCAATCGGTATAACTGACTACGGTGTCACGGCCTCATATGAACGACTTAAGGCCGAAAAAGAGAATGGGCGACTGGATGATTGTGAACTGCTCTTTCCTAATATAGAGCTGCGTCTAGACCACGGTACTGTTAAGGGCAATTTTGTAAACGTGCACCTGTTGGTCAGCCCCGAAGACCCCAATCACGTCGATGAGTTGAATCGTTTTCTCGGCAGACTGAAGTTCACCGCGTTTGGAGACACTTTTGTTTGCACACCTGCCGATCTCATACGACTTGGAAGAAAGTCCGATCCGAGCAAAACTACCGATGCGGGCGCACTTGAGCATGGCTACACACAGTTCAAGGTCAGTTTGCGACAACTATTGGATGTCTATCGCGACATCAATTGGGCTCAAGAAAACATACTGATTGCTGTCGCCGGCGCGGCCGATGGAACGTCAGGTCTAAAGGAGGCGGCAGACGCGACACTGCGAAAGGAAATTGAAAGGGCCTCACATGTCATTTTTACTGGAAATCCCAAAGACCGTGTTTTTTGGCTTGGTAAAGGTGTGAATAGTGTCGCCGCAATACAGACAGAGTACGGGGCTCTAAAACCGTGTTTGTGGGGATGCGACGCACATGAATTGGCAAAGGTCGGAAAGCCGGAGCTTGACCGACTTTGCTGGATCAAAGGTAAACCAACATTTGACTCTCTACGTCAGTCGGTAATTGATCCCGACCGTGCCTATGTAGGACAGGAGCCGCCAACTGGGGCAATGGCATCGCAGACAATTCGAGGGGTCTCGATCGCAAACGCGCCATGGGCTAAGACGCCTCAACTAGCGCTCAATCCTGGCTTAGTCGCGATTATAGGTGCCCGAGGATCTGGCAAGACTGCGCTTGCGGATATTATCGCGGCGAGTTGCGATGCGTACACTGGTTCACAAGCCCGGCCATCTTTCCTCGAGCGTGCGCAGGAACACCTCGATGGTGCGACTGTGACAGTCACTTGGGAAGATGGCCAAGAACCATATATGCGACCTCTCGATACTCCCATCAACCAATCTGCTGATGCATATCCACGAGCTCGATATCTCTCTCAGCAGTTTGTTGAAGACCTCTGTTCAATAGAGGGCATGCCAAAACTCATCACGGAAATCGAGCGGGTTATATTTGAAGCACACCCATCGATCGATCGTGATGGCACACTGGACTTTGATGAGTTACTCGAGTTGCGCGCGGGTGAACATCGACAAACCCGGGCTCGCGAGGAGTCCGCTCTTGCAAACATCTCCGACCAGATTGGTATTGAGATGGAGAAGACCAAAGAGGTGGCATCTTTGAAGCTGCAGACTGCCGCTAAAAAGAAGGCCCTTACTGGATATCAACACGACCGAAAATCTCTTCTTCCGAAAGAACAGAGTAAAACCAGTGAGCGACTCCAGGCGCTGACAGAAGCAGCAGAGAAAGTGCAGGGGTACATCCGACATTACGCAAACCAACAAGCTGCACTGACTGGCATCAAGGGCGAGGTCACCGACTTTCGGCAGAACCGCGCACCGGAAACACTTCGGAACATGAAAGAAAGGAACAAGCTGAGCGGCCTGAAGCCGCCTGAGTGGGACAAGTTCCTTCTTACGTACTCTGGTGATGTCGACGGCATGGTTGATGCGCAGACAGCTGAGGCCGATAAGCGTGCAAGGCAATGGAAAGGAGTCCCACCCACTGCGCCAATTGATGAAGCTGGAGCCTTCGTGGCCAACGACGCTGACCTTGATAAGACGCCGCTAGCGGTTCTTAGAGCCGAGATTGCTCGGCTGGGTGGCGTTTTGCTTGCTGACCAAGATGCAGCCAAGAAGCTTGCGGCCATCACGAAACGCATCACCAAAGAAACGGCGGAACTCAACAAGCTTCAAGAGCGCCTAGCCGATTGTGAAGGTGCAAAGGATCGCGCAAAGGGCTTGGTTACGAAACGAGAAAGCGGCTATCTGCGAGTCTTCAATGCCGTTCTCGCCGAAGAGAGAATCCTCAACGATCTCTATGCTCCGTTGATGGACCGCCTCGCAGAGGCAGGCGGCACGCTTGGTAAATTGTCATTTACTGTCAAGCGCAACGCTGACGTGAAGCAATGGGCCGATCGAGCTGAGCGCGACTTGTTTGACTTGCGAACGGGACCCTTCAAAGGGATTGGCTCCCTTGAAAAGGTCGCGAAGTCCGAACTTGCTCCCGCCTGGGAAACAGGAGATGCGGCCAAGGTCTCTGTCGCGATGACGAAATTTCAGCAGGAACATACTTCTACGCTTCTCGAGAAGGCTAATATCAAACGAGACGATCCAACATTGTACCGACCTTGGTCTCGACGCTTCGCACAATGGCTCTATAGCACCGGTCATATCTCAATCGAGTATGGCATCAAGTACGATGGAGTCGACATCAATAAGCTCTCACCCGGCACACGCGGAATCGTATTGGTCTTACTATATCTTGCCCTTGACGACGCCGACGACCGCCCGCTTATCATCGACCAACCGGAAGAAAACTTGGATCCCAAGTCTATCTACAACGAACTCGTACCGCTCTTTCAAGCAGCCAAGCAAAAACGCCAAATCATCATGGTAACGCACAACGCCAATCTTGTAATAAATACTGATGCCGATCAAATCATTGTCGCAAATGTCGGCACACCATCCTCTACCGGACTACCACCAATCGAATACAACGCTGGCGGACTTGAAGAAGCTATCGTTCGAAAACAAGTTTGCGACATCCTTGAAGGTGGCGAGATCGCATTTAAAGACAGAGCTCGGCGACTTCGCATTGGGCTTTCGCGCTAATTACTCTTTGGAAGTAAAACCCTCCACCCTGACCACTTTTGCTCCACTATCATTCAATCATCCAAAGCCTCACACTGATCATGGTCGAAATTATCAACCAAAATAATTGAACCATGAAAGAATGACAGCGAACGACATAGACGCTCATCACAACTGGAAGAAACTCGGGTCTCAGGTTAGTTTTACGACCTTGCCGTGTCTTCCCCCCCCTTCAGCGCCGCTGACTATCACTTTGAGTTTGGCTTCCTATGCTCCCCTTATTGGTAGAGGTCTTCTGGATCGACTTTTGCGCCATAACCAAACCAACACTAATCACGAAGGAAATGAACATAACGTAGAAACGCAACCAAGTAATAGGCGTTCGAAAATTAAGTTTCCGGAGGCGTGCATCATGCGCCGAAATTACACGGTCAATATTATCAAAGCTGAGGAGCCACTTGTAAAGAAAAAGAAGGAGACCCATGGTGATGAAGCCCGCAATAATGACAAAGGGCTTAAGCTCCGTTGACCAAAACTTGTGTCCGACTGAAAGCCACAGCAGAAGCAGAGCGATTGATGACGCGCTAAGTGTATATTTATGGATAATAAAATCATTTAGACGCTCATGATCAGCGCTGAAGTACATGTTATATTTTGGATCATTCTCTGTTAAATAACTTTTATAAGAATCCAAAATAGAATTCACCATTATTGGGCCAACCAAAGCGATCCAGAAGGTCGGCTGAAGAGAGGTGAGGACGATAACATCGGCCCAAAATTCCGCGTAAGTTTTCGCTACTTCAAACTTGGGCCACTCCATTCTAGGCTCCTCAAATGAGCAACAAGTTCAGCCGCTCGAACCATTGCGAGACGATAAATATGATCGTAGAGTCGCTGCGCCCGCCCAGATAAGAAGGATGGCCAATATGACGTAATGCCCATTGCCAGCATTCTTGCTTATTTCATTCACTAGCACGCTACTCAACCATACAATGGGCGGCACCCAGACGAAAGAAGATACGACGACCCAAATAAGTGTTCGGGTCGGGGAACGCCTGGCTATACCCGCACAAACAGTCGCTATTGCGAGAAAATTGGGATGAAACCCTGTGAATAATAGAGTCCGATCGCCATACTTGTTGAAGGTCTCGGTCATGCTAGATACTGCTGCATCACCGCCTAAGTAACGCAGCAATCGATAAAAACCATAACGCCCAAGAATGAAATTGATCACATTTGCAGAAATGACAGCTGCAATAACGACCGCTGACACGCTTATTAGATCTCCAATGCTTTTGTCGGAGAAATATATTGCTAAAAAAATTACAAATGATCCCGGCAAATACATGCTCACCATAAAAATGGCCTCGACGAATGCTCCAGCAAATAGAATGCTGTATCCATATTCGTTGTACAGGGCCTCCGCGGTGTCAACGATGTTTTGTGGAGACGGAAGACCCAACGCCTCGTAGAATGCGATGAGCAGTAATAACATCCCGGCCAAAAGCAGAGGAAAAGCAGCAGAAGAGTACTTGGAGCTGAGCATTTTAAATCACACGGTTCGAGCCAGTTTACGATGACATATATATCACTCGAAGCCGAGATTTTATTATATCATTACCTTCTTGATTTTCAATGCTTCGTTTTGCATCTCGAATGGCGCTTCTCAGGTTAATCAAAAATTTATCACTTGATCTGCCTTCGCCTCGTAGTGAAGTTCTTTCTACTATTACGGCAGCACTCTTCAGACACTCGCCAATTAAAGTATCAGTTTCCGAAAGAACTTCATGAAGAGCACCAGAGTTCAATATCTGGTTGAAAAGCACGTCAATGTCATCTTCGCTACTGAAATCTATATCGCTGCGATCTTTGGCATACTGCAAAAGTAATGTTGGAATTTTTTGCTTGTGGTCGTCGTAAAAGTCCGAAATGTCATCCAAGTGCTGCATGGCTAGCGCATAATTTTTCGTAAACTGCACCGCCAAGTCGGGGGAAGTGCCACCAATGTCTGCAATGACCCTTGCTAAAGCGGCAAAAAGCAAATTCTTCCCTACGGCCACGTCTCTTAAGCCTTGGTAGGATGAAACGCTAGAGTTTTGGATGGATTTCGTTTGCCAGCAGATTGCTTCTGTTATATAATTCCGAAGCTCCTGTTTGCCATCGTCGGTAGAAATAAGATCACCAAGTCCATTGGCTGAATACGAGAACAATACGGTAAATAACATATGATCTTTCGGAGGGACTGGGGCAGCACTGTCCATGGCAGAGTCAATGCAAATGCACCAAAGATAATGTGCTATCCAGTATTTCGCTGTTTCCCTTAATTTTTCGGGAGGCACTCCAAAGATCTCCCCCAGGAACCAGGGAGCAATCGCACCGAATGGTCTGATGTCTCCATCTCGCTTTAGGTATCGCTCCAGATCGGCGATCTCGCGGTCGAACGATGCAAACTGCTTGTGTGCGTCGGTCTTAAGTGCACTCCAAGATTCGTCGATAAACTCGTCGAAATGTTCCCCTAATATCTTTTGGGGATGGAGTAGGATGGCATCGGAGAAAACTTGGGGTTCGTACATGTTGCTGGTTCCTAGAGGCACGCCGATACGGTAACATTTTTCAAGAAGATGGCCAAGATAACTCAGCATTGAATTTGGCGGGGTGGAAGCGTTTTGGCGATAGCGTGGCGGCTCGGCATCTCCGCACTCTAGTCCAGCTCTTGCACTCTCCCTTCCCCGTCCTGGAATGGCACCGTCAGCACGTCGCCGTCGTATTCAGAGATGGTCTCGGAGTCGGTGAAAAGATAGCGAAACGGTCTGACCAAATGCGGCTTAACGCCGAGCCTCGTGCGGTACATGTCCTGCAGGTTCCCTACTCTCTCCGGTGTGGTCGTCACCGTCAACACCTGGAGTGTCGGGATGCCAAAGTCGCGCTCGTGCGTGCGCCCTTGAATCTACATCCAGAAGAAACACCGCAAACAAATTCTCAGTTCCAAATGCTCATGATGAGTGAGCGTCAGTTTCGAAAAAATGCAAACCTGATTCCGTACTGATGCCAATGTTGATGCGGTAGAGTGGACAAATTTATGATCCCTACGACAGTTGGCTAATTTGCGGTTGCTCCGCAAGGAAGCTTTGGGCTCCTCGGTGCGAAGCACCGACCGTGCTCTCGTAAACCGAGCCCGCCACGAGCGGTCTCGGCCCTTCGGGCTTCGATCCCTGTCGACACATTGTCGTTAACTGATGGGCGGGATCAGAACAGAGTTTGTCAGCTTCCCTGGCTAGCGTTTTCGCTTCCCAGCAATAGCATCAACAATGATGTGTTTGATCTGCCCGACCTCTTCCACGGTAATCTCAAATAGTGATCCAACGGAACGGGAGTCCGTGTCGCATGATAGAGCCTCGGATGACTGCGAAACAGAAAACGCGGCGAGCCAGCCCCATCGGTCAGGTGCTCCACCATCGCACACATCCGGCCAACCCTCTCACCGGAATTTGTGAGAAACAATACGACAAACTCAGGAACTCCAAAATGCTCACTATTTCTGCCACTGCTTGCAATCTGCATATAAGCCGCCAGGCGTCGTAGCACTGTGTGACGCTTCGCATTGTGATCCGTCAGAGATACCGAGCCAGTGTCTGCTTCAAAGAAGAAGTATTGGACCGTTCCAGCGTCGAGATTACGCAAACCAAACACCTTATCCGGAACAACACCGACATGCTCGTTGTGAACTTGGTTGCTATCCGGGTGCACATATCGCGGCCGCGCTGGAATGACATACGGATTATCAAGTGCTCGAGTGGCTTGCGGCGCTTGCGCGACAATCTCCGAAGGTTCAATCAGTGCGATCCGGCCATGAGCGCGACAGGAAATTTCAATCGACACCATCAAGTCCGCAATCATCAAGGTGTGAGCAACGGATCGGTTGGCGCCTTCACGGTTCTTCGCGATCCAGCGCTGCCTTGATGAGTTGAGGAACCCCCGCAGGCGCAATAGCGTCTCGCCTGCCCGACCGAGTTCATACACATCGGGTTTGTATAACGCCGTCAGGCCATGCTTTTGCGGTGGCTTAGCAAGAATGCCTTGGTCGTAGAGTTGCGCCAGACGCTCGGTGATCTTCTTGTCATTGCCTGGTATCAGGGCACGCAAGTGATGCGAGTTCAAGAACCGATACTTGTGCACATAGCGCGCAATCAGGATGTCGCGCTCACGCAAACTGAATGGCTTGCGCTTGGTTTTCGGCAGTCGTCGATAGCGGGGACGGCGCTTGGTTGACATGCTTCCCCTCAGTCAGAAAAATTCTGAGGATCAGACGGTGAAACCTTCGGCGGGACGTATGGAGTCGGAGCTATTTCATCGGGCTCTGGTCCTGTTGTACGGGCACCGCCGTTGCCATTGGCACCTGCCCTCTTCACATCCTCAGGGTAGCCGAGTTGGTCGGAGATCGATTGCTGCACTTGGCTGAAGTGCACGGCGTATTTCTGGCGCATCTCATCGCGGATCACATTGAATTCCTCGGCTGTCATGCGATCCATGCTTTCAAGCCTTCCAAACTCGGTCTGGAATGGAATGGCCGTTGAGGTTAGCCCCCGCACATGCAGGGCAAACTCACCCTGCTGCCGCTCTTCGATGAACTGCGGTGTGGTCCGCAAATCTGGCGCCAGCTGACGCGCATCCTTAGCTGAAACGCCGCCCACCATTTTGAGTGACGTGTTAGCGGCGATGGCTTGTTGCGATTTCGCATCGAGCTGGCCGAGGTATTGATGCGACAGGCACATGCCGAGCTTGTACTTGCGGGCCTGCTCGAGGATCAACGCGATGTTCTCATCGCAGTAGTCATGGCATTCGTCGCAATAAAAGTACGTCGGCATCCGCTCATGCTCCGGTATCGCCGCCCGTTCGAGGATGGCTTGGGTAATCATGGCGATAAAGAAACGGCCGAAAATTTCCGTACCTTCTTGTTTGAGGAGATCCTTCGACGTGGAAATCAGAATCACTCGGCCTTCGTTCATCTCTTGAAAGATGTCGAGCTTGTTCCGCGGATGCGAAAACATCCGCTCAAACGTTTGGTTTTCCAGAATGCCCCACAACCGACGCAGCACCTGCTTCTTGGTCTGCTCGAATTCCCGGCCATTGAATTCCGTCTCGAAGAACCGCCGGGCGGTGCCGCCAAGCGATGCAATCGGGTCCTTGAACCGCTCGTAGCCATCAGGTTCCATCAGCTGCCGCAACGTCTGAATGTTCGCATCCGGAATGTGCATCATCAGCCGCGCGATGTACCGGAACAGGGTCCCCTGTTTGCTACTCAGTTCAGCGCCAAGCAAGGACCCGAAGACAAAGTTATACAGTTCAATAATGCCGTTGATGGTTTGCTCGCGCAGCAACGGCCCATAGGTGCTGACCCGGTCCATGTTCACGTCGAAGAAGTTCAGCTGGATGGGGTACTCGATATCCTTCGGTTCAATGACAGTGAGCTTCCCTTCGAGCAAACCACCGGGCGCAAACCAAGCCAGGTGCGAGATCTTCTCGATCAGGTCGCCCTGGCTATCCATGACGATGACCGACGCGTTGCCATCTGTCACATCCTGGATGTCCTCCAGAATCAAAGATTGCAAGGTCTGCGTCTTGCCGTGGCC
>Ga0180009_10006819_pt1 | contig 11864 bp, 12 predicted proteins | sample OS_PC_MetaG_FD_123537 | JGI IMG/M metagenome (GOLD analysis project Ga0180009, IMG submission 123537) | Groundwater microbial communities from the Aspo Hard Rock Laboratory (HRL) deep subsurface site, Sweden - OS_PC_MetaG | ecosystem: Environmental > Aquatic > Deep subsurface > Groundwater...
CACCAACACAGGACCGGGCCTTCCAGACGTAGCTAAATAACAGGCCTTTTCTAATTCATACCGTATTTTCTTAAGACTGTCAACCCGTACCGCATATTTCGTAATCGGTTTATATACATCAACAATGTCTGCCTCCTGAAATCCCATTTGTCTAACGCCGGTATTCCCCTTCGTCCGGAAGGTAGCGACTTGACCTGTTATGTAAATTACCGGTACGGAATCATAATAAGCGCCGCAAACACCTGTCAGCATATTGGTAGCCCCGGGTCCGCTAGTCGCAATGGCAGCGCCTAAATTCCCCGTTACTCGCGAATAAGCATCGGCAGCCATGGCGCACGCCTGCTCATGCTGGAGGCATACGTAGGTGATGCCGGGGGTATCCGCCACAGAATGGATTAAATGAATGGACGCGCCCCCTGATATTGCAAACACATGGCGAATACCATGTTTTGCCAAAAAATTTGCCACGTAATCAGAAAGATTCATTTTTCCAGGGCATCTCATTCTTACACGTTACAAAAAGGGTCCCTTCGCGATAACTGGTCGGGATATCATCAACCCTCAGCACTCGCTGCCAGTTGGTCTTCTGGGAAAAGAGATTCACACCCAAGTTTTTGAGGTGCCGATAAACAACCGCCGCATTCCTCCTGTTTTCAATTTCCACCAGGCCATCGGTGTTTTGCCAGTGGTTACGGTCGGTAGCCAGAAGAATCTCCTTTTCATGCCCTTCCGCATCAATCTTAACCAGGTCTGCCCGGGTTATCAGGGATTTAATGTCTTCAACCCTGACCGGTAATCTTTCCAATTTGCCGTAAGGCCTGGCTTTGGAACCGACAAGGTGGCTTCCCGTTGTATTGCCCAACACCCGAATAAATTCCATCGTCCCGTTCCGGTTTGAAATTGCCGCATTGGACGGTTCCACCGCATGACATCTATTTAATTTCAGGTTGCGTCTCAAAATCTTAAAATGCGTCGGGTCAGGCTCGTAGGCCCGTACGTTAAAGCCACACCTGTCCAGAATGATGGAATGCAGGCCAATATTGGCGCCGATGTCCATAACATAACGGTACCTCTTTCGGTTCGCCCAGCAGAAACTGAAGATAATCAACTCATCCAGGTCAAAAAGGTTCAGCGAGTCAACCGCGCCCATCTTATTATAATAAGGAAAAACTATCTTTCCGAAAGGTCCAAAACTTCTGGGCTCCTGTTTGATTACGGAAAATAGCGCTTCAACTTCTTGCCGGGCAACTTTTTTTAAAAAAGTGTACACTTCTGAACCGGGCGCGTGGTGACGATATAATAAGGGCAATGCCCGGAAAAGAAACCCCATGACAGATTCGTAATCTTTCCCGCTCTTCTTAACGTTCATCTTTTTACCAGCCATTCGTTGCCGTATCTTCTTAGTTTGTACATATCGGGTTCCTGCGCCAGTCTATCCGTAAGTTCCTTGCTCCCCCATCGGTCAAAAACCACGCTAAAGTTGCGGCCGCTTACCAGTCCCCGCGGGCTATCTATCAACCAATCGCAACAGTCAAGAACTTGTTCCATAAGCATACATTCATCATTAGTTAACTTATTCAGGGTTCGCTGGTAGTTGGCGCCGGCCCGGGTTCCCGCGGCCAAAGTTGTCTGATGAATTTTGGTCTTAACCCAACCCGGCCCAACAATGACAAATTTGGTATCGGGAATCTCTGCGGTCAAAAGTTCACACATCTTAATCAGTGCTATTTTGGAAACGGTGTACGCGGAATAGTTTACCGGTGCGTTGTTCGTTCCGCCTCCCGCGAAGAAAACAACGGTTGGCCCGTCGGCTGAATTGATACGTCGGGACGGCAACAACTGGTGAACAACGCCTATCTGACGGACGAAATTTATCAGTATTGACTCTTCCCACTCACTGAAATCGCATTTCACAAAAGGGCCTACCGGATTTTGAATACCCGGAGCCATAACTAAAACATCCCATCGGGGACACAAACGCTTCAGGTTGGTACAAACCCTACGAACCAAACCTTTCTTTGATAGGTCACAAGGAATAAGTTTAATTTGCGCTTGCCGCAATTTCCTGACGGACCCCGACATGGTGCGGTACGTTCCGAAAACTTTCCAGCCCCTGGTTTTCCACCTGAGGCACATCGCAGTACCAATATCGCTGGAGGCAGAAATCACAATTGCGGAACGACTCTTGTTCTTTTCTTCAATCCTGTTCTGACTCATATTCACTCACTACATTAAAAAGGACCGGTGAAGGTCTTATCCGGCACATCCAAAGGAACCGTTCTTCCCTCTGGTTTAAATGGTTCTTTGTCAAACAAGCCAAACATCTTTCGTACCCCGGAAATTATATGCTCTAACCGGGGATAGTAGTAACGGGACAGAGCCGGACTGGTGGGGGTGGGGCAATCAGGTAACGCCACCCGCACCGGCGGAGATTTAAGGTCCGTTAGCGCTTCTTCAGCAACCCGGGCAAGAATTTCTGCGCCTATTCCAAAAGATTTCCATCCGGTGTCAGCCACAAGCAAGCGACCGGTCTTGCGTACCGAATCCAGAATTAAACTATCATCCAGCGGTTTGAGACTACGGACATCAATAACTTCCGCCATAATGCCTTCCTTCAACAATATCTCTGCGGCCCGGAGCGATTCAACCGTCATGTAAGAAGTTGCAACAATCGTTACATCTTTACCCTCTTTTGCTACCCGGGCTTTACCTAATGGGACCCGATAGACCCCTTCGGGAACATGGTCAACCAGGTTATAAAGCCACCGGTGTTCGATAAAGATTACCGGATTATTATCTTCAACGCTTGAAATCAGAAGCCCTTTGGCGTCGTAAGGCGTGGTGGGCATTACCACTTTTAGTCCGGGTACATGACTGAACCATGCCTGGAGACTCTGGCTGTGCTGCGGTCCTTGTCCCCAGCCCCGGCCGATGAGCATACGAATTACTAAAGGAACGCTCGTCTTACCGCCGAACATATAGTACCAGTTAGCTGCCTGATTGACAATCTGGTCCAGAGATAAGAGCGCAAAATCCATCCGCTGATGAGTCATTATTGGCCTCATCCCCACCAGGGCTGAACCGATTACCACACCGGTCATCCCATTTTCCGAAGCCGGCATATCCATAACCCGGTCACTTCCGTACTTATCTTGCAATCCTAAAGTAGTGCCAAAGATACCCTTCGGGTCGGGCACGCCTAAACCAATGAGGTAGACGTTAGGGTCCCTGGTCAAACAGATATCCAGCGCTTCATTAATGGCCTGAGAAAATTTAAGTTCTCTGCTCATGCGTAAATATTTTTCATTAAACGGGATTCTTCCGGAAAAGGGCTTTTCTGGGCAAATGCTACCGCTTCCCCTATCTCTTTTTGCACCTTTTCAGACATGGCTTCTATATCATGTGCATTGAAAATACTTTCCTTTACCAGATGTTTCTTCAGTTTTTCAACCGGGCAGCGCTTCTTCCAACCCTGAAACTCAGATTCAGTCCGATAGTCCAGATCATTATCATAGTTTGGACCACAATGCTCACGCCAGCGGTATGTCTTAAACTCCAAAAAAGTAGGACTATCACCCTGTTGAGCCCTGCGAACAGCAGATTTTGCCAAATTGTAAACATCAAAAAGGTCGTTGCCGTCACCCTGGTAACTGGCCACACCATGTCCCAGGGCAAGCTCGAATACTTCCCGGCAACCGGGTTGACGAACGGAAAGGGGAGAATAGACAGAATAAAGATTATTCTCACAAATAAATACGACCGGTAATTTCTTGAGTACCGCAAAATTGATACTTTCGTGAAATACACCCTCCTCAATCGCCGCTTCGCCAAAAAAAACTGCCGTTACCCGCCGCTCGCCGCGCATCATCGTTCCGAAGGCGGCCCCAACGGCAATCGGAATCGTACTACCGACAATGGGAGTTGCGCCAAGAAAACCCGCCGAGAGGTCAACCAGATGCATCGAACCACCCTTTCCTTTAGAACAACCGGTTTCCTTCCCATAGAGTTCTGCCATCATCGCCTTAAGGTCTCCGCCTTTAGCTAGATAATGACCGTGTGATCGGTGACCGCTAAAAACATAATCGTCGCGGGAAAGATTGGCGCAAACACCCACCGCAATTGCCTCCTGCCCGATACAGAGATGGACCGGACAGCGCATCTCCTGCTCCGGATAGAGTTCCGCAATCTTCTCCTCTACCATCCGGATGCGGAGCATCTGGCAGAATAATTCTTTAAGGAATTTCGGAGTCATGATTTATGAACATATTCCAGGGGTTGCTCTTTGAGTACACCCAAATTATTCTTAACCCAACCGATCGTCTCGGCAATGGTCGCTTCCAACGAAATAGTTGGCTGCCAGCCTAATTCGGTCTTCGCCTTGGTCCAGTCCAGGGTATATAAGGCATCCTGTCCCTTTCTCGGAGGTACTATCTCTACGCAATTTTCAAAAGGAACCGCTAACTGATTGCAGACCTCTTCTACCAGATTGCGGACCGTAATATTCTGGCTGGTGGCGAAATGGTAAATTTCCCCTATCCGCCCTTTTCGTGTCGCCCTGAGTGTTCCTTCGCATACGTCATGAATGTGGATGAAGGAACGGACCGCCTTCCCGCCACCCTCAAGCCTGAGTTTCTTCCCGGTAAGAATATTGAAAATGGTCCGGGGAAGAATGCGGTATAATTGCTGTCCCGGTCCGCAGACGTTTGCGGCCCGGGTAAAGACCACCGGAAAGTTGTAGGTTCGGAAAAATGTCATCAGACTCAGATCGCAGGCAGTCCGGGAAACCGCATATGGGGTACTGGGATTGCAAGGAACGTCTTCCTTAATCAACCCCCGGGTATTGCCGTAGACCTCCGGGGTGGAGATATGAACGTACTTTTTCAAAAAGGCGCATTTGCGCAAACGGTTGTGGAATTTTACCATCGCCACAACATTGGTCATAAACCAGTCTTCCGGGCTATCCCAACTCTGCGCCACCATACTCTGGGAAGCAAAATTAACAACATAGTCGGGTTGCAATTCCGCTATGACTTCCATAATCTTTTCTAAATCCAGGTTGAGGTCCAGCTGATAAAACCGGAACTTGCCGTAAGACGCCCATTTGTACGGAAGGAAAACCCCGGACGGTTCCGGAGAACGGCTAATACCAACCACCTCCGCCTCATCTTTTAACAAACGAGATATAAAATGGGCGCCGGAGAACGAATTGCTTCCGATAACCGCAAATTTTTCCGGTGTCATCGTTAAAATTATTTCAGATTTATATGTTTCATCATCTTGATATTGTAGTAACGAATATCGGTGAGGGAATTCGGGAGTTTGCCGTTCCGAAAAGCTTTGATTAAATCCCGCGCGCCATCCTCAATGGTATGCCTGGGTATAAACCCTAATTCGCGCTGAATCTTTTTACCCGAAATATGGTAGGAACGGATATCGTCGGAAGGTGTGGTGACAATTTTGATGCCTTCTTTTTCGGGCATCTCTTCCGCCACCACATCCCGAACTATTTCCGCGGTTTCAGCAATGGTGTAATTCTGGCCGACCGCATTGTAAATCTTCCCCGATATCAGAGAATCCGGAAATTCCAGAAGTTTAGCGTAAAGGTCAACCATATCGCGAATGTGCAGATTTGGACGCATCTGCAAACCGCCGAAAACCGTAATACGACCGGAATTGACCGCGTGATTGGTCAGGATATTGACCGTAAGGTCCAACCGTTGTCGCGGGGAACAGCCGCATATCGTCGCCGGACGAATAACAACCGGTGCGAAATTTGAGGACAAAGATTCTAAAAGAATAGGTTCACACATCGCCTTGTATTTGTTATATAAAGATATTGGCACCAGCGGATGGTCCTCGGTAACATCCTCGTCCTCGCTGATTCCGTATACGCTGCCCGAAGAGGCAAAGATGAATCTCCGAATACCGGCGTCTTTACTGGTTTGCACCAACGGACCGAATGCGTCATAATTTATGGATTGACTCAGGGCCGGGTCCAGTTCGACGCTCGGGTCGTTTGATATACAGGCCAGATGAATCACCGCGTCACAACCAGGCAAAACTTCCTTCAATAAATTCCGGTTGCGAACATCGCCTTTGATTTGCTCAAGATTATGGTTCTCTTTCACCGGATCCAGAACATGTTCACCGTAAATATACAGGTCAAGGACCTTAACCTTATATCCCTGCTCCAATAATACCGGCACCAGCACAGCCCCGACGTATCCGGCGCCGCCGGCAACCAGTATCGTTTTAATGCCGTTCGGATTATTCATCTGCATTATTTTAGAAGCGTCTCTATTTGCCGAAACAAAGGTACGCGTTCTATCGATTTACGATGGCCGACGGTCGCAACGGCCTGGGCGCCAACGGCGTTACCGATGAAACCTATAATTTCCATTGGCGCTTTTTGAACCGCGCATAACGCCGTGAGGGAGAGAAATGCATCTCCGGCTCCCATCCGGTCTACCACCTGACCGGCAAACGTCGGCACCTGAAAAAAGTTCTCGGCCGCACTATAACAAAGGCATCCGGTATTGCCGCGGGTAACAACCACCCGCCCGCAATCAAGTTTTCGCGAAACACCCAGAACTATCTCTCTTAAATCCTCCCGCCTCTCTCTTGCTTCCAACCGAAATTCGCTTTCAGCCATACAGACATAGTCTGCCCGCGGATACTTGGAAATCGTATGGAATCCCAGATTGCCGGCGTTGGATTGCGTATTAATCGCAAGGAACCGGGATTTACCGCAAAGAACAGCGATTGCTTCTTTACCAAACATACCGTGACCGAAATCAACCACAATCACAATATCATATTCCGGAATTTTTTTGTCCAGAACATCACAGAACATCCGGTTTTCCTCAGAAGACATCTCTTCGTCGTTCATCTCGTAAATCTCCAGGAGTTTTGTAAAAAAGTAACTTTCGATAAAGCGTCGTTTAACGATAGTCGGAGCGTCCTTCCGGTACAAAAGAACTTTTTCGATTTTACGGTTTAAATTATCCCGGATAAATTCTTCCTGGGAATTTTCGGCTCCCAGGAAAGTAATCAGACTGACATTATCACAGAAATTTGCCACATGGTTGGCTACCGCAAGAATTCCTCCGCCAAATTTTTCGGACGAAAGTCGTTTTACCGCTAACATGGGTTCCTTGGAAGACTTACCGATTGCCTGGCAGTATTGATACTCGTCAATGATGGCTTCACCAACCACCAATACTTTAAGTGAGCGCGCTTTTTCCAGATATTCCAAGACGTCGGTCACCGGGTACCGGCCGGAAAAATTGGCCAAGTATTCCGCAACCTCATCTGAAAAGACCGGCAGATAGCGGTTAATAAGGCTTGAAGCGCTGAAAGTGATACCCTCCGTAAAAGATAACTGTCCTCCCACCGATTTAATTGCTTCTTCTTCTAATTTGATTCCTCCGGTGCAATCTTTTTCCGCATCCCGGTATTCGGAACCTTTGACATAAAAATCCGGCTTTAGAAGTTTAATCGTCTCCACTGCGGTCGGCCACCGGTTGAGGGCAACATAGTCAACACACTCCAAACCGGCAATGGATTCCACACGTAAATCCTCAGTAAAAGCAGGCCGGTGCGGTCCTTTGTTCACGTACCGGTCCGGCGTTACCGTAACAACCAGAATGTCACCTAATTTCTTCGCCTGCTCAAAGTAACGGATATGACCGATATGCATCAGGTCGAAAACGCCGTGGCAGAGAACCACCTTCTTTTTTTGGGCGCGAATAGTTACAAGCAATTCACTCAGTTCTTCAATTCCAATGGTTTTTATGTTTTTTGGCATATGTTTATTGTCAGTTAAAAGAAATCCAGCAATTGTTATGTTACAACTTCCCAATGCCCGCCCTTGTCGGGGCCGATGCGACGAATTAGTTTTTTATCTTTAAGTTTTTTCAGGTTTTCTTTAGTTTTACGTTCTGATATCCCGACAATACGCGATAATTCTACCGATGTTACGTGTTGATTTTCGTTTATAGCCTGTAAAATCTTCTGTTGATTTTCAGTGACCTTTTCAGTGACCCTCTTTGTGCCCTTATCTACTACTGCGAGTCCCTCACCATCTTCCCACTTGGGTCGATGAAATACAACGACGAAACCGGTCTTAAGGCGTTTGTACTCAACTCGAATCCCGGCGGTCGCACACTCTTCATGGATTCTCTTCAAGCCACTCCCCCACTTCTCGATATCCTTGGACTTGTACATTGTTTCCGCAATCAGGGGATTCCTGAGGATAGAGTGTTCTTGGCCCGTAAAGAAATCCTCTGGATCGATATCGGCTGGAAAAAGCCCCGGATTATAGATCTCGATCCTGTCTTTGAAGAGCGCTACTTCATTCCCTTTGGGATTGGCAAAATCACGATGACACAGCGAATTACCAATTGCCTCGGAAAGCGCCCGAACCGGAATCTCCGGGATCTCCTTGCGACGGCTTTCGCTCAAATCCGCACGCCACTTCATATGTTCATTAACATAAACCTCCGCCTGCTGACGCAAGCTAAAGAGATTTCCTTTAAACTGTTTAATATCCAAAAAGGTCAACTTGTCGGTCCCTGCAAATATCGCGGCCTGAATTTCTATTGGACTCTCATCACAAAACAGAACCTCAGCAGCCATGATCATTTGATTTTTGTCAAAAAAGTGAAGCTTGTTGAAGGTTGTCTTAACATCAACAAAATCAAAGTCGATGCGTTTGGCGGTCTTGGCTTTACGCATAAAATCCCTAACCGTCTCTTCATTAACGTCAACGATTGTCTTCTTTGATGTCTCAAGCTCCCAAAGCAGCTTCTTTTTACTTAAAATGCGCATCTCAATCTCGTGAATACTCAATGCTTTGTCCGACTCACCAACACGAATATATGCTCTACCATACGCGAAATAAAGACTGTTGATCCCGTGCGCCTCAACGACAATACAATCTTTACCATCGATATTTTTCGTCTCAACCTTTGGAAAAACCTTCGGCTCAGTGTTATCGACCACCGCTTGAGCGATATCCTTCAGTGTCATCCGTCCGGTAGGTTGACCCAACGCTTTTCCATCGTCATCGATGCCAAAATAGACCTCTCCCCGGCCATGTTTGTTGAGCATAGCCACGATTGAGACAACCGCCTTCTTAATCTCGGCGGTGGATCTTTTAAATTCACCTGTTTCTGATTCTCGTAATGTCATTAATTGGGCAGCTCTCAAATGATATCAGCGAATGTTTTTTCCATTAGGTCTTCAACATTTTCAATTCCTCCGCCGAAATCTTACCATTAGACTGATGGCCTATCAAATACAACTTCCCAATGCCCGCCCTTGTCGGGGCCAATGCGTTTTAAAAGTCCGGTTTTCTTCATTTGGGCCAAATTCTTTTTGATCGCTCGATCAGTAAGATGTAATGATGTCGCCAATTCATCGATCGTGACCCTAGAATTCTGCTGAATAAGAACAAGAATTTTCTGGGAACTTTTCTGGGAACTTTTCTGGGAACTTTTCTGCACAACAATTTGGCCGGGCCGCCTGAATATCGCAGTCACAAAAGAAGTAAACTCAAACTTGACCGGAGAAAGCCCTGCCTGTTTCATAAGATCACGTATCTTGCGAATACCCGTTCCCATTTTCTCAATATATTCCACTCGGTTAAGAAGGTCGGCCAGAATAGGATTACGCAAAACGCTCTTTTTGCCGAAATCTACTTTCTTCAACCCCTCAGGCAGGCCGCCGGGACTTGATACCTCGATACGATTATCAAAAATCTCAACCATTACGCGCGCGCCACGCTCAAAATAATCGCGGTGGACGACAGCGTTGATCACTGCCTCACGCAAAGCATCAATGGGAATCTCCATCACCTCGCGGCGGCGAGGGCCACCGGTCATTTCATATCGAACGGGAATGTGTTACTTAAGAAAGATCATCGTCTCGTCTATGTTAGTTAAAATATCCTCATTAAAGTCTTTTCTGTCAAGAACATTGACCTTCTCCGTCCCTTTATAAAGAGCGCAGGTGACTTCCGTATGCAAATAAATATCTGCCAGCCGTTTAGCAAAGAACAAGACCCCGGCATTGTTAAAGATCAGCCGCCTTTGCTGTTTCTCTGCCACCCCAAGATTGACCAATAACGCAGACTGGTCAAGCGTTGACGATATCCCTGCCAATTTCAAGAACCGTGCGAGTTTGTCTTTTGAAAAATGCACACGGGGATCAAATTTGCGGGAAACCATTTCATCAAACTGAACTTTCCCTTCCGACTTAATGAATGCCACAATATCATCGCGATCAAGCTTTTGGGCATTAGGGCCTACACGCGTGAAGAATCCAGCCGAACACTTATAAGGCTTATCCTCTCCCTCGCGCACATCAACGATCAATACATTATCAAGCGAATCAAATGTCAACTGAACCGGAGGTTGACAATTATTGGCAATATCCTGGATCTGCGACTTAAGCGCATTGGTAATACGAACACCCTTTATTGTTTTGTCATCAGTCACACCCACAAAAATCTTTCCGCCGGAAGCATTGGCAAACGCGACCATTTCGCGGTCAAGGCCAGACAAGGCTTCCTTGAACTCAATACGGTACCCTTCGCCTTCTTGCAATATGAACTTCAAATCAGTTTTATTCATTTTGCCAAAAATGTTTTCAAAAAATACTCAACAATTGCCTGGCCTTTTTAGAGAACTCACTGATTTCACTGAAACGCTGATTATAGGTCTTAAGCATCTTCAAATCCCCTGATGATGTCTTACCGTTTGACTTGATATTTACATTCAGTTCGGCGATACCCTGGTCAACCAGGTCAAGGCGCTTTTTGAGGCCGGCGCTTATCCGGCTCCTGGCGATACCCCAGAGGTCGCGGTTCCCCTGGTAATGATTCTGGTTGGAACCCTTGCGCCAGATTGGCTTGACCGCCCCCCACTCTTCCAGTTTCCGGATGTTGAGACTGGCGCTGCCCTTGCTGATGTGCAGCATCCGACTCAACTCCGTCAACGACAGCGTGCCTTCCTCCAGATAAAGCAGGGCATATATCTGGCAGGTCGTCCGGTTAAGACCGATGCTCTCGCCTAAACGGCCGATTTCACCGATAAAGCGGTCCCTGATTTCCTCCGTCTTTTCATGATTATTCATACTGTTTAATCTGTTTTAATAAGTTCCTTTTATTTTTCACGCAGCTTTCGATAAAAATACTGCATTATAATGTGGGTTACAATTAGGTGCACATCCTCAATCTGCTGCATATCGTTGCTTTTTACCACAAGCGAAACTTTGGAAAGGAGAGCCAGCCTGCCGCCGTTAAAACCTGACATACCGATGGTTACGGCTTTCTTTGAATTGGCGTATTTGAACGCTTTCAAAACATTTTTTGAATTTCCGCTTCCGGAAAGGCCGATAACCACATCGCCCGGTTTTAAGAAGTTTTTAAGTTGCTCCACAAAAATTTCCTGATACGAAAAATCGTTGGCACAGGCAAGCATTATCGGAAGGCTGTCGTTAAGACAGGTCACCCGAAATCTTTTCTTTAAACCGAACGAAACGCCTTTGTTTAAATCGCAAGCAAAATGAGATGCGGTGGCGCCGCTTCCCCCGTTTCCCATAATAAATATTGACCGGCCCTGCTCATAGGCGTCAAAGATTGTGTCGATGACCTCCTTGACCTGTTCCAGCGATAACTTTTTAAAAAGGGCTGCAAGTCTGTCAAGATACCCGCGGGCAAATTCCTGGGACATATCCTGCCTCCTCGTATAATATGTTTTATCTTTAAGTAGTTAGCGGTTGGGAGAATAGATGTTATATTCTCCCCGCGCCGATGCAATTTTGTTCCTTGAAAATCTGGAAAACTTGATTTTTTCAGCCGG
>Ga0180009_10006820_pt1 | contig 11863 bp, 17 predicted proteins | sample OS_PC_MetaG_FD_123537 | JGI IMG/M metagenome (GOLD analysis project Ga0180009, IMG submission 123537) | Groundwater microbial communities from the Aspo Hard Rock Laboratory (HRL) deep subsurface site, Sweden - OS_PC_MetaG | ecosystem: Environmental > Aquatic > Deep subsurface > Groundwater...
CGAAACAAAAGTTAGACAAACAGATTCAAAAATAGAAATATTTTCAAAAATCAAAGATTTTTACATGTAGCAAACAGCTACATTCGGAGATACTGCTTAATTCACCGAAAAATTTAAATACCAGATATACTAACATACTATAAACTATACTGACATATTATTAGGTGTGATTGATGAGACATCTACCCCCTATACCAAAATTCGAGAATGAAATGGAGATAAATCAGAGAATAGATTTCGAAGTAGAATACAAGGGAACAATATTAAGAGTTGGCTTTGACTTCAAAATAACAGTTAATTTTGAGCTAGAAAAAAAAGAGATAATGATAGAGTGTGTAGAAGAGCATAACGCTCCAGTAACCTGGGAATAAAGAGGTCTTTTCCGGGAAAAAAGAGGTGAGTTTATTTTTTTCTTTTCAACAGCAATATTTATAAATGAATATCTTGTAATGATTCATAGGTGATATTTTGATACTGACATTTTCAAATATGTGGCAATCAATACTTAACACTATTGATAAAATAATAATGATAATTGTCATAATAGTTCTAACATTCATAATCGTTCAGATTGTCAAAAGAATAGTCAAACGTGCTCTTGAAAGGTCATCAAGTCTTATGAAGGTTGACCCAACACACTACAACTTTTTAAGACACTTCTTATCAGCAATCATATACATCCTTGGTCTTAGCGCAATAATATACACAATACCATCTCTTAGAACATTATCAGTATCAATATTCGCAGGAGCAGGAGTACTAGCTATAATAATAGGTTTTGCATCACAACAAGCATTTGCAAATATAGTAAGTGGAGTATTTATAGTTATATTCAAGCCGTTTAGAGTGGGTGACCGTGTCAATGTTGGAACTGATGTTGCAGGTATAGTTGAAGACATAACATTAAGACACACAGTTATTAGAACTTTTGAGAATAAGAGAGTAATAATCCCAAACTCTAAGATAAGTGAGGAAAACATTGAGAACTCACACCTTAATGATGAGAAAATATGCAAATACATCGAATTTGGAATAAGTTATGATTCAAACATTGATAAAGCGATGAAAATAATGAGAGAAGAAGCGATGAAACACCCAAATTTTTTAGATAATAGAAGCGAAGAAGACTTAGAAAAAGGCGATGTCCCAGCTGTTAATGTAAGAGTGGTTGGGTTTGGAGATTCCTCTGTAAATCTTAAGGCATGGGTGTGGGCTGAGAACCCTGCAAAAGCATTTGTCCTCAGCTGCGACTTGAACAAGAGCATAAAAGAAAGGTTTGACAAAGCAGGAATTGAGATTCCATATCCACACAGAACTATCGTTCGCAAAAAATGATTGAAATATTCTATTATGAAAATAAGAAAATACACAAAGGAACTGTTAAAGATTTAAAGAAGCTAAAAGATAAGAAGATATGGGTTGATATTCTAGAAATGACTGCAGAAGAAGAGGAGCTTATAAAGAAAACTTTTAAACTTCACCCATTAACATCCGAAGACCTCTTCAGCCGCGTAACAAGAATAAAAGTTGAGGAATTTCCAAATTATCTCTTCTGCGTATTTTATGGAATTCAAAAAAATGATTCCATAGAACTTGTAGAATTAGACTTTGTTTTAGGAAAGAATTTTTTAATAACTAACTGTCGAAAAGAGATTGAATCATTTGAACATTTAAAAAATCATGAAAAAAAGTTAAAAAATTTATTTGTAAAAGGCACAGACTTTCTCTTTCACAGACTGCTTGATGCAGAAGTTGACAATTTCTTCGTCGTTTTGGACACTATAGATGATGACATTGAAGAAATTGAAGAAGGAGTTACAAAAAAACCAACCCCTGAATTATTATCAAAAATATTAAAACTCAAAAGACTGGTGGTCTTAATTAAAAAGTCAGTAATGCCACAAAGAGAAAAATTATCATTTTTAACAAAGAATGATTATCCATTAATATCTAAAAAAGCAATTCCTTATTTAGAGATATATATGATCATTCAATAAGAGTTTCAGATACAGTTGATAACTATAGAGATGCAATGTCAAGCACATTTGATGCATACATGTCATCAGTCTCAAACAGCATGAATGAAGTTATGAAAGTACTAAGCATCATAGCAACAATCGCGTTGCCATTAACAGTTGTCTCAGGAATATATGGGACTAACTTTTTAGTGCTTCCAGGATCAACCACTCATTACGGCTTTTGGATAATGATATCATTCATGGTTATTATGTCGGTAAGTATGTTATATTATTTTAGGAGAAGAGGTTGGTTTTAGATAATTTAGTTTTCCCCGGGTATGTTTGAACTATGAGTCTTCTCTTTTACAACAAGAGTTCTCTTCAGATAGACTGGGTCATATCCTAAATCTCTTACAACGTTGTTAAGCCTGCTTAGCAGAGTTTCATAGCCAACTCCGTAATCGCCAAACACGTCGATGTACTGGTCTATGTTATCATTGCTCCAGTTAGCTCTTTTTGCATTCTTAGAATAACAGATTATGTCTTCATAATAATAAACTCCTTCGTCAAGCGAATAAGTGCAGTTAAGTGGAAGCTCCAAAAAATCGCCACAAATCTGCCAACCAGGTCCTCGCATGCATTTATTATGAAAATTAGGATGTTCTGTCCAGTTGCTTAATTTATCTCCATTAATAATTATTGTAGAATAATTTTGCATCAATGTTTTTTCTTCTAAAACAGAATTATTAGAACAACTAACAATTATTATTACTAGTATAAATAAAATTATTAATGATATTTTTTTCATAGTTCTTACTTCAAAATTTATTAGTTCTTAATTCTTAATCTAGAATTCCAACTTTCTTAAGATAATCTTCTCGCTCCAAAAAGTGTTTGTCAGTCATTGAAAAATCTTCAATTCTGACACCCTGAGATACGTAGCAGAATATATCTTTAATTGCTCTTTTATCAGCCATTATTATGTGAAATTCGTCGTCTGCAAAGTTTAAAATCCTAGTCTTTTTAAATGGGCAGTAGATATAGGGGAAATCATCGCTTAACGCAACTTTAACCATTAATGACCGCACTTCCTCCTTATAGGCTTTTGGGTCAGCACCAACTGACAACCATCCCATCTCCTTTCTGTAATCAGACTGCTTTTCGTAGCCTTCGCTGAATTCTTTTAAATCTCTTACGCCACCCTGCCAGACGTATTGGACTAAGAAAGCTACATCCAGACCATATTCTTTTATCATGTAGTGTATTCTTTCCTTTCTATTTGTGTCCCATAAGAAGTTTGGGCCAGAAAATCCAAGCCTTTGAAGTTGGGTTTTAAGGTGTTTTTCCAACATGTCAAGAGTAGGGAATACGGTGGTTTATTTAAAGATTTAGCTTAAAGTAGCTGCTGCTCCTTTGGCTCTTTTGTTTTTTTGCTCAACAGCTTTTGATACTTGTTCAACAGACCGCCATACTTGTTTTTTTCAACCAAGAAAACCATGATTGTGCTCACAACTATTGTTATTAATACAACTGCAAGTGCGACATCTGCAAATAATTCTGTTCCGGGAATTCCTGCCTGTGCTGGTAACTGTGCTAAGACTGCTGCTGCAAGCCCCTTTGGTATCAAGCTGTCAATTACTGCCTTGTCTTTTTGAGAAAAACCTTTTGCAACAACAATTGTTGCTGCAGGTCTAACCATGTACAGACCTATTGATATCACTGCTGCAATTATGTATGGCATAATGTTTGTGAATTGCAGCAGTATTCCAAGATACACAAAGAAAAAAGTTTTCATGAGAAATGATATCTCTGCGTAGAAAAATAGCTCGGGTGCTTTTAGAGGGGATGATTTCTTGTCTTCATGCATGGCTTGCACTATCTTTCCTGAGTTTCCAAGTATTATTCCAAATGCAAGACAAGCAATTGCTCCGTTGCTGTTGATATATTCAGTTAGTCCGTAGAGCAGAAGCATAAATGCAATTGTCACCATGTATGACTTTGCGTATTGTGACATTTTAAGAAGGACTTTTATCCATACATAGCCGCCAACAGCTCCTATGAATAATGCTATGACAAAACTTGTTAGTAATCCTCCTAGCAGCTGACTGAACTCAACTTTTCCAATTGAATATATCTGTATTATTGTTACCGTTCCAATGATGCACAATACATCACTTATTGCTGATTCAAGCATGAGAGCTGTTGAAGTCTCTTTTTTCACATTCAACCGCTTAACTATTGGTATGACAACAGCAGATGAAATTCCTCCAAGGACAACTCCAAGTAAGATTCCCTGAACAAGCCCAAAGCCAAACGCTAAAGATATCAACGTAGTTATTATTACGCTCACAATAAAGTTTATCATTGAAAGCATGGAACTTGCATACATGCCTTTGAACAATTCTTTTACTTTAAGCCTTAAAACACCTTCAAAAAGTATGAAAATAAGCGCGAACGTAGTAAATAATGGCGCTATAATCTCTATATTTTCAGGTTTGACCAGCTCAAAGACAGGGCCTATCATTATTCCAAAGAATATCAGCCAGATAACGTCAGGGATGTTTGTCTTCTTAAAAACAATCTCACCAAGAAAGCCTAAGAATATAATTATTCCAAGAATCACAAAAAGCAAGTAAATCTCCATCAAAGTTTTTATCAAAGGAGCCTATATATAAAATTTTTGGTGAGAAAACAATTGTTGAAAATCAAAATATTTAAATCTGTGAATTTTTTGTTGTCAGAATGAAATCTATCTACCAAGGAAAAATAACTGAATCTCTTGATTCAGACAAGTTTCAAAAGTTTATTAGAGCTGAGTTTCCAGAGGCGGAATTGATAATTCATGATGGTACAGGATATCATGTTAAAACAGCTTATTTTATACCTTCTAACAGCACAATTGTAAGTTATGAGGGTCCATCAATCTATGATAAGTCTAAAGATGTGTTTGTAAAGATTTTTGCTTCGGAAAAAAACTTATCTGATATGGAAAAAATCGTTCTTAACGGGATTAGAAAGTTAAAGAATAAATGAGAATGAGCTTTTGAGACTACTTCTAAGTGATTATTGATGATAATGTTTATAAACTATTGCTAATTATCTTACAAAAATGTCATTAGAACTATCATTATCACTTGGAAATATGAACTGGTGTGAAGAGATGTGGATTGAAATATATGACCGTGCAAAGAAGAAAGGAAAAATAATTGATGCAAAACTAGGAGAACACGAGTTTCAATATGCATTGATTAATCCAAAAGATGGATATCAAAGAGAGAGAATTTCAACAACAAAAGAACCCTATAAATATACATCAAGCGTCACATTTTGGATAAAAGACAAACTAAAAGAGAATGGAGTGGGCTTAAATGAAGGTGGACTTGCATTCGTACTTGAAAATGCGTTGCCCAGAAAAGACTTTGGTGATTACGTCGGGCTGCACGAACACATTGAAACGTTGAATGGAATAGACCATGGGAGAGCATGCAAAGTTGAGCTTGAAGAAGTATTCAAAAAAGAGCAAGAATTCATAGATTCATACGCTGCCTGGCTAATAGAACTGACAAACAAAAGCAAGAATCCAAAGGAAGGCTATTTTGAAAGAGCAATTCCTGATTTCTTATTTGTAGTAAAAGAATGTAATCTAACATCAACGCAAATCCTAAAAGAATTCAAAAAACAATTAGACTTAGGCTATCATCTAGATTAGCTTTTCTGCAACCATAAGGTCTAATGGATATGTTATCTTCATATTTTTATAGTTGCCTATGATGATTTTGACTTCATAATCCATTCTCTCAACAAGAGATGAATCATCCTGACCTAAGAATCCGTTGCTTTCTGCAAATTCATAAGCTCTTTTTAGAAGCGAATATTCAAAGCCTTGTGGTGTCTGTACTTGCCAAACCAAATCTCTGTTTAAAGTTGAGATGACGAACAAAGCACCAAGCTTCATCGTGTCACTCGCAGGAATTGCAGGAATTACTGCTTTGTACTCTTTTGCTGCTTCAAAGACTTTCTTTACAAGATCAAAAGATATCAATGGTCTAGCGGCATCATGAACTAAAACATAGTCAGCTGCAGAAATTGTCTTTATGGCATTGTACACTGATTCCTGCCTCGTGTTTCCTCCTTCCACAACATTGTAATCTTTATCAAAGCCATGCTTCTTAATAAGATTGTTTGCTTGTTCAATTCTGTCTTTGCCAACCACAACGATGACTTGATCGATAAAGTCGCATTTGTCAAATGTTTCTAAAGAATAACTTAGCAAAGGTTTGTTGTTTAATAACAAAAAAGATTTTTCTTTATTGCCAATTCTAGCTCCTTTGCCAGCTCCAGCAATTATTGCAATATTTGTCATTGTAGCTATTTGTAACCAAAGATCGAAACTCCTATTTTTTCTAAAAGTTTCGTTAGCTTAAATAATGGTAACCCTGCAACGTTAAAATAATCTCCATCAATTTTTTCAACCATGAATGCACCTTTTTCTTGAATTCCAAAAGCTCCAGCTTTATCCAATGGCTCACCACTGTTCACGTAATCATTGATTTCTTTCTCGCTTAACTTTGTTATCTTTACTGTTGTAAATTCATAGTCTTGCAGCTCTTTCTTCTTATCAACATCAATTACTATTATGCCTGTGACAACAAGTATATTCTTTCCACTGATATTTTTCAAAGTAGATATTGAATTTTCTTTAGTGTGTGGTTTGCCTATAATTTTATTATCAAGAACGATGAGTGTGTCTGCGGAGATGACTACTCCAGTTTTTAGTTTTTCTGCAACACTTCTACCTTTTTGCAGTGAATGATGCAAGACGAGGTTTTTTGGATCTAAATCTAGATTATTATCTTCTTCATAAGAACTTGACACTATCTTAAAATTATCACCAATTAATTGTTTAAGTAAATTTTTTCTTCTTGGAGAAGTCGAAGCTAAGATTATTTGTCTCATAAAATAATTCAAAAACTAGTTGCTAAATAAAGTTTTCGAAAAACTATGTTGTTTAGTTATCAAAAAGTATAAAAACACATCTTTTAATTATGTTAATGAGGATAATAAAATGGATGTTGTTGATGCAATAAGAAGTAGAAGAAGCGTAAGAAAGTATCAAGATAGAGAAGTTTCTAAAGATGTTTTGCTTGAATTAATTGATGCTGCCAGACTTGCACCTTCAGGCAACAACGCTCAGCCTTGGATGTTTAAAATAATAACGAGTGCAAAAGAAAGAAAGCTTTTAAGAAAAAATAAGATTTTCAAGCAAGCATTTGTTTACACCGCGCCTGCAATAATACTCTGCTGTTCTGACCCATACAAGTATCCTGGTGAAAAGTTTGATGAACAGTATGATCATCCTAACAAGTTAAGAGCAATTAGAGATTTAGCGATTTCTTCTCAAAATCTTGTCTTGCGTGCAACTGAGCTTGGGCTTGGAACTTGCTATGTTGGTTGGATGGATAAAGACAAGATAAAAGAGTTGTTTAACCTGCCGTTATATTTTATTACACCATATGTAATAACAGTTGGTTATCCTGCAGAAAACCCTTCTGAACATAAGAAAAAAGAATTAAAGGATATACTAATCAAGTGATGCAATGAAAGACGTCATAGTAAAAAAATCCAAAATTGAAGGTAGTGGAGTTTTTGCCAACAAAGATTTTAAGAAAGGAGAAGTTGTTTTGAAATGGGATACATCCAAGCAACTAAGCACCAAAGAAGTAGAAAAAGTTCCTGAAGATGAAAAGAAATATGTTTCTTTTGTAAATAATAAATATACTTTGATGCGGCCTCCTGAAAGATATGTGAATCATTCATGCAATGCAAATACAAATGTCGGTGATTTTTGTGATGTTGCAAAAAGAGATATCAAGAAAGGAGAAGAGATAACTGGAGATTATTCACAAGATACAACACCTGACTTTGAGATGAAGTGCACTTGCGGTAGCAAGAATTGTAAGGGAATAATAAAAAAAGAATAATTATTTGCATCTTTTATAGATTGTTTCTCATCTCTAGTTTAACTCTTTTTTCCAACGAATACATTGTCAGTGCAAACAAGTAAGTTTGGAGGAAAGGTACGCCTCCTAACTCCTTGTCAATCTGCATAGCATTTAATTTTCTTAATTGAGATTCTTTTTTTACATAATCAAATGTTCCAACATTCATCATGCAAGTTCTAATATCACTAAACAACTCATAGTTTTCTTTATCTAGGATTTTAATCTCAGCTAATTTTTCTCTTGCTGTCTTATCTTTAACTTCAATTATGGGCTTGTATGTATTCCATGCTTGAGAAATTAATGTCTTAACTTTGCCAGGCTCCTTACTTTTTTCTATTGTATATCTTAAAGGCAGATATATTCTTCCCTGCTTAAGGTCAAGCCATGATTCTCCATTTTTTGCAGCGTAATCAGTCATATCGCTCCATAGCCACGCAGCCTCTATTCCTTGAACGAACGCATCTCTAATACGAGGATTAAGCGAATCTTCTTTTTTCAAAAAACAAAGTGGTATATCATAAAAAAACGATGCATATGTGGATGATTTTTTTTGTAATGCTTGAAATGATCCTGAATTTGTTTGTAGTTGTTTTTCTAAATCATAATTATTGGCTGCATCTTCTTCTTCAAGTGATTCTTCCAACGCTTCAATCACTGGTTGAAACTTACTAATTAATGATTTGTCATTTTTTCCCAACTCGTTTAATAAATTATTTTTTGCTTTTGAATAGACCTCTAAAGTGTCTTCTGGTGAGTTTAGTTCGTGGTATGATATTAGCTTGTGCCTTAATAAGTCCTTGTCTTGCAAGTCATCATAAGAGAAGATAGATATTATGTAATCTTGAACGGAGTCTAACAAGTTTGTTAACTGGAAATTATTTTTTACCAAAACATTTGTTTGTTTTAATAATAGGTGTGTTAGGTACTCCCCCATTCTAAATTCGATTTGGTAATGAATACTATCAGCAAAATACTGTCTTAGTTTGATAATGCTTGTATCTTGAGAACATCTTTTATTCCAACCTTTGCTATAATGATATATTATGAAATCCAGGCCAAATTTCATTCCGCCTGTGAGCATACCTGATTTTTGTTTTAGGCTATCTAGCATTATGTGACAGGGATAATTGTCAAAATATATAAATATTACTATGTGTGAGTAATTACTTATTTTCTATGAATTTTTTAGACAAAAATATTAAAACAATGATTATTTTCTTTTAACAATGGATTTCAAAAATAAGTTTTACTATATGCTTGCACCTCTTGAAGACATGACAGATTCATGCTTTAGAACTATCTGTCATCGATACGGTGCTGACTTGACGATGACTGAGCTTATCAGATTTGAATCATTAGCTAAGAACAATAAATCTTCATGGGATAGGCTAAAGTTGTACGACGACACTCCAACACAAGTTCAGCTAATTGGCACAAGAGATATTTTTTTGAAGAAGTTCCTCTCTATGTTTTCATCAGAGAAAGGATTTGTTGGCTTTAACCTAAATCTTGGTTGCCCTGCACCAAATATTGTGAGTAACGGTGCGGGATCTGCTATGATAAAACGAATATCAAAGACGAAAAAATTAGTTGATATTATTAAAAATAAAGGTTATGATGTTAGTATAAAGATGCGTCTTGGACTAAACCAGTTTGAAAAAGATAACAAAGTCTATCTTAACCTGATAAACAGTGTTGATGCAGATTTCTTCGTTGTACACGCAAGGCATGCAAAACAAAGTTATGGTGAAAAAGCTGATTGGAAAGTTTTTTCAGAGTGCGTTGCAACTGGAAAGAATATCATTGCTAATGGTGATATAAAAACAAGAGAGGATGTTGAAAAGATAAAATCTTTTGGCTGCAAAGGAATAATGATTGGACGAGCAGCGATAATCAACCCGTTGATATTTGCTGAGTTAAAAGGAATGACTCTGCCTCCAGCAGCTCAGGTGCAAAAAGAGTATGAACAGTTAATCAAAGAAAGAGACCCTCCATTTAGATACAGAAAAAACATATTCAAACACCAAGAAAAAACTGTTGAGTTTAAGGAAGGATAGAAAAATAAATTCTAACTTTGGAGGAATTCAGTTTTGCTCCATTAAATCTCAATAAGGATAACGCTCAGAATTCCTAATCCTATTCCAATTTTATTTATCAAAGACAAATCTTCTTTGAAGTAGAGAACACCAACAAGAACAACAATAATCAGATTCAAAACAGCGAACACAGAAATCGCTTTAGACAAATACTCATATTTTAATGAAATCGCCCAAAAGACGGAGCCAATAAAGTAAATCAAGAGTCCAACATAAAGCAAAATGTTTTTATTATCAATAGACCATTTCTTGAAAAAACATCTCCAACAACTTCAAGAACAACAGCTAAGGCGACTAAACCAAAGAAAACAAATTTTAAAGCGATTTCTGATGTCATAAAAAATATTTGTCAAACAAAGTTATTAAATGTTACGGAGTTGGAAAATACAAAACTGAATTGCGTATGATTTATGTTCGTTTCCTTTTGCGAAGCAAAAGTTCAAGCGTTAGCGAGTGTAAATGTCCGAAGGACTAAAGAGTTGGGGGCGTTCTATCAAGCACGAAGTGCCATAAAGAACAAGAAGAAAGGGGCGTTCTTAATTGTCTTGGAAAACTTTATCAATAATCCATAAATTATAGGTTAATAATGAAGCCAATAAAGGAAGAAATACCTATTTTGAAATATATGGCATATTTGCTGTCATTTCTGTCTATTGTAGTGATAATACTTCCCTTTTTTATTAATGCTCCTTTTGAACTAAACAATTCTAACGGCTTTGGTGCCTATTTAGGTCTGATAACCGGTTTAGCTGGAGTTATTGTAACGATCACTGTTTTTTTAATACAAAATGCAAGTCAAGATTATTCCTCACAGCTTGTGAGAATGACTTTTTTTAAGCAGAAATATTTTGGTTTTATTCTGGGTTACATATTCTTTTCATTGATATTATATACTTTCGGAACTTCTTTTGAAGTTATTAATCAAGTTAAGGTATTCGCTTTTTTTGTCAGTGTAGGATTAGTTTTTAATTTCATTTCGCTTTTACTGATATCTTCCTATTTTATGAATGTCCTAAATGTTATAAAAGAAATAGAATCAAAAACAACAGATTATATCAAATTTAAAGCACAGGCAAAAAGCTTACCTTTAATTGGAAAGATAAATCTTAATGAAATCTCGACAACTAAAATAATTAACCAAATTAGACCTATTTTTGATACGTTAAACAAAAGTGTTGCATTGAATCAAGATGATGTTTCAACACAATGCCTTAACTCATTAAACAAAATAATCAGAACATATCTTAAAGAAACAAGTTCGTTTAAATCTCTTGATGATAAAATTTTGCTTGAATTAGCTGATCAATCATCATTTATAGTAAAGACCATGATTAAATATGAGAATCAAAAATTCATGGACAAATTTCCGTTGTTTTTAGGAGATATTGGTTCGTATGTTTTAGAGTATAGGTATAATGTGGGAGGCGTAAACAACCATGCAATATCTATAAGTCGCTTATTAGTTGACATCTTCATTAAATGTTATAAATTTGATAGAACCTCCGCACCCAAACATGAAATTTCAGGTATATCAAAATTAGTCAAAAAATGTATACAAAAGGAGTATTATCAATCCACTTCAACTTATTATTATGATATAAAAGAAATTATGGAGTTATGTGCGAGGAATCCATCTTTTTGGTCTGCTAATTTAATTCAATATGCCCTGAATGATATTAAGGATATAAATGACCTACTCCACCACCTAAAGGTGGCGGTATCTTTCTAGGCTGTTGTGTGATGTTGTTCTTGATTTTCTATATAGTTCCAAGTCGTTGTGAACTCGCTGTAACCAACTGTTACTGCG
>Ga0180009_10006821_pt1 | contig 11862 bp, 12 predicted proteins | sample OS_PC_MetaG_FD_123537 | JGI IMG/M metagenome (GOLD analysis project Ga0180009, IMG submission 123537) | Groundwater microbial communities from the Aspo Hard Rock Laboratory (HRL) deep subsurface site, Sweden - OS_PC_MetaG | ecosystem: Environmental > Aquatic > Deep subsurface > Groundwater...
GGGGTAGATGTTTTTATCAAGGATAAACTGCCTTTAATCCGCAAACTCCCCACTAAATGCCTTGTTAGCGTAGGCGGTTTTTCTCGAGAGGAATACCAGGAGTGCTTAACTAAGCTGGATAAGCAAAAGGGTGTGGATGGTTTTGAAGTAAACCTTTCCTGTCCTAACTTACGGTTAAAAAAATTAGTTTCTCAAAGTGCCCAGGCAACTTATAAACTGACCAAGGCTTTACGGAAAGCGACCAGAAAGACTTTGATCGTAAAAATTACCCCTGAGGTGACTGATGTCGCGGAGGTGGCTAAAGCCGCTGAGCGTGCTGGAGCCGATGGTATTGCCTTGGTGAATACTTTTTTTTCGATGGCCATCAACATTGATACTAAAAAGCCTTATTTGGGTAATATCTACGGTGGTTATTCAGGCCGGGCAATCAAGCCAATGAGTCTTTATCGAGTCTGGAAGGTAGCTGGATCAGTGCGGATACCAGTAATCGGCGGCGGTGGAATAGAAACAGCTCAGGATGTAATAGAATTTATTTTAGCCGGGGCAACTGCAGTGAGTCTGGGAACCATAAACTTGGTTGAACCCAATGCAGCCGCAAAAATCCTTAAAGGGATTAAGAGTTATTTAACCAGGAAAAAGATAAAAGATATAAAAAGCTTAAGAGGAGGCTTGATTGTCTAAACCCTGGAATAAACTCATTGTCGCCTTGGACGTAACTTCGGAGAAGAAGTTTAAAAAGATAGTGGCCCAACTTTCGCCGAAAGTTAAATGCTTCAAGATCGGTTTAATCGCCTACACTCGGTTTGGACCTAAGATCATCCGGGAGGTTAAAAGAAGAGGCGGTAAAGTATTTTTGGATTTTAAACTTTATGATATCCCTAACACCATGGTAGAAACCGCTAAGGCCTTTGTTGATTTGGGAGTTTGGGCTTTTACCGTGCATCTAAAGGCCGGAGAAGCGGCCTTAAAATATTTAAAGCGAGAAGTCAGAAAGCAAGCTAAGCACAAGAAGAAAAAGGCGCCTTTAATTATCGGAGTGACTGAATTAACTTCTAAAAAGGCATCCTTAAGCCAGGTTTTAAAATTAGCTAAGGTAGCCAAACGATCCGGAGTAGATGGGGTAGTTTGTAGCGTCTGGGAAGCTAAGAAAATTAAACAAAAGTTCGGCTTAAAAACCATAACCCCGGGGATAAGGGTAAGGAAAACTGGGGATGATCAGAGAAGAGTGGCTACCGTTAAGGAAGCTTTGCAGAATAAAGTTGATTACTTTGTAGTTGGCCGGCCAATCGTAGCCAAGAAAAACTATTTGCAAGCAGCCAGAGAGCTTATATAATTAGATACTATGGATGTAAAGCTAGATAGCCTGATTGCCAAGATCAAGAAAGACGGAATAGAGGAAGCTAGGAAAGCCTCCCGGGAAATTACCGAGCAGGCCCAAAAACAGGCTTCAGAAATCATTGCTTTAGCCCGTAAGCAAGCCGAGGCCATAGTCTTTCAGGCAAAAGAAGAGGCTGGAAAAGTTAAGTTTAACGGCGAGAGCTCTTTAAGACAGGCAGCCAGGGATTTGCTGCTTACCTTGAAAGTTGAGATTTCCAGTCTTCTTGAAAGCCTGATCAAGCAGCGGGTTTCCCGGGAGCTTGAGCCGGATTTTTTGCAAAAATTGATCATCAAAATCGTTGAAGCCTGGACTGATAAAAAAGACGCAGTTTTAGAGGTTTTGGTAAGCAAGCAGGATAAGATTAAGCTTGAATCTTTGCTGCAGAGCGAATTAAAGGCCAAAGCCAAGGAAAAAGTAGAGATAAAAATCAACCCGGCGATTGATAAGGGGTTTCGGATCGGTTTGAAGGGAGAAGATTTGCATTATGATTTTACCGAGGAAACCCTCAGCGATACTTTTAAACAATTTTTAAATCCCGCCATAGCTGCAATGCTTGATGCTAAATAATGGATAAATATTATTATTTTGTATCTCAGCTGCCGGCTTTAATCTTTGACCAAAAGCCCCAGGTAAGCCGGGATTATTTTTTAAGTCAGGCCAGCCAGTGGTTGGGAGAAGGCGAATTCAAGCATTTTGAGTCTATCAGCCTCAATAATTTCATGATGGTTAGTGGAGAACCGAAAGCCCTGACTGCTTATAAACAGTTTGAGCTCAACTTACGCCGGGAATTAACACTTTTCCGCCAAGCTAAACAACAAGGTGGCAGTTATCAGAGCAGCGGGTTTAATTTAGTAGTAGATAATAGTTCACCGCTGGAAGCCGAAAGGAAATTGTTGTTATTGCGTTGGAATTTTATTCAGGAACAGGAGTCTGGCCACCATTTTGATTTAACCTGGCTTATTCTCTATTTTTTAAAACTGCAAATTTTAGAAAGGTTATTCAGTTTCGATAAAGATAAAGGCTTAGTTCTTTTTGATCAGCTTTCGGTAGCGAGAATATGAGTAAACGTTTAGGAAAAATCAATTTGATCCAGGGTAATATCATCGCGGTTAGCTGTCAAGGAGACATTGTCCAGAATGAAGTCGGTTATGTTTCCTGTGGTAAAGAGCGGTTGATGGCTGAAGTTATTCGGATAAATTACGGCATTGCTTACATGCAGGTTTTTGAGGATACCAAGGGGGTGAGAGTAGGAGACCAAGTAGATTTTAGCGGTCAGATGCTTTCAGTCAAACTCGGACCGGGACTCCTGGGACAGATTTTTGATGGTTTGCAAAATCCGCTTCCCGAGCTGGCTGAGAAGTTTGGTTTTTTCCTGCCGCGGGGAGAGCAGATAGAAGCTTTAAATTCTAAACGTAAGTGGGATTTTCAGCCTTCAGCAACCTCTAAAAAGGATAGAATGGTTAAGGGTTCAAATTTGGGATTTGTTCAAGAGGGAGTATTTAAACATCAGATCATGGTACCCTTTTACTTGTCTGGAGATTATCAGGTAGAAACAATTGCTCCAGCCGGTAGTTATAAAATTACCGATACTATAGCTAAGCTGAAAAATTCAAGAGGTGAGATCGTCGATATCACCATGGCTTTTAACTGGCCGATAAAGATACCAATACAGGCCTATAAGGAAAAATTTACTCCCCAGGAACCGCTGATCACTAAAGCCAGGATCATCGATACTTTATTCCCGGTAGCCAAAGGCGGCACTTATTGTATCCCCGGGCCGTTTGGTTCGGGTAAAACCGTTTTACAGCAGCTTACCAGCCGCTACGCCGAAGTAGATATCGTAATTATTGCTGCTTGCGGAGAACGGGCCGGCGAAGTGGTTGAAACTTTAAGAAAATTCCCGGAGTTAGTCGACCCGCGTACCAGCCGGCCGCTGATGGAAAGAACGATTATAATCTGCAATACTTCTTCTATGCCGGTAGCTGCCCGGGATGCTTCAGTATATACTGCCGCCACTCTTGGTGAATACTATCGCCAGATGGGCTTGGATGTTCTACTTTTAGCTGATTCTACTTCTCGTTGGGCTCAAGCTATGCGGGAAGTTTCCGGCCGCTTAGAGGAGATCCCCGGTGAAGAAGCTTACCCGGCTTATCTGGAGTCGCGGATCGCCGAGTTTTATGAGCGTTCAGGGCTGGTCGGTTTAAACAACGGCCAGAAAGGTTCGCTGACTATCGGCGGAACAATTTCTCCGGCCGGCGGAAACTTTGAAGAACCGGTTACCCAAGCCACCCTTAAAGTGGTTGGTGCTTTTCACGGGCTTTCCCGCGATAGGGCTAATGCCCGGCGGTTTCCTTCGATAGATCCCTTAGACAGCTGGTCGCGCTATACCGGATTTATTGATCCGGGGCAGAGAGGTAAAGTCAAAGCTATTTTGGCTGCCGGCGATGAAGTATATCAGATGATGAAGGTGGTTGGAGAAGAAGGCACTTCAATGGAAGATTTCATCGTCTATTTAAAATCAGAATTTATTGATAGCGTATACCTGCAGCAGAACGGTTTTGATAAAGTAGATGCGGCAACTGATTTAGAGCGGCAGAAATATGTTTTTGGAAAACTTTGTTCGATTCTGGACGAGGAGTTTAAGTTTAGCCAGAAAGAAAAGGCCCGCTATCTTTTTTATGAGTTAAGGCAGATATTTATCGATTGGAATTACAAACAGAAAGACAGTGATGAATTTAAACAGCAGGAGAGAAAAATCGATGAGTTTATAAAACAAAAGATGTTAAAAGATGAAAAAAGTACATAGTAAAATATTAAGCGTTGCCGGAAACGTCATCACCGTAAAGGCAAAAGATGTAGCCTATGAGGAGTTAGCAGAAGTAAGGTCCTCGAGGGGTTCTTCTTTGGCCCAGGTAATAAAGCTTGAGGCCGACATCGTGTCTTTACAGGTTTTTTCGGGAAGCCGAGGAATCTCTACTGATGATGAAGTGCGTTTTTTGGGCCATCCGATGCAGGTGGCTTTTTCCCAAAACATGCTGGGCCGGATCTTTGACGGTTCAGGTAACCCTCGCGACAAAGGTCCGGCTTTAACCGAAAACCTGATCGATATTTCCGGGCCGGCAGTCAACCCGGCTAAACGGATCATTCCTGAACGGATGATCCGTACCAATATCCCGATGATCGATGTGTTCAATTCTTTAGTGGTTTCCCAAAAGCTGCCAATATTCTCAGTGTCCGGAGAGCCCTACAATGAACTTTTAGCCAGGATCGCCATGCAGGCAGAAGTAGACATGATCGTTTTAGGCGGTATCGGCCTGAAGTTCGACCAATATATGTTTTTTAAAAATACTCTTGAGCAGGCCGGCTCTCTTTCCCGGTCAATATTTTTTATTCATACCGCTTCTGACCCGATAGTCGAAGGTCTTATGGTTCCGGATTTGTGCCTGGCAGTTGCCGAGAAGTTTGCTTTGGGCGGAAAAGACGTATTGGTGTTGCTTAGCGATATGACTAATTTCGCTGATGCTTTAAAAGAAATCGCTATTACTATGGAGCAAGTGCCTTCTAACCGCGGCTATCCCGGCGATCTATATACCCAGTTAGCCCGCCGCTATGAAAAGGCAGTTGATTTCCAAGGCGCTGGTTCGATTACCGTATTAGCGGTGACCACTATGCCCGGAGATGATGTGACTCATCCGGTGCCGGACAATACCGGTTATATTACCGAGGGCCAGTTTTACCTACGTAACGGCAGGATCGAGCCTTTTGGTTCTTTGAGCCGTCTGAAACAGCAGGTCAATGATAAGACCCGCAAAGACCACCGGGCAATCATGGACGCAATGATCCAGCTTTATGCTCAATACCGGGAATCCGAAGAAAAAAGAGCCATGGGTTTTCGGATGAGTGACTGGGATAGAAAGTTATTAAAATACGGAAAACTGTTTGAATCTCAGATGATGGATCTATCAGCTAAAGTTTCTTTAGAGGAAGCTTTGGACCAAGGCTGGAATATTTTAGCTCAATGTTTTGAACCCAAGGAAACCAGTTTTCGCAGTGAGTTGGTAAAAGAATTCTGGCCGAGCAAGCCTTAAAAATGGAGAAGGGAAATGATAAAATCATTTACTCTCATCGAACTGATTGTAGTTATCGCCATCATTGCAATATTGGCGGCAATCATCGCTCCCAATGCCTTTAAAGCGATTGAGAAAGCTAAAGTCGCAGAAGTAATAGCTAATTTTAAGACTTTAAAAACAGCCGTTGGAGCTGTTTATGCTGATACCGGACGTAAGGTCATGGATAATTGTCGGTGGGGAACAATGCATTTGTTTCCGGGCCAGACCCCTTTGGATACTGACCCGTTTGAAATAGATCGGACTGAATGGACAAAGGAAGAATGGCCGGGATGGGATGGCCCCTATGTAGAAAAAATTAACGGAATACATCCTTGGGGGGGAACTTATGCTTTTTCCCGTTGGCAGGATTTCAGCTTTCCTCCCAACGGAATAATGGAGTTAGTCTTAGAGATCGACGACTGCCGTTATCCCTGCCCTGATATTTCTTATAACGGCCAACGTCCTATGCCGCGCAATGCGGCGGAGATAATGGACGCAATGATCGATGATGCTGAGGATTGGCCGTTCAATACCGGCGGATTCCGAGGCAACAGCGACTACCACTGGATAATGTTTTGGGATTATGAATTTTGGCCTTAATTTATGCCTAAGATCAGGTTGACTAAAAACGAGTTAAAAGGGCAAAAGGATGGTTTAGCCAGGTTTCGGCGTTATCTGCCGATGTTGTTATTGAGAAAAAAACAGCTTCAACTGGAGATAATCAAAGTTCACCAAATTATCAAAGACCTCGGCGTAAGGATTGATAATTTGAGAAGTCAGGTAATTTCCTGGGTTGATGTTTTTGCTGAAGAAGTTCCGATCCAAGACATAGTAAGTTTAAAAGCGGTTGAAATCGAGAAGGGAAATGTCGCCGGGATAGATTTACCGGTGTTTATCCAAGCAGTAATCAAAGAAGAGCCTTATGATTTTATGTTTACTCCGCTTTGGGTCGATGCCGCTATTTTAGCCATAAAACAAACCTTAACCTTAAAGGCCAGGCTGGCAGTGTACCATCAGCAGATGGATATTTTAAAAGAGGAGTTACGAATAGCTACCCAGCGAGTCAATCTTTTTGAAAAGATCAAGATCCCCGAGGCCAGGGAGAATATCAGGGTTATCCAGATTTATTTGGGAGAACTTCAGACTGCCGGAGTAGTCCGGGGTAAAATCGCTAAAGCTAAACTTCAGAAAAAGAAACTGTTTGAGTTATCATGATAGTTAAAATGAAAAAGCTTACTATTTTGGTTTCCCAAAAAGATTTAGGGCATGCCATTTGGGAACTGCGGAAAACCGGCCTTTTACATATTAAACCTATTCAAAAACCCCACGCCGATTTTATAACTTCCTTAGAGCACAAACTGGCTTTATTGGAAAAGGCCCTATCTTTCTTAAGCGATTCAGAGAAGCCGAGAAGAGCTGTACCCGATGAAGTGCTTACTTCGGTGATTAAAGATGTTTTAACTTTGAAACAGAAAGAACAGGAGTTTTTAGAAAGTAGTAAAATTATTGAAGAAAGACTGGCTTGGGTGAAACAACTGGGGCATATTTCTTGCGCTGATCTGGAGAGTTTAGAGTCGGCTGGTCTCCGGGTAAAGCTTTATAAATGCCGAAAAAAAGATTTAAAAAAAATTCCTCCCGATAAGATTATCCGGGTTATTGCCGAGAAAGGTAGAGAGATCTACCTGGTTTCGATCGGCAAGGCCGGCGAGGAGGGTTTGAATTTTCCGGAAGTTGCGATTCCTCATGAGACACTTCAGGCTTTGGAACGAAAGATTCATCACAACCAAAAAGAATTAGCCGCGATTAAATCGCAATTGGAAGAGCTCTCAATCTATAAACAGGATTTGAAAGCCTACCAGAAGGAATTAAATAAACGTTTGGAGTTCGGCCGGGTTCGTTTCAGCACAGGCTTAAAAGAAGAGATTGCTTATTTAGAAGGTTTTTGCCCTAAAGATTCAGTGGAAAAAATCAACCAGTCAGCTTCCCGGGAAGGTTGGGCGGTTTTGGTTGAGGAGCCCCAAAACTCAGGCGAAGTCCCGACTTGGATCAAAAACCCCCGCTGGGTAGAGATCATCCGGCCGGTGTTTAAATTTATGGGAACCTTGCCGGGATATGCAGAACATGATATCAGTTTTTGGTTTCTTTTATTCTTTAGTTTATTCTTTGCCATGCTCATCGGCGACGCCGGTTACGGCCTGTTATTTTTGACTACTACTTTTTTGATCCGCAGGAAATTCAAGAAACTTCCGGCTCAGCCATTTTTCTTGATGTATATTTTATCTGCCGGCACGATCATCTGGGGAGCTTTGTCCGGAACCTGGTTTGGAGTTGAAAAACTGGCTCAACTTCCGGTATTCCGTTCCCTGGTGATCGGAAAGATTAACAGTTTTTCAGGGACCAACCAGAATTTCATGATCCAGCTTTGCTTTATTATCGGAGCAGTACATCTTTCTATAGCCCATGCGATAATGGTTTATCGGTTTATCAACAGCCGTATAGCTTTATCACATCTGGGCTGGATAGGAATTGTCTGGTCGGCTTTTTTTCTGGCCGGCAATTTAGTTTTAGGCAAACCTCTGTCTGGGTTTACTTATTTTTTAGCCATAGTTTCTGCAGCCCTGGTAATTTTATTTTCCAGCCCCGAAAAAAACATAATTAAAGGGATCTTTCAGTCTTTAGCCGATTTCCCCTTAAAGGCTATCGGTTCTTTTTCTGATGTCGTATCTTACTTAAGGTTATTTGCTGTAGGCTATGCTACGGTGGTTTTAGCGGTGACCTTTAACAGCATGGCTGCTTCATCAGGCTCGGGAAGCCTTTTAGGAGGATTTTTAGCGGCAATCATTCTTTTTATCGGGCACGCTTTGAATATAGTTTTAGGGCTGATGGCAGTAATAGTCCATGGAATAAGATTAAATATGCTTGAGTTTTCCAGCCACTTGAATATGGAGTGGTCAGGGATCGAATATAAGCCGTTTAAGGAATAAACCGGGAGGTTATCATGATTCAGGGATTTGGTGATTTGAATCTATCTTTAACTTTAGCGGCGGTTGGTTCAGCTTTAGGTACTGGAGTTGCCGGCATGGCCGCTGTCGGAGCCTGGAAGAAGGCTTTTTTACAGAATAAAGCCGCTGCCTTTTCTTTAGTGGCTTTTGTCGGTGCCCCTTTAACTCAGACTATTTACGGGATGATTTTAAGGAATCAAATCATTGCCGCCAAATTACCGGCAGATCCGCAAATCTATACTTACCTTATGATTTTAGGTTTAGCTGCCGGATTAGCTATTGGAACATCAGCTTATATGCAGGGTAAGGCTGCAGCCAAGGCTTGTGATGCTTTGGGTGAAACCGGCAAGGGTTTCGGCCAATATATAATAGTTTTGGGAATTATTGAGACGGTGGCTCTTTTCGTTATGGTTTTTTGCATGATGGCTATACCTAAGGTCTGAATTTTTAAGCCTTGATTTTTTGGTATTATTTAGTAAGATAAGCAGGCACAAACGGGCGGTTGGCGCAGTTGGAAGCGCATCTCGTTTACACCGAGAGGGTCGTGGGTTCGAGCCCTACACCGCCCACCAGTTTTTATAAAATTATGGATTTAGAAATTTTAAGGCACTCATGTTCGCATGTTATGGCTCAGGCAGTAAAGGAGCTTTACCCTGAAGCTAAACTGGGTATTGGCCCGGCAATCGAAGCCGGCTTTTACTATGATTTTGACCTACCAGTCCAACTAGTACCCGAAGACTTAACTAAAATCGAAGCAAAGATGAAGGAGATTATCAAGGCTGATCAGAAATTTGAACGTATCGAGGTCAGTAAAGAAGAAGCTGTTAGGTTGATGCAGGAAAGAAATGAAAACTATAAGCTCCAACTTATCCAGTCCCTAACTGATGAAAGGGTGAGTTTTTATAAAAACGGCAGCTTTCTTGATTTTTGTCGCGGGCCGCATCTTGGTTCAACCGGAGAAATAAAAGATTTTAAGCTTCTGTCGGTAGCCGGAGCCTATTGGCGGGGAATCGAGACTAATCCGGTTTTACAAAGGATCTACGGCGTTGCTTTTGCCAGCAAAAAAGAGTTGGATGAGCATCTCAAAAATTTAGACGAGATCAAAAAACGCGATCACCGTAAAATAGGTAAAGAACTCGATCTTTTTTCTATCCATGAAGAAGCCGGAGCTGGATTCGTTTATTATCATCCCCGGGGGGCAGTGATTAAAAATATAATTGAAGATTTTTTGCGTCGGGAGAATTCAAAGCGCGGCTACGAATTGGTTTCAATACCGCATATTGCTAAAATCGACCTTTATGATACTTCCGGCCACACTAGTTACTACCGGGAAAATATGTATTTTATGAAAATCGACCAGCAGGATTATGTTATCAAACCGATGAACTGTCCCGGCCACATCCTTATTTATAAACGTAAACTGAACAGTTACCGGGATCTCCCGATAAGGTTTTTTGAATTGGGAACAGTCTATCGGTACGAGAAAAGCGGGGTTTTGCACGGACTATTAAGGGTCAGAGGATTTACCCAGGACGATGCTCATATTTTCTGTCGGCCCGACCAGCTTAAAGAGGAAATTATTTCAGTGCTTGAGTTTATTGACTACACCATGAAGAAGTTCGAATTTAACTATGAAGTCAACCTTTCTACTCGTCCAGAAAAGTTTACCGGGCAGGCCGAAGATTGGGACCGGGCAGAAAAGGTACTTAAAGAAGCTTTGGAAGAAAAGAATATTCCTTTTGCTGTTGATCCGGGGGCCGGAGTATTCTACGGCCCAAAAATAGATGTTAAACTTAAAGATGCTTTGGGCCGCCTTTGGCAGGGCCCGACAGTCCAGGTTGATTTTAATCTTCCTCAACGATTTGATTTATCTTATATTGATGAAGATAGTTCAAAGCAACGGCCGGTAATGATCCACCGGGCTATTTTAGGAAGCATCGAGCGGTTTCTGGGAGCCTTGATTGAGAACTATGCCGGAAAATTTCCCCTCTGGCTTTCGCCGGTTCAAATAAGTATTTTAAACGTCACCAAAGAATCTAAGGATTACGCTTTGAAGATAGAAGAAGTCCTTAAAACTAAAGGTTTGCGTGTTGAAGCCGATACCAAGGATGAGACTCTTCAGAAAAAAATCCGCGAAAAAGAGCTTCTTAAAGTTCCCTATATGGCCATTGTCGGAAAAATTGAGCAGGAGTCGGGGAAAATATCTTTGCGCGCTCGCGGAATGAAAAACCTGGGGACTATGGAGATAGAGCAATTAGTGGAAAAGTTAAAACAGGAGGAAGGCCTAACGTGAAATATGTAAGAGTTAATCAGAGGATCATCGCTAAAACCTTAAGAGTCATCGGCCCTGAAGGAGAACAGCTGGGGGTGTTTCCACGCGATATCGCCATAAAGAAAGCCGAAGAGCTGGAATTGGATTTAGTGGAAGTGGCGGCAGCAGCTAATCCTCCGGTATGCCGGATAATTGACTTTTCTAAATATAAATATGAGCAGGAAAAGCGCGAGCGGGAAGTTAAAAAACATCAGAAACAGGCTCAACTAAAAGAGATAAGGATCAGCCCGCGGATAGGGATCCATGATTACGAGATTAAACTCAAGCATGTAAAAGAATTTTTAGAAAAACGCCATAAGGTAAGAATAAGGATGTGGTTTCGGGGCAGGGAGATTGCCCATAAAGATATCGGAAGCCGTCTTATTGACCAGCTCATAAAAGATGTGCAGACTGTGGGCCGGATCGACCGCGAGCCGCACATGCTCGGCAAAACCCTGGTCTTAACTTTAAGTCCCAGATAGATTGTGATATAATCAAAGGAGATCGTATGCCTAAATTGAAAACTAAGAAATCGTTAGCCAAAAGAGTAAAAATAACCAAGAAAAAAAAGGCCCTTTACTCTAAGCCCGGCCGCCGCCATCTTTTGAGCTCCAAGAGCCGCAAAAGAAAACGTTCATTGAAACGCAAAGGCGTTGTGCCTGCCGGTTTCAGAAAAATGATCAGACAGGGTTTGCCTTATTCAGGATAAAAAGGAGACAAGATGAGAGTTAAACACGCAGCAGCATCTAGGCAGAAAAAGAAGAAAGCTTTTAAAGCGGCCAAAGGTTTCTGGGGCGATCGTTCCCGTAAGTACCGCCGGGTAGCTGAAACTTTACGCCGAGCCGGGGTTTATTCCTATCGCGACCGGCGCACCAAGAAGAGAAATTTCCGTTCCCTCTGGATCGTAAGGATAAACGCGGCCGCCCTTGAGAGAGGAAGCTCTTACCACCAGCTTATCCACGGGCTTAAGGAAAAGAAAATTTTGCTTTCCCGGGATATCCTGGCCAAAATAGCGGCGGAATATCCGGAGATTTTCGATAAAATCGTTGAAGCGGTTAAGAA
>Ga0180009_10006822_pt1 | contig 11861 bp, 9 predicted proteins | sample OS_PC_MetaG_FD_123537 | JGI IMG/M metagenome (GOLD analysis project Ga0180009, IMG submission 123537) | Groundwater microbial communities from the Aspo Hard Rock Laboratory (HRL) deep subsurface site, Sweden - OS_PC_MetaG | ecosystem: Environmental > Aquatic > Deep subsurface > Groundwater...
GGGCTCACCCGCGTGGTTTCGGTAAAGACATAAAGCGGTATGCCGGTGTAGTCATAGCGGCCGAAGACCGGGATCTGGGTATATGCCGGCGGCTGCGGGACAGGCAGTTCAAAGGAAAGGGTATCCTGCTGCGCGGCCAGGTCCCTGGCGCGGGTCGCTTCAACTCCGAATTTTTTACTGGTATGCTCAAGAAGGAGTGGAAACTCCGTTACGCTTGCCGGCTACCAGCCTACCAGCCTGCTTGCATACTAGCCGGGCTTGTTGTGCATTATAAATATCTTACCAGTAAACAGGGGAACGCGCCTGAGGCTTTGGTCCTATATACCCGCGGCTATAAGGCCTACGTCGAAATAGTGCCCTGGACACATGAAATCGCGCCGAAGCTTTGTTATAATAGTGTTATGGCGCTTAACAACCCGCTGATAGACATCCGCCGGATAGAGAACGAAGACAGCGACTGGAAACGGCAGTTCGCCGTTTTCTATGCCGACTATTCTCCGCCCAGGCACACGCTGAAATGCCCTCGCGTCTATTTCGCCGCCTACAACGGCAGGGAGATAGTGGGCCATTCAATGATCTATCAGGACGCGGGAAAATGGGTAATGGAGAGCCTGCGCGTCACGGCTGAATTCCGCCAGCAGGGCATAGCCTCGGCCCTGACCCTGGCGCGCATCCGCTACGCCATTGAGACCGGCGCCAAAGAAGTCTGGTACAGCTGTCATGACGACAACCTTGTCACGATCTGCTGCCATCTCCGCTTCGGTTTTAAGAAAGTCTGTTCCGCCCCGCACCACTGCGCCCCGGGACACTGGTACAGGCTGAAGGTGACAAAGACTGCGGTCAAAAAATTCAATCTTTAACGCCTTGCATCAAAATATCCGCCGGGAGAGGGCGGGTTTTTTATTGAGCGCGCGCCGCGGCCAGGGTTGACCGCAAAACACCGTATGCGAGAATCCCCGCTGGTCACTTTAATCAAGATGCCCTGGTGGCTCAATCTGATGATCGGGCTGGGGATGATGGCGTTCGGCCAGTTGCTTAAGACGGATACCGGCGGCTATTTTCCGCTGGCTAAAAGGTCGTTCGGCGAGGGCCTGCAGATCGTCTCCGTCTTTTTCGTGGTGCTGGCGCTTGCGTCATTCCTGATAGCGGCGCTTAATGAATTCTCCGGCGGAAAGGTCCCTGAAACCGCGTCCGGCGACCCCGGGCGGGCGCGTCCCGCGCAACTCCCGCAGGCCCCGCCGCCGCCTCCTCCGCCCCCGCCGAAAAAAAAGTATACCGAGCGCGACTTCATGCCGCCCGCCATGCGCGCCGAGCTGGCCGCCAAGGAGCGCAAAGAGCAATAAAGAGAGTCTTCGGGACTGCGGGACCCGTTTCTATGCGCAGATCAATAATACCGGTTTTTATCGCCGCTTTTATTTGAAGGCGGGCGGCTTATAGCCGCGGGCTGGGAAGCTGAAAAGCCCGGATTCACACTGGAGAAAGTTGAAAAGCTCCTTTCGCATGTGGCCGCCGGCGTCCGGCAATAAGATCATAGATGCTCGAGAAGGATCTTGAGGCCGATACCAAGAAGGATCAAGCCGCCCAGGAGCTCCATCTTATTCTCAAAAAAGTGCCCGCCTTTGGCGCCTATCCGCACGCCCGCCACGGACAGCGCGAAAGTCGTAAGCCCGATAATAACCACGGGCAGGAGAATAGACACGCTTAAAACCGAAAAAGTAACGCCCACCGCCAGCGCGTCTATCGAAGTGGCCACCGCCAGCATGAGCAATATTCCGGTGTCAAAAGGACGGTTCCCGGTCCCGCGTTTTTCTTTCGCGTTGTTCTTCAGGGCCTCATAGATCATCTTGCCGCCCACCAGGGTCAGCAGGCCGAAAGCTACCCAGTGGTCCACGCCGGCTATGAAGCTTTTCATTCCCACTCCGGCCAGCCAGCCTATCACCGGCATCATGGCCTGAAAACCGCCGAAGAACACCCCCATCTTGAGCGCGTTCTTTATCTCAAGCTTTTTCATGCCGGCGCCGCTTGCTATGGAAACGGCAAAAGCGTCCATGGAAAGGCCCAAAGCTATCAAGAATATCTCAAGTGTCGGCATCGTTAAATTATAGCAATTGAGCCCGGCGAGAAACTTGCGGCGCTCGGCTCATGGGTCAGAGGACCCACGCGCGCTTTTACCTTTAGACCCTTACGCTATTAACGATAAAGCTGGTATAATATAACCAGCAAATATCGTTACAGGGGATAAAGAATGAAAAAAACCATATTTTTTGCGCTGACCCTCTCCATAGGGGCTAACCTATACGCCGTGGAACTTAACCGCATGACCGCCGCCGACATAAAAGGCCTGAGCGCTTTGGACCTGCCCGCGCCGGCCGCGGCAAAAGCCGCCCCCGGACAGGAAGCAGGCAGGGCCTATCAGCACGTCTGGATGTACGTCAGGAACAACCCGTCGTGGCAGGAAGCCGAAGCCAACGACTACAGCGCCAGGATAGAAGCGCGCGTCAGGAAAGTTTTTGACGGCCAGTATGACGTCAGCATCAGGGCCGGCATGAAGTCCGAGTGGGGCACGATCCGGAAGATCTTCGACAGGGATTTTCAACTCTCCGGCTCCGGGATGTACCTCAGCATGAGCGAGTGGGGCGGCAACTACAACATCTCCGGCAGCGTAACGGGGGAGAACAACCAGAATAAATACATCAACCTTACGCTTTACAAACGCTTCGACGAGACCTCTTTCAGCGTGACCGGCGGCGGCATTTACCTTAACATCGACAAGAACAGCATAAACGGGAACTTTGACGACCAGCAATATTCCAAAAAAGCCATAGCGGCCCTGGTCTCCCTCGTGCTGGCCGTGCAGCTTGAAAAAACTCCGGCCCCCAAAACGGACAAGGCGGCGCGCTACAACCAGCGGATCTGGCTTACGATGCGGCCCGGCTTCGGCTGGAACACCGTGGAAGCCTCGGACCCGTTCAGCCGGATAGAAGTGGGCCTGCGGAAAATATTCGACGGCGAATATGACGCCGAGATGGAAGTGGACAACGACCGGGAATTCGGCAGGGTCAGCCATTTTTTCACGCACCGCTATGAGCTCAGTGCAGGCCGCACCGACCTGAAGCTGGAGGAATGGGCCGGCGATTACACGGTGGAAGGCGAGGTGGCCGTTGACGGCGCCGCCGGCGGCGTCGTACATGTGCGGCTTGAAATGCGCAAACGCTTCAGCGATTTTTCGTTCTATATCCGGGAGACCGGGATATACCTTACCATCGACGAACACGGCATAAACGGCGAGGTGGACACGAAAGTTTATCCCAAAAAAGTCGTGGCGGCCATAACCGCGCTGGTCATGGCGCTGCGGCAGGAAAACCCGGCCCCCGGAAATCCCGCGTCCGCCGGAAAATAGCCCCGCATAATATTTGCGCCCCAAAAAGCCCCGCCCCAAAAAGCGGGGCTTTTTGTTTAGCTACAACCCGCGGATAGGGCCGGACATTCCACAAGGCCGGCCGGTTTAAACGCGATATTGAATCCGGCGCGGCTTTTTAGCTATATTTATATAGCTTATATGAACCCTTTAAGCATTATTCGCCAGTTTATCAAAGGCCTTACGGCGGAAACGGACCCGCGGCAGATAGGCGGGGGGATCGCGCTCGGATTTCTGATAGGGCTTTTGCCGAAAGCCAACCTGACGGCCCAGCTTCTGCTGGTCCTGCTGATGGCGCTCCGCGTGAACCTCCCGATGGCACTTATGACGATGCTGGCGATGACTTTCATTAACCCGCTGGTTGACAAGCTCACCGACCCGATCGGCTATTACCTCCTTTCCAGCCAGGCGCTTTATCCGCTGTGGACCAAGCTTTACAATATGCCCATACTGCCCTGGACCGGATTCAACAACACGGTCCTTCTCGGCGGGCTGGTGTTCGGGCTTGTTTTTATGTTCCCGGTCTACCTGGCCGGAAAAAAATTCGGCGTCTACTATAACGAAACATTCAAAGAGAAGATAATGAGTTCAAAAACCGTCAAAGCCATGAAAGCCTCGTGGCTGCTGGACTGGTACTTCAAGGTGAGCGTATAGCGTATAGGGGATAGCGTATAGCGGAATGTGTTCTTTCCCCAGCCGCTCACCGCTAGCCCCTAACCCCTGATTTTATGCGCTGGTCATACATACTTCCCCGGTTTATATTTTTAGCCCTTATCTGGGCCTTCTTTTTCTTTGCCTTTGACCCGCTGCTCAAATGGTCGCTTATAAAAGGCATTGAGAAGGCGGCCGGCGCCAAAGCGGAGATAGCCAAAGTCCGCACCTCCTTCCTCCGCCCGTCTTTTTATCTCGCCGGCGTTACGGTGGGGGATTCCAACGGGGAATTCAGGAACCTGGCGGAATTTTCCGAACTAAAATTCAACATAGCCGGCAAACCGCTGCTGGAAAAGAAGTTTATAATAGAAGAGGCTCGCTTGAGCGGGCTTAAGTTCGGCACGCCCAGGAAGACCTCCGCTAAATTGCCGCTCGTCAAAGAAGAAACCCCGAAGTTCGTCACGGAGCTGGCCGACAGCTCAAAAGACATGGCTATGGACCGCTACGAAGACATCAAAACCGGGGCCGCCAAAGAGCTGGCGGTCTCCGTCGAATCGCTCGGCTCGGTCAAAGTCTACGAGGAACTCAGCGCAAAATACGAGACCGTGTACGCCGCGCTTAAAGAAAAAGCCGATTTCAAAGAGTATCAGGTCCGCATAGACGCGATAAAGGCTCAATACAAACAGGCCAATAAACAAAAAAAACTCCTTAAGAAAGCGAAAGAGTTCGCTAAGATTAAAAAAAATGTCGGAAAACTTACCAAAGATTTTAAACAGGACTGTAAACTTATAGAAAAAACGGCGGCGGACCTTAAAGGCGACCTGAAAGCGGCGGACGAAGCCAGGAAAAAAGACATAGAGGCGGTCATGGGCAAGATGAAGATGCCGGCCTTTGATCTGGCTTCCCTGTCAAAAATGCTGGCCGGGCCGGCCGTGGCGGAGAAGACCCGGACGGCCTTCAAGTGGCTGGCCATCGCCAGGAAATACATGCCGGACAATTCGCGGAAAAAGATACTGAAGGCCGGCGCCAAACGCGGCCGCGCGGTGTATTTTCCGAAGCTGGAGGCCTACCCCGCCCTGCTTATAAAGAAGCTGGCTGTTTCAGGAGAGCTGGGGCTGGACGCGCCCGCCTCCGCCAAGGCTTCGGTGGGCAGGCCGCTGGATTATACCGGGACCGTAGAAGGGATAACGACCCAGCCGCAGGTTTACGGCAAACCTCTCACCGCCCTGATAACGGGCCGGAAAGCCGGACGGGCGCTTGATTTCAAAGCCCTTGTGGACAATACGGGCGAAACGATGAAGAGCGAGATACGCCTGAAATATTCCGGGATAGCCGTAACCGGCCTCAAACTCGGCAGCGCGAATTCCATCGGCGCGGACATCTCCGGCGGAACAGGCTCCTTTGACGGCGCGATAACGCTGGAGGGGGAGAAAATAAACGGTAACGCGGCGTTTAAAATAGAAGGCGCCAGGGTAAATCCCGAGGCCGAAGGCATCAAATTGGCGCCGCTTAAAACCGCCGTTATAAACACCCTTTCCGGCGTTTCCGCCGTGGGCATGGAGATAACGGCCTCCGGCACGCTCAAAGACCCGTCCATCTCGCTTAAGACCGATCTCGCCGAAAAGCTTTCAGGCGCGTTCAAGAGCGCTTTCGGCGCCGAACTGGAAAAGGCCAAAGCCCTGGCGCAGGAAAAAGTGGACGCGGCCTTAAAGCCTTACAGGGAGAAGCTCGACAAGCTCGCCTCCTCAAAACAGCGTGAACTGAGCGAAAAGCTGAAAACCGCGGAGAAGACCGTGTCCGGCTTCGGCAAAGGCCTGCTGAAAAACCTGAAAGGCCAGGCCGCCCCCGGCAAGGTGAAACTTCCCAAAATAAAATTTTAACAGCTTTGGAGCGAGGCAACCCATGTCAAAAGAAAAGATAGATCCCGCCGCCGATAACGCCGTCCGGAAAACATTATGCATGGATGCAACCGCCTATCAGCTCCTGCTCAACAATCTCCCGCAGAAAATTTTCTTTAAAAACCCGGAATCAAGATATGTTTTCTGCAATGAAGCCTACGCGAAGGACTTGAAACTCAAGCCCGAAGACCTGGCGGGAAAAACGGACTACGATTTTTTCCCGCGCGAACTGGCGGAGAAATACCGCGCGGACGACAAACGGATCATGGCTTCCGGCGCCGCGGAAGAGCTTGACGAGGAGTATCTCCGGGACGGCGAGAAGCGCATAGTTCACACGGCCAAAACGCCGGTGAAGGACGAGCAAGGCCGTACGACCGGAATCCTGGGAATCTTCTGGGACATCACCGGGAAAGCGGCGGAGGAGGCCTCGCGCGAGAGCGAAGCCAAGTTCCGCTCCATCTTCACACATGCTTCGGATCTCATTTTTCTGCTGGATGTCCCGCGCGAGGGAATGCCGGTTATTCTGGAAGTGAGCGACTCGGCCGGCCGCCTTCTGGGATACGCCCGTGAGGAACTTGTAGGCAAGCCCATTTCCTTTTTGGACCCCGGCCTCACCGCCGAGGTACTGAACGAGCGCCGAAAGGCGGCCTTCGCCGGAATGAGTTTTGAGGCGGGGCACCGCTGTAAAGACGGAACTGTCCGGGAATTCGAATGCTCGGTAAATGTGCGCCTGGTCGGCCAAAAAGCCCTGGCTGTATCGGTCGAGCGGGACATCACCGAGCGCAGGAAGGCCGAAGCGGACATGCGCGAATCTTACGAGATTCAGGGCGTCATCAACTCCATACTCCGGCACTCTTTAACGCCTCTTCCGCTGCAGAAGAAGCTGGCCGACAATCTTGCCGCCCTGCTCTCCACCCCATGGCTTGCGGTACTGCCTAAAGGCGCCGTCTTCCTTTTAAACGGACAAACTCTGACTTTGACGGCTCACCAGGGACTTGTGCCCGCCCTGCTGGCCTCCTGCGCAAAGCTCCCGCTGGGAAAATGCCTGTGCGGCAGGGCCGCCGCGAGCGGGAAGGTCGTGACCTCAACCGGCATCGGACCGGACCATGAGATATCCTACGACGGAATAACCCCGCACGGCCACTATTGCGCGCCCATTATCGCCGCCGGCAAAATTCTGGGGGTGCTCAATCTCTACTTAAAAGAGGGGACCGCCGTCACCGGGAAACGGAAGGATTTTGTCCAGGCCGTCACGGATATTATAGCGTCGGACATCCTTCGCGCGCGGGCCGAGGAGCAGTTTTTACAGTCCCAGAAGATGGAAGCGATCGGCCAGCTGGCCGGCGGCGTAGCCCATGACTTCAATAATATCCTTACCGCGATCATGGGTTATTCCGAATTTCTCCGCGCGGCGCTTCCCGCCGGCGATCCGAAATACGACGATGTGGAACAAATAATGAAGGCCGGGAAAAAGGCCTCCGTTCTGACCCATCAACTGCTGACTTTCAGCCGAAAGCAGATCGTTCAGTTCAAAGTCTTGAGCCTGGATCAGATAGTTCCGGAAATGGCGAAAATGCTCCGCAGGATGGTCCCGGAGGATATCGAATTCAAGACCGCCCTCGATTCCGCGCCGGCGCTGGTGCTGGCCAACCAGGGACAACTGGAACAGTTAATCTTAAACCTGGCGCTCAACGCCAGGGACGCCATGCCGGACGGGGGAAAGCTGACTTTTGAGACCGCCCGGGTGGAGGGGGATGCGAATTATACCGCTGACCACCCGGAGGCCGCACCCGGCGGCTATGTCATGCTGACCGTCAGCGATACCGGCCGCGGGATGAGCCCGGAGGTTGCGGCGCGCATATTCGAGCCTTTCTTCACTACCAAGGAACAGGGCAAGGGTACCGGCCTGGGGCTTTCCACCGTGTACGGCATCGTCAAGCAAAGCGGCGGAAGCATCTTCGTCGACAGCGAACCCGGCAAAGGCGCGGCTTTCAGGATATATCTCCCCATAGCCGCTGAGAAAACCGAAGAGAAGCCGGCGGGAAAGCCGTCCCTTTCTTCTTACCGCGGAACGGAAACGATCCTGCTGGTGGAAGATGAGGAAGCTGTCCGCAAGTTCGTATGCCGGGCGCTGTCGCAGAGCGGATATTCCGTGCTGGAGGCGGCCACGCCCCGGGAAGCCATCAAACTCTGCGAACTCCGCCGTGACATCCACCTGATGATCACGGATATAGTCATGCCGCAGATGAACGGCTACGAATTGGCCAGGACCGTGTCCGCCATGATTCCCCTGATGAAAGTTATCTTCATGTCCGGCTACACCGACAATACCCTCACCCGGCGGGACATCTTGCAATCCGGCAGGGTTCTTCTGGAAAAACCGCTGAAACTGGAGACTGTTCTGCGCAAAGTCCGGGAGGTCCTGGAGGCGGCGCCGCAATGAACGCTGAAATTCCGGAGCCCGCGCGGATCCTCATTGTGGACGACGAGGCTCCTGTGCTCGACCTGTGCCGCCGGGCCCTCGCGGACGGGGGCGCCGCCATAGAGACCGCGTCCGGCGCGGAAGAGGCGCTGGCCCTGCTGCGCCGCGGCGCTTTCGACATCATCATCACCGACATCCAGATGAACGACCCGCGCGCGGGCGTGAACCTGACCGAGGAGGCGCGCAGCCGCTGGCCGGAGACCGACATTCTCATCATAACCGGCAACCCCTCTTTGGAAACCGCCATACCCACGCTTAAAACCGGCGCCGCCGACTACCTCATTAAGCCGTTCTCTATGCCGCAGCTCCTGGCCGCGGTAAACCGCCTGCTGGCAATGCGCCGGCTCAGGCGCGAATCGGAGCGCGAGAAGCTTCTTTACCGTAAGCTGGCCGAAGACTACGCGGTGCTGCAAAAGGTTGAACGGCTCAAGGCCGGCCTCCTCGGGCGCGTAAGCCACGAACTGCGGACCCCGGTCACCATAGCCCGCGCGGCCGCGGAAATCATCAAGGATGAGCTTTCTCCCTCCGGCCGGGACTCCGGCGCGAAACTGGACGGCGCTCTGCGCCGGATGCAGGCCACCGTGGACGACCTGCTGCTTTTCGCCCAGACCCAGGACGACGGTTTTCAGCTTAACAAGTCGCAGGTGGACCTCTGGCCCGTCCTGGAACAGCTCCTTGCAGGCTATCGGCCGCTTTGGGAAGAGCGCGGACTGCAGGCCGGGATCGGCTTAGAGGGCGAAAGGCGGCCGCTGTTCGCGGATGCGGAACTTATGGAAGCGGCGTTCTCGCGGCTGCTGCTAAACGCCATCCGCTTCAACCGCAAGGGAGGCTCCATCAGCGTCCTGGCCCGGTACGGGCCGCAAGAGACCTCCTTCGCCTTTACCGATACCGGGGAAGGCATCCCGCTGGAGGAGCAAAACCGGATCTTTGACGGTCTATATCAGGTTGCCGACTATCTGACCCGCAAGGTCGGCGGATTGGGGGTCGGGCTCGCCGTCGTGCGCCGCATAGTAGAGGCGCACAAAGGAAGCGTCTCGGTAAAAAGCGCTCCCGGAAACGGCAGTATATTTACGATTCTCCTTCCGAAACAAACCCCGACATAACAAAAAAAGTTCTTCTAACCCGAAAATCGCGGTTTCCGCCTGAGGCGGAAGGGATGAAAAAACAATCCGCCCGCTATTTCAGCGGGCGTCCGCCGAAGCGGCGGGGGGATTTTTCGGGTTATTGCGAGGGCATGCCCGCCGGGATGGCGAGGCAGTAATTATCGGCGACAAGTTTTGCCTCGCCGGGCGGCATCCTTTTTACCGTGCAGACATCGGAATTGGGCGGGCACAGTTTGGCCAGCTCGTGGCCGGTCCGGACATAGTGGCCGCACATTTTGCAGATATTTTCCAGCACTTTCAGCATCTGTTTCTTTTTTTGCTCCTCAAGCTCCGCCACCAGTTTCAGAGCGTCGTTTTTCATCCTGCCCGCGAACGTGCGCGTCGGGTAAACGAGGCTTATCATGGGGTTGCAGGCTTGCGGCCAGGAACCGCGGACGGCGCGGGCGGGGTTGTGAACCAGTTCCGTCTTTGAAAGTACCAGGCCGCGCAGGCGCTTGGGCGCCGGGACCGCGGGGGAGTACTTGCTGTGCGAGGTGAAACCGCCGAACAGGTCGTATTTGGAGGTGCAGAGCTCGCCGGCCGGATAGACCCGGTCCTTATCAGGGCCGGTGATAAAACCGCCCCGCGTGTCCCCTTCGCCGATCAGGAAGAAACCCAATACCCCCGATGCTTCGGACTTCGACAGCCTTCCGCTGAAAGCGTCGCCGGTAAGGCCTATGTAATTATTGACCTGCGCGTAAGGATAGAGGTTCCGCAGCCTTGAAGAGAGTATCGCGCGGACATCGGCGCAGGCTTTTGTAGAAATGGAATCCTTGGCTTTTGATTTTTTGGGCACGGAACAGCTGCCGGTGAAGATGAGCAATTTTCCCCGGGAGCAGAAATTAACGAGTTTTTCCGGCCGGGCCGACCGGGGGTTGTCGACATAGAACTGCGCGCGCGCGGCCTGGGCGAATATCAGGCAGAACAATAAAACCGCGAAACGCGCCCCTGGGTTTATCAGCGTCTTATTCATATGAAAGGCTCCCTGTTGCGGATATGGCGCGGCGGCGGGAATCCGGTTTCACCGCGCCGCCTCCCTAAAGAAGAGTATAACAAATTCGCTTTTACGCCCCAAACCTCCGCCCTTATGTTTCCTGCAAATTTTTGCTATTATAACTTTTGGCACACAAATGACTGCCGCTCCGGGATTTTCCACAGGGCAAGGGGACGGGAGCGGGTTTAGGGCAAGGAATTCCTTATTTCTTCACCCTATACCCTAAACCCTCTCCCCTATACCCTGTTGTATACGAGGAGGCGTTTTAACAATGCGCGTCGGATTCGTGCAGATGAACCCCCGGTTCCTGAAAGTCCGCCGAAACGTCGGGGAGTGCATCGCCAGCATGTCTTCGGAAAGGGCGGACTTGTGGGTTTTGCCGGAGCTTTTCTCTTCGGGCTACCGATTCCGGACGGCCGCCGAGGTGCGCAAGGCCGCCGAGGAGGTTCCCGACGGCTTCACCTGCCGGAGGTTGAGGGAGTTCGCGACCCGCGCGGGATGCGCGGTGGCGGCCGGGATCCCCGAGAAATGCGGAGCCGGCGCCTACAACTCGGCCGTCTTCATCGACAGGGATAAAACCCTCGTGTATCGCAAGACCCACCTCTTCTGCGACGAGAAGAAGTTTTTCAAACCGGGCGACTCCGGGTTCTGGGTAGCGAAGGTGAAAGGGGTCCAGGTCGGCGTCATGATATGCTTCGACTGGTGTTTCCCGGAGGCCGCGAGGACGCTGGCCCTCAAAGGGGCCCAGGTCATAGCTCACTGCGCAAATCTCATCCTGCCGTGGGGGGCGGACACCATGATAACCCGCAGCCTTGAAAATCACGTCTTTTCGGTGACCGCTGACCGGGTCGGGACCGAAAGGGACCTCACCTTTCTCGGCCGTTCCCAGGTCGTCAATCCCAACGGAGAGCTCATGGTCCGGGCCTCCCAGGGGCGGAGCGAGACGCGCGTGATCGAGATCGACCCCGGGCTGGCCCTGGACAAGAGAGTCACCCCCAGAAACGACCTGCTGAAGGACCGCAGGCCCGAATTCTATAAAATGTAGCTGAATTTGACGATAAAAGTAACCTTGTTATAAGACGCGTGATTCAGACAGTAGTGGGAGTCCGTATTATGAAACCACAGGTAAACACAGATACAGCAGTATGAAAGATTGTAACTACTTCTACAGCCGCACTTTACGAGGTAATATTCGGTGAACCCATGTCTCTTTCACGTATCTGCGTAGTTGCAGAGCTTGCTCTGCGTAAAAGGCAAAGCAAGCTTTGCCACTACA
>Ga0180009_10006823_pt1 | contig 11859 bp, 10 predicted proteins | sample OS_PC_MetaG_FD_123537 | JGI IMG/M metagenome (GOLD analysis project Ga0180009, IMG submission 123537) | Groundwater microbial communities from the Aspo Hard Rock Laboratory (HRL) deep subsurface site, Sweden - OS_PC_MetaG | ecosystem: Environmental > Aquatic > Deep subsurface > Groundwater...
GAGCAAACCATTCCAGTCGATGTTCGAATTATTGCGGCTACAAATAAAAACCTGGAACACGCAATTAAGGAAGAAAAATTCAGGGAAGACTTATATTTTCGTTTAAAAGTCGTTACCATTGAACTTCCGCCGTTAAGGGATCGACCAGAAGATATTAAAAGCTTGATTTCATATTTCATGCAAAAATTTTCCATTGAATTAAAGGTTGATAATCCAGGGATTCAAAAAGAAGCATTAATCCTCCTGAATCAGTATGACTGGCCCGGAAATATCAGGGAGCTTGCCAACCTGATTCATAAAGTGCTGATCTTCAACAGGGGAGCTCCTATTTCTGCAGACGACCTGGAACAGATCATTCACAAGAAGGAAAAAATAAAAATTTCCGGTGAGATAGAATTGGACACCATTAGACTATGGGCCCGGCAATTATTAGCCAACCCGTCTGATAATCACAGCTTTGATGATTTTATAGACACTGTTTCAAGTGTTGTTGTTGAAGAAGCCCTGAAAATAACCAATGGTAACCGTTCCCAGGCTGCAAAACTGTTAGGCGTGTCACGCCCGACACTTCATGCTAAAATTGATAAATATAAGATTAAACTTAAAACTGAAATTTTAGATTAGCACGACCTCAGAAAGTGATGTTTTTTTAAACTGCTACCAGCCGCGGCGTATAACGATATTTTCAATTTTTGCTTTAGCGATCCGTTTGTGATGGTCATTTTTAATGGTAAATGCTGCATTTATTTTTTCAATCAGTACAGCCGTTTCAACAGGCTTGAGTAAAAAATCATATGCCCCGTTTTTCATGCCTAAAATGGCATTGTCTACAGTTGCATTGCCGGTCAGCATAATAATCTGAGTGAGCGGAGCGATTTCTTTCAGCAATTTTAAGGTTTCAATGCCGTCCATTTCCGGCATTAAAACATCAAGGACAACCACATCATAATCGTAACCTTGAACAAGTTTCAAGGCAGCATTCCCGGAATAAGCCACAGAAACGTTTAATTTTCTTATTTTAAGTCGTTCTGCCAGCGTATCAATAAATTCTTTTTCATCGTCAACAAGGAGTATTTTGATTTTCATGGGCAGTCTCCTTTATTCGGGTTATGATGACAGTATAGAATGGTCTTGATAATAATGCAACCATCAGCTATTACCAAAATCATAACAGCCCGGTGAGAACGGCTAAGTTCTTATAGCCCCTTTGGGAAATACGGGTTTTATCAAGTTTTACACATACGGTTAAATTCATTCAAAGGGGTTAACGCTGTCAGCATGAAAAAAATCCAGGCTGACAGCATTTTTCAACGTACCTATTCCATGATCTCGCAGACTAGATCAAAAATATCCACAAGTCTGATAATGCCCACAACTTCATCTTTTTTCAGGACGAGAAGGGATTGATGGCAGCCCAGTATAAACTGGTGAACAGCCTCTGCAATGGGGGAGTCTTCATTCACATACTCCCCGTTGGACGGCGTGTACATGATGTCCTTTGCTTTCAGCTTAAAGGCTTTTTTACAAAGTTCTTCAAGCGTTTCATCCCAGAGGCTGAAATTTTCAACAAGAGAAGTTAAAAACTCATTGTTAAAGCCGAATCGTGACAGCCCAATGCTACCAATGTTTTCCGGATGTTGAAAATGACGGTATTTGGGTTCAAGCGCTTGTAAAATGCAGCGAATGCTGACTTTCCCGATAATGCGATTGTTTTTGTCAAAAACAAGTACAGCCCTGTGTTTATATTGATATTTTGTATCATTCCGAGCTTCTTTAAGTTTTTTGACAGCTGTGGCAAGGCTGTCATTTTCTGAAACTGTTGCATAGTCGGATAAAGGGATCATTACTTCATTTACTTTCTTATCTTTCATAATATGTCTTCCTTGATTTAAAATATTATTGCACCAGAATGGGCATGCCCATCATCGGCCAGACAACAAAAACGGCAATTCCAACAACAATCATTAATATAATGCTGGCCGGGATGCCATATAAGAAAAATTCTCCTGTGGTAAACTGTTTTGAATCATATGCAATGGCATTGGGTGCAGCCCCTACAAGCAGTAAAAAGGGCATGCCGGCCGTTACCAGAGCTGCGAACAAGATGACCTCAGGCGCCACATTTAAATAAGGTGCGATCACCAGTGCAACCGGCAAAGAGATCGCAATGGCCGCAACATTCATGATAAAATTGGTCATTATCATGACAAAAAAAGCAATGCTCATGACAAACACAAACCAGTGGGATTCTTTAAACATGGTCAGCCAGTTGATTGCCAGCCATTCTGCTGCTCCGGTTTCCCACAGGCAGAACCCGATACTCATGGCACCGCCGAACAATAAAATGATGTTCCATGGAATGGATTCAAGGTCTTTGATGTCAAGTATTTTGAATATAAAAAACAAGACCGTGGACACCAGGATGATGCCGTTTTTGTCCAGAGGCTTTAGCGCAGGGATGAACTGTTTTACCGACATGACAAAAATGCAGACAAAAATGATGGTTGCCGCAATGATTTCATTTCTGGTAATGCCGCCCATGGCAGCGCCCAGTTTTTTTGCTTTTTCCCGAAGTCCTGGAATAGTTTTTCTTTCAGGTTTAAAAAATATCATGAAAAATCCCCACAGGATGAATGTCATGGCCCATCCAACCGGGAACATGTAAAAGGAGAGTTCGAAAAATGAGACGTCTCTTCCAACAATATCCTTGAAAAAACCGAGCGCCACAGCGCCCCTTGCCGCTCCAAGAAGGGTGACAATACTTCCTGCACCGGCAACAAAGGCCATTCCGATGAACAGGCCTTTCCCGAATTTGGTGGGTTTATCGTCATCTGAATACATGCTGTAGATGGTCATCAAAAGGGGAAACATGGTTGCAGCAACAGCAGTATGCGCCATAATATGGGTGAGGGCGGCGGTGACAACAAAACACCCGAGATAGATCATGCTGGTTTTTTCACCGACAATGGCCAGCATTTTATAGGCAAGCCGTTTTGTCAGACCTGTTTTTGTAAAGACCATTCCAATAACCAGAGAGCCGAAAATAAACAGGACAGAAGGTGTCATGAAATCTTTCAATGCTTTTTCCGCAGGCCGGACCATGAACAGGACCTGCAACGCGCCGATGGTTAGACTTGTCACACCAATGGGAATGACTTCAAATACCCACCATGTACCGGCCAGAAGAAAAATAGCCAGGGCGCCTTTCCCCTGAGTGCTTAAGGCAAAATGCTTTCCGGTCGGGTCAATGGCATCCGGCCATGGCGGGGCAAAATTAACAACAAAAAACAGGGTCAGACCGATTAATAGAAAAAGGATCCGTTTCCAATCAACAGTTTTATAATATAAAGTTTTTGTTTGAGTAGTCATGTTTTAAATAGTCTCCTGAAATTACCAGCCCCTGGTTTTTAGTATGTTTTCAATTTCTGCCTGTCGAATACGCTCTTCATGGGACTGCTTCAAGGCGTATGCCTGGTTGATTTTTTCAACAAGAAGATCTGTATCTGTGGGCTTCATGAGAAAATCAAATGCCCCCAGTTTCATTCCCTGGATAGCATTTTCAACGGTTGCCTCGCCTGTCAGCATAATGATCGGGGTAAGCGGCTTTATTTTTTTAATTTCCTTTAACACCTCAATCCCTGTCATTTCCGGCATCAGAACATCAAGAATAATGGCATCGAAATCTATTTTTTCCGATATGGCGATAGCACTTTCACCCGAATATACGGTAGTAACTGAAAGGTCTCTCAATTCAAGTCGCTGGGCTAAGGTTTCGACAAATTCTTTTTCGTCATCTACTAATAATACTTTTGCTTTCATTTTAATTTAGTCTCCTTTTTTATCTTGAGAAAAACGCTTTAGTATAGGTATAGGGCTAATCGATCGATGAATTCGTTCTGGCAGCTATCTTCCCATAAGCCTTTTTCATTGTCTCGGTAATCAGATCAATGTCGGCCGGTTTCTGCAAATAGGCAAATGCACCTAGCTCCATGCAGGTTTGCCTGTCTTTTTCAGACCCGTGGCCGGTTAAAATGATAACTTCGATATTGGGTTTTGTCTGTTTGATTTTTTTTAAAACTTCAAATCCGTCAATTCCCGGCATTTTTAAATCAAGGACCATTACTTCTGTATCTTCCTGATCTGTAAAATCCAGTGCTTCCTGCCCATTATAGGCAATTTCACTTGTAAACTGACGCATTTTCAGCCGTTCTGAGAGTGTTTGAACAAATTCTTTTTCATCATCAACCAATAGAATTCTTAAAGGGGTTTCAAACTCATAGTTGTGAATAATATTGCCTTTATAGTAATTGTGACCGATTTTTGTTTCAACGGATTTAACCCCTGATATTTCTTCTACGGTTTTAATGATTTTCTGCTGGAATTTTGTGAGCATCATCACTTTTTTATCAATGGTGACTTCAACAGCGCCGTTATCGGTTTTTGCCAATAAACCCTGTCCGATTTCACTTAAGGCAACTTCTACATCAGACGTGAGTTTGAAATCTGAAATTTCTTTTTTGATCAGATCATCTTTGTTGGACAAAAGTTTTTCCAAATGTTTTGAAACCAGGGTTACGGCTTCTTTTGAATCCATTTTATCCGTTGGAATGACAATGTCGAAAAGGGATTCATCCCAGGCCTTTTTGCTGAAGATGGAATTTGTCCAGAGGGCAGCATATTTGTCTGCCTGCTCAATATCCCCTGTGGCTTCTTTTTGGGTCAGACCATGTTTTGCCACACCGTTTTCAATCCGTGTTTTTTTATCTGTAATAATCAGAACACGCATGACATGTGAAATCTCTTTTGGAATTAGGTGCGCCAGAATTCCATGAAAAATACAATCGCCGTTTAAAACATAATCAGACATTGTTTTTTTAATTAATGCGATATATTTTTCTTTTTCATGGGTAAAGTCATTAAATGCAATTGGTTTGCTTTCAACCACTTTTTGAAGTGTGGATAATTTCAGATCATAGGTTTGATGCGTTTTTTCGATAATATCGGCATCTGTTAGAATTTGGCTGTTTAATTTTCCAGCCAGCGTACTGACAATATCTCCGGCATTTGAGTATAAGCCGCTTGTTATTGCTAAAATAGACATATTTGCCCCCTTTTTGTTTGTATGGTTCTATCGTCCTTGTAATATGCTATAGCAACACTTGTGCCAGTATGAAAAAACATACAAAATCAATTAGTTATGAATGTATGTAAATATTTATGAACCAATATGAGACAAATTAAAACATTACAAGGGAGACTTTATGGGACCTTTTGAAACAAAACTAAAAGAGGCAGGTTATTTGAAAAATAAAAGAATACCGGGGATGTCTGTTGATACTTCTGCTTTTATATTGATCTGTTTACATAATTCACAGATGTTTATCCACTGAACACTCTGGATAATTTTTTGTTTGAAGTTCTCATATTTGAGATCGTCATCAGCATATGAAAATTTGATAGCCGTCTGATCCCCGGATGACTGGAGATTCAGAATAAGTGTTGTTTTAATTTGGAAAACGTCAATAAGGCATTCAGTGCAGGAGAACACAACCATTTCAAACAGGACAGGGTCGGTGGTAATAGAATATGGATTGTTGCATTCAACAATGGAGACATCAACACCTTTTTGTTTGAACAATCTGTCTGTAATAAAAACCAGTTTTTTAAGGGTTTCAAAGATATTTATTGAGCTCAGGGTGCTGTCAGGGGTGTGGGCAAATCCATTAAGGCTTGATGTAAGTGTAACGCCTCGATACGCCTGCCTTTTTATCGTTTCAATACATTTGTTAAGCCTATCCTCAATATCTGACAGACCCTCGGACTGGTTCATTTGAAGAAAGTCTTCCATAAGGCCGGAAGTTTCTTTAATAATTGCAAGAACATTTTGAATTTCATGGGTTACAGAAGCGGTAACCCGTCCTAAAAAAACGGCTTTATCATTTGAATGTTTCACTCGTGCCCCCCTTTTTGTGATTCGCTCAATGCCAGTTTTATTTTTTGAAGGAGCTCATTGATGTCTAGTGGTTTCATAAGAAAATCAAAAGCGCCAAGCCGCATTCCTTCCATGCCGTCTTTTGTAGAGCCGTGCCCTGTGAGCAGGATCACCGGCAGGGTGTCATCAATGGTTTTAATTTGTCTGAGCGTGTCAAGACCATTCAATCCAGGCATCATTAAATCAAGAATGGCTATATCAAAGGACTCATTGGCGAGCATTCTGATGCCGGATTCTCCGTCTTCAGCAATTTTTGAAGTATACCCTCTGATTTCAAGTCTCTCTGCAAGCGTTGAAATAAATTCAATTTCATCGTCAATCAGAAGAATATTAATATGTTGATTATTCATTATTCACCTCCAGTTCAGTTGGCTTATCGGGCAGTTCTATTGAAAAGACCGACCCTTCACCAGGTTTGCTGCTAACACTGATCTCACCCCCAAGTTTTTTTATAATTCCATAGGTTATAGACAGGCCGAGACCAGTTCCTTTTTCTTTTTTAGTGGTGAAAAACGGGTCAAAGATGTTTTTAATAACGTCTTTGGGTATCCCGCATCCATTATCACTTATTTTTAGAATTATTCTGCCGTCAGTAAGGTTATGTGTTTCAATTTCAACCCGACCATATTCTTCAACTGCTGCAAAGGCATTTGTTAAGAGATTTACCAGTATCTGCTGAATGAGGCCCTGGTCTGAATGGATTGATGCAAGAGACTCAGATAAAAGCAAATTGATTTCAATCTTTCTGTAAAGGATGTCTTTTTCCAGGAAATCCAGCACTTCATGAATGATATGGTTGATATTGATGGGTTCGATTTTTATATCAATCCGCTTTGAAAAACCAAGAAGCCTGTGGGTGATTTTTTTGCACCTTTTCACTGAATTGAGTATGGCATCGGTCAATTCAATAAATTTTGTTTTTTCATTAAAGTCTTTTGACAGTTCAATCAGGTCGCTCATGAGACCTGCTTTTTCATTAATTATGGCAAGGGGGTTATTAATTTCATGGGCCACGCCTGCGGACAGTCGCCCAATTGAAGAAAGTTTCTGGGCGTGCTGCAGTTCAGTAAGGACATTTTCTCTGTGTTCATCAGATGTTTTGATTCTTGTTATTAAAACATGGGTCATTTTTAAAACAGCAAAAATAATAATGGCAAGACTGATAAAAAAAATAATAATCATTTCCGTTTTTAGAGCATACCACGATTGCAAAGCAACGGATTGGGGCCAGACAATGACCAGGATGTAACTTGCAATTGAAAAAGGAGATGCAACGAGAAAAATGGCCTGATTTTTATCATCAATGCCTTCAATGCTGTTGGATTTGAAATTTACCCTGGGCAACTCAAGCGGGCATTTTTCAAGGGTATTGCCATAGTAAAGTGAGTTTGTCTGAAGGATTCCGTCTCTGTTGATTAAAAATGCATCGGTCTGTCGTGGAAGTCCCATACTTGAGATCAGGCTGTCGAAAAAATCCGTATCGATTGTTGCTCTCAATATCCAGGTTTGCCCGTCATCTGTTAAATGCTGCACTGCCATGACGATATGGGGATATTTTCTAAACCCCAGGAATACATTGCTGATATAGTGTCCTTTAATTTGTGTTTCCTGGAAAGAAAGCTGTTCTGAATAATTTTTACCCAGCAGAGAATAAGGACCTGCATAGCTGACCAGATCTCCCTGGCCGTTAATCAATCCGATATCAACAAACCCGCTCCATTCTTTTTTAATGGAAATAAGCACTTTTTTTATGTTCTGTTCATTGCTTAAATCTTCAAAATTATAGGTTGTGGAGATAAAACGGATGATTGCCAGGCGCTGGTCTAAGAATAAATCAAACGAATGCCTGGTTTTGTCTGCCATTGCAAAAAGCGGTGCAATGATCTGGTTTCTCAGATGGGATTTGTATTGAAAATAATTAATAATAATCATTGTTGCAAGGGGGAGGGTTGTGATCAACAGCATGATGATAATGATATTTCTTTTTAATGCACTATAATGGTCCTGAGGGGTGCGGTTAAAAAAAAACAAAGCATCAATAATTTTATTGAACATTTTTTCCTTCTACTGTTCTCTCTGATAATATATCACCGGATTTCAACCTGTTTTTCTGCCATTGATGAAACGCCATGGACCATTTTCCCGAAATAGAATCATAGACATCAATTTTTTTCCATTTTAAAAACTGGTAATATTCTTCTTCAATGGCACCGCAGATCAGGGTATTGATCTTTTCAGACAAAAGAAGATGACACAGGTCATCAGCTGAAGATCTGGGCAGCACAATGGTTTTTTTTTCTTCGATAATATTACCTTTTGACAATAAGATGATTAAAACTTCAGTGGCCAGATCAAATCTCGGGGCCACTTCTTCATGATATAAGGGAATGGTTATTTTATGTATCATAAATCAACTCGTGAACCGTATGGACATGGTTTAGAATACTTAGAGTGCTGTATTGTTCCAACAGGTATCATAATGGTTCAATTCTGTATAGATAAATTTATTTTTACTCATCAATTTTAAACTGTTTCATTTTACGCCATAATGTGCTTCTTCCCCACTTTAAAATTTTTGCCGCCTCTCTTTTTTTACCTTTCGACTTTCTCAAGGCATCAATAATCATTTCTTTCTGGATGCTGGGCCAGGTTTGAGGGATATCATGGTCTTTTTTTTTGTTAAACTTGGAATCTTCCGGAAAAAGGTTGTTGTTATCTGTACTTGCCTGTGTTTCAACCGGCGACCCCATCTGTTCCATTGAAGCTTGCGGATCTAACAGATAAGAAGGCAAATGATGGGGTTCTATGGTCAAATTATTTGAAACATTCACTGCATATTCCACAATATTTTTGAGTTCCCTTATATTTCCCTGATAACTGTAATTTAAAAGAATCATCAGGCTGTCTTTTGAAAACCCATTAATCTTTTTATCAAGCTGTTGTTTGTAACTGTTAAAAAAATGGTCTATGAGAAGGCGTATATCACCTTCTCTTTCCCTTAAAGGAGGTAAATGGATTCGCGCTACATTTAACCTGAAAAAAAGATCTTTTCTAAAGCTGCCCTGTTCTACCATCTGTTCAAGGTTTCTGTGGGTTGCGGCAATGATTCTGACATTGGCTCTAAAGCCTGTGGTACTGCCTAGAGGGTATATAATTTTATCATCAAGAAAGGTCAGCAGTTTTACTTGAAGCGAACGGGGAAGATCTCCGATTTCTGTTAGAAAGATAGAACCGTTATGAGCCAGTTTGAATCGGCCCGGTTTATTTTCAACAGCGCCTGTGAAAGCGCCTTTTTGATGACCGAATATTTCAGACTCAAGAAGGGTTTCAGGAAGAGCGCCGCAATTGATTTTAATAAAAGGTCCTGACTCCCGGCCTGAAGTCTGATGAATGGCTTCTGCAACAAGATCTTTTCCAGTACCGGTTTCTCCTGTGATCAGGATGGAAGCATCACTTTGTGCCAGAACAGGAAGGGTCTGAAAAATTTTTTCCATTTGAGGACTTCTTCCGACAATATTTGCAAAACTGTAGGCAGCACTTTTTTCTTTGTCCAGATTTTGTGAAAGCCGGATATCCTCTATGGTTTCAATAAAGCCTTGAATGGTTTGGGTATCATCCAATATGGGTGCGGTTGTCATACGGACTGGCAGCCGCTGGCGATCCAGGGTTATCATATCGCTTTTACAGGAAACAGGCCGATTGTCATCTTTCATGGACAGTACCGGGCAATTGGAAATACAGGCAGCTCCCCTCAGAATATTATAGCATTGCACCCCGAATGCCTTTGACGGGGAAAATCCTGAAAGGGCTTCAAATGTTCTGTTTAATAAAACAACCCGTCGATCCGTATCAAGTATTAAAATGCCTAACGGAATTTCATCGATCAGAAGGGTAAAGTCAGTCGGGTTTGTCATCAGATTTTTTATAAATGGAATGGGCAGATGTATCATAATATTTGGCCGGATATTTTGTAATTATTGTTTAAAAATCATTAATGACCTTTTTGATTTAAACACCTATCATCCAGTGTAATATTAATCAATTAAAAACCTTTTAAAAGCATAGATCACATACGATCCATAAATTGTTATGGTATGAAATAATGGTTTTTCATCATTTTTTGAAAAGAGGGTATGAAAATCACTATAGCTGCAATAAACACAGAAAGCCTTTCTATGTTTTATAAAACAATTGAGTTTATTATCAACCCCGGATTTCAACCGGCATATAATTTTTTAAAGGACAGTCCCCACAGTCTCCTCTTGAATGGATTTGCTTATAAATTGATTCCAACGCAGCCCTTGAATCGGGATAGGTATTTTCTCGACCAAGTTTGTCAATCAAGTGAGTTCTTTCCATAACTGCCAGAACTTCTTCCTTAAGGCCGCAAAAAGAAATTTCACGTCCACTGCTTCTGATAGTATCAATGAGTATTGAAATAGCATCTTCACCTGAGGCATCAATATCATTAATGCCTCTTGATGCAATTAAAATATGCATCAATTCCGGTTTTTCGGCAATATATTCAAGAACCTTATCTTCAAGATAGGTAGCATTGGTAAAGATCAAGGAACCGTCAAATCTGACAACCGCAATATGCCTGCATTCTCTCAACCCTGCGGCAACAGCGTCCCGCAAAGAATCATCCTTGGCTTTTGAAAGCAGTGCAACCCGTGGACGAAGGTGTTTATAGATAAAAAGTCCAAACGTAAGGGCAACGCCCACCATGATGCCTTCTTCCAGATGGGGTGCAAAATAGAGAGTGCAGACAAATGAGATAACTGAAATAATACCTTCCGAGCGTTTGGCCTTCCATGCATGAAGAAAGCCGGATGTATTAATAAGACCGATAACCGCCATCATGATCACAGCAGCCAGGACTGCCTGGGGCAGATGATAGAGAAGAGGGGTAAAGAAAAGCAGGGTCAAGGCAACCATGATGCTTGTGACCACTGAGGATACCCCGCTGACCGCATTGGCCTGAAGATTGACGGCAGAGCGGGAAAATGATCCTGAGACAGCATAACTTTGTCCAAATGAACCGATGATGTTGGCAAGACCCTGTCCGATTAATTCCTGGTTCGGATCAAGCTTTTGTCCGGTTTTGGCTGCCATGGATTTAGCAATGGCAATGGCTTCCATAAATCCGAGCAAAGAAATAATAATGGCAAATGGCAGCAGCTGTAAAAAAGCGGCAAAATAGGAGGTGCCTTCAGGTGCTTTGGGGATACCAACTTTAAGTCCTTTGGGAATATCACCAACAATGGCACCCGCACCGATCATTTTAAGGCTTTTTAAATCCAGGGCTTTGTTGCTGACGGCAATCCGCCATTTGTGACCATCTGTTTTTACACCGTTAGGCAGGGTTGATTCTGTAAAAAAAACAGGGGTTTCACCGGCATCTTTTTCAGCTGAAAAGTGAATCAGCCGAAGGGTTTCACGTTGTATGTGGGCAGCGCCCTTTGTCTGATCTATTTTTGCCTGGATCAGTGCAAGTTCGTGTTCAATATCCAGTTGTTCTATAGAGGCAATATGGATTCCATGCTTTTTACCTTCTTTCTTAATGGCGATAAGATGCTTGTTGAGCTCTGCTCTTTTGGTTCCCAGTTCTGTTATTTTATTTATATCATTATTGAATTGCAAAATTGTTTCTATTGTCTGCTGGTCTTTGATATTTTCAAGAGGAATAAACGTATCTTTATTAAATCCAGTAAATTTAGAAATTAAAATAGTGACGGCTACTGCAACAAGAACACTGGGAATTCTTGGGTTAATGCGTTTTAAGATGACCATGATGGCAATGGCCAGAATTCCTAAAATCAAAGTGGGAAGATGGGTGTAATGCAGGGCTGACTTGCATACATTGA
>Ga0180009_10006824_pt1 | contig 11855 bp, 10 predicted proteins | sample OS_PC_MetaG_FD_123537 | JGI IMG/M metagenome (GOLD analysis project Ga0180009, IMG submission 123537) | Groundwater microbial communities from the Aspo Hard Rock Laboratory (HRL) deep subsurface site, Sweden - OS_PC_MetaG | ecosystem: Environmental > Aquatic > Deep subsurface > Groundwater...
AGTGTCTGCGATGGACCTGTTTGAATTGCCTGGAGAAGTTTCTTAGATGATCTGAACGAAGCGAAGCGGCCGAGGGCCCAATTGTTTGAGCAAAGCGAGTTTTGGGCTCTCAGCGAAGCAAGTGTTAGAACATCTTGAAACGGATCCGCAATTGAAACGGATCCATGGCAGACACGGGATTTAAAGCTTAACTAAATGGCATTGACTCAACACCAACCGAGAAAAGACAGCAGCTGACGTTTCGCACCTCCTTTCAGGATTTAACTCTCTTAAATTCAGTGCCTTATACATGTCTAATCCTGGCTGATGGCCCCCGGGTATTGCTGGTTGGGACAGTAAAAAACAGACAAAGGAGCCCGCTGATGAAACCATCCATTGTCAGACGGTTCAAAGAGGACACCGAATCCAAAATCAACCAGATATCAATGGTTATTCCACATCGATGTGAACTTCATTCCGCCGCAGGAAAGGAACCGTCCAGGGTGGATCATACCCGGCTGACCGGGGATCCGAAAGGACCCGGTATCCCTCTTTGTGCAGCCAGTTCAGGAGCAGTGTGGACCTCGATTGAACATTATTTTCGTTCAGTCGCCCTGTGTAACGGATGGCTGCTACTTTTTTTGCAGGGATCTGCCGGATCCGGACACTCTCATCCAGGGGTTTCGGCAGTGTCTCCATGGTATATTTCGCCGGCAGAACAAAGGCCATGATCCACTTCTCGCCCGCTTTCTGCTGCAGAACCGGAGCGGTCATGGCTATTTTTTCGCTCTCCTGTTGCTGAACAACCGGAGCCGTCATGGCCATCTTTTCGTTCCTGGTGTTTTTGCCAAAAATATATCCTGCCAGCCGCCGGAATGCGATGGATGAACTTTCCTGATAATCGGCGGTGACTTCTGTTTCAGCAACCAGCAGGCTTTGATACTGCCTGATCTGGATATCGTCCTGTTCCCTCAGTAATGTAAAGCCGGGTTCCTCGGATGTCCGAATGCCTAAAACAGAACAACCGGATAAGACCAGGGTGGTAATAATCAGAAAGATCGGTTTCATTTTCAGCCCTCGACTGGTGTTGGCGGATACCGCACTGTTTGTTGCAAAAAAATGGATTTCTGGATACCGTTTACTCCGTAAGTGCTTTTGCAGACTGCGTGCCTATTCGATATCGGGAATAGGAATTGCAGCCTTCCTCCTTGAAACCTCCGATAGTAAAGAATCGGGACGCACTATATCAAGCCCCTGAACGGAACACCGGATACGGTCCGATGGGTGCAGTATTTTTTTCAGAATGAAAAATCCGGGATTTCCGGTTTCGCTCAACTGACCCTGATAGCCGATGAAAATCCATATTTCGCTGCTGGCCCTGATTCTTTTTTGCCTGCAGACATCGTTGCTGGCCATTGATAAAATCGAGAGACGCCGGTCACAGTTTCAGAATGAGTTTGGTTATATTGTCACGCCACTGCCGTTTATATTGCCGGGGGTGGGAACCGGGATCGGCCTCTTGAGCGGACTGAACAATATTTATGAGACCCCGGTTGACCTTTACCTGGTATTTATCCGGGGAGACGTGGAGGGTGCGATTCTCGGGATAACGGATATACACCTGCTTCCCGAACGGTTGCTGCTGGATCTGACCCGGGTGGAATTCAACAAGGGCCAGCAGAATCGATACCTGAAACGGGGGATGGACAGTGACCCATCCGATTTTAATATCGTGGAACTTTCTGATTCGAGGCTGCAGGGGGGGCGCATGATCCTGTCCTTTTATGAGCGCATGCTGGAATTCTATACCATCGCCTACAATATTAATTTCAAAATCAGCGCCATCCGGGATAATTCGGGAAACCTGATCAATGAAATAGACGACCCGGCGACCCTGAATGCGACAACAACGACTTTTGGGACCCTGCTGGATTATACGGATGACCGGACAGATCCCAAGCAGGGATCAAGATTGCTGATTGAGCGATCCAATTCCCCCCCTTCAGATGACAGCGGGGTTGACTATTACGTCATGAACTACAACCTCACCGGATATTTCCCTCTATTCAGCTACAGCACACTGGCACTAAACTATTTTCGCTCAGATGCCCATGTGATCAGACAGGGGGAAACGGATCCGGAAAACCTGAAGTCGGATTTTGGCTGTGTGGAGGCCTCAGTTGGCCAGTGTGATCCCGCAGTACAGGAAGTCATCCGGGATCAGGTGGCCCTGAACAGATATGGCAGTGCGTCATCCCTGGGAGGACGATCCCGCCTTCGATCATTCGTAGGCAATCGTTTTAGCGGCGCACACAGTGAATTTCTGGGTGCTGAATTACGCTGGAATCTGACCAACGAAAACACGCCTTTCGATATCTGGATCATGAAAGACCTGAGAACGGGAATACAGCTGGCTTTTTTTTACGAAACCGGTTCTGTCGCGGACCTCCGGTCTGACTTGTGGAAGACGTCTCAATATTCGACTGGCGCAGGCATAAGGCTGGTGACCGGTTCCGGATTTATCTATCGATTTGACCTGGCCTACGGTGATGAGGGTGTTGCCACTACCCTGTTTATAGACTACCCATGGGGCGCGCTGTAACCTGACACGATCGCGCAAAGGAGAGACAATCATGACAGCTGGAAAAATTCGGTTGGCTGCAGCGCACCGAGCTGTGCTCATCTTGATGGTGTTGATATTGATAAACGGATGCTACGGATCTATTCACATCAGAGAAGACAAAACGGCAGACTCCGGATCCCTGGATCGGGTGTCCGCCGATCGGGGGCGGAAGGTTTTTGCTGAATACTGTCAGGCCTGCCACGGATCGAGCGGACGGGGTGATGGTCCCGATGCGGGAAGGTTCGATCCGGCTCCCCCGAATCTGCTGCAGCCCGGAATTCATATCATCACAACCGGGTTGGAGTCCATCATCGACTATCCCGCCTATTCAGCAGAGGCCATGCGTCGTCGCATTCGACATGGTTCTGTCGACATGCCCGAATTCAAGAACGACTTTTCGGATCGAGAGATTCAGGATATCATTCACTATCTCCGGTTACTCAGACTTGAATCCGAGCACAAGCCAACGGATGAGCACTGAATCCCCGCTTTGGGTTTCATCCTGGGCATGCCAGCTTCCGAAGGTAAATCGGTGGATTTGCGTCCGGGGCAAAACAAAATATTGGCCAATCCTGGCCTCATCCATGCCGCTTGTTTTTGGGAAAGTGTTTCATTTTTTTAAGTTCCCGCCATAAAGTCGTCCTGCTAATACCCAATTTTCGAGCAGCTAAAGTCTGATTGTTGGATGTTTGCTTCAAGGTGTCCAGTATTTGATATTTTCGTAAACCATCAATCGTATCAGTATTGTTTTCTTCGTTCTCATCTATCTCATCGATTTCATCCAATACTTCATCAACCAGAGGCTTATCGATTTTTAAGTCACAAATGACACACAACCTTTCGATAATATTTTGAAACTCCCTGATATTTCCCGGCCAGCTGTAGTTTTCCAGAGCCGAAATGGCCGCCTGGGAAATCGTAATAATTTTGCCAAGTTTTCTCGTGTGATAGGCAATAAAATGTCGTACATAGTGGGGGATGTCTTCTTTTCTATGGCGCAAGGGTGGAATGTGTAATCTTAGAATATTGAGTCTGTAATAGAGGTCGCTCCTGAATCTCCCTTTTTCCAGCTCTTTATTCAGATTTTTGTTGGTAGCGGCAATAATTCTCACATCGATGGCAATGACCCTGTCCGATCCCAGGGGACGAACTTCCATTTCCTGAATGACCCGTAAAAGGGTTGATTGAAAATGGATGGAGGTCTCACTGATTTCATCCAGAAAAATGGTGCCGGTGTGGGCCATGGTAAACAGACCGTCTTTTCCTCCCCTGCGGGCTCCGGTGAAAGCCCCTTCCACGTATCCAAACAATTCGCTCTCCAGCAGACTGTCCGGAATGGCGCCACAATTGACAGCGACAAAAGGCCCCCGTTTGCGACTACTGGCAGAATGAATCCCCTGGGCGAATACCTCTTTGCCGGTGCCACTGTCGCCCTCAATCAAAACGGTACTGTCAACGTCACCAAACTTCCTGGCCAGCAGTTTCGTTTTTTCCATCGATTGGCTTTTGCCAATAATATCATTCAGGGTGAATTTAACAACATGACCTTTTTCGGCCAGTTTCAGTCGAATAATGTTTTCATAGTCTCGTATTTTTGTGACATCTTCGACGGTTTTTAAAACCCCCACTGTTTCATCGCCAACTTTTACGGGGATTTGGTTAAACAACGCCATTGTTTTACCGAATTTTATGAAACGATCCGTGTCCACTGCCTTTGCTTCTGGCAGATCCTTAAAACTGTCCTGTGGCCAGACTTCAGACAGTGCTCGACCGGTCGCATTGGTGACGGGGACCCCGATTATTTTTGCAGCGGCCTTGTTAAAGGTGGTGATAATACCATTTTTATCGGTTGCCACCACACCATGGTTGATATTCTCCAGTATCGCCTGGAATAACTCCGTCTTCTGAGATTCCTGTTTTCTTACCTTTAACAACCGGAAAGCCTCTTCAAACGATTTGATGATATCGTCCTTGGTTGTTTCCAATCCTACTGTCGCCAGTCCATATTTTTCCGCCAGCATTTCGGCGACGACGCCCCCCAAAAGAACCTTGATCGGACGTTTGGACATCATTCGCTGTTTAACATACTCTTCTGCCTCATTCCGATTTGAAATTTCAAATACTTCCAGGTTCACATGGAGCAAATCACCCAGGTTTTTTACCCCCCGGATGATTCGCTCTGAGCCCACCACCGTAATGTCCTGGTTAAATGACTGGGCTTTGTGTACCGCTGTAATCATATTGATGGGAGAAACATGAATATCGACAACGGGAATCGACAATTCTGACTTTTCCAGGAGTACTGAAGTTCCTCCTCGACTGATAATAACCTGTGCGCCTTTTGTTTCTGCGCGATGAGCCATTGCGACCGCATCTTCCAGCAATCCATTGGCAACTGCAATTTCATTTCTGCCATGGGCTGCCTGCCGGGCGACTTCCGATATTTTTGCATCCGGGGCAATGATTAAAACGGGTTTCATCGGTTTTTCCTGAAGAACGTTTCATTTTGTAACATGAGTGTTCAGTAATGAACCTTATTCGTCAAGGACTTATCCCTGATAATAGAAATAATCTCAATATTTCAGATACTTTTCTTTGACAGAAATTTGGTATGGAACTGGCAGATAGCGAGTCGCACGCTTGTTTTATGCGGGAGTTGAGTCACATTTTTCTGAACGATAAAAAAGGAGGAATCATGAAAGCTTTTTTAAGGTTGATGACAGGCATTTGTATCGGGTTTGTACTAGTCTTCCCGCTTTCCTTGTCTGCAGCATATCCTGAGAGGGCGATCACCTACACCATCCCCTTCAACCCCGGAGGAGAGTCTGATGTGACGGCACGGTTACAGGAGCCCCACCTTGAGGAGATACTTGGGGTATCCGTGAATGTTACTCACAAACCGGGTGGCGGGGGTGCTGTTGCGTGGAGTGAGTTTCAACGAACAGCCCAACCGGACGGCTACTGGGTTGTTGGATGTAACATCCCCCATATTATTGGGCAGCCTGCGCTTCGAAAAAACGCTGGTTACGAAACGGATGGCATGAAAGTGGTCATGTGGTTCCATTTTACGCCCAATGTTCTGGTTGTCAGCAAGGACAGCAAATATAAGACATTAAAGGACTTCATTGATGATGCCGGAAAGAACCCATACGCTTTCACTGTGGGCGGAAGTGGCACATACAGCGCCAACCATCTGGATACACTGAGACTGAATAAAGCTGCCGGTATTGAGTTGACCTATGTTCCCTATACCGGAACCGGGCCGGTTATTCCGGCTTTAATGGGCGGGCACCTCAAGGCAGCCATGAGTTATTCAATGGTCAGCGTTCAGTATAAGGACAAGTTTCGCACACTGGCTGTTGCTTCTGAGGAAAGAGTGCCTGCAATGCCAGATGTGCCGACCTTCAAAGAGCAGGGCTACGATATTATCGGAGGCGCATATCGGGGTATCGCAGTTCCCCTTGGCACGCCACAAGCGGTGGTAGACCGATTGGCAGATGCCTTTACCAAAGCCAACCAGAAAATAACTGCCAAGCAGGAGGACCTTGGATTCATCATGACCTATGCCACCGGTGATCAGGCAAAAGTTCTGGTAGACAAAATGAAAATGGCTTACGGCGATGTTTTGGAAAATATCAAACGCAAGCAAAAGCAATAGACTGACTGTGATGATATTATCCGTTTGTGTTTCAACGAGCTGACTTTCTGAAGGCTATGAATCAATGTCGTGAATTTAAGCGAATGGGTCCGCACCAACAGTTCCGGATTTCAAGAAACGTGAGAATCCTTCCTGGAGCTCCGGGAAGCCATCCCTGGCTTCCCGGTTCTTGAAACACAATACCTTCGGGGCTTGGCGGAAATCGAATTGAATAGATACCATGATCGTTGGATAAATGATTATTCAATGAAGCGGAAACATCTAACCCAATAAAAGGTTCGTGGAAATGTTATTTGACGCAATTGGCCAATTGATGCAGCCGGTGATTATCCTGGCGATTTTTGCCGGCGTGACTGCAGGACTGCTGGTCGGCGCAATGCCTGGATTAACGGCAACCATGGCTTTGGCTGTTCTTTTGCCCTTTACATTTACCCTGCCGCCGTTACTCGGTTTAGTCGCGTTAGGGGCAGTCTATATGGGTGCCATTTACGGTGGATCATTCGCCGCCATTCTGGTGAATACACCCGGCACACCTTCTTCGATTGCCACGGCATTCGAAGGATGGCCCCTGGCCAAACAGGGTCGGGCACTGGAGGCCATCAGTGTTGCCACGATTTCCTCTGCTGTTGGTGGCATTGCGGGTGTATTGTTTCTGCTGCTGCTTTCACCGCCGTTAGCGCGTCTGTCCCTCAAGTTTGGTCCTGCTGAATACTTCTGGGTGGCGGTCCTTGGTTTGACTTTAATTGCCAGTGTGTCCGAACAGTCACTCTGGAAAGGATGGTTGGGTGGTGCCCTGGGGATGTTGATTGGCACCATCGGCGTGGCCCCGATCGGTGGTGAAACCCGGTTTATTTTTGAGCTTCCGGTGCTGCAGGGTGGTGTTGAAATGATTGTCGCCCTGATCGGGTTATTTGTGCTGCCTGAACTTTACATGATGGCAGCCCGCGGAGAAAGTGCACTGGGCGCGGTGGATATCAATTCGCATCGCCAGGCATCGTTCTGGAGTGCAGTGAAGAAAGTTTTTTCAATGCCGGTCAACCTGATTCGTTCCTGTATCATCGGAGAAATTATCGCCATTATTCCCGGCGCTGGTGGAAATATCGCGAACCTGGTCGCTTACAGTGAAGCAAAACGGGCATCCAAAACACCTGAAAAGTTTGGTACCGGAACACTGGAAGGGTTGGTGGCAACAGAATCGAGCAACAACGTCACCGTCGCCGGCAGTATGGTACCCCTTTTAACCCTGGGTATTCCCGGAGCCCCACCCGATGCCGTCATCCTGGGCGTGATGCTTCTGCATGGTCTCAGGCCCGGCATTGAGCTTTTCACGACCAGCGGCACCCTGACCTATGCATTTATTATCTCCATGGGTCTGGCGGCCATCGCCATGATTCCGGTGGGACTATATGGCGGTCGATTGATCTACCGGGTTATCTTCCGGACTCCCTATTATTTCCTGGTACCCACCATCGCGCTGGCGACGATCCTGGGCAGTTATGCGTTCCGCAACAGCATTACTGACGTTGTTATCATGCTGATACTGGGGACCCTCGGTTATATCTTAAAACAGGTTGGGATTGCGCCGGCGCCGATTGTGCTTGGATTAATCCTGGGCAGCATTGCGGAAATGGGATATGTGCAGGCCATGTTATCCGGGCTCGCAGAACCGCATCCCATTATTCGACTGTTTGTGAATCCGTTGTCCTATATTTTAATCGTGATGATTTTATTCTCGATGGCATGGCCTTATATCACGTCTGTTTATCGACGCTTGAAAAACAGACCCCAACAGGAGACCGAGAGCAATCATGAGTAGAGAATACAATACAGATTATATCGCCGGTTTGATTGGCCTGATCATTACGCTTTTTTTCAAATATTTCCAGGAAGATGTGAACCGATTAAGCATCATGTTTCCTAATGCGATCATTATCATTTTAGGCTGTACCTCGGTTTCCCTGATCATCAAGGGATTCATTAAACCAACCCGAAGCACCCTGTTCGACGTTGGTTCAAACATACGGTGGATCGTCACGGGCCTGCTCTTCTTCGGGTGGGTGATCGCAATACCGTTCCTGGGTTTTCTGGTATCGACAATAAGCTTTTTTGCTCTGATTGTATTTTACCTTTCCAGAACGCAGCTGAAAGTAACTAAAGGAAGATTTTTAATCTGGCTGGGTGTCATCGTCGTTGAAGTCCTGTTTTTTTACCTGATATTTGCAAAAGTGCTACATGCGCCACTTCCAGAAGGGATGTTCATTTAAGATACATTGCAAAAGGATTCTTCATGCACGCAATTGAAAAAATACTGGCTCGTGCAGCGAGTAAATCGAAGGTCGTTACCGGAGAAATTGTGAACTGCCGCATCGATCTGGCAGAGGTCAACGACTTGTATCCCCAATCCATTTTTTCGTTTCAGGAGATGGGCGGTCAAAATGTCCGTTCGCCCGACAAGATCTGTTTTGTGCTGGATCACTACGCACCGGCGGCAAGCATCAAGCAGGCGGAAAATCAGAAACTGATGCGTGAATTCTGCCGGGAACAGGGTATTGAACTGTTATTTGACGTCAATTCCGGCGTCTGTCATCAGGTGATGGTGGATGAAGGGTTGGTCTATCCGGGTATGATCCTGATTGCAACCGATTCACACACCACCACCCACGGTGCCTTTGGTGCTTTTGGAACAGGCGTGGGTGCCACGGATCTGGCGGTTATCATGGCAACCGGTCATCTATGGTTAAGAGTACCGGAGATTATCCGGGTCAATCTCAGCGGCGAACTAAATCCAGGGGTTTTCGCCAAAGACGTGATTCTGCATATCATCGGGGATTTGGGGGCTGATTATGCCATTTACAAATCCGTTGAATTCACTGGCCCCGTTGTCGATCAATGGACGGTTTCGGAACGAATGGCACTCTGCAACATGACAACGGAAATGGGTGCCAAAAACGCCTATATCCAGCCCGATAAGACAACGCTGGATTTTCTGAAAGGCAGGGTTAAAAACGATTTTGACATCGTTACCAGTGATCCCGATTTCCACTATGCCGAAGAGCTGTTTATTGATGTGAGCAAAATATACCCGACCCTGGCTCTGCCCAACAGTGTTGATAACGCGGATGGTTTGAAAAATCATCTCGGCATTCCGGTCCACCAGGCGTATATTGGGAGTTGCACGGGTGGCAGGGCTGATGACATCGCCATTGCCGCCAGAATCCTGAAAGGTAAAAAAGTGCATTCTGAAACGAGACTCATCGTTGTCCCCGCATCCAGACAGGTTTACCTGGACGCCATGCAAAGCGGAGATGTCGAGGCCCTGGTGAAGGCTGGTGCCACCTTCGTCACACCGGGATGCGCTGCCTGCCTGGGTATCCATGGAGGCATACTGGCTGAAGGCGAAACGGCGATAACATCCACCAACCGTAATTTTCCCGGTCGCATGGGGCATAACCACTCCAGCATTTATCTGGCTTCTCCTGCGGCTGTGGCCGCATCGGCCTTAAATGGTGTTATCACAGATCCAACAGAATATTTGACCGAGGGGAAAAATAAAAAATGAAATCATCCGTTCAAGGTGCTGCCCATGTATTTGGTGACAATCTGGATACTGACCAGATATATCCGGGAAAATACCTGGAACTGGCCAGGGAAGAAGATATCAAACGTCACGCCATGGAAGGTGCGGATCCAGATTTTGTAAAAAATTTTAACGCCGGCGATATCATTGTTGGCGGAACCAACTTTGGATGCGGTTCCAGCAGGGAGCACGCCATCATTACCTTAAAAGCGATTGGAACCAGTGCCATCCTGGCTGAATCCTTTGCCAGAATATTTTACCGCAACGGCATCAATCTCGGGATTCCGCTATTGGTTTGCCCGGGAATAAAATCCGCGATTGTAAACGGTGATGCACTGGAAATCGATCTGGAAAAAGGATCGATTTCCAACCGTACCCAGAAAACTGAATTGACATTTCAGCCGGTGTCCGACTATGTGAAGGAAATTCTTGAAAACGGTGGCATAAAGGCTTTGGTCAGAAAACAGTTATCAAGCCGTTAGTATACCCAATATTTCAATGTCATTTAGTTAAGCCGCTTGCTGAGTGTCTGCGATGGACCCGTTTGAATTGCCTGGAGAAGTTTCTTAGATGATCTGAACGAAGCGAAGCGGCCGAGGGCCCAATTGTTTGAGCAAAGCGAGTTTTGGGCGCTCAGCGAAGCAAGTGTTAGATCATCTTGAAACGGATCCGCAATTAAAACGGGGCCATTGCAGACACGGGATTTAACGCTTAACTGAATGGCATTGACCATTATTTAACAGAGGAACGATATGAAAATTGCAAAAGTCGAAGCAGAACTGCTGAAACTGCCCCTTCCAAGACCGATGCAGTCCGGCTCTTCCAGTGGAAAAAAAGGCGGACCGGTGACTGACATCTATATGGGGATGACAAGAATCACAACTGAAAGCGGAATCATGGGAATCGGCTACGGCTGGACCCTGCTTGGGGGGGCCAGGGCCATCAAGTCATTTATCGAACACGATTATGCGCCACTGCTGATTGGCGAAAACGCACTGGACAATGAACGATTGTGGACAAAGCTGAACAGACGTCTGCAGACTGTCGGTCGAGCCGGAGCGGCGATGGAAGCACAAGCCGCTGTGGATATGGCACTGTGGGATATCAAGGGAAAGGCAGCAAACCTGCCGCTGTATAAACTTCTGGGTGGAACCAGGGAATGCGCACCGGTTTATGGTTCAGACGGCGGCTGGTTGTATATGTCCGTAAAAGAGATGCTGGCGGTATTCGATGAATACATGAACCAGAACATGATGGGGGTGAAGTTCAAAATCGGCCACGCGGACCCGAAAGTCGACATTGCCCGGGTTCGCCAGGTGAGAAAGGCCCTGGGGGATGATGTCTGGATTGCCGTTGATGCCAACCAGAAATGGGATTATCCGACAGCACTCTGGGTGGGACGGGAACTGGAGCAACTGGGGGTTGCCTGGTTTGAAGAACCACTCTGGTGCGACGATATTCCAGGCCATGCCAGATTGGCAAGAGACCTCGATATCCCCATCGCCATGGGAGAAACACTGGCATCCCGGTATGAATTCAACGCATACATACGCGAAGACGCCGCTGACATCCTGCAGCCTGATATCTGCCGGGTGGGTGGGATTACCGAAATGTTGAAAATCGTAACCCTGGGGCAGGTTGCAGGCAAGCCGATTGCACCCCATCATATGATGGAAAGCACCATACACGTTGCATGCGGCGTGATGGAATCGGGACCCATTGAATACATGCCATGGGTATCTGCAGCTTTTTCGGAAGACGTGATCATCAGGGACGGACTGATGTATCCACCGCAAAAACCGGGTCTGGGTCTGGAAATTTCTGACGATACCATCGCCAAATACCGCATATAGAAAATCGATGATAATGATGGCATTTTGTAACTATTCACTTGGTATACGCCCCAAAGGTATTGTGCTTCAAGAAACGCATGAATCCTCCTGGAGCTCCTGGAAGCCATCCATGGCTTCCAAGGTTCTTGAATCACAATACCTTCGGGGCTGAACTGAAATCAAACT
>Ga0180009_10006825_pt1 | contig 11855 bp, 8 predicted proteins | sample OS_PC_MetaG_FD_123537 | JGI IMG/M metagenome (GOLD analysis project Ga0180009, IMG submission 123537) | Groundwater microbial communities from the Aspo Hard Rock Laboratory (HRL) deep subsurface site, Sweden - OS_PC_MetaG | ecosystem: Environmental > Aquatic > Deep subsurface > Groundwater...
GTTCTTTTTTAAAGCCCGATTGTCGATATTCTTTTTCAACCGCATCATCACCTGCCGTATCCGGCCCCAACCCCAAAGCATTGAGCATCAAACCTCCGGAAACATGTTCATAGAAGGTTTCAAGCTCGGTTAGATCCTCCGGTTTCGGATTCCTCAACTCCCAAGGAGGCGGCAAATCCAATTCATTGTAAAACCCTTTCTCGCAATGCAAATAGGCAAAGGTGTCCACCGAACACCCCTTCGGAGTGTTCATGTTCCGGGTGGCGCCGCCGAACACGCGGCTTGGGAATTTGTTTTCCGGTCTGAAGTAACAGAAAACCAGGTCAAGATGAGCGGAATACAATTTGTACGTATCGTTCAGGTAATGGTGGATTTGACTCAAAACAATAATGCCGGCTCGATTGGATTCGGTTTTGTTCGCCGCATGGTGATGAATCATCCATGAGTTTCCATGATAGCGAACCATAGATAGATGGCCGAGTATTCGACCGTTTTTCTGATTCACAAAATGCCGTGCAATTCGCGGGCTCTTGGTATAGAGTTTTTCATAGGTGGCCTTGATTTTCTCTTTATTGGCATGAACGAACGCGTACTTCTTCGGATAGATAAAGCCGGTTTCAAAAAAGAAACGCCATAAAGCATCCGGATCGACGATATTACCGATATAAGTATGTTTATCTTTAGCCTGATTGAGCAGAGCCAGAAACCGTGAATGATCTTCCATGTCCATATCGAGAAGCGCAAGACCGCACCTGACCTTGCCCGTATTCTCATCCCCATCCATGGATTGCTGATAGAGAACCTGAACAAAACACTTGATTTTAAAACTGTTTGCAAAGGATAGTTCTATTTCCGGAAGTATCAATCCGGGTAGAAGAACTGCATGATCTTTATCTTCTTCTACGGAAAATCCGGACCCGGATAAGCTCTGAACTTTTAGCGAAACAAATCTTCCGGTTAAAGGGTGTTTAAAATTGATATCGGGAAGCGGATCGAATACCTGACGGTGGCTTCTGAACTGTTTGGGCTTAAACCGGCGAATGGTTTTTCCCGTTGGTTTCAATACAAAGGTTCTTGTCTTTTGGCCGAACGTTTGGCGGAGTATTCGAGATTCACCTGAATAAAGGGTTTGATGGTCATCGGAGAATATGAGATTGGCCTTTGACTCCGGATAGATCCACTCGAAGGTTTGGGGTGGAATTGCCGTAACTTCTATACGAAAGGTATCGGCATTAAAATCCACCAGACGGCCTGAAAGCACAACACTATTTTGAATCAACCGCGCCTTAACGCCATGGCACTCATATCTTTGAATTCTTCTATTTCTCAGTTCCCAGCAGATTTCCGGCAATCGAAATCGGATTCCCTTTTCGGAAAAACCCAATACTTCCGGCTGAACAGAGATGAGTTTCTGACCGTCCGGGATACGGAGGCCATCAAACTTGTAGTTTTTAAGTTTCCCTTGAAGTCCTTTGGCGTCTGTCCACAGACAATCCAGGGTATCTTCGTAACAGGGTAACGGTTTCGCTGGTATAGAGAGGGACCGACCATAAACCGGATGTTTAAAGAGAACTAAAATTGAGCAGCTTTGGAAGTTAATGTAATTCAGAATGTTGATCAGGTGGTCTTGTTTAATCTCTCGTCTTTTTTCTGATTCAATTTTTTCTTCTAATATAGCTGGAGCTTCTTTTAATTCAGGCTTGTTGATGGCTTTGGGGAGTCGGGGACCACCTTCCACAGTTACCTTAACCTCTCAACGAAAGGGATATTTCAGGTGTGAATTTAATATAGGCCACTATAATTCTCACCCCGGCACCGTGATCGATTGCAATACGATATTAAAGAAGTAAAATACTATACGAGATGAAAGAAGTAAAGTTCTTTTTAAAAAAGTAAAATAGAATACCGATACCGAACATTGATGAGCCTATTTATGTCTTGACTTTAGAAGGTATAATGTTAACATATGAGACATCTGATACTGAATTCCGCTGAAATTCAAGCACTTATCTCCTGTCTTCGATTCATCGTTGCGCTGCTGAGTCTATATTCTCAAATCATGTATCAGACGTCTCTTTTTCGTGGTCCATCCTTTCAACCCGTACCTGTCTTTGGGGTGGGTATGAGAACGCGTCAATTGAAGCCGCCGGTCGCAGCCCCCAAAGTGTTTTATCTTCGGACGCCACGTTGCGCTTCCGAAGGGTCGCTGAATCTTAACGCATAGAAAAAGGAGCGAAAAATGGCTGAAAGCGTATACAAAATTATCGAATTGGTGGGAACCAGTGAAACATCCTGGGAGGATGCAGCAAAAAATGCGGTGGAAAAGGCAAGCAAGTCTCTCAGGGACCTGAGAGTCGCCGAAATATCCGAATTGGATATGAAAGTCGAAAACGGAAAAGTCACCGCCTATCGATCGAGAGTCAAACTGTCATTCAAATATGGCGGGGGTGAGTAAAGAGCGAATAAAAAGTCGATACCGATCTATTATACACTTTTGCGCTTAACGATAAAGGCAGGGTTTTTGGATTCAAAAAACCTTGCCTTTTCTATTTCTTTTTTAACCGGTTGATGGCCTCCACCACATAGGGGTAGATGTTATTTGAAATGATGCGATACCCTTCTGCCGTGGGGTGCATACCGTCCTGCTGGTTTAATCCGGGATTTCCCGCAACGTCTTTCAGAAAAAAGGGCATGAAAATAAGACCGTGGACTCCGGCAAGATCCGGGTAGATATTTTCAAAAGCGCTTGCATAGTCCGCGCCGAGGTTTTTATAAATCCGCATACCGGCCAGAACCACGGGGATATTCCGTTCCTTTAAGATCAGTATGACGGCTTCCATATTGCCCTTGATAAGGGCCGTGTCGATCGCGCGCAGTGCATCATTGGCACCGGTTTCGATAATGACGATATCCGGAGAAAGGGTTATTGCCCAATCGATTCTCGATCGCAGCCCGCTTGTGGTCTCCCCGCCGATACCGGCGTTGATGACCTTATAACGATACCCTTCTGCCAACAATCGCTGTTGAAGCAGCGCCGGATAGGCATCGGCTTCCTCAAGTCCGTACCCTTCGGTTAAGCTATCCCCAATAGCGAGAATGGTGCCGGCAAAAACCGGCTTTTCGGATTCCGGAACGATCGGTTCTTTCCGATCGCATCCCGGCAACAGCCAAATGCACAAAGCCATTCCGGCCAAAAGCATCCGGAAAAATCTCATCTCTTTTATCCTTCAGATTGTTCACGTAGAAAAATAGCCGGCTTCTTATTCAAAATGGACACCGAAGCGACTGTTCCCACCGCACAAACCACCATTGCAGCCCCGGTAATCATCAGTAAGCAGGCCCCCAAAAACGATCGGTAGGGTATATGAAAAAAATAGGTGCTGATTAAATAGCTTGCAGCCTGGGAGAAGCCGGACGCCAGAACCGCACTAACCAGGCCGATAAAAAAGTTCTCATATGCAAATACACTGAGAACGAAACGCTTCTTGGCACCGAGGATTTTAAAATAGACGGCTTCACGGATCCTTGCCAGTCGTGTGGCAAATATGGAGCTGATCAATATAAAAAATCCGGCGGAAATACTTAGAAAGGTAAAGAGGCGGATGGTCCCGGACAGCTTCCTCATCACGCCGGCAAAGGTGGATATCACCTGGGTCATATCGATCACACTGACATTGGGAAATCGTGACACAATTCTGTTTTGCAGACCGGCAATGCTTTCTGTTTCAACGCGAAGTGCGGCAAAGATGGTTTGGGGTGCTTTTTCCAGGATGTTTTCAGGAAAGACAAAATAGAAATACGGCTGGATGGATCCTTTGGTCCGGGTCCGAATACTGGACACCCTGGCTTCCAGGGGAATGCCCTGAATCCGAAATGTGATGGTATCTCCGATGGCGATATCAGCCATCTCCTGTACCGTATCCAGTATCGATACCGGCACACCCTGCCGGTTGCGGTCGAAGAGGTCTTTTCCTTTCGATATGCTTTCATCCGGTAATAGATAATTCCGGTATGTGAGGTTGAACATCCTTGCAAGGTTGTCTCTCCTGCGCATTCGCTGTTTTTTCCGATCAATGGGGTTGCCGTTTAAGGATACGATGCGGGCTCTGACGATGGGATAATATACGGTGTCATTTCCGAGAACGTCGGAAAAATCGGCTTTCTGATTCGGTTGAATGTCTATGAAATAGACGTTCGGCGAATCCTGCGGATAGGAACGCACAAAAGATTCATCCAAATTTCGTTCAATAAAATAGATGGAAAAGATAACCGTCAAGGAAGCGGTCAACGTGACGAGGATCAGTTTTGTGGCATTACCCGGGCGAAACAATCCTTTTAACGACTGCCTCGGTGCCAGTGCGGACACCCGAAGGTTTTTTACGGCTTTTAAAACCAGGTGGATCATGCCCGCGATCAACAGGATGAATCCGATAGCTCCGGCCGCAAATCGCAAGCCGGATGATGCATCCCGAAGCTGCCAGACGACCGTTGCCGCAAAAAGAGATAAAATTCCGATGCTGATCAAAGCCTGCCAAAGGAGTCGCGGTTGTGCCGGCCTTTCTTTCCTGAAAATTGCATACGGCTTAATGTCTTTGATTCGCAGAAGCGGCATGAAAGTAAATAGCATCACAACGACAATTCCAAGGATAAATCCCTGGAAAATAGCTTTCCATGAAAAAATAAATTCGAACCCATAGGGAAGAAAGGAGCGCAAAAGAAAAACAAGAGCATATTGAGTAAAGAACCCGGAAGCAATACCAACTGCCGTTCCCGCCATTCCGAGAAACAATACCATCAGACTGTATTGGGTGATAACAAATCGGCCGCCTGCACCCACGGTTTTCATGATTGCGATAGTCTCTTCATTTTCCTTCAACAATGAAGTGAGCGAACTCTGAATGCCGATTCCGGCCAATAAAAGGGTGAAAAGCCCGGCAAGCCCGATATAGAAAAGAAAGTTATCAAAGAATCGTTTGATTCTCGACTCCGCAGACCGGAATGTTTCGACTCGTTCATGGTCTGCGGCAACCGCTTTCAATCCGTCTGCGATACGGTTGAGATGCTTTGAATCGAGTACTTTTAGAAGAATGGAATATCCGATGCGGCTTCCCTTATCGATCAAGTCCAGTTCCGAAAGATCTTTTGAGGAAACAAAAACCCGTGGTCCAAGGGAAAAAAAACGAATGGGACGATCCGGTTCTTTTTGAACCAGATCTTTAATCTGAAGTGTCGCCTGTCCGACCTGCAACGGGGAGCCGATTTGAAGATCGAGCCGGTCCAGCAAGTTTTTTTCTACAATTACCGACCCTTTTTCCAATGTCTCTCGAAGCTCTTTTCCTGAATGCAACTCCACCCGACCATAAAACGGGTATTTCGGCCCTACGACTTTTATCCCGGACAGCAGCGTTCGGTTTTCAACCGGATCTCTGACCATGGAATAAAATTCGTATGCGCTCTCGGATTCGACAAAATCTTTCTGTTCCAATTGCACCACGGCTTCCTTCAAGGAAGCGGAAAAGGGACTCCTGGAACGGATAATAATGTCTGCAGCATGCAACGATTTTGCGTCTTTCAGCAGGGAGTATGTGATACTTTCTGAAAATCCACCCAGAGCGACCATGAAAATTATGGACAGCACCACACACATAACAAACAGAAGCGCCTGATTCCTGGAACGGATGATCTGGTGCCGGATAAAAGATTTATGGATCATTTTTTTTCTCTCCCATAATCCGGCCGTCTTCAAGATAAATGGTTCTGTCAGCCACATCCATCATATCCGTCCTGTGAGTAACCAGCAGGATGGTTGCTTGCCGCTCGCTGTGAATGTCGGTCAGCAATTGCATGATGGCTTCGCCGCTTCGAGAGTCAAGATTTCCCGTGGGCTCGTCAGCAAAAATGATTTTAGGCATGTTAATGAACGCCCGGCAAATGGCTACCCGCTGTTTCTCACCACCGGATAGCTGGCTGGGAAGGTTATATCTTCGATGGCTCAGATCCATCTGCTTTAAAAGCTGCTCCGCTTTGTCCTGCGCATCCGGGTCCTTATTCAGCTCCGCCGGAAACATGATATTCTCCAGTGCGCTGAGCGAAGGTACGAGATGAAATGACTGGAACACAAATCCGAATGTCCGGTTGCGAAAAGGCGCCAGATCATCTTCACTCATGTGGGTGATCTCTTTCCCTTCGATGAAGACCCTGCCGCTGGTCGGTTTGTCCAGACCGGAAAGAAGACTGAGCAAGGTGGTCTTTCCGCTTCCGCTCTTGCCTTCGATGATTATGAATTCTCCGTCCGCAACCGATAAGGACACGTGGTCCAAAACCGGAACTTCCCTGTCTTCAATAAAGTAGGTTTTGGTTAACTGCTCGGCTTTTAGAATATCCATGGATGAAACCCTCATCAACGTACTGTTTATAATGTAGCACTCATGTTTCGCACCCCAAAAATCAGGCGTCATACATCGAATGGTGTCGAATGCCTTCTAGTAAATGGAAAAACGACGGATAAAGCCAACATAATCACCGGGGGTATGCATATCAACATAACCTGTATAGTATCTCAACCCTGAACCCTGGTCGCCTACGGCGCCGCCAAAGGCGGGTAAACCTTGAACGCTGAACCGCTTAATCTATGTAAAGATATAAGGTCAGCCGTAAAAAGAGCCACAATATCTTGTGGTTCTTTTTTTCTTGACACACTAATCTCAATTCATTATACAGGTAAACGGTATAATTTAGTCCTTCGTTATCGAGTTCACAGGAAATAAGGCTCTTTCTCAATCGATTACACCTCTAAAGTGAAAATCTTGGGTGATTTCACCCGGGTGTTTCAGTACACGAGTATCATACAATGTTATGGGCAAAGGAGGTGATGAACCGGAAAGAACACAACAACGAATTCGGCATATCATCCTTAATATCCTTCACTTTAATAAGGGAGGGCTCTCATGAACTCACTCATCATCATTGTGGGTGCAGGCCTGTTGTATATCATCGCCTATAACACCTACGGTAAGTATTTAGGCAGTAAGATCTTCAAGCTCAGCGCGGAAGCCGTTTGTCCCAGCACGGAATTGCAGGACAACGTAGACTTCGTTCCTACGAAAAAATCCATTCTCTTCGGGCACCATTTTACATCCATCGCCGGAACCGGCCCGATCATCGGACCCGCCGTAGCAATCATCTGGGGATGGGTGCCAGCCATGATCTGGATTCTGGTCGGATCCATTTTCATGGGTGCGGTACACGACTTTGGCGCCATGGTGGTATCATTGCGCAATCAGGGTCGATCCATCGGGGATCTGGCCTCGGATATTATCAATAAAAGGGTCCGAACCCTATTTCTGCTGATTATTTTCTTCGAGCTCTGGGTTGTTGTCGCCATATTCGGCGTGGTCATAGGGGCTGTGTTCTCTATTTACCCTCAATCCGTCTTACCGGTATGGTTGGAAATCCCTATCGCCGTTTGGCTGGGTCACATGGTCTATAAAAAGGGAGGGAATCACTTAAAATTGAGCCTCATCGCCGTCGCTGTGATGTACTTGACGGTCGTCATCGGCGCTTATGTTCCGATCAAAATGCCGTCCGTCGGCCCCTTTGATCCCATCGCCATGTGGGTCATTGTCCTGCTGATCTATGCATACATCGCCTCCACCCTTCCGGTCCAAGCCTTACTGCAACCTCGCGATTACATTAACTCACATCAACTTCTCATCGCCTTGGGACTTCTTGCCCTTGGGGTATTGGTGGCCCATCCCACCATGGTTGCGCCGGCTGCAAATTTCTCGCCGAAAGGCGCTCCGCCCATATGGCCGATGTTGTTCGTCGTGATTGCCTGTGGCGCCATATCCGGATTCCACTCCCTGGTTTCATCCGGAACCTCATCCAAGCAGTGCGATGCAGAGACCAGTTCTTTGAGCATCGGCTACGGCGGCATGCTGTTGGAAGGCATGCTGGCTACCTTTGTGATCGTCGCATGTGGCGCAGGCATCGCCATCGGCTTTGCAAAAGGCGGTGAAACGCTCACCGGTGTGGCTGCCTTCAACCACCATTATGGAAGCTGGATCGGCGGTACGGGCCTTGGAAACAGGCTCAGCGCGTTTATCGTCGGCTCAGCGAACATGCTGGAAAGTATCGGCATCCCGACTAAAATCGCCATAACCATTATGGGGGTTTTTGTCGCATCATTTGCGGCAACCACGCTCGACACAGCGACACGACTCCAGCGCTATATCGTCGGGGAGCTCGCCACAAGTTTGGGTCAACCGTTACTGGCAAAAAAGCATCCGGCAACGCTCATTGCCGTGATCTCCGCCTTCATCCTGGCCTTCTATAACGGAAGCGGTAAAGGCGCCCTGACGTTATGGCCGCTCTTTGGATCCATAAACCAATTGCTGGCCGGTCTCGCCCTGCTCGTGGTAACCATATATCTCGCTCACAAGAAGACGCCTCTGATCTACACCATGCTGCCCATGATTTTCATGCTCTTTATGACCGGCTGGGCAATGCTGATCAACTTGGGTAATTATTACAACAGCGCCAATTGGCTGTTATTCTGCATCGGATTGGCGGTTTTTATTCTGGAAATCTGGATGATTATCGAAAGTGCGGTCATTCTCAAAAAGGTGTACGGCGAAGACATGGAAGCGGTTACGGAACTCCGGTAACGTCCGCTCAGACGACCGCCCGAAACGCCCGGGATCTTTTCCCGGGCGTTTTTCATATTCCGGTTCAAGGTTTCAGCCTTAAAGTTGACACAGTTCCTGCATGGTACTCTTCAGTTCTTTTCGGACGATACACCCATCCGTTTTCCAGGACAAATTGCCCGTGGCATAAGCCTCGTAAATCATTGGGGGATTCAGTCTCAGGCATTCTGGCGTGTCTGTGAAAAGGAGACGTTCAGAAACAGAATGCGATCCGATAAATCCGCCGGTTTTAAAGATCGTTCAAAACGATAAATTCATTTTTATTATTTATATTCAAATATTTATATTCGATACGGTCTTCAGGGGCCTCACGGGTTTAAAATTTTGAACTTTTCGCAAAAATAAATAAATAATTGCAATATCAAGAAGTTATCTTGTTTCGACCATTTTCGGGTTTAAAATCGTGAACGGAAACCAAAAAAAATCAATGCCAAATATCTGGCGCTTGGGGAGCAGAAAATGATTTATGAACTTATAACTTTTTGAAATAACTAAATATATTATTTTAATGTTGTTTTTTAGAAAAGTTGGCAAGCGTTTTGCTATAAGAATAGTCGAACCGAAAAAAATCTTTATCTGTTCTCCTCCTTTTTTTTGGGCTAATCAGCTTGAACCACTGATTAGCCTTTTTTATTGGAAAAAAATCATAACCGATATCCATCACCCAGTGATCCCGATTTCATCCAAAGTAAATTCCCTTGACAAAAAAAATCCGTCTAATTAGTATCTCTTCCTTTAATATTCACATTCACCCTGAAACGATGGTCAGGCCAATACGGCATATGCACATACGCCTGACATTAGAAAAGGGAGTTCGGGAACGGTCTGAGTATGGGGCTTGAAAATCTTTTGGCTCAAAAAAGGGGGGAGATCCTTAAAAAGTGGTTCAGCCTCGTAATAGAAACCTATCCGAAAGATACCGCCGCTTACTACAAGCAAAAAAAAGATCATTTTGCCAATCCCGTGGGCAGCACCATCAGAAGGGGTCTTGAAGCCATCCTTAAAGAATTGTTTCAACGGACGGATTCTGACCCTGAGACCCTGCGCTCTTTAATGGATCCGATTATCAGAATAAGAGCGGTCCAGGATTTTAAACCTTCAGAAGCCGTATCATTTATATTTCTCTTAAAATCGGTTGTCCGAAAGATTGCCCATCAAGCATTCAAGGATGAAAACTTCGAACCGGAATTACAGGCATTTGACTCCAGAATCGATACCATCGGTATGATGGCATTTGATATTTACATGATGTGCAGAGAACAGATCTACGAACTGAAGGCGAATGAGGTCAGAAACCGCACGTACCGGGCGTTCAAACGGGCTAATCTGATTGTAGATAATTCGCCGGAATAAACCGGTGAGTGCCGTATATTTGAATAAAAAAAACGGATCTTTGAGTAGACCTTTTCATGTGATTCGATTTATGCTATCCGCAGTTAGCACCGGTGGAACAGCCGGGATCAGCGGAATCAAAGAGTGAGGAACACGCAAAATGAATGGAAATTATATTTACTCTCTTCTGGCGGTTATCGTTCTATTCCTGCTCGCCTATGTCGGCGTTGAAGCGGCCGGCCTTGAGGTTTTTTTCGGAGTTATCATACCGTATCTTGCCTTTCTGACGTTTATTATTGGGTTTGTTTACCGGATACTGGATTGGGCAAGGTCTCCGGTGCCCTTCCGAATTCCCTCTACCTGCGGCCAGCACAAAAGTTTGCCCTGGCTTGATCACAGCAGGATCGAAAACCCATCCAACACGTTCTTTGTGATCGTTCGGATGCTTCTTGAGATTTTCTGTTTCCGTTCACTGTTCCGGAATACCAAGGCAGAAATTCGAGAAGGCGGCAAGCTTTCTTATGAAATGGAGAAATGGCTGTGGCTGGGAGCCATTGCATTCCATTACAGCTTCCTGACAGTCCTGATCCGGCACCTCCGTTTTTTTACCGAGCCGATTCCCTTCTTTGTCACACTGACCGAGACGCTGGACGGCTTTCTCCAGGTGGGACTGCCCGGAATTTTGATATCCGGATTCGTCCTGCTGGCCGCTGTTTTCTATCTGTTTTTGAGGAGAATTCTTATTTCCCAGGTAAAATACATCTCTTTGGCAGCGGATTTCTTCCCGCTGTTCCTCATCATGGGAATAGCGATTTCCGGAATCCTCATGAGATATTTTTCCAAAATCGATGTTACGGCCGCCAAGGAGCTGGCCATGGGTCTGGTCACCTTTCAGCCATCGGTTCCAGGCGGCATCGGCGGGATATTCTATGTTCATCTTTTTTTTGTGAGCATCCTCATGGCGTATTTCCCATTCAGCAAGCTCATGCATCTGGGCGGCATATTCTTCAGCCCCACCCGGAACATGCGCGGGAACACCCGTGAAATCAGACATGTCAATCCGTGGAACTACCCGGTAAAGGTTCATACCTACGATGAATATGAAGAAAAATTTAGAGAAAAAATGATTGAAGCTGGAGTGCCAGTGGAAAAAAAGGAGTAAGGAATGTCAGATCTTCCGCAATCAGATGAACTCATTTCCCAGATCGATCATCGCCCGCCTTCATCGGGGTGGATGGATACCCCTGTAAACATCCGGAAGGGGATGTACTGCTATGCGTCCAATCCAAAAAGTGTGGAATACCTCGGATTGCCCAATGCCCGGGCTTGGAACCCCTTAGAGGATGACTGGAAGCTTCCCGAAAACTGGAGGGAAATCGTGCACCAGGGTATCAAGGAACGTCTCGAAAAGTTCCGCTCCTTCAAGGTGTTTATGGATATCTGCGTCCGTTGCGGGGCCTGTGCAGATAAATGTCATTTCTTTCTGGGCGGCGGCGATCCCAAAAACATGCCGGTTCTTCGGGCCGAGCTTTTACGGTCCGTGTATCGAAACGATTTCACCGCCGCCGGTAAAATCCTCGGGAAACTGGCCGGGGCAAGACCCCTGACCTTAGATGTACTGAAAGAGTGGTGGTATTATTTCTTCCAATGCACGGAATGCCGCCGGTGTTCCGTGTTCTGCCCCTATGGTATCGACACGGCGGAAATCACCATCATGGCCCGGGAACTGCTGAATCTGCTCGGGTTGAACATCGACTGGATCGCCACGCCGGTGGCCAACTGCTACCGGACCGGCAACCACCTCGGTATACAACCCCA
>Ga0180009_10006826_pt1 | contig 11855 bp, 16 predicted proteins | sample OS_PC_MetaG_FD_123537 | JGI IMG/M metagenome (GOLD analysis project Ga0180009, IMG submission 123537) | Groundwater microbial communities from the Aspo Hard Rock Laboratory (HRL) deep subsurface site, Sweden - OS_PC_MetaG | ecosystem: Environmental > Aquatic > Deep subsurface > Groundwater...
ATTTCAGGTGTTTTCAGATGGTTTCGTAGAGGTCTTGTTTCAAGATGACTCGCAGGTGCTGCTAAACGATGGGTTGGGTACTCCAGCAAAACTAAAAACTCAAGGAGCTGTTTTTACTATTTTGTCTGAAAAGATAGAATTCCCTAAAGATGAGTGGCAAGAGGAATTAAAAAAAGATATTATTCCTCCAGAAATATTTGAAATAGAAATTCATCAGGATTCTAATATTTTTGAAAATAAGTATTTCATTATTTTTTCTACTATTGATAAACAAACTGGCCTCAGCTATTTTGAGGTAAAAGAGGGAGAAAGAGATTGGCAACAAGAGGAGAGTCCATACTTATTGGCAGATCAGAGCTTACAGAGTATAATAAAAGTAAAAGCAGTTGATAAAGCTGGCAATGAGAGGATTGCTGAATATATTCCAGAAGTTTCAAAGAAAGCATTTTTCTGGTGGATAGTTGTTGTGGTTTTAATTAGCGCCATTGCGATAATTTGGATATGGAAAAAATACATAAAAAAACACTAATTTTAGGTTTGAGTATTTTTGTGTTCTTTTTTGCATGGTTTTGTGTTAAGGAAGTTCAAGGAGCTTCGGTTTCTTTGTATTTATCTCCGCCCAGTGGAACTTATGCTGTTGAAAGCACCTTTTCAATAAAAGTTAAAGTAGATAGCGGAGGAGCAACTGTTAATGCTGCCGAAGGAACTGTAATTTTTAATCCAGCCGAGCTTCAAGTAGTTTCTCTTTCCAAGAGCGGTTCAATTTTTACTCTCTGGACTACTGAACCAACTTTTTCTAATTCTTTAGGAAATATATCTTTTGGTGGGGGGACACCAAGTAGTTTTACCGGAAGTTCTGGCACAATTCTGACAATTAAATTTAAAGCCAAGGCTTCAGCTTCTGCCCAGGTAAGTTTTTCGTCTGGTTCGGTTTTGGCTGCTGATGGGAAAGGAACAAATGTTTTGGCTAGTATGAATGGGGGAGTTTATACTTTAAAATCAGAAATTGTTACTCCGCCAGCTGAAGAGCCGCCTTCAGAGGACTATGTTCCTCCTCCAACTCCGACAGGAACTCCAGCTGCTCCAGTTATTTTTTCTTCTACTCATTCTGATCCAGAAAAATGGTATTCTAATGATGACCCTGAATTTTCCTGGAAATTGCCTTCAGATGTTACTGGGGTAAGTTTGTTGCTTCATAAAAAACCTTTTGCTAACCCTGGGTCAATTTCAGATGGTTTGATGGAATCAAAAAAGTTTGAAGATGTTGAAGATGGGATTTGGTATTTTCATATTAAGTTTAAAAATAAATATGGCTGGGGACAAATTACTCATAGAAAGGTTTTAATTGATACTATTCCTCCAGAACCATTTGAAATAGAAGTTGATAATGAAGGCGATTCTACCAATCCTACCCCAATTTTGCATTTTGCTACTACAGATTCTCTTTCTGGTGTTGAATATTATGAATTAAAAATTAGAGATGAAGATGCTATAGCAATAACAGCCGCCGCTTTAGAGCATAATCCTTTTCAAATGGCAGCTCAATTGCCAGGCACGCATAGGGTAATAGCAACAGCAATAGACGCTGCTGGCAATTCAACATCAGCGACAATTGATCTTGAAATTGAACCAATAGAGACTCCAGTGATTACTGATTTGTCTCAGACAGCTCAAGTCGGAGACAATTTAATCATTAATGGAACTTCCAAATATCCTGATGCTACGGTTACAGTTTTTGTTAAGAAAGAAGGGGAAGATCCCAGAACATTAGATGTTAAAACAGATAAACAAGGAAATTGGACTTTTATCTATGACAAAAGTTTAGAAAAAGGAACTTATCAGGTTTGGATGGAGATTACTGACATACGAGGAGCAAAAAGTTATCCAACAGAAAAAATTACAATAACTGCTGCTTTGCCAGCTTTTATAAAATTCGGTAAAATATCTATAGATTACTTAACAATTGTGATTACTCTTATTGCCTTAATTGTATTTTTAATATTAATTATAGGTTATGGTTGGTACAAAATTTCTATTTGGCGAAAGAGATTAAAAAAAGAAACAAGAGAAATAGAAGAGAACCTTATTAAGGCTTTTAGGGCTTTGCGGGAAGAAGTTCAAGAGCAGATTGAATATCTTGACAAAAAGAAAGGACTGAGCAGAAGAGAAAAGCAAATCCGCAATAAATTGAATAAAGCATTAAAGATTTCTGAAGAATTTATCGGTAAGGAAATTAAAGACGTATTAAGAGAATTGGAATAAATGTTTTAAGGTCGGGGATTTAGTGATTTTAGCAGTTTTAGTTTTGATCAAGTTGAAACAATGATTGATTCTTTTGAGATTAAATAAGGAGAAATTTGACACTGATTAGTAAAAAAAGTATAATTAATTTAGTAAAAGTATGAACCGTATTACTTATGATCCCAAAATATTAGGAGGTAAGCCTATTATAAAAGGAACTCGTATTTCCGTTGAGTTTATATTAGAACTTTTAGCTTCTGGTATGGTCCCAGATGAGATTGTTAAAGAATATCCAAGACTTGCTAAAAAGGATATTTTAGCTGTTTTAGACTTTGCAGCAAGAACAATCAAAAGAGAAGAGCTTATTTGTGTTTAATCTATGCTTAGATTTTTGGCTGATGAAAACATAGCTCCACGAGTTATTGAAGCTTTAAAAAAAGAAAAGTTTGATGTATCGAGTGTTTATGAGATAGGACTTTCAGCAACGCCGGATGAAGAAATACTTAAAGTAGCCGAAAAGGAGAAGCGAATTATTCTTACTCATGATAAAGATTTTGGCAATTTAGTTCGTCAGCTCTACCAACCTCATGGTGGGGTTATTTTATTAAGATTAAGAAATCAATCTCCCCAGAATGTAATTTTGTATTTAATTCCCTTTCTTAAAAAGATAAAATTTGATAGAATTAAAAATAGATTAGTTATTTTTCAGGAAGGAAAAGTTAGAATTATATAATAAAATTATGCCTAAATTTTGTCCAAAGTGCGGGAAAAGTTTAAAACCAGGAGTCACATTCTGTCATGCTTGTGGCGCAAAGATAAAAACTAGAGCAGTAGTAGCAGTGCCAGTGCCACCCGCCTCCGCCCCGGCCGGGGCTTCGGCGGGCAAGAAAGGAGGATCAGGATGCGGAACAGGATGCTTAATTGGTTGTTTGATTTAGCAGAAAGATTCGGAGTTGATCTTGACAAAGGTCTTTGAATATGATATACAGAAACATATGAAACAAGAAACCATAAAATCAATAATTTTTTCAGCAGTAATTGGTGTAGTTTTTGTTGCCTCTTTGTTTTTAATTGTTCAACAAGAACAAGCATTGAACACACAGTTAACAGCTACTATAGCTGCGGTTTTTCCGTCAGAAAAGATATTGGGAGAACAAATTACTAAAGATTTAACAGGAAAGCTCACAGGGCAAATAGGGAAAAAGGTTTTATCAGATTGTCTTGATGAGGCCTATAATATTTTTGAGGATCTTTGGAATCAAGAATGCGAAAAGCAAGGATTAGAAGAAAAGTGTGATTTACCTAAAGATATTGCTACTGATTTACTGGATGGATATCAGGAGCTTAAACAGGGGTGTTATTAAAGGCGCGATTCTTTTTATTAAAATTCCCGGGAATTGTTTTCCTGGGTTTTTTATGTAATAATGAACTAATATGAAACAAAAAGGGTTTATTTCTATAAAGGTTCAGTTAATAATATTAGCTGTAATTTTACTTATAATGTCATTAGAAATAACTGGGCTTGTTTTAAACAGCAAAGGAAAATTATTTCCTTTGTTTCGTAAGATTTCTTTAGTATTCGCAGGATATAAAGATGCGGGAGGAATTTCAGATGAAGAAGGAAGCGGCTTAACTTTCAAACAAGGACCTGAATATTCAGATGAAGAGATGGAGGATAGGATCAGAGAATTAGAAGACAAGATTAGGGATATTGAAGAAAATCAGCAGGTTCCTTTTCCTCCTGATGAATATTTTCTTCCTCCTTTAACTCAAGAACAAATTAGCGCTGTAGTTGAACTTTGGTGTCCTGACGACAATTATAATTATACTGGGTATATTAGCATTGGGTCAGGCAGCATTGTTAGTCCAGAAGGAATTATTATCACTAATAGGCATGTTATTTCAAATGAAGATTGGAGCGTTATTAAGTCTGCGCCAACTTGTTATGTTGCTGTTACTGATGATATTGCACAGCCGCCAATAGTGAAATACGCGGCTAATTTGATTGCTTATGCGCCTATAACAGATGATTATTTTGATTTTGATGTTGCCATCCTCTACATCTATGATGTTTGCAAAGAGTGTGAGGGCGCGCCTAATTCTCTTCCTCCAAGTTTCTCTTATTTAGATCTTGGTTATTCTGATATCTTAGCGCCAGGAGATTATGTGGCAGTTGCTGGTTATCCTGAAATAGGGGCAGGAACTTTTAATTTTACTGACGGAGTAATTAGCGGAAGAGTAGGAGAGTTTGTTTTAAAAACAGATGCTAAAATTGATTCTGGGAATTCCGGAGGATCTGCTTTAAACTCTAAGAATCAACTTATTGGAGTTCCTACTTGGACAATTTCAGGAAGAGCAGAAAGCATGGGTTATGTTATTGGCATTGACCAGGTTGTAGACTGGTATGAAACAAAAGTAGTACCTTCTGATTCAGTAATAGTGCCTTATTAAAAGATTATATGAAAAGCAAAACAGCAACAATATTAACAGGGACATTAGTTTGCTTGGCATTTTTTCAAATCATCATAGCAATTTTACAGGTTGTAATAATGCTGTTGAAATTAGATTAAAAGCAACAGAGACCCGGGTCTCTGTCAATTCAAAAAATCGCCAAACAGGCGATTTTTTGCTTGCCCTGAGCGAAGCGAAGGGGTAGAATGAATATATGAATTTTATTTTTGTTTATATTACTAATCCAACAAAGAAGGAGGCAAAAAAGATAGCTAAGCATTTACTTAAGAAGAGATTAATAGCTTGTGCTAATATTTTTCCAATAAATAGTTTGTATTGGTGGGAAGGAAAGATTGCTGATGAGAATGAGTTTGTTTTAATTGCTAAAACAATTGAGGCAAATTTTGAAAAGGTTAAGAAAGAAGTTGAAAAAATTCATTCCTATAAAACCCCTTGTATTATTAAAATTCCTGTAAGTTCAAATAAGAAATACTTTGATTGGCTAAAAAAAGAAACCAAAAAATAATTTTTTGTTGACATGCTATTGGTAATATATTAAAATAAGTAAAGAAGATTAATTTTATTATTTTGTGATTCATTTTACTAAACATGCCAGGGAAAAATTTGATATATTAAAAGAGCATAAATTTCAAATTTCCAGAGAACAAGTAATTCAGACAATAAATAATCCAGAATTAATCGATCGCTCCCGTTATCCTCTTTTAATTGCTCAAAAACAAATTAATACCAATTATGTTTTAAGAATAGTTTATAAAAAGGAAAATAGTAATAAAATTATTATTACTTTTTATCCAGGAAGAATAAAATAATATGAACAAGGATAAAAAAACCAAAATTAGTTATGATTCCGAGTCAGATGTTTTAAGAGTAGAGATTTCTAAACAGCCCATTGATTATGCAAAAGAGATGGGGAATATTGTAGTTCATTTTACAAAAAAAGGATTACCTGTTTATCTTGAAGTTCTACAAGCAAAAAGATTTTTAACTAAAACTAAAAAAGTTTTAGAAAAGGCAAGAATTCCTGAATTCGCAGAAAAAACTGCTTAAAAACAAAAAATGAATATTAAGAAAAATCGCCTTTTTGGCGATTTTTTGCTTGCCCTGAGCGAAGCGAAGGGGTAGAATGAAAATATGAAGTACACAGACTTTAGAGATATTCTAAAGATTATTGCAAAAGCTGCCAGAAAAATAGAGACAGTAAAGATTTATTATCCTAAAACAGAAAATACTGCTGCAGGATGGCGTGAAGTGGAGCCGTATAGTTTAACAACAGATATAGGCAGGGAAGGGGAGCATTTGGTTTATGGAAAAGATCGTTTAAGCCCAGGGCATATTTTTAATGGATATACTGTGGCAAGCAAAGACGATCATTGCGATTCATTTATTATTGGAAAAATTAAAGCAGCTAAATTAACTAATAAAAAATTTAAACCAAAATGGTCAGTAGAATTTTAAGCAAAGCTTGACTTTTACGCAATAGTATGATATTATTAAAATATTGTTGTAGTTCATTGTAAACAAGGTTTTTTTAAAGAAAGGAGGACGATAACGATGTCTAAAACATTGATTACGTCCAGAGATCCAAAGGGTCTCCAAGCAGTGCGTTTTTTTGAAGACGCGTACAACAAGATAGAGTTGGATGACGAGAGCGCTCAAAGGATTAATGAGCGCGGCGGAGAATTCCAAGATGGCATTACGAAGTTGATAGCGGAATTGTCCGTAAGCAACCAGTTTGCCAACGAAGAAGTGAAATCCAGTTATGGTTACTTATCAGGCTACAAAAAGCCCAAGGGTATCACTGCGCAGACCAACTGTCTTCGCGAGTTGTTTCCCGGGATTGGATATGCCGATGAGAAGTTGGTTGAGCAATCGTTTCCAGCAAAGGCCGAAGGATGGTTTGCTATTCCAAGGTGGGAGAAGTTCGCTTCAACCTACGGCGAGGCAGTTCAGAGAGTTCTTGATGCGGTCAAGAAGACCAGGAAAGGCAAGTTTCAAAACTTTCGCGAGGGTCAGCTTGGAGCAGAGTACCTGCGTCAGCATGTCAAAACAGCAAGAGTGTTTCAGATGATAGGCGATCAGCAGAAAAACCATGATATTCTCGTTGTCCCGTGCCAGTTCGGTATTCTCCATCGGGGCAAATCTGTGCGTCGGGCCTGCGAAGTAATGAGTTCTTCAGAGTTTGGCCTTGGCGCTTTCGCTGTCGGGATTATGTTGTTAACTCATCCAGAACGTCTTCAGCACTACGATGATTTATGGGTTGATTGTGCTGGCGATGAATATTCTTCTGTTGCTGGCGGCAGCTTTGGCTTCGCCCCGGGCTTCCACTTCTATGTCGGCAAGGTTAAGTTTGCCGCGCGCTGGTCTGACTCTGCGTATGCCCACGATGGTTCTGCTTCGGCTTTTTGGCAGTAAAAATTGGTTTTTGGTCTTTGGATTAAAGCGATTTCGCAAGAGCGAAATCGCTTCTTTTTTTCTCTGAATTTGATATAATAAATACTGAGATTAGGCTAATGCAGCCGGTCCTAAGGGATAGCGGTTCGCCAAAATCTTAAAAAAGAAAGATACTGCTTGCTTTTATCTAGTGCGGATGATTATTATCTACCGCAGAATAAAATAAAGAAGAGAGAATGATATAATTCAATCTTCAGTGATTGGGATGGATAAAAACAATAATTCTGAAGCTGACGGCAACTTTGACAACGCCCCGGACTTCAACTTCAATGACGGCAAGGTTAAGTTTGACACGAACTGGTCTGACAATGCTAATGCCAACTATGGTTCTGCTTCGGCTTTTTGGCAATCTCTTTCTTTAAAGATTAAGAGGCGTATTTTTACGCCTCTTAGCTGTTTAATGATTTCAGCCAGCCGCCTATCATCTCCCCGATTTTCTGCAGATGTTTTTGAATTCTCAAATATCTTTTTTGACTTATTATTTTAATATCATAACACAATCTTATTAATAATTTTAACAAATCATTTTTATTGCTTAATTTTTTAACAATTATTAATCTTTGATTTTTAGGGGAGCTTTTAATCTCTTTTTAGAAGATAATATATTTCAATTATATCAGGAATTAAAAAATAAAGCATACAAGCATTCAAAATATACCTCTTTCTATATCAAAGATTCTAAATTAAGGCATATTCATAAGGCCTGTGTAAAAGACAGGGTTCTGCATCACGCAATATTTAGAATATTATATCCAATATTTGATAAACTATTTATATTTGGTTCTTATTCTTGCAGGAATGATAAAGGGACGCATAAAGCAATTAATCGTTTGCAATCGTTTTGCAGAAAAGAAAGTAAAAATAATATTAAAACTATATATATTTTAAAATTAGATATCAGAAAATTCTTTGACTCAATAGATCATAACATACTGTTATCTTTAATCAGAAAGAAGGTTAAAGATGAAAATGCCATTTGGCTAATAAAAACAATAATCAATAGTTTTTCAATCAAGCCAGACGAGGGTATCCCTCTGGGCAATATTACAAGCCAGTTATTTGCTAATATCCATTTAAATGAATTGGATTATTTTATTAAGCATAATTTAAGAATTAAATATTATATTAGATATTGTGATGATTTTGTGGTAGTATATGACAGTAAAGAACATTTAGAATGTTTTATTTCAGAAATCAGTAATTTTCTAAATAATTTGAAATTATCAATACATCCTGATAAGATAATAATTAAGAAGTATCATCAGGGCATAGATTTTTTAGGATATATTAATTTCCCGCATCATAGAACTTTAAGGACTAAAACTAAAAAAAGAATGCTTAGAAGGATAAACAAAAAGATCAGAGATTTGAAACAAAACAAGATAACAGAGGAATCATTTAATCAGACAATTCAATCTTATTTAGGTGTCTTATATGAGTTTGAACACCAGAAAAGTAATGGAGAAGCTTAAAATTTTTGATTTGGAAAAGATGAAGAGACCTCCCCGAGTTTATGTTTTTGATGAAAGGCCTTGGGTAAAAAAAGAAATACCCAATGGTAAATATTTAAAAAAGGTTTGGCTTACTCATTATTTAGATAAAGCTGATAAGTTAATTCTTCTACCTTGTTTGAAAACCCACTTTCTGTCTCAATTTACCGGGAGCTTGAAACTTGCTATGGGTTTTATTAAACCTTTTCATCGGGTTCATTTCCATGCAAGAAATTTGCAAGAGAAGATAGCAGAATTAAATAAGATTATTCATCCAGATTTAATTATTATGGATGCCAGGAAATGCTTTATTAATAAAGGACCAGGTGAAGGATTGCTTCGTGAGCCAAATTTAATTTTAGCTTCTAAACATAGAGTAGCTATTGATGTTGAAGGAATAAAAATAATTCAGAGCTTTAAAGGCAATTCATTAAAAGGTCTTAATCCTTTAGAAATTACACAAATTAAAAAAGCAAAAGAATTTGGTATTTTTTAAAAAGGTCGATGTTATTAATAACTAAAAAACATTAAAACTAATATGTGTGATAGTTGTGGTTGTGAAACATCAGAAGAAAAAGAAGAAGGAGCAGAGGAAGAAAAGGAAGAATAAAAAGAAAACTCAGTAAACAGTATGGTTGATATCCGATATCAACCACGATAACGGCTTTTTTATTTGACTTTTTGTTTAGAATATGTAATATTTAAAAATCGTAATTTAACAATTGAATAATGGAAATAAAAAGGAGAAAGAAAATGAAAGGACAGATTAAAAGAATCGTATTGTCAAAATATGGAGATTATTTAATAGTTCCGGAGATTCCTGAACATTGTCGGGGGAGGAAAAGAATGTTTGATTTAAACCGTGATACGCAGTTTAATCCAAGTTCTGGCTTGCATCTTATTATTGGCCATAGTTGTGGAGGAAATTTTCTCTTTAATGGACTTTCTGGCACTCATAATGTGCTTAGTTGTAATAAGTGCTATGAAAGGATTGTATTTCCAAAAAGAGTCAAAACTTTCCATTCATTAGTAAAATGGCTTAAAAGTAAAAAGAAAGTTTCTTAGTTTTATCATTTCACAAAATATAAAATTGCGCAGGTTTAACCTGCGCTTTTTCTTTTCAGAATTATTAAAGAGTGCTATAATTAAAATATTAAAATTATGAAAAAGTTTGTTTTCGCTATTTTTCTTTTTATTTTTTTATTCAATGCTTTTGATTTTGCCTTGGCTCAAGAAAACCAGATAGAGATTGATTTTTTTTATAGCTCAACTTGTTCTTATTGCGCTAAGGAGGAGAGGTTTTTAGATCGGTTACAAGATAAATATCCAGAGGTTAAGATTAATAGATATGTTGTTTCTAATAAAGATAATATTGAATTATTAAAAGAATTTTACAAAGAACATGAAGTTCCTGTTGAGAATTATGGAATGGTTCCAATTACTTTTACTAATGAGAGATACTTTGTAGGTTTTAACGAAGAAATTGAGGAAAGCATTGAAGGATGTATTTTAGAATGCAAAGCAGGTAAAACATCAGAAGATGTTAGTATTATTGATCTAGAAGGCAACATTAATCTTCCTATTATAGGAAAGGTAAATATTAAAAAGTATTCTCTTCCCGTCTTAGCTGTTATCTTAGGGGTTTTAGATGGTTTTAATGTTTGTTCTCTCGGTGCTTTGGTTTTGATTTTGGGCTTGGTTTTAGCTCTTGGTTCAAGAAAAAAGACCTTGCTCTTTGGAGGTCTTTTTATTCTTACTACATCTATTGTTTATGGTTTTTTAATAGTTATTTGGTATCAGATTTTCTCTTTTCTCATTCCATATATGAGAATAATGGAGATTTTGATAGGTCTTTTGGGCATAGGAGGAGGAATTTATTTCTTAAGGCAGTTTATCAGATTTAAGAAGTATGGACCAACTTGCGATATAGATGCAGGAAAGGGGATAATCTCAAGGTTCTCTTCAAGATTTCAGCAATCTTTTAAAGAATCAGGAAATATTATTTTACTATTGGGAAGCGTGTTTTTGTTTGCTGGAATAATTACTATTATAGAATTTCCTTGTTCAGCTGTTGTGCCAGTAGCTTTTGCAGGAGTATTAGCTCAAGCAGGGCTTTCTACTTTTTCTTATCTCTTATATATTGCTTTTTTCCTTGTTTTCTATATGTTAGATGAGATTATTGTTTTCTTGATTGCTTTTTTCACAATGAAAATCTGGCTTGCTTCAAGCAAAGCTATTACTTGGATAACCTTATTAGAAGCAATAATTCTTTTTGTCCTTGGAATTTATTACATTTTTTAATTTATGACACTGATATATATCTTAATTGCTACTTTTCTGATTAGTATTATTTCTTTTATAGGGGCTTTGACTTTATTTCTGAAAGAAGAACTGCTTAATAAAATACTTTTGATTTTAGTTTCTTTTTCTGCCGGCGCTCTAATTGGAGGAGCGTTTTTGCATTTAATTCCGGAAGCAATTGAGGAGGTGGGATTAGATGAAGGTGGAATTCTGAAAATATTCTTATATCTGCTTTTAGGTTTTTGCATTTTCTTTATTTTAGAGCAGTTTATAAATTGGCACCATCATCACGCTGCTTCTCACCCAGAAATAACATCTTTTTCTTATTTGATTTTAGTTTCAGATGGAATTCATAATTTTATTGATGGATTTGTTATAGCAGCTTCTTTTGTTATTGCTCTGCCAGTTGGGATAGTTACTGTTTTAGCAGTTGCCTTGCATGAAATTCCTCAGGAATTGGGAGATTTTGGTGTTTTAATCTATGGAGGATTTAAAAAGTCAAAAGCCTTGCTTTTAAATTTTCTAACAGGACTTATTGCAGTTTTCGGAGGGATTGCTGGATTTTTTCTTTCAGAGAAAATAGGCGATTCAATTGTTTTTCTTTTACCTTTTGCTGCTGGTAACTTCATCTATATTGCTTGTTCAGATTTGATTCCTGAAATAAAAAATAAAGAAACTTCTAAAAAATCTCTACTTTATTTCTTTATCTTTCTACTTGGAATAAGTTTGATGCTGTTGCTAAAACTAATTTAAAGGAGCTAAGCTTCTTTTAATTTGCTTGACGCTTGTTTTTAGAGGTCTATAATTAGATTAGTATGGAGATAATAAAGTGCGATCGTTGCAAAAAAATTATAAAAGCAAAAGGTAAAGATAACTTAATGGAGAAAACAAGCGGTAGCA
>Ga0180009_10006827_pt1 | contig 11854 bp, 12 predicted proteins | sample OS_PC_MetaG_FD_123537 | JGI IMG/M metagenome (GOLD analysis project Ga0180009, IMG submission 123537) | Groundwater microbial communities from the Aspo Hard Rock Laboratory (HRL) deep subsurface site, Sweden - OS_PC_MetaG | ecosystem: Environmental > Aquatic > Deep subsurface > Groundwater...
GATTATGATTATGATTATGACTAGGATTAGGATTGTGGGAAGATACTCGTGTTGAGAGAAGTTATTTTCTTTTGCTTGCGGTATTCTCTGAATGCCCATGTTAAAATTGGGAAAAGAGAATAGACTAAAAACTCGGTATAGTCGTAAGAATTTGTTGTGACGGTAAAATTATAAGTTAGGTTGTTCTCAACGTCTTCGCGCGTAAATGAAAAACTGTATTCCGTCCGGAAAGGATAAACAGTACTCTTGTAAAAAAATGTGCTGTCAAGACTAAATAGAAGATAAATATTTAATGCCAACCAAAGAAGGTAAATTATGCTAAGGATTTTGGATGGTTTAACCATAAGTTGAATCCCGAAGAAGCAATTTCCTTTTAGTATTTCCGAATTATAAAATTATTACTCATCCCGATGATATCAGGGTTATCGCTGTTCTCTAATTTAATTTGATACTGACCCGATACTTCTAAATTATCAGGAATATTCCACTTGAATAAGCCATCGTTTTGCGTTCGTTTTATTATTGTGTAAACAAGACTGCCTGAATTCAAAAGATAAATGTTCAATTCGATTGTTTCCGGAAGCAGAATATAATTAATCGGATATTTTGTGCCGGGTTTAACTACTTCACTTAAGCCCGGGCTTTTAACGTAAACTGCCGGTAAATCTATTGGGATTACTGTTGTCGAAGAATCGGTAACAACACTCGAATCATGTCTGCACGATAAACAAAACAAACAGACAGTCATTATCCAAATAATTTTCTCAGTCTTTTTCATATCAAATCACAAATTAGTTTGATCTGCGATAAACGCTTGAAGAGGGTCATCGTACAGCACAAGACAGTTTGCCATGATATCATGAAGCGCCTGCTTTTTATCCGTGAATGCCGCCATTATGTAGCCTATATTCAAAAGAAGACTTGAAATAATTTTCCCAAAATATCTTCCCGTTGCCTTTGCGAATGAAATGCGATTGCCTTCCATATCGGTTACGCGAAGATTCAAAATTATTTTACCAACAGTAGCCTGCTTTGCGGATGATTCCATTAGCGCATAATACAACCATTGGATCAATGTCGAAATTACAATCAGAAAGAAAATAAATAACAACAACAGCCCTAGTTCGGCGGGACCGAATTCATCAAATTTAATATGAGAAAAAGTAGAGACTGATGAGTATTCCTCGTAATCAAAATCTTTCAAACTATAAAACAAGCGCAGACCAAAAAAAAGAATGAAAGGTAAAATGACAATAAATTGTACGAAGCCAATTAATATTTGATCGATTATGTGCGCGCCGAATCTTCTCCAAAAACCTGCGTAGATTAATGTTTTTTGTTGAACTTCCATTTCCGTTCCCGATTTTGAAATGAATATAAAAATTTATTGATTGATTTTAAAATAGAGAATTATTGTTTGAAAATTCCTCTTATCAAAATCGGCAATATTATTTTAATCATCAATTATACATTAAGTGAAATTGAGTTTGAATTTTCTGCATTATACAATTTTACTTTCGGAAATCTTGATAGAATTTCGTACCCGAATTTATCTTTTGATTCATAATCGCCGTGAATCAAAATAATTTTCGAAGGTTTCAAATCATCTATAAAATTGAGTAATTCCGTTTTTGAGGAGTGCGAAGGGAAGTGAAATTTTTTAACATCACAGTTAACTTTTACAGGAGTTCCGTTTTGAACAACTATCTTATCTCCTTTATTTGCAGCGCTAATCGGATATCCAGTGCTTTCGGGATCGATATAACCGACAATCCACACGGCAAATTTTTTCTGTTTCAGCCAAAATTTTGCCATCCGCAAAGAAGCTGTTCCTTCAATCATCATTCCGCTTGTTGCTAATACTATTCCTGGTTTTCTTATAAAATGCGAAAGGTCTTCGATCTCCAAATAGTTTTCCTGAGGAATATCGTGAAGATTAAGATTTTCATAATTCCTTTTAACAAGATATTTATTAGTATCGTATATTCTTGAAATTCTTCTCCCAATGCCGCCGGTATAAATAGTTGTTTCTACGAGTTTACATTTTTGCATCAGTGAGTAAATTAAAGAAAGCATTTCCTGATATTTGCCCAATCCAAAAACGGGAATAAGAACCGATCCACCATTATTCAAAACATTGTTAGTTTCCCAAGTAAATCTTTTTATTTCATCCAGTCTGTTCGGGATTAACGTATCCTCCAAATAGCCATAAGTAGATTCGGTAATCAGCAGGTCGGCGTTAATACCAAAAACAGCCGCGCCTTTCAGAATCGATTGACTGCCCAATTTAATATCGCCGGTGTAAAGAATAATTCTGCCGTTGTATTTAATCTCAATCAAAGACGAACCTAAAATATGACCGGCATCGTGAAATGTGACTGAGATAGAATTTTGATTTTTATGAGCTAAGCCTCTAAGAGAGATCTCTTCTTCATAATCAAAAGTGCGCACGCTTTTGAGCATTAATTCCAGCTCGTCGTGGGTATAAAGCAAATCCTGGTTGTTTTCGCTTAGCTGTGCTTTAAGAATTTTTGCGGCGTTGTTTAATGTTACCATGCTTATTTCAACCGTTTGAACAGTCGAATAAATTTTAACATGCGGGAACTGTTTTACAAAATATGGTAAAGCTCCGATGTGATCTTGATGGGCGTGAGAGATAAACACTGCATCAACGGGATGATTTTTTAATAAGTTGAAATTCGGGAGTGAATCGAAGCCGGATTTACGAGGATGGATTCCGCAATCCAATAGAATGCCAGTGCCGTCAATGTTGAGATAAAAACAGCTTGCGCCGATTTCACTTGCACCTCCGAGAGGTAGAAAAAATAAATCAAACAATCTTTTGCATAATTTTATTTATGATCGATTCCATTTGAAGAATTGCCGCCGCTACTATTTTTAGAGGAATTTCCGTTGCCGTTTTGTTTTTCCTCTAGCAGCATATTTTTCTGCAAAATCCTTTCTCTGTATAGTTGACCGATTTCTGCGGCTAAGATAAATACACAAGAAGAATAAAAAATCCAGAATGCAACTACTGCAATAAAAATGAATGCGCCGTAAATTTTATTCATCGCAAGAAAATGGGAAACATAATATCCAAAAATGCTACGAGCAATCTCCCACAAAATAGTCGCCCAAAATGCCGCTAGAAACGGTACTTTCTTTCCCAGTTTATCGTAAGGAATAAGGGAATAAAAAACAAAAAACATTGCGAACATAATCAGCAGCGAAACAACGGATAGAATAATATCCATAAAATCGCTTAGTCTAAAGAAGAATAAAAATTCGGAATGTTCCGCAGAACTAACAAGAAAATTAATTGTGGGGATAATATATGTTCCAAGAACAATTAAAATCAGCAATAGAATCACCATCCCGAAATCACGGAGAATTCCTATCAATGCGTGCTTTTCTTCCTGCACTCCAAAGACTCTATTTAAAATCGTACGCAGACTGCTGAACAGCCATGTGGAAGTAAACAGCAATCCGAATGCGCCGATGTATGCGGCAGTGGTTTTATACTGAACAACTTCCGGCACACGCGAAAGAAGAAATTCCTTCATATACTCTGCATATTTGGGGTAAGGAATTAGATTTGATATCACATAGTTTATCTGTTCCTCGATTGTCGTAGTATCAATAATATTCCCGAGTACAGAAAAAACTATTAGTATAATCGGGATAATACTAATGAATAATGAATATGCAACACCTGCGCCGGAAAGGAAAATGTGGTGTTCGTCTGTGCGGTGATATATCCCCACAAAATAATGCCTGAAAAATTCAAGTATTTTTCTGAATTTTGGAACGGATATATATTGGGTGATTTTTCTAAATAATTTAAATCGTGACATTCATTCTCTTGGAAATTGTATTGTAATAAATTTCGATCAGCCGCTTTGTGGAAAAATCGAACTGATCATTTATCTTCAACGAATTCCCTCCTGTTCTGCCTGCAGCAAAAAATGCAACTTTACTGCGCGCAGCTATTTCTTCAAAACTATTTCTGTCCTCGGGTGAAACTGAAACAATTATCCGCGATTGCGATTCGGAGAAAAAAGTAAAATCCGCTCTCTGTTTTATCGGAATTTTTAGTTCGGCTCCAATTGGATGATCGAGGTTTAGAATACAGCATTCCGCAAGCGCACATGCTAATCCTCCTTCAGAAATATCATGCGCCGAATTTATAACCTTACTGCCGATAAGCTCTAATACAAGTGTGTGTAAATCCTTTTCTATCTGCATATCCATTTTTGGTGAATCGCCTTTAACAAGTCCGTGTACAATTTTAAGATATTCGCTTCCGCCGATTTCATCTCTATCTTCTCCGAGAATAAAAATATAGTCTCCCTCGTTTTTAAAATAAGATGTGGTGATGTTTTCAATATCTTCAATTAATCCTATCATGCCGATTACGGGCGTTGGGTAAACTGCATTTATCGGGCTTTCATTGTAGAAGCTTACATTGCCTCCCGTAACCGGAGTATCAAAAAATCTGCATGCATCTCCCATGCCTTCAACTGCTTTTTGGAAATTCCAATACATTTCAGGTTTGTACGGATTCCCGAAATTAAGGCAGTTGGTAATTGCAAGCGGCACAGCTCCGGAACAAACGATATTTCTTGCAGCTTCCGCAACGGCAATTTTAGTTCCCTCGTATGGATTTAAGTAGACATATCTTCCATTGCAATCCGTTGTTGCGCTGATTGCTTTGTTGGTGCCTTTTATATAAATAACAGAAGCATCGCAACCCGGACCAACAATTGTGTTCGTCCTAACCATTGAATCGTATTGCTCATAAACCCATCTTTTCGAAACTATATTAGGCGAAGAAAAAACTTGTGCAAACGCTTCGCTAATGCATTCGGGTTCGGGAAGATCGAGTGCATTAAATTCACGAAGCTCTTTTAAATATTCCGGTTCTTTTGTTTCTCTGTGGTAGACTGGTGCGCCGCCGCCCAATACTAAATCGTATGGAGCTATCTCAACTTGCTTTTCACCATTCTGAAAAATTGTTATTAATTTGTCATCGGTAACATGACCAATATACTCGCAATTTAAATCCCATTTTAGAAATGTATCCTTTACGTTTTGCTCGAATTCCTTTTTGGTTACAACAAGCATACGTTCTTGGCTTTCACTGAGCATAATTTCGTAAGCGCTCATTCCTTCTTCGCGAAGCGGAACTTTGTCAAGATTAATAAACATGCCGGAATCGCCTTTTGCGCTCATCTCGGAAGTTGAGCAAGAAATTCCAGCAGCTCCCATATCTTGAATACCGATTATCCAATCATTTTTAATAATCTCTAATGTAGCTTCGAGTAAAAGTTTTTCCGTAAATGGGTCTCCAACTTGAACCGAAGGACGTTTTGATTCGGATTCTTCGGATATTTCTTCTGATGCAAAAGTAGCTCCGTGAATTCCGTCTCTTCCTGTAGAAGACCCGACAATCATAACAGGATTACCTTTTCCTTTTGCAGTTGCCGAAGCTGTTCTATCTTTTTGTACAATTCCTATTGCCATGGCATTAACAAGTGGATTATCCGTATAAGAATCGTCAAAAAAAACTTCGCCGCCAACTGTTGGAACGCCGAAGCAGTTTCCGTAATCAGCTATTCCTTCAACTACGTGTTCAAAAAGAAAACGTGTTCGCGGATCTTTAAGCGAGCCGAAACGGAGTGAATTTAACACGGCAATGGGTCTCGCGCCCATAGTGAATATATCGCGTAGAATTCCGCCGACTCCGGTAGCGGCGCCTTGATATGGCTCAACAGCGGAAGGATGATTATGACTTTCTATTTTAAATGCTACGGCTAAACCGTCGCCAATATCAACCAAACCCGCATTCTCTTCTCCGGCGCCTACCAATAATCTGCCGCCTTCACGGGGAAGCGTTTTAAGCAGAGCAATTGAATTTTTATAGCTGCAGTGCTCACTCCACATCACGCTAAAAATTCCAAGTTCAGTAAAATTAGGAACGCGTCCCAATTTTTGGCAAATCAGTTCGAACTCTTCTTCTGTTAGTCCATGTTCTTTTGCAAGCTGTATATCAACTGCTGGTTCAATCATTAATAATAATGGCGTCTTTTTTTAAGGAAGACAATATAATATAATTTGAAGTGAGAATTCCCGATAAAGTGGATATGCGAAATGTGAAATGTACCTGTAATTATTACGGAATAAATTTAGGAATAATTGAAAAACGTCCTTTTGGGCATTTAATAGTATAAAAAAAACAGGTACAATTATTGCTCAATAAATAGTTTCTGTAATATTATGGTACGCGATGAATCCTAAAGATTTGAACCTGTTGAAAATTGGATTTAACCTGGGAAAGATTTTCACCTCAAAGGATAAGATTAAATATCTTGTAAATGCTTGCGGGGAGATTACAAAACTTATCAATTATATTGAGCAGCCTAGAGAATTTCCCTTGAAATTCCTTGCAAATGAAACAGTCCTAAAACTTGATGCTAATCCTTATGCCTTCTTAGTAAAAGAGATAATTGTTGAACTGGAAAAAAGGGCGGAAGAAGACGAGCATATCACCGAAGAAATGATTCATGCGGAGCTCGAAAAAAAATCAACTGAGTACAATATTTTATTAAAGCAGTTAGCAGCGGAGATACTAAAATTAAAAAATTTGGGTTTGTCTGTTACAAAAGCTTGATCCAAAAAAAGCTATTCTAAATTCAAATACTCGTTCCAAATCTTGTATAATTTATAAGTGGCTTTTACGTCATCGGCACAATAAATAGCAATTTCTTTGCATCTTCCGGAGTTAAATAATTCCTTAACATCCATTCCGGAAACACCGTGAGATTTAGGCGAATCTATCCCAAATGCATGGCAGTAAAAATCCAAATTAAATTTTCTTATCATTCCGTGTAGTGTCAATTGGTCCAGAAGATCGAGATGGCTTTTGGTATCGTATCGATTTTTTATAAAATTCTTCGTCGGTTTAACTTTTAATATTGCCGAGCGGAACATTAGGAAAGGTATATCAAACTGCCTGCCGTTAAAGGTAATTAACTGTTTTGCTTTATCCGCATAACTCCAAAATTTTTGTAATAACTCTTTTTCATCTATGGATTTGTACGTGATAAGTTTATCCTCGGATTTCCATTCCTCGCTTGGCTCACCGCAGTAAAATACAATTACCTGCTCTGTATCAACATTAAGCATTGCTAATGCGGCAACGGACGCCGTAAATGGGTAAAGGCTTAAATATCGGATGGCTTCTTCCCTTTTTAATACCTTATCGTCTTCGCATTTTTCTTTTTCGGCAAAACGGAGTAAATGTTCTTGCTGCGATTCGGAGAGCGCTTCAAAATCGAATCCCACAGTTTCGATGTCGAATACTAATTTCATAGGTCCAAATTAGCATTAGATATTCAAATACTCAATAGATTATTTTAAAATCGCAATTATTTTTTTATTTCTACTTCGTCTTCAAATTGATTTACTGCGCTAATAAATTCATCCGGCAGATTTACTTTTTTCTTAGTATAAAAATCGATATGCGCTAAAACTTCCGCGTCTTAAGCCAACTTTGCGTCGTCGCTTTTTCTAAAACTGAATGCTTGAATCCATTATTCTGAGCCTATGCAAATATTTTAAAGAAAATTACTTTTACTTTTTCTATATCATCAAAACTTACATCCATATGAGTAACCGCTCTAATTATCCCGAAACCACCAGTACCGAGAATCAAGCCTTCTTCCTTCAGTTTAGACAGCGCATCTTCAACTGTCATAGAAATGGGTCTGAACATTAACATATTCGTTTCAACGCTTTCAAGATTAATCTCAACGTTTTGTAGAGTGTCCAAATGCTCAGCTAGGATTCTTGCTTTGTGGTGATCTTCGGCAAGTCTGTGAATATTATTTTCAAGCGCGTACAAACCAGCAGCGGCAATAATTCCAACCTGTCTCATGCCTCCGCCGATTGCTTTGCGAACGCGGTATGCCTCTTTGATGAAATCTTTTGTACCTAAAATAATTGATCCGATTGGCGCGCCAAGCCCCTTTGATAAACAGCATGAAAGAGTGTCACAATATTTTGCGTATTCAGAAAGTGAAATTCCGGTTTTCACCGAAGCGTTCCAAATCCTTGCTCCATCGAGATGTGTATAGAGTTTATACTTATCCGCCAGATTTTTTATCTCGATAATATTTTCTATTGGAAAAACCGCCCCGCCCGCAACATTGTGTGTGTTTTCAATCTCGATCACTCTTGTTCGCGGCATGTAGTAAGCGCTTTCGGGACGAATAAGAGGCTCAATTTGTGCGGGAGTAATAACGCCTCTTGTTCCTTCTACCAAGTTCAACTGAATTCCGCTGAGCATGGCGGGAGCGCCGGATTCGTATTGAAATATATGGGCGTGCCTTTCACAAATCACTTCATCGCCGGGATTTGTGAGAACATTCAAACAAATTTGGTTGCCCATTAATCCTGTGGGAACGAATAATGCCGCCTCCTTTCCGAATAGTTCGGCTGCGTAGGATTCTAATCGGTTGACTGTTGGATCTTCTTTATAAACGTCATCGCCAACTTCCGCAGATGCAATTGCTTTGCGCATTCCTGCAGAAGGTTTGGTTACTGTGTCGCTGCGTAGGTCAATTATTTTCTTCATATTTTTTTTCTGATTTTGGATTTTATGACTAAATAAACATTGGTGAAAATGATTAGTAGAATTGCAGCAACAGATATAAATGGAATCAGCAAAGGATACTTTGTGTAGAATGTTAAAGTGTTGTTTAATTCTGCCTCTACAACAAGATATTTCCGGATGAACATAGTTGTGCTTGCGACAGTTCTGCCAAGTGGATCGATTAAACAACTTATTCCACCGTTGGCTGCACGTAATACGCTGCGCCTATTTTCAACGGCTCTTAGTGCAGAAATTTCTTTGTGCTGGTAAGGACCGCTTGAATTGCCGTACCAACTGTCATTTGTAACCACAGCTAAAATCTCAGCGCCCTTTTGAACAAACTCCGTACAGAATTCAGGATAAATTGATTCGATGCAAATTACGCCGCCAATATTTGTAAAATCATCTTCGTTTTTAATTTTAAAAATTGTTGTATCCTCACCTGTGTTCCAACTTGTTATTCCGACATTCCATTTAAAAATATCGCCGAGAAAAGGAAGTTGATCAACAAGAGGCACCTTTTCTCCAAAAGGCACAAGTTTAATTTTTCCGTATCGCTGAACATCTCTTGATCCCGGAGTGAAGAGCAAAATTGAATTGTACGATGTGTAAAGATAATTTCCGCTGCCTGTTGGTTTAGCAGTTTCCGGAGCAGTTTCTTTATTGAAATAAAAAGTAGCATCCGGCATTCCGGTAAGTAAACTTATGCCAGCGCTGTCAACATAATTAAATATTCGCTCAGCATCTTCTCTTCGTGTTCCGGAAAGAAGATAAACAGGCAAAGCAGTTTCTGGCCAAAGAAGAATATCTGCTCCCTCTGCTATTGCAGAATCGGACAGGGTAAAATACAGATCAATAATGTTATTCAAATCTCCAAGCTGCCATTTATCCCACGGATTCAAATTCGGCTGAATTAGTCCAACCTTTATTTTCTTCGGAGACGCTTCGTAGCTAGACGTTCTATAAATTCCATACACAATAACAAATGTGAAAATAGTAAGCGCCAACGCTGCTGGTCTAATCCAATTTTCTTTTTTATAAATACTTAATGCGGTTTTGTAGAAAAGAATATTGATGTGAAGAATTAAAAGCGTTAATCCATGAGCGCCAATAATATCAGCTATTTGGATAAAAGTATTAAAATATGGAAGTCCGTTTCCAAGTGTAAGCCATGGGAATCTAAAATCCGTAATGCTGTAAAGATATTCATATCCTGCCCAGTACAGTGGGAAGAGGAACAAACTAATTTTATGGTTAAAAATTTTTCTGCTGAAATAATAGAGAGATGAGGGAATAAGAAAAAGCAGCGGATTAAAAAACATCAGCGCTGAGCCGGAAATCATTAAATACGTGTCGGCTTCCTTCGTCCAGCTTCCTACCCAATATAGAGTTATCAAGTTGAAAATAAACATCGAGGCATAAGTAAATCTATTAATCTCGCTTAAGGATTTTTTTTGTTCAATCACGTAGAAATAAGGAATGAGCGCGATGAACGAGAGAAGAAATAAAGGAATAGGCGGGAATGATAAACCGAGCAATAAACCCGAAAGCAATCCTAACAATAAATGCTTGCGGTTTCTTTTTGCTTCTTCCGGAGAGGAGTAGTTCATAAATATTTTCAAGATTTTAATCACGTTGCTCTTTTTCTTTAAGCTGCCAGCGGATAATAAAAAATATGATTACCAGCAATGTTAAAATCATAATTATCATGGAATACGTTGATAAATAATAATCAATCATCTCAACATTATTGCCAAGCAGCATTCCCAAATAAATTATTATTGCATTCCATAAAAAAGCGCTGATGGTGGCAAGAACAAATGTTCTCCACAAATCGAGTTCATACAATCCGGAGAAAAAACTCACAAGAGACCTTGTCCCCGGAAGAAATCTGTTAAGCAAAATCAGCTTATATCCGTATTTGCTAAACCAGATATCTGTTTTGCTGATACTTTCCTGTGTTATAAATTTCAATTTGCCGCTAAGAACTACCCGCTCGCCAAAAATTTTTCCAACGTAATACATTAAAACAAATCCCAAAGAACTGCCAAAACTTGTGATGAGAAGGATGGGAATGTAACTCAGCGATGTTGAGGCAATTAGCGAAGCTCCAAATACAACAACAACATCGCTTGGAGAAGGCGGGAATATATTTTCAATGTAGCAAAAGAAAAAAAGTATTAAGTAGAGAACGATTGGATCTACAGTACTCATATAGTGGAGGATTTCTTCTAGCATTAATTCATTTTCCAGATTAAAAGAACAGTGGACATAACCTTGATTCCTTCTTCCTGCCCAACAAAACCAAGTCTTTCGGAAGTAGAGGCTTTTACAGATATTTGGTCGATTGAACAGTCGAGTATTTTTGAAATTGATGACCGCATGTCATTTATAAACGGAGCAAGTTTGGGTTTTTGTATTACTATCGCAGAATCGCAATTGCCGATTGTGTAGCCATTTTCGTTTACTAATTTGTAAACTTCTGCGAGAAGAATTTTACTATCAATTCCCTTGTAGTTTTCATCAGTATCCGGAAAGTGTTTGCCGATATCGCCCAAAGCCAATGCTCCAAGCATAGCGTCGCAAATAGAATGAAGCAGCGCGTCTGCATCGGAATGCCCGACTAATCCTTTGTCGAACGGAATTTCAATTCCACCAAGGACTAATTTTCGGCCATAATCCAAAGCATGAACGTCGTAGCCAAACCCAATTCTAACCGAATTATTCAATACCGTATCTCAAATTTTTTAAACTCATTTTTGCTTTCGGATAATTTTATTGATGAATCTTTAACATGCGCGTGCATAGGACCAATTTTAAGTTTGTTATAAAATTCATCTATCTTATATTTTTCGCCTTCAACAACCGTGTAAACATTACCATTGTATAAATTTTTAACAAAACCCGGAAGACTTAATTTTTCAGCAGTGCGGTAGACAAAATACCTAAACCCAACACCCTGCACTAAGCCAATTACAACAATCTCTGCCCGGAAATTTTTATCTGCCATTTTTTTGAAAAATAGATTCGTAAATCTCGGATACGATTAAACCTGAGAAAATCAGCGCACATCCAATTAATCCAAAATTAGTGATTTTTTCACTGAGTGCAAAGAAAGCGATGATTGCAGCAAATATTGGCTCGAACGAGTAAATAATGCCCGCTTTAGTTGGGGTAACTTCTTTCTGATACTTTGTTTGA
>Ga0180009_10006828_pt1 | contig 11852 bp, 10 predicted proteins | sample OS_PC_MetaG_FD_123537 | JGI IMG/M metagenome (GOLD analysis project Ga0180009, IMG submission 123537) | Groundwater microbial communities from the Aspo Hard Rock Laboratory (HRL) deep subsurface site, Sweden - OS_PC_MetaG | ecosystem: Environmental > Aquatic > Deep subsurface > Groundwater...
AAGATATGTTTTGTTGAGGTAAAGACCAGGAACTCACTTACTTTTGGAAAGCCTTTTGAGTCAGTAAACTATTTTAAACAGAATAGAATTAAGAAAATTGCACAACATTTTTTAATATTTAATAACCAATATCAAAATTTGAATACTCGTTTTGATGTTATTTCTATATATCTACCACAGGGAATTAAACAAGCTAAAATAAGATTTATTCCTAATGCATTTTAAACTTTTCCATCATTATGTTTCTAATGAAAAATTGGTATCCTATAGTTCACAATAGTGTGATATAATAATTTTATTCTATTAAATTAGAAATTAGCACATGATTTTTAAATATAAAAAAATTATTTAATTTGAAAGAATCCATAATCTTTAAAATCACAATAAGTGAGCTCCGATTCATACAGTCCTAATGGGATTGATGAACGATAAGGTATGAGGAGCAATTCTCATACCCGCCATTACGCAAAGGAGGCTATAAATAAAATAACCTCCTTTTTTTATTTTTATGTTAAATTAAAAAATATCTTAAAAAAATATAAATCTCTCTATTTAATCCATAAAATTCATCTTAAAAATCTATAAATATTATTTTTAAATAAGGAGGTAATTCACATAAAATAAGGTTTTTTCAGTTAGCGTAGACAACAAACCTTTTGATACTTAAAGTTAAAAAGACTTGAAAGGAGGTAAGAATATGTTAGGAGGTTATGCTAATAGAATTGCTCGCATTGACCTTACCAATGGTGAGATCAAGTATGAGGAGATCGATGAGGAAATAGCACGCAAGTATGTTGGTGGACGAGGCATGGGAGTGAAGTTTCTCTTCGACAATGGACCGGAGGTCGAAGCTTTCTCTCCAGATAATATTTTATGTGTGATGGTAGGTCCATTGACAGGTACAGCAACTAGAGCTAGCGGTAGGCTATCTGTTGTTACTAAGTCTCCACTAACAGGAACCTGTACTGATTCCCATATGGGCGGTTGGACGGGTGCGAAGCTTAAGTGGGCTGGCTTCGATGGTCTGGTCTTTAAAGGAAAAGCTGAGAAGCCAACCTATGCTTATGTAGAGAATGGGAAGGTCACTCTCTACGACGCTTCACACATGTGGGGTAAGGGTGTTCATGATACTGTTAAATTAATGCGCCAGAAGTATGGAGAAGATGTAGGAATTATGTCTATTGGTCCTGCTGGGGAGAACCTTGTGAACTTTGCTGCTTGGATAAATGCTAATAATCGAGCATCTGGACGGGGTGGTACTGGTGCTGTAGGGGGGAGTAAAAATCTAAAATGCATCGTCATTAAAGGAGACAGAGTGAATATGCCAAAGCCAGTGGATGCAGAGATATTTGAAGCAGCTAATAAAAAAGCCTTAGATAAGATCAGGGAAGTACCCACAACCATACCAAAGACAGGTGATCTACATACTTATGGAACAAATGTTTTAGCAAATATGGTAAACGAAATTGGGGCTTACCCAACCTACAATGCTAAACGTACTGATTTCCCAGAGATAGAGGATGTTAGTGGGGAAACTGTATCAGAGACAATATGGGTAAAGAGTCCAACTTGTTATATGTGTCCTGTGGCTTGCAAAAAGGAAGTAGAAATTACTAAAGGCAAGCACAAGGGACTTCATATGGAGAGCATGGAGTATGAATCAGTGTGGGCTTTTGGTGCAATGTGTGGTAATAGTGATCCTAATGCCATTGCTGCAATGATTGATCGTTGCAATGATTATGGCTTGGATACTATCGAGACTGGTGATGCTTTAGCTATGACTATGGAAGCTACTGAGAAAGGTTTAGTTGATGGTCTCAAGTGGGGAGATACAAATGCTATGTTGAAGTTAATTAAGGATATTGCCTTCCGAAAAAGTTTAGGCGATGACTTAGCTGAAGGGATGGATCCTTGCTCGAAGAAATGGGGAGATCCCAGTATTGCTATGACTGTCAAGGGTCAGTCCATTCCTGCTTATGATCCACGTGGCTTAAAAGGGATGGGTATTGGTTACGCCACATCAAACCGTGGTGCTTGTCACCTGCGTGGTTACACCCCAGCAGCAGAGGTCGTTGGCTACGTTCTTGGTGAAGCGAGCACTGTTGACCCTCTGGAGTGGAAGGGTAAGGGCGAGTTAGTCGGGATCTTCCAGAATGTATACGGTTTCACAGACAGCCTTAATGTCTGCAAGTTTGGTACTTTTGCTATTCCGCTAGATGTGTATGCTGGGCTATACTCAGCGGTTACAGGTGTACCACTCGATGCCAATGGATTACTGAAGATCGGGGAACGAGTCTACAATCTGGAGCGATATTACAACAACCTCAATGGATTCCGCGAAGGTTCCGACTATTTACCGAAACGTTTCTTAGAAGAACCGGGAACAGGAGCAGCAGCGGGTTCGGTATGTGAGCTGGATGAGATGCTAGAAGAGTACTACACTTTCCGTGGCTGGGAGAATGGTGTTGTGCCTGAAAGTAAACTTAAGGAGTTAGAGATCATCGAGTAGCCCATTTCTTCGCAGAGATAGTGAGAGATCAAAATATAAGGCAGTTGGCAGTTGATGTTCGACTGCCAACTGCCTTTTTAGCACTAAGTCGCAACTAGCTGAAAGTTAGTAGATGAGTAACTTCAAGTAATATGGATTTAGCTAGTTATCATTAACCACCACCCACAGGTGGAAAAAGTGCAAGATAATCATTCTTTTTTAAGATTGTATTTAAACCCTCTTTGAATTCTATGTTGCGACCTTTGACCAAAACCCTTATTGATCGCTGGAGGTTACCTTCTTTATCAAATATCCGTTTACCTAGTTCAGGGTTGTTGGCTACAAGTTTCTCAAGTACATCTCGCACTTTATCACCAGCTTTCGCATTCACCTCTACTTCCTTGGAGTTCACATACTGTCTCAGTGTAGCAAATATTTTCACCTTCATATTTTACCAAGCCTATCTAATATTTAAATTTGTTATTTTATAACTTTTTTATAAATATCTATTAATTCTTTTACATTTTTTCTCCAGGAAAAATTTTCTAAGGCATATTTTGCAGCCAATTTACCCTTTTTACTCTTTGAATCTGATTTTATCTCTTTAATAATTTTTTTTGCTAAATCTTCTGGTGAATCTTGTTTTACAAGTGCTCCAACTTCTTCATTTAAAAAATCTTGTGGACCACCATTAATTGTCCCTATAACTGGAGTCCCACAAGCGAGTGCTTCTATAGCAACTAAACCAAAAGCCTCTCCCCTGGATGGAACAACAGCTAAATCAGCTAAATTGTAGATCTTTGAAACCACATTTTGATCATGATGACCTAAAAAATAAAACCTTTTTAATCCCATTTCATTAGCAAGATTTACGAGTTCATCGTATAACTCTCCATAACCAACAATCAAAGTAATAACATTATCTAAGACTTTTTCATAGATTGATGCTGCCTTAATGAGAACATCTACACCTTTAAAATGAGTAAGTTTTCCAACAAAGCAAATAACCTTTCCTACTTCTAAAGGTAATCCCAGTTCATTTAAAAGTTTTTGACGATCTATCTCTTTTATTCTAAATATATCTGAGTTAAAACCATTAGATATTACCTTTATCTTTTTATCACTAATATCAAATAAATTTAGTATATCTTTCTTAACTTGATTGGAAATTGCAATAATAAATGAAGCTGATTTAACAGCATCAATTGTCATATTTCTATACCTTTTACCTTTTCTAAATCCAATTAAATCGGTACCATGGCAGGTTGTACAAAAAGGTATTCCTGTTTTTTTAGCACAATATGAGGAAACCCAGAGATGTTGTGCATGTATAATGTCAGGATTAAAATCTTCTTTAGCTTTATAAATAAAGTCTAATAAAGTATTAGTGTAATCTGAAATTTGAGTATCTGTTAGTTCATAAAAAGTAGTATTACTAAATGGATGTGTAGTAAAACAAGGAAAGTTGAATGGTAAATGAAAGTTCTTATTAACACCATTTGAGAATATTATAGATCTCACTAGAAAATCCTTATTTGTTACTTGTTTGTGGTCAGGTGCTATAACCACTACTTCATGACCTAATTTTAAAAGCACATCAGCCACATTTTGAGTATAAATACCACTCCCTGAACCTTCTAATGGAAAATGATTTATAAGTAATATTCTCATAATATTAAATATTCTTAGAATAAAATTCTTTAGTAAAATTATTAGATATCATTTTACAATCAAAAATTTTTTATGAATTTTAGAAAAATTACAATAATTAATTAATAGAATCTATTTATAAATAAGATTATTAGAATTTTATTATTACATATTTCAATTATAATTATCTACATTAAGGATTATTTGTAATGTTAATAATACATATTAATTATTGATTAATAAAATAATAGGATAATAAAAAAATGGTTAAAAAGAGATTTTTAAAAGTATTAATAAAAATATTAACAATTTTTATTTTCTTTTCCATTCTTATATTAATTTTTTTCAAGCCAATTAATAGGTCATTAAAAGCAATCCTTTTACTATTAGATTTATTTGGTCCAGAAAAAATAAAACCTATAAACTTATTTGAAGAAAAGCATTTATCAACTGAATTAGAAATTAAAAGCAGTAAAAGAGTAATATCAGCAGATCTTTATCGACCAGATGATATTAAGAAACATGCTGCATTAATCTTTGTTCATGGTCTTGCTTCAGAAGGAAAAGATGATACCCGTTTAATTCCCCTGATACATTCATTAGTTCGCTCAGGATTTGTGGTTTTAGTTCCTGATTTTTTAGGAATGAAATCACAAAGAATCAGAGTTTCTGATATTGAGGAAATTGTAGATAGTTTTAAATATTTGCATAGCTTAACTAACTATGTTCACCAAGATAAGATAGGAATTATGAGTTTTAGTTATGGTGTTGGACCAGCAATATTAGCAGCTTCTGATGATCAAATAAGGGGCTTGGTTAAGTTTGCTTTCTGTTATGGTGGGTATTATGATCTAAAAAATGTGATAGCTTATGTGACAACTGGATATTATGAATATAAAGATGAAAGTGGATGTTTAAAACCTTATGAACATGGTAAATGGCTTTTTATTAAATTTAATTTGGATTTAATTGAAAATAAAAATGATAGAAAAATTTTAGATGAAATTTCTAATTTGAAATTAGAGAATCTCAGAGCTAATGTAGATGTTTTAAAAGAAAAATTAGGGGAGGGAGGATTAAATATTTATAAACTTTTAACCAATAAAGATTATAAAAAAGTTAAAGTTTTAATTGATAAATTAAATCCCAAAATAAAAAAATATATAGAGGAACTTTCACCTATCAATAAAATAGATAATTTAAAATCATACCTACTAATAGCTCATGGTTATCCTGATATCTCAATTCCTCATACAGAAAGTATTAGACTTGCTGAAGCAGTAGGTGAGGATAATTGCCATCTTGTAATTTTAAAAATTATTGGACACACAGAAGCATTTGAGATTAAACCAACTATAAAGAATATATTCACTTTTTATATTCCAGAAATTTCCAAAGGATTTCTTATTATATATGATTTAATGAAACAACAAAATTAATTAAGAATATTTTAAGCAATCCTTTTCCTAATCATATTAGTCAATTCAACCTTTGGATACCTATTTTTTCAGTAATTAATTTATACTTCATACTGGTGGACTCAATGAATTTATAAATAAGTAAAATCTTATTATGTTCCTTCTAATATCTTTATGGTTGCAACATCTCTTATTACTTCAATCTTCGTATAATAATTATAATCAACGAAACTATAAAATTCTTTCATAATCTTAGTATATTCTTCATTTTCATATTCTCTAAGAGTATCAAAAGCTGCCATATTCTCTATTTCATATCTATCCTGCCAATCAAGTATACCCATATTAAGAACAGTACAGTAAGTTCCTAAATATTTCCAACCGGGTGACTGTATTTGAGACCATTTATCTTGGATTTCTAAAATCCAATTTTTAAAATCATTGTATTTTCCTTCTTTTACATTATAATGCCATATAACCTGAAGCATCTTTTCACCTCCCTTCTTTTTTTTAATTTTTAAATTATTTACAGATAAAAAAAACTTAGAACTAATTCATTTTATTAAATATATATTCAAAACTAAAAATAGTTATATCACATTTATTTTTTTTAAAGATTTGCTAATTCAATAAAAATATAATACATTTTTATATTAATATATATTTGCATAATTATGTATTTTTTGATAAAATAATTTAGAAACCTAATATTTAAATCATTTCTATAATATTTAAAATTAAAACAATGAATATGTTAGCAAGGTTAGACTCTAGTGGTATTTTTGGACTTGATGCATTTAAAGTTGAAGTAGAAGTATTCCTCACAAAATCTTTACCAAGTTTTCACATTGTTGGGTTACCTGATAAAGCAGTAAATGAATCAAAAGAGAGAGTAAGAGCTGGAATATCATCTTCTGAATTTCATTTTCCTCTAGAGAGAATTACAGTCAATTTAGCACCAGCAGATTTAAAAAAGGAGGGACCAGCATATGATTTACCAATTGCTTTATGTATTTTGTTAGCAACAAAACAGTTAAATATAGACAATCTTGAAAAATATATGTTTGTTGGTGAGCTTTCTCTCAATGGTGATATAAAAAGACTAAAAGGTGCTTTATCAATGGCAATTAATTGTAAAAATGAAGGGAAAGAATATCTAATAATTCCAAAAGAAAATGCTATAGAAGCAGCTATGATTTCTGAAATAAAAGTGATTCCTGTTGAAAATCTAAATCAGGTTGTGGATTTTTTATCAAATAAAATTGATATCAAATCAGTAAATATTGATAGAAAAAGTCTTTTAAAAAGAATCCCAAATGATGATATTGATTTTAGAGATGTAAGAGGGCAATTTCAGGTTAAAAGAGCATTGGAGATTGCAGTAGCAGGAGGTCACAACGTTATTTTAACAGGTCCTCCTGGAGCTGGTAAGAGCATGTTAGCTAGAAGAATTCCAACAATTATATCTGAAATGACTTTTGATGAGATTATGGAAGTAACTAAAATATATTCTATATCAGGATTATTATCTTCCAATTCACATTTAATGAAGAATAGGCCCTTTAGAAGTCCTCATCACACAATAACTGATATAGGATTAATAGGTGGGGGTAATTATCCAAAACCTGGGGAAATTTCATTAGCTCATAATGGAGTTTTGTTCTTAGATGAGATACCTCAATTTGGTAGAAGTGCTTTAGAATCTTTAAGACAACCAATGGAGGATGGAAAAGTTATAATTTCTCGAAATAAAGCATCTTTTACATATCCATCAAAATTTATGCTAATTGCTTCAGCAAACCCCTGTCCATGTGGTTTTTTAGGAGATAGTTTTAATAAGTGTAGATGTTCATATTATCAAATATCTAACTATAAGAAAAGATTATCGGGACCACTTTTAGATAGAATTGATATACATGTTTTTGTTCCAAGATTATCAAAAGAGGATTTAACAGGAGATTCTGATAATGAAAGCTCTGCTGATATTAGAAAAAGAGTACAAAAGGCAAGAGCTGTGCAAAGAAAGAGGTTTTTAAAAGATGCGATAAGTTGTAATGCATACATGAATACAAAACATGTTTCTAAGTATTGTAAGTTAAATGAAGATGCAAAAAGACTTCTTGAGATGGCGATAGAGAAAATGGGTATAAGTGGAAGAGGCTACTATAGAATTTTAAAAGTATCCAGAACTATTGCTGACCTGGATAAAAGCGAGGATATAAAAATAAATCATATTTCAGAAGCTATTCAATATCGGGTTTCAGATAAAAAATATTTCTAATAATAATATATTATCAAACATTCTAAATTAAATATACAGAAGAGGTTGAAGTCAATAACCTAATGAAGAAATATGAAAAAGAAATACTTGTTATGAAGATAATGGCTGTCAAAGGTATGACACCTCGAAAGTTTTATATATTATATGAACAGTTTGGTGAATTAAACAAAATTTGGAATTTTGTTCGAAAGAATAATCAGTTAGAATTTAAATTTAAAAATGATCAAAATAATGAACAAAATATTCATAACACTAAAAATTCCTTCTCAGATGAGCATAATATAGATATCTGGGTTAAAAGCCAGATAATAAGATTGAAGAAAATGAGTGCAAAAATAATGCTTTTTGATGATTTGAATTACCCTCCATTATTAAAAGAATTATACAGTCCTCCACCAATTCTTTATTACATGGGTGACAAACTTACTAATCTTTCGCAAGCAATTTCAATTGTAGGTAGTAGAAGAGCTACTAAGTATGGTAAAAGTGCTGCATGTCAATTGGCTAATCAACTTTCATCATTAGGAATAACGATTGTAAGTGGATTTGCCAGGGGAATTGATACAGCTGCTCATATTGGAGCAAAAGATGAGATTGGTGGAACCATTGCTATTTTTGGAAATGGATTAGATATTTGTTATCCAAAGGAAAATAAGGATTTATATAAAGAATTAATTGGTAAAGGAAGTATAGTAAGTGAATTTCCCCTTGGAACTCCTCCTGAAAGATTAAATTTTCCGAGAAGAAATAGATTAATTAGTGGAATAAGTTATGGAGTTGTAATTGTAGAAGCAGGGGAGAGGAGTGGAGCTTTAATTACAGCAAATTTTGCTCTTGATCAAGGAAGGGAAGTTTTTGCTGTTCCTGGTGCGATTTTTAATGAGAATTCAATTGGTGTAAATCGATTAATCCAGGATGGAGCAAAATTGGTTACAAGTGTAGATGATATTCTTGAGGAATTTGGACTTGAGATAAAAAATATCAAAGATTACGAAGAAAGAAAAAGAAGAAAAAGTAAAGAAGAAATAAGAAAGGAAACCAAAAAAGAAACTGGATATAAAAAATCATTAAATATAGACTCTCTAATTAAAAACCTGAAAAATGAGGAGAAAAAAGTATATTTTATATTGGATGATTTTCCACAACATATAGACGAAATTGTTAAAAAATGTGATTTTAGTATTGCTAAGGCTGGGAATATTCTTACATTACTCGAATTAAAAGATATTATTAATCGTCATCCTGGCAATAGATACTCCATAAAATTTAAATGATTAGTAGCTAATAATCCGATTTATATTCACTTTATCAATTTCCTGTAGTAAAATACATAAAAAATATAAAGAATTTTATATAAACATTAAAAGCAAACTGAAATATTTAAGAGATGTGTATACAGCTCTTGATATTTTTAAAAGTTTTAAGAAATAGGATTTCCGATGAAAGGTGAATCTGGACTAAGTCTAATTGAACTTTTTGTGATTATTTTAATTCTGGCTATATTAGCATCTATTTTTGTTCCTTTTTATTTTGAAATTTTGGAGAGAAAAAGGATATTGAAGGTTAGAGAGGATTTTGAAAATATAGGATTTGCTCTTGAACAATATTTTAAAACTAATAAAACTTATCCTGTTAAAGATGGGGAATTGAATATTTGCTTGAAAGAATTAATTGATAAAGAATATATTGGATCTATTCCTGAAAAAGATCCCTGGGGTAAACCTTATCTTTATACCGGGAAAGAGACAGTTTATATATTTACCTGTATTAGTAAAGAACCAAATATAAAATATTCAAATGGAAAATTTATCTCTTAGTTAAATTAAAATTTATTTATCAGGTGTATTAAATGTATGGTTGTAAACACATCTCTTAAATAGTTCAAATATATGTAATGAATGATTTTGTTTTTATAATTTTATTTATATATTCTGGCTCTTTGATTGGTAAATTCCTTAATAATTTTTTATATGAAAATGCAATAGATAAAAATATTGGGGATAATATTTATATAAGATTTTTTTCATTATGTCCCCATTGTAAGGTAAGAACCAGATATTTTTTTATACCCTTTTTAGATTACATTTTAAATAAAAGGAAATGCTTAAAATGTGATCACACTTTTCCACTAATCTCTCTATTTTTAGAAATATTAACATCAATTTATTACCCCTTTTGCTATTTCTATTTTGTGACCTTTAAAAAGCAACCATTAAAGTTATTACCTGCAATATTTTTTGGAACAATCTTAATTTTAATTTCATTTATAGATATCAAACATAGAATAATACCTAATAAGATAATTGTTCCATCTATAATAATTGGACTTGCTTTACAGATTTTATTCTTTCCTGATAAAACAATGCAGTGGGTAATATTTTCAGTTTGTGCAGGTTTATTTTTTTTAATAATCTCACTGATCTATCCTGAGGGTATGGGAATGGGTGATGTAAAGCTTGCTACTTTTTTAGGAATTCTACTAGGTAAAAAAGTAGTAGTAGCTATTGCAATAGGATTTATAATTGGTGGGTTATTCAGCATTTTTTTATTAATTTTTAAAATAAAAAAGATAAAGGATGAAATACCTTTTGCTCCATTCTTAGCAATTGGAGCAATTCTTGCATATTTTTTTTAAAAAGTATTTCTGCAATATAATTGTATTTAGAATAAAATTAAATATTATCTAAAAATATATGTAAATGAAGCTTGATGTTTAGTAATTATTATGTAATATTAAAAATTTATAGGAAGGAGAGAAAATGAACTACAATAAACCTATTTCAGGAAAATTAATGTTTAATGCATTAAGGGATAAAGATGTAATTGCAATGGCAGTAAATGTAAGAATTAGACATTGCTTACATGGTGTAATGGAGGCTGCAAAAGAAGCAGATGCTGCGATAATATTTGAAATTGCGAAATCAGAGACTGGATATACTGCGCAACCACCTGAAGAATATGCAAATTATGTGAAAGAGATAGCTCATAAAATTGATTTTAATACACCCTATTGCATTCATGGTGATCACATAACGATTCCTGAAAATACATCTGAAGCTATTAAATCAGCAGAGGAAATTGTTAAAAAAGAGGTTGAAGCTGGATTTACATCTTTTGCAATTGATGCCTCTCACAATTTTAATATAGAAGCAGAGACAACAAGAGAACAACTTGCTGATAATATTGAAATTACTACGAGAATTGCAAAACTTATAAAAAGGTTGATGGCAGAGAAAGGAAAGACAAGAGAAGATTATGGACTAGAAGTTGAAGTAGGTGAAATAGGAAAGATTGACCCAGAAACAGGTAAGCAGGAATTAACAACAGTTGATGAAGCAGTAACATTTATAAAATCTCTGCATGAAAATGATGTTTATCCTGATCTTATTGCCATTAACAATGGAACAGTTCATGGAAATATTTATGATGAAGAAGGAAATATAATTCCTATTTTAGGTATTGATGATGAAAGAACTCGAGAAATTGCAAATTCTATTGCTCCCTTTGGTGTAAAAATTGCTCAACATGGAATAACAGGGACACCTCTTGAAATGATGCATAAATTAATTGATGCAGGAATTGTTAAGGGAAATGTTGCTACAAACTTTCAAGATATAGCAATTGAAAATATGCCACCAGAACTTGCTAAAAGAATGGCAGATTGGACCATGAAAAATTATGCTGAGAAAGTTAGAGCCAAGAAACCAGATATTTCTGATAGAGAGATTATTGGAAAGAATATAAAGTATGCTATAAAAGTTTTCAAGCAGGAAATAGAAGATATTGATGATGAGTATAAGCAGAAAATTGCTGATGCAAGTAAAAAGTCTTCAAGTGAATTTATAGAAGCATTTAACGGAAAAGGAAGTGGACAGATTGTAAGGGATTATATAAAAAATCTAAAATAACCTTAAAACAAAATATTTCAAAAGTTATTTATGAAATAATACTTCAATAAAAACTTTTAAATTAAAGGAATATAAATGGATCATGAATTTCGAACAAACAGCATCAG
>Ga0180009_10006829_pt1 | contig 11850 bp, 7 predicted proteins | sample OS_PC_MetaG_FD_123537 | JGI IMG/M metagenome (GOLD analysis project Ga0180009, IMG submission 123537) | Groundwater microbial communities from the Aspo Hard Rock Laboratory (HRL) deep subsurface site, Sweden - OS_PC_MetaG | ecosystem: Environmental > Aquatic > Deep subsurface > Groundwater...
TCGGGTCAAATACCCCGCCGCTTGCGGCGTTTTTATAATCGAAATTCCGAAAAAATACCCCGCTTGAGCGAAGCGAAAGTCGAGCCTAAGCGAGAGGGCTTGCCCCGGGGAATTTTATTTCCGGAACGCGACAGGGAAGTAACGAAATCGGTGTTTTCCCAACTGATCGCCGGCAATGTCGAACCGACCGAGTATTTCGAAAATCTCATCCTCGCCAAAGAGAATCGAGAAAAACTGGTTGCCTGGCACAACGCTGTATTGCGGGACGAAAACGGTGTAATAACGGCCACATTGAGTTCGGGTGAAGATATCACCGAGCGCAGGCAGGCCGAGGAAGCGCTTCAAAAAGCCGAAGAGCGCTATCGGAACCTCTTTGAGGAAGCGCCGGTCATGTACGTGATCACGCGGCACCACAAGGGAGAGCCGCATATCGTGGACTGCAACGATTTGTTCGTGCGCACGTTGGGATATTCAAGAGAGCAGATTCTGAACAGACCCATTGCCGATTTCTACACACCGGAATCAGTCACCAAGCTGCGGGAGGGCGGATATCGAAAATCCCTTCCCGGCCCCTTTACCGAAGAGCGTCAGTTGGTGGACCGGCACGGACGTGTCATTGAAACGTTATTGCGCGCGATTCCCGATGAAAGCGCCGGAGATTCGGAGACCGGCACCCGCGCCATGTTTCTGGATATTACCCATCGAAAACAGGCTGAAGATAAGCTTCGCCAATATGAACGGATCGTCGCAGCATCAGACGACCACATGGCGATGATCGATAAAAACTATGTCTATCAAGCCGTTAACGAAGCATATCTCAAGAGCCTGAATAAAATGCGTGAGGATATCATCGGCCACTCGGTGCCTGAGCTTTTCGGGCAGGCGTTTTTTGAGAAGTTTCAGAAGCCGAACATCGACCGTTGTCTTGCCGGTGAAGTGGTCCGATACCAGACATGGGTGGATTTTCCCAATTCGGACCGCCGGTATATGGATGTTACCCATTATCCGTATCTCGAGGAGGATGGATCGATCACCGGCTACGTTGTAAACGCAAGGGACATCACCGAGCAGAAACGGTTGGAAGACAAGCTGATACAGGCCCATAAAATGGAGGCCATCGGGACCCTCGCCGGTGGGGTGGCGCATGATCTTAACAACATTCTGTCCGGTATCGTCAGCTATCCGGAGTTGATGTTGATGGAACTTCCCGGAAACAGCCCGTTTCGGAAGCCGATCTTGACCATACAAAAGTCAGGAGAGCGGGCGGTCACCATCGTGCAGGACCTGCTGACCCTTGCACGAAGAGGGGTTGCGATTTCAGAGGTGGTCGATCTGAATCATCTTATTTCAGAACAGTTGAAAAGCCCTGAATTCGACAAACTCAAAGCATACCATCCGGATGTGCGGGTGGAGACCCGTTTTGAAAAAGATCTTCTGAATATCAAAGGATCCACCGTCCATCTGTCCAAATCCGTAATGAATCTCCTTTCCAATGCCGCCGAGGCAATGCCCGACGGTGGCAGGATTTCCATAACCACGGAAAACCGGTATATTGACAGATCCATCAAAGGGCACGACCCGGTTGAGGAGGGCGACTATGTAACCGTTACGGTTTCTGACACCGGAATCGGTATATCCAAAGAGGATATGCAGAAGGTGTTTGAGCCCTTCTATACGAAGAAGGTCATGGGAAGAAGCGGGACCGGTCTGGGCATGGCCGTGGTATGGGGGACGGTGAAGGATCACAAAGGCTATATCGATGCTGAAAGCCGTGAAGGAGTCGGAACTACCTTCACGCTCTTTTTTCCGGTTACCCGGGAAGAAATCATAACGGAAACATCCCCCCACGCCATCGAATCGTATATGGGCGGGGGAGAATCGATTCTGGTTGTGGATGATGTGGAAGTGCAGCGGGAACTCGCATCGAGAATGCTCGACAAACTGGGTTACGCTGTGACAACCGTTTCCAGCGGTGAAGCGGCGATCGATTACCTTGAAAACAACACGGTCGATCTCCTGGTTCTGGACATGATCATGGAGCCCGGGTTCGACGGGCTCGAGACTTACGGAAAGGCTATCGAATTGCATCCGAACCAGAAGGCAATCATTGCCAGTGGGTTTTCCGAAACGGACCGGGTTAAAGCAGCCCAAAAACTGGGTGCAGGCCAATATATCAAAAAACCGTATACCCTCGAAAAGATCGGTCTTGCCGTAAAAGCGGAATTGGAGAAATAGCATTCGGAGTTTAAGATGCGAATTTGTATTATCGGTGCCGGTACCGTGGGTGGCGTACCGGCGACGTATCGGGGCCAAACCGGTGTAGAGCTCTCTATTCTGGAGCGGGAGCCTTATCTTTCCGCAGCGTAAACCCATTCTTCTTTTCAGGTACAGGAGATCTCTCAATGGCTTCACGATCCTCTGAGAAACTTATCAAAGAGAAGAACCATATTGATAAATCTTAATCATAAGATATGGCTTCAGATACCAAAGTATTCTAATTTCCATTTACCTGTTGCAAATATCATTGATCGTTGTTATAAAGATTTTGAAATTGAGGTTAACCACATAAAGGTGCCTCGCAGAATTTATTTCGCTTCCGTGATTTCTTTTCTTCTATTGCCTCACGCTTGCACGTAATCCGAAAAATTCTCTGCCTTGCATCATAAAGGAGATGCCATTTCTGACCATTAGTATTCAGGTGGGGAATTTATCCTTTGTTCTCTTCAAATCCACGCTCAATGACTTGATTCTCAAATTTGGTGAAGTCAAAGACGTTAAAGTATATGCAATCGGTATATAGGACGCAAACTAGAAATCCCAAAAGAATAAAAAGGAGCCAAGCAAAATATAATGCGCTGTATTCTCCCATTTTATCGATGATCATATTAAGTAGAATTACGTTTGAGTCTACATTTTTGATACTTTACGAAGGTGAATCATGATACAAAAATTTGCAATTTTTCGAGATGATGAGAACGATATCCTTATAATAGAAGAATTTGCCATATTGGACCGAGTGCTGAAAAAGAATGATTTTCGAGGTCTTAATTCGGAAAAATTTTCATTTGTTTGTAAGGAAAAATATGACGGCAAGAAACTGGAAACTGCATTATCAAAAGATAAAAACGCTATTATTTCATTTATCAGGACAAATAACATGTACCCGATAGGTGATTATGCAGCGGCTATAGCGGACTCAATTACGAACTTGTATGAATCGGAAAGCAGTAAAACTGTTGAACTCATATTTGATGACCAGGAACTACTGAGATAACAAACGGTTGATCCCATCGGCCCATTGATGGGCATATGATCTCAAAGGCTTTACCATGAATTCGATACGGGAGATTCTATTGAAAAATACGCTCGAAAGGAGGCAGTTCAAGCGAATTAAGGCAAGGAGAGATGTTGTTATCCCGCGTGAAAATTCAGGCAATTAGCTTGACAGAGATTCCAATTACATGTAATCTCCCCCAAAATTAACAGTGTTCCTGGTTGTAACTAAAAATCACGTAAGCCCCGGAATAAATCCGGGGCTTTTTTTATGGAGCACAGAAAGAAGGTATTTATTGAACTTTGAAGCATTTAATTTTCACCCCTCCGTTGCCGCAGGCGTTGCAGCGGCGGGTTATGAAACCCCGACCCCGATACAGGCTCGGGCAATCCCGCAGGTATCTAATGGTCGTGATGTAATGGGCATGGCCCAAACCGGCACCGGTAAAACGGCGGCATTCGTTCTGCCGATACTCAATCGACTGGTAGGGAGTAAATACGGGTGTGTTCGCGCCCTAATAATCGCCCCCACTCGTGAATTGGCTGAACAGATTCATCAGGCTATCGAAACCCTGGGTCGTAAGATGCGCATAAGAAGCGTTACTGTTTACGGTGGCGTGGGAATAAATCCGCAGATTCAGAAACTGAGGCATGCCGATATTGTTGTTGCCTGCCCCGGCCGGCTTCTTGACCATATCGGACGTCATAGCATCGATCTTTCACGACTGGAAGTGCTGGTTATAGATGAGGCCGACCGGATGTTCGACATGGGATTTATGCCTGATATCCGGCGAATTTTAAAACATCTTCCAGTGAAGCGGCAGACGCTTCTCTTCTCGGCTACCATGCCTCCCGAAATCCGTCGCTTGGCCGGGGATATCCTGCGAGATCCGGCCACCGTCCAGGTGGGAATCACCGCACCTGCTGATACCGTCAGCCACGCACTTTATCCGGTTGCCCAGCATTTAAAACCGGCGCTGCTGTTAAAGCTGCTGGGAAACACCAATGCCAAGTCGGTGCTGGTCTTTACCCGAACCAAACATCGCGCAAAGAGCTTGGGGAAAAAGCTTGTTGCCGCAGGGTACCGATCGGCTTCACTGCAGGGAAACCTTTCCCAAACACGACGCCAGGCAGCACTGGACGGCTTTCGAGACGGGACATTTCAGATTCTGGTGGCCACCGATATCGCCGCTCGCGGCATTGACGTTACCCAGATTTCTCATGTCATCAATTATGATATCCCTTCCACCCCAGAGGCATACATTCACCGCATCGGGCGGACAGGCCGGGCAACTCGCTGCGGCGAAGCGTTTACCCTTGTCACCGGAGAAGACAAGGATATGGTGCGCGCCATCAATCGAATTGTCGGTTCTGATATCGAGGAACGCATCTTATCAACTTTTGACTACGGATCACCTGCGCCTGATCGCGAAGGCCGCTCGCAGTGGATGGGAAAACCGCAACGGAAATTATCCGGAGTGAAAAAGACACGGAACAAAACGAAGTCACCCCCGAAGTTTTTTATTTAGACAAAACATTACTGATGGGTTCCCAAAATATTCTCGACTTTCAGATCAAATCATAATAAAAAACAGACTACCTAGGATTTAAAGATCCAGCAAGATTCAAAGCGACCACAAACACGTGTTACTATATAGTGATCGCAGACGATACGAACCAACACACATTTTGAGTTAGAAAAGAGGTGGTGGGCGGTGAAAATCGGGCTTGTGATACCGCGCAACATAGAAACCAACGCGAAAAGCTTTTACGATTACAAGTTTATCGCAGATTTCATTTATTCAAAGAAATACTTTTCATATCTTTTGGCGATTCCCGTGTTGATATCGCTGACCCCGGAGGCACACGAAGTTAGGGTGTTCGATGAAAACATCGAAGATATCGATTATGAATGGGGAGCGGATTTGATTGGCATCAGTGTCCGCACAATGTATGCACAACGAGCCTATCATATTGCCGATAGTTTCCGGCGACGTGGTGTGAAAACGGTTTTGGGCGGGATCCACCCTTCCATGTGCACCGAGGAGGCGCTTCACTATTGCGATGCGGTGGTGATCGGCGAAGCCGAAAATGTCTGGGGGAAACTGCTTCAAGATGCGGAGTCAGGTTGCTTGAAAAGAACTTACAGCGCCGAAACAACTACCGACCTTACCGCAAAAGCGATACCGAATCGATCAAAATTGACAAGATCTCGTTATTTTTCGGATATTGTTCAAACCACCAAGGGGTGTCCCTTTGAGTGCGAATTCTGCTCCGTACATGTTTATGACGGACAGCACATCCGGCATAAATCCATCGATCAAGTGATCGACGAGATCAAGGATATCCAGGAATCCAGCGGCAAATATAAAAAGAAATCGATTTTTTTTGCCGATGACAACATCATTGCCAACAAAAAATTCGCCAAAAAACTCTTCACGGCTCTAAAACCCTATCGACTCAACTGGTCCTGCCAGGCTTCCATTAACATCGCTAAAGAAGACGAGCTGCTCCAGTTGATGAAAGAAAGCGGGTGCGGCGCCATTTTGATAGGGCTGGAATCCATATCCCAACAGAACCTGTCCGCCATGGGGAAAAAGGTAAATCTTAAAATCGACTATCATGCGGCAATTAAGAAAATTCAATCGTATGAAATCCTCGTTCACGGCTCCTTCATTATGGGTTACGATTTCGATACCCCGAAAGCATTCGAAGAACTGATCGAATTCGTAGAAACTTCCAATCTGCTAATGCCGCTCATCAACATTCTTACACCCTTTCCAGGGACAAAGCTTTTCCATCGTTTGGAAAAAGAGGGGAGGATTTTACACAAAGACTGGCAAAAATACGACAGCAAAACAGTCGTTTTCAGGCCTGCTACCATGGCACCGGAGGAATTGGCAGCGGAATACAGACGTGTCATCCGGAGTGTCTATTCATTTGATACCATATATCGAAAATTGAAATATTTCTGGCATCTCGATTTCTGGAAACAATCCAACCGGGTGGATTCAATAAAATTCAGATACCGACTCCTTTTTGCACTCCGTCTTTGCACCCTGCTTTTTTCAATGAAACTGGAACGGTCGAAATTCATTTTAAAATTACTGCCCAAAATGTTTGACAAACGGATTCGAATATCCACCATCCTGACATTGATGGCGTATAACGATTATGCCTATGCGGACCAAGCATAATTTGGGTAAGGCTCACATCTTCCTGAGATTCACAGCATTAAGATATCTGCTCTCGACTCCCCCACATATCTTGCATCTCTTTGAGCAATCCCAGTCGCTGCAATGTGCGGCGAAGTGGTTTGCCTGTTTTCCGGTCCCATCCCATGCGCTGGTAGTACTCGTGCAGCATCCCTTTAAGATGCGGCCTAACGGTGATTCCCTTGGCCGGACCGTCAACGGGTGCAGTTAAAAGCCTTTCCGAAAGATCGTCATCTTCAGGTGTGAGCCCATGCATGATATTGAAACATCTCTGGACATTGAGAATCCGCTCGCCCACGGTCATCGCCTCATCAAAGTCCAGACGGCGCCCGGTTACCGCCTCATAAATATCCAGAAGGTTTGTCAGTTTTGGAGGGGGAATCACGAAATCGCAGACCGCGCAGCTGTCCACAAAAACCTTCCTGAGCCCCCCTTTCCTAAGCGCCTCTGCATGCCCTTCGGTTGCGCGCATGTCGATGCCTTCCGGAAAGCCAAGTTCATCGTCCGGAGCGCCCCCGTGGAGTCCCGGGGAATGTTCGGTGGTGGGGCCTGAGCTTGCCGCCATAAACGACAGGCTTCTGCCGGGAAGCCCCCTGAGATCGAGACATTTGGGCGACATGTTTTTCTTGGTCGTTACGACGTAATCCAGGGCTTCCCCTCCGATCCGCTCTGCGGCAATGGCGGCGCCCTCCGACAGAATATCGCCGAACCCTTCGCGCAGGGCCATTTTTTCCACCATCGAAAGCACCGCTTCGGCATTTCCCCATTTTAAATCCAGGCCGTCCAGTTTCTCTTTGGTCAAAAGCCCCTTTTCATAGGCTTCCATGGCCAGGCTGACGGCCCAGGCGACACCAATGGCATCCATGCCGAGCCGGTCGCATCGCTCCCCGATCACTGCGACTGCACCGGCATCCGCAATTCCCAGGTTCGACCCGAAGCCCGCCAGCAGTTCGTATTCGGGCTCCTCTCCGATAAATCCTTCATAGGGACCTTCGGTTACTTCAACGGTGTTGACATGGTGCATGAAACAGCCGTAACAGGGTTTGTGCTTCAATTTGTATTTCGTTCTAATATATTGCCCGGTGAGTTTCTCCGCGTCAAAAAGATTGGTGGTCAGGTTTTTAATGGGAAGTGTTCCCGAATCAGCGTATCTTTGGACACTTGCAGCGGTTCCCCATTTGTGCAGGCTGGTCTCTACCCCCGCCTCTTTCCAAAATTTGACCAGCTCATGCAGCCGTTCCCGATCCTTCACCTGGGCGCGGCCTTTGCCTCTTACGGCAATCGCCTTTAGATTTTTTGACCCCATAACCGCACCGAAACCTCCGCGGCCGGCTATATGGCCTTTATCGTTTTCAATACAGGCGAGCCTCGAAAGGTTCTCACCGGCCGGACCGATAGCGGCAACCCGGATCCGTTTGTCGCCCAACATTTCACAAACCGCGTCTTCTGTTTCAAAGGCGTCCATGCCCCAGAGGGTTTCAGCATCCAGAATTTCAACGGACGTGTCGGTTATCCAGAGATATACGGGCTTTTCAGCAGCTCCCTGGATAACGACGGCATCATAGCCTGTCGATTTTAATTCAGGTCCCCAAAATCCTCCGGAATCCGATACCGATATGGTAAACAAGGTTTGGGGCGATTTTCCAACAACATGATACCGGCAGGCGCCCGGAACGGCAGTGCCCGTTAACGGGCTCACCGCGAAAACCAACCGGTTTTCAGGGTCCAGAGCATCCACTCCCGGGGGAACTTCATCGTAAACGATCCGAACGCCGATACCGATGCCGCCGATGTAGTCACGGACGATTTCCGCTTTCAGTGTCTCTCGGGTAATTTTACCCGCGGTGAGGTCAACGCGAAGAACTGAATTGTGCATGATGGATCCCTCTCATAGTCTGGTCTTATTATGGTTTAATTCTACCCGGCTCACCACATAATTTGCAGTGACTATCGTACACATGAGCATCCGGTGTATAGAATTCAGGAGCTAGAAGTCAGAATCCAGAAGAAAAGATAGATAAGTGTGATCGAATGTCATGGTGTCATTCTGACTCCTGTATTCTGAATTCCTGATACACCGCTGCTGACTGCGGGGTAGTTCATTTACCCTCCGGTGAGCAATAGATGTATGTAGATGTCGTCTCCATGGGATACCGGTTTCTTAAGTTCTTCCGGGTAAGCGCTTTCCCGGTTAACGTATAAGTCGATATTTTTAAGCAAGTCCCCATTTGTGGCAAAAAGCACCCGTTTGATGTCCGGATAATGCGTTACCAGGCTGTTCAAGCATTCACCCACCGTATGTCCTTCGACTTCCACGGCTTCAAGTCCGCCTGTAAAAGACCGATATACTTTATGGATATGTACGTTGACAGCCACAGCCGGTTCCTTTCTGATACAAGAGTATAGGAATTTCCCTTTTTTGGGGGACGCAGATGAACGCAGATTTTATAGATATAGAAAAAAAGATTATTATCTGAGTGTATCTGCGCAAACCTGCCCGCCATCTGATATCTTTAGGATTGGCAGGCGGGTCCGCGTCCTATTTATCTTGACGATCCGGCGGCACAGCCGGTAAAGTTCGAAAACATGTCAACATATTCTTATGATGTTTTGGTTTTAGATTTCAATCCTTTTTTCCGAATCCGTGCCGCTCATCCCTACGGTGGGCATCCAGACCTTCAGGAAAAGGTGAATGAACCAATTTGCCGTATCGGAGCATTTTGTGATAATTTAATACTCCAACAGAGTTTTGTTCGGAAGCGCCATATAAGCTGTTTTGCTTTTCAGCAACTGGAGGACGAGTGATGTCCCAAAAGCCAACCTACGAAGAATTAGAATATAAAGTGAAGGAACTGGAGGAAAGTGAGAAAAAGTACCGCCACCTCTTCGAAACCGCGATGGTCGGCATTTATCGGACCCGTATCAGTGACGGGAAGTATCTTGCAGCCAACCAGACCCTTGCCGAACTGATGGGTTACGATTCAGTCGACCAGTTCGTCGCAGAGTACGTTGCTTCAAAACACTATACCGATCCGAAACGCCGGGAAGAACTGCTTCATCAGATTCAAGCGCAGGGAAGAGTGGACGGGTTCGAAATAGAAATGACCCGAACCGACGGGTCCATTGTTCAGATGGCAATAAGCGCAGCAGCCGATCTTGAGGGGGGATACCTTGAAGGCGTTGCGATTGACATCACCAAACGTAAGCAGGCAGAGGAAGCGCTGAGGCAAAGTGAGGATAAATACAGGACCCTGACGAACAACCTCAATGTCGGGGTTTATCGAAACACGGCAGGACCCAATGGCAGATTTATTGAGGCAAACCCTGCGATCATACAGTTGTTCGGCTACGACAGCAGGGAGGAGTTCTTTGAAGCAAGTGTTTCCGATTTATATCAAAACCCTGACGACAGAAAGAAATTTAACAAAAAGATATTGCAAAAAGGAGCGGTTCGAAACGAAGCGCTTCAGCTTCGGAGAAAAGACGGAACGTCATTTACCGGTTCAGTTTCCGCAGTCGCCGTGAAAGACGAAGAAGGCCGGATAAAATTCTTTGACGGCATTTTCGAAGATATCAGCGACCGCGTAAATCTGGAAGCCCAACTTCAACAAGCCCATAAGATGGAGTCTTTAGGGACGCTGGCCGGAGGCATTGCGCACGACTTTAACAATCTCCTCATGGGCATCCAGGGGCGTGCGTCCCTGATGTTGCTGGACACCGATTCCCAGCACCCATTTTTTGAACATCTCAAAGGCATAGAGGGTTATGTCAAAAGTGCGTCTGATCTCACAAAACAGCTCCTGGCTTTTGCCAGGGGGGGTAAATATGAGGTCAGACCAACCGACCTGAACGAAATCATCCAAAACGGTTCTGAAATGTTCGGGCGAACAAAGAAAGAGATCACCATTCACAGAAAAAAGCAAAAGGACATCTGGGCGGTGGAAGTCGATCGCGGCCAGATTGAGCAGGTCATGCTGAACTTGTATGTTAATGCCTGGCAATCCATGCCCGGAGGCGGGGAATTGTATCTTGAAACGGAAAAAGTGGTGCTTGATGATGACTTTGTGAGGCCCTACGACGTTGATCCCGGAAAATATGTGAAAGTGTCCGTAACCGATACCGGTTTCGGAATGGATAAGGCCACCCAGAAAAGAATCTTCGATCCTTTTTTTACCACCAAAGAGATGGGAAGAGGCACGGGTTTGGGACTTGCCTCCGCATACGGGATTATCAAAAACCATGACGGCATTATTAAAGTTGCCAGCAAAAAAGGGGAGGGAGCCGTCTTCTCCATATTTCTACCTGCTTCTGAAATGGAAGTCATAAAAGATATAGAGCCGGCTTCAGAAATAATAAAAGGACACGAAACCATTCTTTTGGTTGATGATGAGGATATCATTATTGATGTCGGCAAGGAACTGCTCAGGCAAATGGGACATACGGTTCTTGCAGCCAAAAGCGGAGAAGCATCCATCGAGCTTTATGAAGCCAATAAGGGCGAAATTGATTTGGTCATCCTGGACATGATCATGCCGGAGATGGATGGTGGAAAAATCTATGAAAAATTGAGAGAGATCAATCCTGATGTGAAAGTCCTTCTTTCCAGCGGATACAGTCTTGACGGCCAGGCAACAGAGATACTGGAACAGGGTTGTAACGGGTTTATTCAAAAACCCTTCGATATGAAAGAATTATCCCAAAAAATAAGAGAAATTTTGAGCAGCGAATGATGTATGTTCCTTGGCAAATCCGTTGTGCGCTTATTCCAATACCCCTGCCTTGAATTGGGTGTTTTATTTACCCAATTTCTACCTAATAATTCCTCATTGTATTTTTAGATTATTTAAGTTAACGTATATATTATAGATTTTTCCTCTGGAATGCTCCGGTTCAACCATGCGTCGATATGTGGAATTTGGTTGCAACCGAAAAATATTGGAAATCTGAAATATCGATAGTTCCCTTAAGTTCTGATTTGACGTTCTTCTGTAAAAATAGATGTTTCCCAATTACATATCAATAGATCGTAATGAGATAATTCACGACATAAGTTGCTGAGATTGGGCCCGCTTGTCGGCATGGAGAATTTACCAATGGAGAGAAAACCTACCTATGAAGAATTGGAACAGCGAGTCACTGAATTAGAAAAAGAGGAGGGGTTTCGGGATTTGGTTGAAGGCTCCATTCAGGGTATTCTTATTCACAGAAACTGGAAACCACTCTTTGTCAATCAGGCATACGCTGCCATACGTGGCTACACCCCTGAAGAAATACTCAGTATGGATTCAATCGTCCCGCTGCTCTCTTTGCATGATCAAACACGCGTAGTTGAATACAGAAATGATCGTCTGAAGGGAAAAGA
>Ga0180009_10006830_pt1 | contig 11847 bp, 9 predicted proteins | sample OS_PC_MetaG_FD_123537 | JGI IMG/M metagenome (GOLD analysis project Ga0180009, IMG submission 123537) | Groundwater microbial communities from the Aspo Hard Rock Laboratory (HRL) deep subsurface site, Sweden - OS_PC_MetaG | ecosystem: Environmental > Aquatic > Deep subsurface > Groundwater...
GTCCCGCTAAGAGCGGGACTGCGGCTTTTGTAATGAATGCTACAAAAATGTTGCGCTCTTTCACCCGTTTCTCTTCGGGAAACGTTCATTCGCTTGCCAATCTTTGAATGGCAGGGGCAAGCGAACGGCGGCGCTTGCCCCTGTATATGTTTTCTGACAATAAAAGGATGGTGGTATTCGGAACTTTTGGCTGTATTTTTAAATGGTCTAAAAAAACCTTTGATGTCTGTGGTGGAGGTGGGGATAGCTTTAAGATTAAAAGTTACTGTTGTATTATTTGCTTTCAATGACACTTGTTAAAAATTCAGCGATTTCGCTGTCTATTTTTTTAGTTTTTAAAATTTTAATCCATTTTTTTACTTTAGCCGGACTAAATTCAATAGTTCTTTTTATGTGTCGTCCCTTTTGAATTAATTTTTCTGCAAGTATCATCTTAATCAATTCCGTGGGCTTTCTATTTTCTTTTTCTGAACACTCTATAAGTTTCTTGTAAGTAAATATAGAAATAGCTTTTTTAATGTCTTTTGTCTTTAACTTTTGCATCTTTTCAAACAGCGGTGTTTCTTTCTCGTTAAATGCGATACACACATTCTTTGTGTGCCTTGTCCCGTGTTCGTCTATAAAGGGGAAGTAGATTGATAAGTAGTTTCTTTTCATGTTAAAGTATATCACAAAGCAATATACTTGTCAAAGAACATCCTGTTGAATCTTACAATCTACAGAAATATTTGATAGCATTACACTATGGCAATATCACACACATATAGCTATAGGAACAAAACCCCAAAAATAAAAACATTAAAACGAAATGCCGATGCGCTCAAAGTCAAATGGATAATTTAATGATAAGTCACGAAATGTTTCATCCGCCGGGGTGGAACAGTATGCCCGCCATCGACTTGGCACAGGGGGAGGCAGCCTCCTGCCCCGTTGCTTACCATATTTGAAGAACGATAGGAGGAAACCCGAAATATGAAAATTGAATTTGTCGAAATACAAAATTTTAGGAAACTAAAATCATGTCATATTGCTTTATCAGGTAAAGAAACAGTTTTTGTTGGTGCAAATAATAGCGGAAAAACATCAGCCATGGAAGCACTAATACTGTTTCTTAAACCAAGTCGCCGAAAAGAAATTACCACAACGGATATAACTCTTTCCAACTGGCATAATATCAATCAAATAGGTAACACTTGGCTAGAATGTAGCAATCCAGAGGAGCTCAACCTTAGCATTGAACAATGGTTACCTTTACTTCCTTCTATCGATATTTGGCTCGATGTTGATATCACTGAAATTCATTATGTAATAAATCTTATTCCTAAACTTTCTTGGACTGGGGGTAAACTTGGAGTACGCTTAAGTTTTGAACCCAAAAATATTGAAGAATTGTATAAAGAATTCAACAAGGTTTTTGGCTCCGCAGCAGAAATTGCTTCTAAAAATATAAAAGATGGAAAAATAAAATTATCGTTGTGGCCTCAATCTCTGAAAGAGTTTTTGGAAAAGCAGTTACTACATCGCCATTTTTCTGTAAAAGCATATCTTCTTGATCCATCTCAGTTCTCAAATCCAGTTGACGGGGTTGCTAAGCCTCAAAAGCTACCTGAAGATTCTTTGGAGCTTGAGTCGGAACCTTTCGAGGGTCTCTTTAAAATTGACATCATTAATGCGCAGCGAGGTTTTTCCGATCCAAAGACTTCAGATAGTCCAGGTTTGGGAAATACGGCTGGTAGTTTAACGACACAGCTTAGAAGTTACTTTGACAAACACCTCAATCCCTCGGATCAGCCTAATGAAGATGATATTGAAGCTTTGATTGCTATTGAAACTGCGACAAAGGAATTTGATAAAAAATTAAAGGATAGCTTCAGTTCAGCAATTTCTGAACTGCAAGGCCTTGGATATCCAGGATTTAGTGATCCGCAAATCACCATAACCAGTAAGTTAAATCCGATTGATGGTCTTAATCATGATAGTGCTGTACAATTCAATGTGCCAAATAGTAATGACACTTCTGGACAATCATTGCTTAGTCTTCCAGAAAAGTACAATGGATTGGGTTATCAAAATTTAATCTCCATGGTTTTTAAGTTGATTCGCTTTAGAGATGAATGGATGCGGAAAGGAAAAGCTGCTAAGGTTCTCGATATTGGAGACTCCATAATTGAACCGCTACATCTTGTTCTTATCGAAGAACCAGAGGCTCATCTTCATGCACAAGTTCAGCAAGTATTTATTAAGAAAGCTTATTCTGTTTTACGTAAACATGAAGATTTAGAAGATTCCGGGAAACTTTCGACACAAATGGTTGTCAGTACACATTCAAGCCATATTGCTCATGAAATTGATTTTGGTTGTTTACGCTATTTTCGCAAGTGTCCTGCGGGAATTAAAAATAATGTTCCCTGTGCAACGGTAGTGAACCTTTCGACAACTTTTGGCAAAGACGACGATACTTCCAAATTCGCTACTCGCTATCTAAAAACGACTCACTGTGATTTATTTTTTGCCGATGCCGCAATATTTGTTGAAGGGCCGGCAGAACGTATGCTGTTACCTCATTTTATTAGGCACAACTTTTCTATATTAGATTCTCTCTATATAACAGTATTGGAAATTGGGGGGAGCCATGCTCATCGTCTTAAACCATTAATTGACGATTTGGGGTTGGTTACACTTGTTGTAACGGACATTGATTCTATTGAGGAGAATAAAACTACAAAAGTAATGCCCGAGAGGGATAAAAAATACAGATCAAGCAATGATACTTTAAAAAGTTGGTTGCCTAAAATAGAAGATTTGAATGAGTTGCTTAACCTTCCAGCAAACAAAAAGATATCAGAAAACTCTTTGGTTAGAGTAGCTTATCAGTGTCCACTTAATGTTTCTTTGACGGAGGGTGGGGTACAAGAAGAGGTAATTCCGTACACTTTTGAGGATGCTCTGGTTTTTTCAAACATTACACTATTTAAGGATATGACCAAATCTACTGGTCTTATCAAAAAAATGTCAGATGCCCTGTCAAAAACAAATTTAGCTGAAGCCGTAAAAGCAATGTTTGATGCACTCATTAAAGGAAAGAAAGCCGAGATGGCTTTGGAACTTATTTATCAAAAGGATCCAAAGGATATATGCACTCCTTTATATATTTCTGAGGGATTAGTTTGGTTGCAGCAAAAGCTTAAAGATAAGGGGCAAGATTATTTGGTATCAGAAGATAAGACAGGTGGAAGTAAAAAATGAAAGATTCAGATATCATCACAAATGTAAATGATGAAATCTTTTCCTGTCTAAACTTAGACTGTCCAAAAAGCTTTTTTCTTTTTGCCGGAGCTGGTTCTGGAAAAACCCGTTCTCTTGTAGAAGTAATGGAAAAATTTCAAAAAGAAAATATTAATCGCTTACGTCTAAATGGACAGAAAGTTGCTATTATCACCTATACAAATGCCGCAACTGATGAAATAAAACGGCGACTTAAATTTGATTCTGGCTTCGTAGTTTCAACGATCCATAGTTTTTCTTGGGAACTCATTCGGCATTTTCAAAAAGATATAAAAGAGTGGGTAAGGCAGGATACTCAAGATGAAATAGTAGAACTTGAAGAAAAACAAAGGAAAGGCCGAGCAGGAACAAAAGCGGAAAGCGATAGATTTACTAAGATTGAATCAAAAAAAACGAGATTAAAAAATCTGGATCAAATCAATATATTTTCTTACAATCCAAACGGAATAAATAGTGGAAGGGAGTCGCTTATTCATGCTGAGGTGATAAAAATAGCAGCACAATTTCTTTCAGCAAAGCCACTAATGCAACAGATATTAGTCAAAAAATATCCAATATTGCTTATTGATGAGAGTCAAGATACAAAAAAAGAACTTATGGAGGCTTTTTTTTCAATTCAAGGTAAGTATTCTAAGATATTTTCCCTTGGTTTATTTGGGGATACTATGCAAAGAATTTATATGGATGGCAAACCCGACCTAGGTCATAATATTCCAGATACTTGGATGAAACCTTCCAAAGTAATAAACTATAGATGCCCTAAAAGAGTGATAAAACTAATTAACAAAATCCGTTCAGATACAGATGGACAGGAACAACAACCTTCGGATAAAAATGAAGATGGTGTAGTTCGTCTATTCATTGTTGCTTCAAATTCAGAATTAAATAAGCAATCTATTGAAAAAAATATTGCAGAAAAAATGAGAGACCTTACTTCTGACGATTTATGGATAGACTTAGATTCTAAAGTAAAAATTCTTACACTTGAACATCACATGTCTGCTAGAAGAAGCGGATTTATTGATTTTTTCGGGCCACTTTATAAATCTAGTGGTGATTCAACTGGTTTGCTTGATGGAACTATGCCTGGAATTCCGTTTTTAATACACCAATTGTTACCTTTGATAAAAGCAAAACAGCATGGCGATGATTTTAAGGTGGCTCAGATTGTAAGAAAAGACTCCCCCCTATTAGAAAAGAAAATGATTAAAGACTCCAAAAATCCTATTGAACAGATTCAGAAAGCAAATGCTGCCGTAGAATCGTTGTATTCTTTGTGGGAAAATGAAGCAGAACCATCCCTTTTAGAAATCCTAACAAAAGTAAAAGAGGTAAAACTTTTCCCTCTTCCTGAACATTTTTCCTTAATCATCAACCGCTCAAATGAAGAATTTGAGGAAGAGGACTCGGAAGCTGAGCGTGATAAATTAATTGATGCATGGGAAGAAGCATTGAAAATCCCGTTCAATCAATTAGTAAAATATGCGGATTATATTTCTGACAATTCATCTTTTGGAACTCATCAAGGGGTAAAAGGATTAGAGTTCCCGCGTGTAATGGTAATTCTAGACGATGAAGAAGCTCGAGGCTTCTTGTTTAGCTATGAAAAACTTTTTGGTGCAATGGTTCTAACACCAACAGATCAAAGTAATATTGATGAGGGGAAAGAAACAAGTGTTGATAGAACCCGTAGACTTTTTTATGTGACATGTAGTCGGGCAGAAAAAAGCTTAGCAATAGTTGCGTATACAAATAATCCCAATGAGGTAAAAGCGTATGTTTTATCACAAGGCTGGTTTGAAGAAAACGAAATAGAAGCCTTATGAGAAAATATAGTGGAACGACTCAAAGAAAAGTGAATCTAAATTGTAAGTTGAAGAATGATAAAAACTAAATATCAATGTCCAGCGTGTGGGCGAGTGAAACTTGATGCAATTACAATTAACAGTGGGTCAGAATCTAAAATTTTAGAATTTTGCTGTGAGAGTTGTTCTTGTACTTTCAAACTTAAATCTGATATGTCCAAATTCGATGAAGGATTTATAGAATTATACTTCGAAAACACCAAAAAAGGTAATAAAAAATATGGACTTAAAGACATTGTAGAAAAAATATCGATTAAAGACGAACAGGAAGAATAACCTCAGTTCTTGATATTGAGAGGAGCAAAAGTAATGGGTAAATTCTTTGTATTGCGAAATGTGAAATGCCTGTTTGCTGTAGGTAGGAAAACCAGAACCGTTCCGGGTTTTACGTATAGGGGGTTATTATGAAAAAAAACTTTTGCATTTTAAGCTCGTTGTATATATCTATCATATTTGTAGTTCTATATATGCTTCAAAGTTCTGTTGCTGTTCAGACAGCCGCTGTTATTTTAACAGGGCTTGTTGTTATATGGTATTCTCTTGAAACTCAACTAATTAGAGAAGAAACACAAAAGCAAACTAAATTACAGTTCCGACCTTTTGTAATTTATGACATAAAATCAGAAGAGAGAATCTCAAAATCTACTGGTCAAGTAGATTTTATAATATACTATAATGAGTTGAAAAATATTGGGAATATGCCCGCATTGAGTATTGAAGTAAAAGAATATGAACTTGAAAGAGGATTCACAGGCGCCGGTTTCGAAAAAGAAGATATAGAAATTTATCTATCAGATCATGTCCTTCAAAAAGGGAAGGTATCTTCAATGATTACACGTAGTCGTGGTCACAATATAAATGATCCAATGTTTTGCTTTAGAAGTGTAACTATTGAGTACAGAGATATCAATGATGAAAAATATACGACTAAAACGACTTGTAAGAATTGGCATTGGAGTTTTGAGGATAAAAAATAGGGAAGAAAGAGGAAGAGCTTGAAACGTGAAAAATTGGGACGCCGGGAATTGTTGATTTGGGCAAACCGCCCCATATCAGAGCCTGCGCCACGGTTCAGGGCGAACAAACAATCGAATATAAATCTGCATTTCTTTGAAAGCCCGAAATTTAGTAGAATACCAAAATGAAAAATAGTTCAAGATGTATAGATGTGAAATGGCAAACTAGGAATCTATTGTTCGAAAAAACAGAGCCGTTCAGGGTTTTATATAAAAAAAAACCATGACAAAAATCAAAGATATTCCAAAAGTAGATCGTCCCCGCGAAAAATTTCTCAAAAAAGGTTCGGATGCACTTTCAAAAAGTGATCTTTTGTCGATTTTACTTGGAAGTGGTATTAAGGGCAAAAATGTTCAGGAATTATCACAACAAATTATCAGGAAATTTGGCAAAAAGTTTTTAGATATAACCTTTGATGATTTAAAACAAATTTCTGGAATCGGACAAGCAAAAGCATTGCAAATTGTGTCAGCGATCTCGTTGGTAAAAAGATACTATGACGACGAAAAGACAAGTGGAATGGTTATAAAAAAATCGCAAGATGTTACATCTCTCACATATGATTTGAAGGGAAAGAAAAAAGAATATCTTGTCTGTCTGTATCTTAATGCACGAAATGTTTTGCTCAAGAAAGAAGAGGTTAGTGTTGGTCTTCTCGATAAAACATTACTGCACCCCAGAGAAATATTCTATCCGGCGATAGAGTTAAATGCTGCAAGAGTGATTTTGGTACATAATCATCCTTCGGGAGATTCATCACCAAGCAAAAAAGATATACATATTGTTGATAAAATTGCACGCGCAGGAGAAATAATGGGAATCCCGGTTGTTGATTTTGTCATTGTCTCAGAAGGTGGATATTATAGTTTCTACGAAAAACTAAAAAATAAAAGCAAAAGTCTTGATTATGTTGCAGACGGAGTGCAAGGAACCCTCTTTGAATTGTTGGGCATTGAAAAAAATATCTATGAAGGCGATATTCAGAAAGTAGAAAAACACTATTTCCAATCCCAGAAACCGAAGTGTGGCTATTTTCAATTACAAAATAGACGGTTTTTAGGAAATAAATATAAGTTACTCGGATTTATTGAAGATATAATTTCCGAAAAATGTGGTTCGATAGATTCGCTTTGTGATATTTTTGCTGGAACAGGTGTTGTTGGTGAAAGATTTAATAATCCTGAAATTAAAATCATTTCCAATGATTTTCTTTCTGCCAATTATGTTTGTTTACAAGCATTTTTGGGTACTAAAAAAAATATTCAAGAAGTTATTATAGAGACGATAAATCACCTCAATAATTTGCAGTCTGGTGGCGGAAATTATTTTTCAGAACATTTTGGTGGAACATATTTTACCGAACAAAATGCAAGAAAAATCGGTGTGATACGAGAAGAAATTGGAAATATCGCAACAGATGAAGGTGGAAAAAATATTTTAATTTGTTCGCTCCTTTATGCAGTAGATAGGGTTGCAAATACCGTGGGGCATTATGATGCATTTCGTAAAAATTTGGACATGTTGCAATCAGTAAAACTTTTGATTCCGGATATTGATTATTCGCGCAATAAAAATAACGAGATTTATAAAGAGGACGCAAATGTGCTCATCAGAAAAATTTCTTGTGATGTCTTATATATTGACCCACCGTATAACTCGCGACAATATTCTGATGCATATCATCTTTTAGAGAATTTGGTAGAATGGAAAAAGCCTGAAGTTATTGGAATTGGAAAAAAAATGGATCGCTCTCATATAAAAAGTGCATATTGTCTTAAAAACGCGAGAAGAGCATTTGCGGATTTAATTAAAAATGCAAACTGTAAGCATATTTTACTTTCCTACAATAATACAGGCAACTCAAAAGACGAGCGCTCAAATGCAAGAATGAGTGATGATGAGATTTTGCAAATATTAAACAACAAAGGAGAGGTGGAAGTTTTTGAAAAAGATTATAGGGCCTTTACGACAGGAAAAAGTAACGGGGAAAAAAATGCAGAACGTATTTTTTACTGTAAAGTAACGAAATAATTATGAAAAAACCTTGGTCAATTACAACGACATTACGAAACCCAAAGAGATTGAGGGATTTCTTAGTCGTTTTGCAACAACTTGAAAATTTAGAATGGAATTTAAACAATCAAAGAAAATATCAAGTTTTGTTAATTCAAAATAGAGTTTACGGTTATGGAAGGCCGCAATTTTACAATGGGCTTTCTGGGGAACAAATTGCTTTGAGTGATAACGCTTCGCAATCAATTTCTTTTGAGAAAGCGGAAGAGATTTTCAATACTAAAAATTATGAAGACCCCCCTATGAGAGGGAGACAGTCTCTTAATCCGCTCAAAAAAATAGGGTTAGTTACTATTAAATATGGAAAGGTTTTTATCACAGATTTAGGGAAGTTATTCTTACAAGAAGATTTTGATCTTGGTGAAATATTTTTTAGAAGTTTTTTTAAATGGCAAATTCCTAATCCATCCAGTCGGGATTATCCCAAAAATGGCGATTATGATATAAAGCCGTTTATAGGGACATTACAGCTAATAAATGCGGTAAATCAAAAAGAAATTTCTCGTGGAAACAAACCGAAAGGAATTAGTAAAAAGGAATTTTCTCTTTTTGCTCCAACTTTAGTGCATTATCAAAACATTGATACATATGCAGGGAAAATTATTGATCTGAGAACAAAACTATCAGGAAAAACCCAAAGGGAAAAAAGGGACGTTTTTGAAAAGTATAGGAAACAATTTGCCGGTGAATTCCTTAATTCTACAAATCAGGGGGAAATTTATAGTCTTTTAAATAATTTGAAAGATTATGGGGATAATGCAATTCGATATTTCCGTTTAACACGATATATTTATATCAGGGGAGGTGGTTTTTATATTGATTTAGAACCGAGAAGATCTGTTGAAATTCAAGCCTTATTGAATTTTGACAACGCACAAGCAGAAATTTTTGAATCGCAAGAAGAGTATTTGAAATACATTTCTGACATTACGCAACCCCAACTCCCATGGGAAACAAAAGAAAAATATATTGAAATTATAGAAAAGCTTATTGAAGAAATAAATGTGTACGAAACAAATCTGGGGAAAGAAATTACAATGTTCGAGAATTATCAAGTAATGCATGATGATGAATTGAAAAAATATGTTGCAAAATTGCGGGCAGATAGAAGATTATTACAAGATGAGGAAGATCATAGGAAATCTCAAGACGTTGTACAAATTGAATCTTACATTAAAGTTCTCGAAAGTATTTTTGATTTTGACGAGCGTCCTATATTGCTTGAAAAATTATCCACTTTATGTTTGCATGCCCTTAATGATGCATTGAAAATACAACCAAATTATCCTGTCGGTGACGACAATGAACCAACCTTTACTGCTCCTGCAAATACTCCAGATATTGAATGCTTTTATGAAAGTTTCAATGCTATTTGCGAAGTTACAATGTTAAAAAGTCGAGATCAGTGGTATAACGAGGGGCAACCAGTTATGAGACATTTGAGAGACTTTGAAAACAAGTATTCAGATAAAAAGTCATATTGTTTATTTATTGCGCCTACACTTCACCGAGATACACTCAATACTTTTTGGACAGCAATAAAATATGAATACGAAGGAAAAACGCAAAATATTGTTCCTCTATCAATTAAGCATTTCGTTTCGATTTTGAAAATATTAGTTCAGCTTAAGAAAGAAAAAAAGTTTTTGAAACATGTTGAAATTTTTCGTTTGTATGATGCAATATTGGATTTATCCAATTCCTGCAACGATTCAAGTGAATGGGTGAAAAACATTCCAAGTGCCATTTCTTCATGGCAAGGAAGCCTTCATTTTTAAATTAGTGATATGAAAAAAAATATTATTTATAACGGAGATTGCTTGAAGATACTTAATAACAAAGTTGATAAAAAAGCTATTGATCTTATTTTTGCAGATCCTCCATACAATTTGTCAGGAAATGGTCTGGCTTGGAAAGGAAATAAAACTGGTGGGGACTGGTTTATGATCAACGAATGTTGGGATAAAATGACTGCTCCGGAGTACATGAAATTTACACGAAAGTGGATTGGTGCTTGTCATAAAGTGCTTAAAGACACAGGTTCAATATATGTTGCATGTAGTTATCATAATATCGGAGAAGTGATGATTGTTTTGAAACAGCTTGAGTTTAAGATTAATAATGTCATCACTTGGTATAAGACAAATGCCATGCCAAATATGACCAGACGTGTTTTTACCCACTCAACAGAATTTGTTATTTGGGCTGTCAAAGGAAAGGGTTGGAAGTTTAATTATGAAAAACTAAAAGAAATCAATCCGAAGAAACAAAAAGACGGCAGGCTAAAACAAATGCGTGATTTTTGGGAATTGCCTTTGGTTCAAGGAAAAGAGAGGTTGCGTGGCAAAAATGGAAAAGCATTACATCCCACGCAAAAACCGGAAGAACTGTTAAAGCGAATTATTTTAGCCAGTTCCAACAAGGGCGATATTGTACTTGATCCATTTGTGGGAAGTGGAACAACAACGTATGTTGCGCAAAAATATGGACGAAATTGGATTGGAATTGAGAAGGATAAGGGATATATAAAAATAGCTAAGCAGAGAATGAGGAAATAAAAATAGACAGAATAGAGTGGAGGCTATAAAATGAGTCATTTTGACTGTGTTCCAAAAACAATAAAAGAACTAACTGAAAGAAATTTATCAATTGAATGCCCCTCTTGTGGCAATACAGTAAGTTTGATTCCACAACATGAACCAATCAATACTTTAAATGATTACTCATATTTTGTTGCTAAGTGTCCCAACCATAAGCGATTATATTGCAAACCTATATTTGCAGTATATCAGGCGTTGAATGATTATATATGCGAAAGATACCCTATCCCCGAATTTAAGGCTAGTAATATTCATGAGTCTATCCCTATTTCAATAAGAGAAGATTATGCTGAATCTAGACGTTGTCTATTCGCAGATGCTTATAAGGGCACTGTTACGTTATGCAGAAGGGTAATCGAAGCTATTGCTTGTGATAAATTAGCAGAGAAATCAAAAGAAGACAAAGGAAAATCCAAAAAGCTTTTTGAATTAATTAATTTAATGTACGATGAAGGTTTGATTACAAAGGACATTAAAGATAGTGTGCACGAAGTTAGACTTTTTGGGAATTATGGCGCTCATGTGCAAGATGATGGGCTTGACAATGTTGAGCGTGATGAAGCACAAGGGGTAAGAGAAGTAACATGGCAATTGCTTTATACAATTTATATTGCCCCTGACAAGACCAAGAAACTCAAAGAGAAAAGGGAAAACAAAAAATAAATTTACTTCGGCTAACAGTGTGCTCGCCGAAATTGTAATATAAAATATCAGAAAGTGTGTATAGGTTAGACATTTTACAATTTGTGGAAATAGTTAAGTGTGTGGATTTATCGACTTTTCAAACAATTTAAGAAAAACAGTTCCACAAAAACAGCCAAAAGTTCCGAATACCACCATCCTTTTATTGTCAGAAAACATATACAGGGGCAAGCGCCGCCGTCCGCTTGCCCCTGCCATTCAAAGATTGGCAAGCGAATGAACGTTTCCCGAAGAGAAACGGGTGAAAGAGCGCAACATTTTTGTAGCATTCATTACAAAAGCCGCAGTCCCGCTCTTAGCGGGAC
>Ga0180009_10006831_pt1 | contig 11846 bp, 12 predicted proteins | sample OS_PC_MetaG_FD_123537 | JGI IMG/M metagenome (GOLD analysis project Ga0180009, IMG submission 123537) | Groundwater microbial communities from the Aspo Hard Rock Laboratory (HRL) deep subsurface site, Sweden - OS_PC_MetaG | ecosystem: Environmental > Aquatic > Deep subsurface > Groundwater...
CGTCTCCTCTGGCAGCGTAAACACCTGCTCGCGGATGCTCTCCACCAGCGCCTTCCAATCCCCTCCGGGTACCTCCCAGCCTCTCATAACCCGGCCTTCCGCAACTCATCTTGCAGCGCCGGCAGATTGCGGTGGCGCTGGCGCAGGTCGGCGATGGTTTTCTGCCACTCGCTGCTTTTCTTCGTAGCGTTGAACAGGTCACGAGCGCGGCGCAAATATACAGCCGCCGCGGCGTAGTTCTTCCGGCCCTGCTGTGCGATCAGCCGTTCGGCGGCGTCGAGGTAGGCGGGGATGGCTTTCTCCGGGCGATGCTTGTCGGAAGCCTGCGCGACATGCAGGCGCAGATTCTCCCAACCCCAGGCCGGCAGGGGCGTTCTGGCATTCTCCGCCACGGCCCAGGCAGCATCCCATTCCTTGTCGCGCAAGTAGATGTCGGCCAGCAGTGCGGCGTGAGAGCCTTTTTCGAGTTCGGTAAGCAGGCGCGGGCGCAGCGATTCCCATTGCCGGAGTTTTTTCGCCAGTTGCTCGAGCGTCTCGTACAGATTCATCTCCGGCCTGGCTTGCCAGCGCGTCAACTGAAGTTCCAGCGCGCCAGCCGTGTCGCCGCGCCTGGCGTACTCCTCGGCCACCCATGCGGCCAGCCGAAGGTCTTTGTCGGGCAGGCCGGCTTTGGCGAATGCCAGCGCGTCGTCTTTGCGGCCAGCGGCATAAAGGGCTTGCGCGGCTTGCAGACGCTCCCAGCCAGTTGTGGTGAGGTGTTTTTGGGCAACTTCCAGAGCTTCATCCAGGCGGCCCAACTGGATGAGTTTATCGAACACCGGCTGGTGAAAGCCTTGTTTTTCGGCCTGCTTCAGAAATTCGTCCACATTTTCTTCATCGGCGAACGAGAGCAGCAGTTGCCCCCACACTTCGCGGCGATAATTCTGGCCCCACTCACTTCCGGAAATGTTTTTGATTTCAGCGGTGATCCACTTGCGGATTCCGGCGCGGTCTTCGGTGGTGGCGTGCTCACGCAGTAACTCCGGCACGCCATCGCTCATGCCCAGTCCACCCTCGCCAACGTCCCATTTTAGCATCTCGAAAAGTGAGGCAAGGATCGCCCGCCGCGCCCCTGTATCCCCGGCGCGGGCTGCCAGGCATTCCCCCAACCCATCCACCGCGCGCCCGATCTCACTGCCGATGTCGCCTTCGTCTTGTGTCTCCATATAATGTGGCAGCGCCTCATCAAGCACAGCCTGATAGACGATCTGCGCGTTCTCCCAATCATCCTGCCCGGCAAAATCGTCGCCGATATCCACCACCGATCCGATTTCCCGTGCGATGCCGAACACCGCCTCCCAATCATAGGCATCCCGCATGGCGTAGCGGATCTGGCGGCGATAGGTTTCGGCATCCACGCGGGTGCGGCGCTGCCCGCCTTCTCCTGATATATTGGGCATGGGCAGATCGAGCAGGCGTTCCAACTCCGGTTCACGTTTGAGCATGGCCTGCACGAGCGCGATCAGCTCGTCTTTGGTCTTGCCTGCGAGGGCGGAATTTACTGGCTGGCGTTCGGAGAACTCTTCGGGCTTGTGAACCCATGCCAGGAGCAGCGCGACAACGTGTTTGCAACCGCCGTCCATGGGACACGTGCACTCGTCGCCGGCGATGCCTTTCTCGGCCAGCGTAACCAGCACGTGGTAAGGCTCGGAGGCCGAGCCCTCACAATAGCCTTCGATGCGGCTGCCGCGGCGAACGGTGTCGAAGACGGCACCGTTGTGATAATAATTCCGCCCGCGCTGGAAGTACGGATCGGGAATGTAGTTTTCGACATCGTTTTCGGTCAGGTGGGGCAGGGGTGCGGTCATTCGTTCTCGATTCCGATCAATTTCTGTCTCACGAAAGCCAAGAACTCTCGCAGCGCTTCCCGCGGTTCGTCTGAAATCGTGCTCGGAAGCACATTGTCCTCACTGCCATCATGAAAATGCCTGGGAAACGTCGAAATCTCCGCGTGGTCGGGAGCATTGTCGTGTCGGTGGATTACCCCTCTTACTGCCCTTTGTTCCCAATGGAAAGAGAAACGCCCCATAGATGGGTTGATCCACACATCAACATACGTACCGTCTCGAACTCTCAAACGCAGTTTCAAAGGGATCGCAGCGCGGCGATGGGATAGCTGCCAGCCTGTGACGATATCCCCAAACTCTCTTTCCGCAATGCGAGCCAGTTCTTCGTACATCTCAATCTTCGCTTAACATCCGCCCCAGGCGGTCGAAATATGCTTCTAAATGTTCCCACTCGATGGAATCTTCCCAGGCTGGATGGCTGTGTACTTCTCCTTTTTCGATCTGAATCCGTAATTCTGAGACAGATGCTACGCCATAACGATCCTGCAAATCAGCGATATCCATCTGGGCAGATCGCATCTCTTGCCTGAGAAAGGCATCTACGCTCCTTTGCATCAGGCGATCTGGGGGAAGGTTCAATTCCCTGGCCACACGTTCGACTTCTGTGGGGATGGGCATTACAGTCATGTTTCACACTCCTTCGCGGCCTGATTGTATCATGCGCGAATACTGATCGCTGCTTCATTCTTCTGAATTCCTCCTTCCCCCAACAAACGGATTGAACTGTTTCTCCTGTCCCACTGTTGTTTCGGGGCCGTGACCGGACATCAAACGCGTTTCATCGGGCAGGGTAAAGATTTGCGTTTTGATGCTGTACACCTCCGAATACATATCGCCTCCAGGTAAATCGGTGCGGCCAACGCCATTCTGAAAGATCAAGTCGCCACTGAATAGAACAGAGGCTTCGGCGCAATAAAACACGCAGTGACCCGGCGTATGCCCCGGCGTGTGGCGCACCTCGAAGGTGATATTGCCCAGTTGCAGGATTTGACCATGCACCAGGTCAATCGCGGGCTTGGGGCCCGGCTCGATGCGGAAGCCGAAGAGCGCTCCGCCTCCGCCCGCCTGCCACAGCGGGAGGTCGGTGGGATGAAGGGCGACGCGGGGCGGTGGGGTGAGCGCAGCCGCGATCTCAGCCGCGGTGACGGGGAAGATACAAGTAAAAACCTGACATGTCTCATGCGCGCCGCCGATAATCGAGTCCATGCGTGGACGAAGACGCGCATCCATCGGACTTTCGCGGAGACATGTCAGGTTTAGATGAGATATAATTTGATTATGAGCCGAACAGCCGCGATCACAGGCAACCAACTCACAAACGCCCTGCGCGCATTGGATATCAACTTTATCCTGGGAGGACAAAGCAAAGGCGAGTCCCTGCACAAACACCCCGCGCGCCTGATCGCCGCCCTCGCCACGAGCGACGAAGCGCGTTTGCGCCTTTCGCTCATCCCCCTCTTTCTCGAACATCCCGAATTTGCCGCGCGTGTCCGCACGATTGCAAAAAAACTCGACCCGACTACGCGGCTCACGCTCCAATGTTATTACAGCGCGGCAGTCTGGCTTGCGAAAAAATACCAGCCGCATGGCACGTCCCTGCCCGATCATTTTTCCAAGGAACTGAGCCTGAATCCCACCGACGATCCCGAAGAAAACCTGCGCAATCTGGCAAAACGTCACGCGGAATTGAGCGGCACGCGGGTCAATTGGCTTGGCACCTACCAGCACGCCGCGCAGGTCTGGCAAAAGGGTTTGGAATACAAAAAGAATTGAATCATGAACAACACGGAAATCCAATCCATCCTGCAAAGCATGGGAGAACGAGTCCCGCCTTCCTCCCGCCTGACCCTGCTCGGCGGAAGCGCGCTCACGCTGTTGGGGAGTCCGCGCGTGACCATTGATATTGACTTTGTCGGTGACGATATACATCCAAACAAACTGCACCAGTCCATCATACAAATTGCCAAAGAACTGAAAATCCACGTTGAGGCTGTTCCAATCGAACGGTTTATCCCTTTGCCAAAGGGAAGCGAGGAACGCAGTATCCGCATCGGTCAATTTGGGAACCTGGAAGTTTACGTTGCCGATCCATACAGCATTGCGCTCAGCAAACTGGATCGCGGCGTGGAAATCGACTTCGAGGACATCATTTTCCTCATTCGGCGCAACTTTATAACAATGGATGAACTGGAGCGCATCACACGGGATGCCTTGCTTCACGCGCGCAAGTTCGACCTGCACCCAGAAATTCTTTCCCACCTTCAAGAATTGAAAAGCCGATTGTAACAAGAATCCTTTGCGCCCCTTCGTGTCACTTCGATACTCCCTTTGGTCGCAGTGCAAGCCTTCGTGGTTAAATGAATATGCCCGACATCTTCGAGAAAAACTTTGAAACCGTCATCGAATCCCTGCTGTTGGCAGGCGGTGTTGATGACCCTGAACCAACCCGCACCCTGCGTGAGCGAAGTGTGGTTGATGGGGCTTATACGGCAGGCGGTTATCACAAACACACATCCAATGATTACGATAAATCCCTTTGCCTCATTCCAAAGGACGTGCTCGACTTCATCCTCATCACCCAACCCAAAGAATGGGACAAACTCAAAAAGAACGCCCCCAACGAAACCGAGTCCCATTTTCTCAACCGCCTTGCCGATGAGATCAAAAAACACGGCACATTGCACGTTTTACGAAACGGTATCAAGAGTTTCGGCTGTAAATTCGATCTCGCATACTTCCCACCCGTCAGCGCGCTCAACCCCGAAATTCAGCGATTGTATCAAGGCAATATTTTTAGCGTCGTGCGCCAATTGAAATACAGCGAGAAAAACGAAAACAGCCTCGATACAGCCCTCTTCCTCAACGGCTTGCCCATCTTCACCGTCGAACTCAAAAACCCGCTCACGGGTCAGAGCGTGCAAAACGCCATCCGCCAATATCGGCAGGTGCGCGACCCGCGCGAACCGCTCTTCGCCTTCCGACGCTGTCTGGCCCACTTTGCCGTTGACCCCGACCTTGTTTTCTTCACCACCAAACTCGAAGGCGCAAACACGCGCTTCATCCCCTTCAATCGCGGGGACAACAACGGTCCAGGCAACGCACACTCTTGGAACGGCTTCGCCACCGCTTTTCTTTGGGAACAGGTCTGGGCACGTGACAGCGTGCTTAATCTCACTCAATACTTCGTCCATGAATTTGAAGAGGAAGATGACGACGGCAAAAAGACGGGCGAAAAGAAATTGATCTTTCCCCGCTATCACCAACTGGATTCCGTCCGCAGACTCATCACTTCATCGCGGACCGATGGAACGGGTCGCCGTTACCTGATCCAACACTCCGCTGGAAGCGGCAAGAGCAATTCCATTGCGTGGCTGGCGCATCAACTCTCTGTTCTGCACGACAAAGACGACAATCCCATTTTTGATTCCGTTGTGGTCATCACCGACCGCCGCATTTTGGATCGTCAACTGCGCCGAACTGTTTTGGCATTCGAACAAACGGCGGGCATGGTGCAACCAATCACCGAAAGTTCTAAACAACTCAAAGAATCGCTCGAGGCAGGTAAAAAGATCATCACGACCACCCTGCAAAAATTCCCCGTCATCTCCGAGCAAATGCGCGCCATCCCTGGCAAGCATTTCGCCATCATCATTGACGAAGCGCACTCCTCCCAATCGGGCGAAAGCATGCGCCACCTGAACAAAGTCCTTTCGGCGGGCAGTCTCGAAGAAGCCGAAAAACTTGACGCGGATGTGGAAGAACCCGAAGACGAAGTCACGCGCGAAGTCAAAGCGCGCGGCCACCTGCCCAACGCCAGTTACTTCGCCTTCACCGCCACGCCCAAAAAACAAACACTCGAACTCTTTGGCGCAAAGAAAGAAGACGGCTCGTTTGAAGCCTTTAGCCTGTACTCCATGCGTCAAGCTATCGAAGAGGGCTTCATTCTCGATGTCCTGCAAAACTTCACTACCTATCAAACCTACTGGAATCTGCTCAAAAAGATTCAAGATGATCCGCGCTACGACAGCGCCAAAGCCAAGAAACTGCTGATGACTTTTGTTGACCTGCACGAGCATACCATCAACAAAAAGATTGAGATCATGGTCGGGCATTTCGCGGGGCAGGTGCAGGACAAGATCAAAGGTCACGCCAAAGCGATGATCGTCACACGCTCGCGTATGCACGCCGTCCGCTACAAACTGGCGATAGACACGTATCTCAAGGAACAAGACCACAAATTCAAAGCCCTCGTCGCCTTTTCGGGAACTGTGAAAGATAAAGGACTTGATTACACCGAAGCAGGCATGAACGGTTTCCCCGAAACCAAAACCGCCGAAGCCTTCAAAGGGGACGAGTACAAAATTCTGATTGTTGCCGAGAAATTCCAAACGGGCTTCGACCAGCCCCTGCTCCACACCATGTATGTGGATAAACGTCTGAATGGTTTACATGCTGTTCAAACGCTGTCGCGCCTCAATCGCACGCATCCTGACAAACAGGAAACCTTCGTCCTTGATTTTGCCAACGAAGCCGAAGACATCGAAAAAGCTTTCCAGCCCTACTACGAGCGCACTATCCTCAGCGAAGCCACCGACCCCAATCAACTCTACGATCTGGAAACGCAACTCGCTCATTTCGGCTTTTACGACAAAGAGCAAATCGAACGCTTCGCCAAAATCTACTACGACACCGACGAGAAAACACAAAGAAACAAACATCCGCAACTACATAACGCACTGAGTCCCTCGGTGGAAGCCTTCTTGCACTCGGAGAAAGAAACCAAAGTCATCTTCCGCGAACTGGCGGATAAATTTATCCGCTTCTACGGCTTTCTATCTCAGGTGATGACCTTTGTAGATACCGACCTTGAAAAACTCTACACTTTTCTGCGTCTCTTGCGCCGCCGTCTACCTATCGAACGCGAGAAACTGCCTTACGAAATCCAGCAAGCGATTGATATAGAGAACTTGACCGTCAAGCAAACGGGCAAAGGTGGGATCAAACTCAAACACAAAACAGGCGAATTAGACCCCGATATCGTGGGACAACCTGTCGGCATCCCTCCCAGCGAACTGGAAGCCCTATCTGAAATCATCAAGGAACTCAACGAACGCTTCGGCGCTGAATTCACCGCAGAAGACCGTCTGGTCATTCGACAGATCGAACAGAAACTCGCGCAGGATGAACGGCTCGGTCAAACCATTCGCGTCAATACCCCCGAAAACGCCATGCTCACCTTCAAGCAAGTCCTGCAAAACTTATTGCACGACATGCTCGAAACCAACTTCAAGTTCTACCAGCACATGGACAGCAATCCCGATTTTGCCGAAATACTGACAAAGTTACTATTTGAGCGATACAGGCAATCCCTTGGGATGGAAGCGACAGCCTGATCCGGTAATATGACGATGAAGTGTTTTACAGGTGGGCGTAGTCACTCGCTCTTATTTTCTTATCCCCTGACAAAAAAATTGGATTTCCTCTCCTCCCCTACCCTCGTCTCATCTCCATGCCCGGACAAGATCCGCGTCTCCTCGGGCAGCGTAAACACCTGCTCACGGATGCTCCCCACCAGCGCCTCCCAATCGCCGCCGGGCAAATCCGTTCGCCCGACACCGTTCTGAAAGATCAGGTCGCCGCTGAAAAGCACTCCCGCCTGCGCGCAATAGAATACACAATGCCCCGGGGTATGCCCCGGCGTGTGACGCACTTCGAAGGTCAGGCTGCCCAGGCGCAGGGTCTGGCCGTGACGCAAGTCAATGGTTGGCTCGGGGCCGGCTTCGATGCGAAAACCAAACAGCGCCGCGCCGCCCTGCACCTGCCATAGCGGTTGGTCGGCGGGATGGAGGGCCACCAAAGGAACTGGATTCAGCGAATCAGCGATTTCAGCCGCGCCGCCGATGTGGTCGAAGTGGGCATGGGTGTACCACATCTGGCCGATGCGCCAGCCGCGCTGTTGCGCTTCGGCCAGGATGACATGTCCATCCCAAGCCGGGTCCATCACGGCGGCTTCAGCGGTTTCGGGATCGGCGACCAGATAGGCGTTGGTCAGTACAGGGCCGAGGGTGAAGGGGACGATTTCTAAAGGCATAGTTTTCAGTTTTCAGTTTTCAGTCATCAGTTTTCAGTCATCAGTGGTTGGTGATCTGTAACTGATCACTGTTCACTGATTACTGATCACTGTGTCACGCGGGCAAAGATCAGGCTGACAAAGATGGCGACCAGGATCAATCCGAGGCTGACCGGATAGACAAGAGCCGCGTCCTGGGTATACAGGTAGCCGGCCAGGAGCGGGGCCAGGATGGCCGTCAGCGAGTTGAAGGCCTCGGTGATTCCATAGGCCAGCCCCATCTGGGCCTGATGAATGAGCGGACGCACCTGGGCGAAGATCAACATGCGGGCAGCGCGGAAGCCACCCAGCAGGAAATAGGCGGCCGCGTACCAGAGCGTGCTATCCCCGCGCCAGATCAGCAAAGCGAACATGCCGACCGAGGCCTGCGCCAGCAGGAATCCGAGCCAGGCGTTGAAATGACCCAGCGTCAGGTTGAGCAGGGCATTCCCCAGGCTGCCAACCGAACCAACCAGGCCGATTTCACCCAGCGAGAGTCCGCGTACGTTCTCCAGGAACTTGGGGGTGAACGGCTGGGGCAGGTACATGACGAACATGGCGATAAAGGCGACCGTCAAAAAGCCCAGAAAGCGCCGGTTCGAGAATAGACTGGCAGGCGGCGAATCTTTTTCATGGCCGTCACGGGGCTGGGCGCGCAAGAACAATATTACCCCTAACGAAATCAAGAAGATAAAAGCCGCCACGAAATACACGCTGCGCAGGCCGAAGCGGTCGCCGATCCAGCCGCCGCTGAGCGGACCGATCACCGCCCCCAGGTTGAAGGCTGCCGAGGTCAGGGTCATGGCACGTGCGGGGGAAAGCCTGCCGCGCGCCGCGGTCACGTAGCTCTGCAGCGGCGCGGAGACGAAAGCCGTCAGGCCATAGAGCAGCATCCCAATGACGAAGAACGGCAGACTGCGCGCCAGGGCCATCACGCAGGTCGCCAGCAGGCCAAAGCTCCAGGCGGCCCACAGTAAAGGTCGCCGCCCGAAGCGGTCTGAAAGGTATCCGGCCGGGATGTGGACGACCATCATCGCCAGTCCGAAGGCGCTCAATATGCCGGCGATGGTCATCGTGCTGGCGCCGAGCTGTTGGAGGTAAATCGGCTGGAAGAGGAAAAACATCCCCTCGCCCAGGCCCCAGGTGAAGAGCGAGAGGGAGATGAGCAGCAGGTCGGAAGTCATGCACAGGCCTCGATGGTTTTCTTTTTCACCGCTGTACCCTTCGGGTATGCTTCGCGAAGCGCGCGCACCGTCCCGGTGTCCTTCCGGGAGAGATCGCAGAGAGTTTTATTTTGTCTCCGCGCTCTCTACGCCTGCCCTGAGCGTAGTCGAAGGGTTCTCTGCGGTGCGAGTATCAACCCTGAGAATGAAATCCGCGGCGGCCTTGAAAACCAGCTCGTGCTGCGCATCTTCGGTGATGACGTGCCCACTGCCCTCGATCCACATCATCTGCTTATCCGAGCTGCCCAAGTGCGCGTAAATCTGCGCCATGCTGTCCTTGACGATGTAATCGTCGTTCCGCGAATGGATGAGCAGCGCCGGCACGCGCACCTTCGGCAGCGATTCGTGCATCACGGCCATCAGTTGGTTGAGTTCGCCAATGGCGCGCAGCGGGTTTTTGGGGTAAGCCACGTGCTGCTTGAAGGCTGCCTGGTCGAACCAGTCCGCGCCCGGTTCCTCCCTGCCCTTGGGCATGAAAGGAATGAACCAGGAGATCTGCCTCACCCAGCGCAAACGCGGGTCATCCGGCAGTTTATACGGCGTGGACATGACGACCACGCCCTCCACCCGCAGCCTGGTCGCCGTGACGAGGGACAGGATGCCGCCCATCGAGAGTCCCACGAGGTAGATTTGCTCTGCAACACCCCGCAGGAGATGGTAGCCATCCTCGACCGAGGCCAGCCAGTCGGTATAACGCGAGCGGATCATATCTTCGGGCTGGGTAGCGTGACCCGTCAGCCGCACGCCGAGGACGCTGAAGCCTTCGCGGGCAAGATACTCGCCCATCCAGCGCATCTCTTTCGGCGCGCCGGTGAAGCCGTGGATGAGGAGGCAGCCGATTTTGGCATTTTCCCGGGAGCCGGGGAAGAAAAATGGTTCGGCGGTTGGGATGATCATAGTTGGGTAGTTGGGTAGTTTGATAGTTGGGTAGTTGGGTGGTTGGGTAGTTGGCCGGTCACCGGGTATCCTTCATGGCTGGTCAAAAAAGAGCCTGCTCATCTCACCTCACGCGGCTCCAATACCAGCCGGATGCCATCCAGGATTTCCCGCACACGCCGGCGTGAGAGCGTACCATAATAATCTTCCAACCGGCTCTTATCCACTGTCAGGATTTGCGTCACATTGGCCACGCTGTCTTTGGATAGATTGGTCTCTTTTTTACTGAGCAGGATATTTCCGGGCAGTTCGGCAAGTTTGAGATTGGAGGTCAACTGGCAAACGACAACCGTCCGGATACGGCTCTGGTTGAGCAGGTCATTTTGCACCACAACATGCGGATGACGGTAACCCGGCTCGGATCCGGAGGGAACTTCCAGCTCAATCCAATAAATATCCCCCTGGCGGATTACCATTCATCCTCTATCGTCTCGCGATAAGCCTTCAAGGATTTCTCCCGCAATACAAGTTCAGCCGGATCGGGTTCATCTGCATAGGCGGCATTGAACTTTTCCAGCAATTCCCGGTTCTGCTGGCGCTGGATGTACTCCTCCAATGCCAGCACGAACAGGCGGCTGCGGGTCACTTTCATCTGGCGGGCAAGGTTGTCTGCCTCTTCAAAAAGGGACTTACGCACGGAAATGGCTGTTTTCATGTATTCCATGGGGTTATACCTTTTGTTATACCGTTAGTATAAACCTTTTCGCCCGCTGTTGCAAGGAAAAAGGTTCATTGGGAATCTCCGTGGTGGCTACCCAATTGTAGGGCGAGATTAATCTCGCATTACCGCCGACCGCCAGATATGGTGGTCTATCACGGCAAATCCCAGAGAACCAGAAAAAAGGGCGGGCAGGCAGATCCGCCTCTACACAATCATCCCACCACCCTCAACTCGCGAGGCATATCGCTCAGACACTCCGCGCCGTCCTCAGTAATCACCACGTTATCCTCGATGCGCACGCCGTTGCGACCCGGCAGATAAATCCCCGGCTCAACGGTGAACGCCATGCCCGGCTCCAGCAACTCCATATTGTCGCCGCGCATGTATGGATCCTCATGGCTTTCCAGTCCGATGCCGTGACCGGTGCGATGGGTGAAATACTGCCCATATCCGGCCTTCTCGATCACCTCTCGTGCTGCCTTATCCACTTCGGCGCAAGGCACGCGCGGCTTTGCCGCGGCGCGCCCGGCGGCGTTGGCCTCCTGCACAATCTGGTGAATCTTGCGGTATTCGGCATCCACCTCCCCCACCGCGAAAGTGCGCGTCAGGTCGGAAATGTAGCCGTCCACCGTCGCGCCCCAGTCAATCACCAGCAGGTCACCAGGTTGTAGCTTGCGGTCGCTGGGCGAGGCGTGCGGATTGGCCGAGTTCGGCCCGCCGGAGAGGATCGGAGAAAAGGGCATCTCCGGCTGCGAACCATTGCGCAACAACTGGACGGTCAACTCGGCGGCCAGTTCTTTCTCGGTCATGCCGATCTTGATCAGCGGGAGGATCGCTTCCAGCGCGGATTGCGCCACTTTGACGGCCTTGCGCATGGCGGCGATTTCACCCACATCTTTTTTGATGCGCAGCGAAGACACCAGCCGGCTGGCATCCGGGAATTCGGCTTCGGGCGCACCATTCTTGACCTGCCGGAATTCCAGCAGACGCAGGCAGCGCGGCTCGACACCGATGCGTTTACCATCCAGTCC
>Ga0180009_10006832_pt1 | contig 11845 bp, 5 predicted proteins | sample OS_PC_MetaG_FD_123537 | JGI IMG/M metagenome (GOLD analysis project Ga0180009, IMG submission 123537) | Groundwater microbial communities from the Aspo Hard Rock Laboratory (HRL) deep subsurface site, Sweden - OS_PC_MetaG | ecosystem: Environmental > Aquatic > Deep subsurface > Groundwater...
ATGGAACCTATAAAGCCTTTATGCCCGTATTTCAGCGAGTGCGGGGGTTGCGTGTCTCAGCACGTCCCTTATGAGCTTCAGCTGAGGAACAAGAAGGATTTTGTTATGGATGCCCTTAGGAAGAGCTCTATCGCAATGCCTGACAAGGTTGAAATCTTCCACGGCGAGCCTTATCATTACAGGAACAGGATGGATTTCATATTCTTTTCAGGCGGTGTCGGTTTCAGGAGAAAGGGAACATATGACCGTATCGTCGGCACCAGGCGCTGCGAGATATCGAATGAAAGGCTTAACGCGCTTCTTGGCGAGGTCTGGGCCTGGTTCGAGAAGAACCGCGGTTCATTGGACCCTTTTGACATAAAGACAAAAAAAGGTGCTCTCCGCTATGCAGTCATCAGGGCCTCTGAGTTCGCCAAATCATCGACAGTATCGTTCGTTCTGAACTCTGACTCTCAGAAGCAGGCAGGGCTTATAGATCTGATAAAATCCTTTGCAGGAAGCAGCTCCGCAGACAATGTTGTCATAGTGAGGGTGCATAGCAGGACTGATGTTAGTGTCTCTGATGATTTTTTTGCTGTAAAGGGTGATGTTTTCCTTGAGGAGGAATTCTCAGGCACCGCTCTTTTCTTCCACAGCCAGGGTTTTTTCCAGAACAACTCTGCGATGGCAGACAGGATGGTGAATTACTGCAAAGGCATATTGGACAGCCACGACACGAAAGATGCCTCTCTTCTGGACCTTTACGGCGGCGTAGGCACTTTCGGCATCTCCCTTGCTGGTATGTTCAGCGACTGCCTGATAGTCGAGTCTGTTCCGCAGAGCATCGAGTGCGCGAAGATGAACATAGAGAAGAACAGGCCCAAGAACACGGAAGCGCTTTGCGCTGACGCGTCAGGGATCGGCAAGAAGGTCCTTGCTGGCAGGTATGAGGGAAAGAGGCTTTTTGTCATCACAGACCCTCCGAGGAGCGGTATGCACCCAAAGGTATTGAGGTGGCTTCTCCAGCTGAGGCCAGAGGTCATCGTCTATGTCTCGTGCAATCCTCAGCAGATGGCAAAGGAGCTTAAGGCCCTTGCCATAGAGTATGATCTCGCTTCTCTCGCGCTCTTCGACCTTTTCCCGCAGACGAACCATGTCGAGGCTGTAGCTGAGCTGAAGCTCAAAGAATAGATTAAGAGGAATACAGTGCCACCGCCTGAAGCGTGCGGTCCGAAAGAAGAAGCAGAATGGGTTGCACTTCGAATTTCTAAGCAGTGTTTGCGCAGCAACCAGCGGAGAATTATTCAGATAGCAACCGACAGCAGAATAGCGGCGTGGCGCTGTTTATAGATTATTGCGTTTTATTCCCATTCTGTTGTGCCGGGCGGTTTTGACGTCAGGTCATACACCACTCTTGACACTCCTTGGACATCCCGCAGTATTCCTATGACCATGTCGTCGAGCGCGTGCTCTGGGAAGTCCTTGCCAAGCACTGCTGGCCTTCCGGTCATGAAGTCGTTTGTGATGAATGTCCTTATGGCTATTGACCTTGCTCCTTTCTTGCCGAAGCTTACGGGAAAGGATATCACAGGGACCTGGCTTAGTCTTTGGAGCAGCCCGTACTGGCGTAGTGCATTGTTGACTATGTCATCTGCCTGCTGGAGCTGCCCTATCACATCAGGTGTCAGGTGCGTCGGTGTTATCTCTGTGACGGGCCCTTCGACTTTTTCTCCGAATATGTATGCTACCCTGTTTATCCTGTGTATTGCTTTGGGTATCTCGCGGGCTATCTGCATCAGGTGTCTCCAGTCTTTTGCTCCGCTGAGCCCTGCGAGGTAGCTGTAGCTTCTTCCGTCGCCTTGTACTCCGACTGTCCTGACCGGCAGGAGTGTCGCTGTGACTCCGAGGGTGCTGAACGCGTGCAGCTGTGCGTTGATGTCTTCGAATTCATCTGTTATGTATGGTTCTTCTGCGCAGAGTATCCTGACTGCGAGCCCTGGTCCTGGAAATGGCTGCCTCATGACTATGTCGTCGGGCAGGCTCAGCCTTCTTCCGAGCTCTCTTGCCTCGTCTTTGTGGTAGTCCTGCAGTGGCTCTATCACTCTTCCTTTCTCCCTGAGCATCCGCACAAGTTCTGTGTCATTGTGGTGCGTCTTTATGACCTGGGCTTTTCCGCTTGCGATCTTTGATGCGCTCTCTATGAGATCTGGCCTCAATGAGCCTTGGGCAAGGAATGTCCTCTCAGGGTCAAGGTTGAGCTGTCTTATCGCGTTCTCTGCTACGCGCATGAATGTGTCGCCGATTATGTGTCGTTTGGCCTGTGGGTCTGTGACTGTGTCTAACGGCCCCACTATATTGCCGCCGACTTCCGTTGTTCCTTTGTAGAAATCATCTGATGCATCTATGACTGTCAGCTCAAGTCCGTTTGCCTGCAACGCCTCTTTGACTTTCCTGCTCTCGTCGAGCCTCATGAATCCGTTGTCTATGTGTATTGCGTGGACCCTTTCAGGGCCTAGTGTCTTGTTGAGCAGTGCTGCGCATACTGTGCTGTCGACTCCTCCGCTTACGAGAAGGAGTACCTCGCCGTCTCCGACTTTCTCATGGATGTAATCCGTTGCTTTTGCTATCCTGTCTTCCATGGTGTAGCTGCCTGAAAGTCCTGCGACAGAGTATAGGAAATTATGCAGCATCTGTTTTCCGTGTTCTGTAAGGTCTACCTCTGGGTGGAACTGGAGCCCGTACATCCTTCTTGCGGGGTCTTCTATTGCCGCGACAAGCCCGTTTGAGTTTGCTGTTGCCCTGAACCCTGCTGCCAGTCCGCCGATGCTGTCGCCGTGGCTCATCAGCACTGTCTGTCTCGTGTCAAGTCCGCTGAAAAGGGCTGACGCGTCGCTTACCTCGATTGTGCATGGTCCGTCCTCTCTTCGGCTTTTCCTCTCTACAGTGCCTCCCAGTGCATAGTTGATGAGCTGCATGCCGTAGCATATCCCGAGCATAGGCCTGCCGAGCTCAAATATCCGCGGGTCGAACTCTGGCGCTTCCGCATCGTATACGCTTTGCGGCCCTCCTGAGATTATTATCGCAGCATATTCAGAAAGCTGAGAAGCCGGTGTGCTCATCGGAAGTATATGTGTTTCGACTGAAAGTTCCCTGACCCTTCTGTCGATGACCTTGCCGTATTGTGCCCCTGCGTCTAGTATTGCTACTGTCTCTTTCATGTCATTCGAACCGAAAGAATTGATTATTCTTGTTTAAAAAAAACAAGAGATTTTACGCTCAGTCGTTCTCCACTCTCGGCGCGAGTATGAAGCTCATGAAGAGCTTGTCCACTGACTTGTACTCGAGCTTGAGCGGGTAGTCCTTGTTGAACTGTATCGTGACCTCGTTCGCCAGCTTTGATGCGGTTATCATCTTCTTGAGGTATTCGATGGAGTACTTTGCCCTTATCTTGTCTGGCGTGTCAGACACGATGATGGTGTCTCCTTTGGAAGGTATCTCTATCTTTGCCTTGCTGAGGTCTCCTTCTGCCAGTATGGTCAGCTTCTTGGGCTCTACCATGAAGCTGACTGACTCTGCCACGACGTCCACGTCATCTATTGCGTCGTTCAGTACCTCTGTCTTTGTCTTTATCGTGACAGGGAAGTGCAGGTCGGGTATCCTCTGCTCCTTCTCCTCTATGTCGATTATCGGTAGGTAGAATGTCCTTGTTGAGTTGCCCTGAAGCGTGATCTTGAGCTTGTCCTCCTCTATCTCCATTGTGAGGGAGTCTGAGGATTTGGCCCTCTTGAGTATCTGCTTGAGGTTCGTCAGGTTTATCGCGAGGTCTGTCTCCTTTTCCACCTTGTATTCTGTGAATGCGCTGGACAGGAGCTTGAATATGACCATGGCGACATTGGCAGGGTCCATTGCCACAAGTTCCATCGAGTTGGGTTTGATCTTGAAAGAAGCCTCGTTAACGAGCTCTGAGATGATAGAGACGCTGTCTTTTAGATAGTTCGGTTCTGCTAGAGTAAGTTTCATTGCGATACCCCCTGTTTTTATGTGATTATTGAACTGCTACTTGTATTTATTTCTTATGGTAGAGGCCTCCCTGCCCGCTTTTAAAGGATTTTGCAGCCGGTTTGTGCAGCCTTTTTGGCGGTTTTGGAGAATATAAGAACATTTAAATACTCGTGTGTATAAATGTGTATTCATACACACAAAATGAAAAAGTCTGGTGGACCGTTGATAGAAGGCAGTTCTAGCCAGATCAGTCCTGGCTATGTCCCGGGCCAAAGAGACTCATTGGATGAAAGCCGCCCAAGATACAATAGATACAATATTTTCAAGGATGCATCCATCATAATCTTTAGCATCCTGGTCGTTTTCACGCTGCTGCATTTCTCAGGCATGGACAGCAGCGGAGGCATGACCGGCTATTCAGTGATCAATGAGACAGGCAATGCCACCAACCTGACTAATGCCACAGGCAGCACTGACAACGAGACAATAGATGATGTAAACATATCGCTGGACACCACCAACATCACGCTCAATGAAACACTTAACATCACTAACATCACAAACATCAGCAACCTGACAGGCATAAGTAACCTGACGAATATCACCAACATCACCATCAATGTATCGCAGGAGATCTCGCAGGAGCTGTCCATAACACTCATATCTCCTGCTGATTCTTCATTCACGCCCGAAAGGGTCAATCTCTCTTACGGGCTCGAAGGCAACGCATCAGTCGACACTTGCGGCCTCTATTTCCTGTACAGGTACTTGCAGGATGAGTTCTGGCTTGCTGCTGAGAAAACATCTCCTCCGATGGGATCCAACCATTTTGAGGCATTGGACCTTCAGCCTGGCGAGTATCTCTGGAAGATATCCTGCTCTGGAGCTTTCGGCGAATGGTCCAGCGATGTGCAGAGCTTCACTGCAGTCGCAAACATCTCGAACCTGACTCTGAACGTGAGCGTGGAGCTTAACCTGACTAATGTGAGCGTCAACCTTTCGAACGTGACTGAGCTGCAGAGCGAGCTCATCCAGGGGTCTGCAAGGGTCGGAAGCCCGGTTAATTGGACAAGAAGGATCCTCCTGAACAGGACAGGTGAGTTTGTCGTCAGGACTTTCGTGCCGTATCAGGCATCTGGCATCGAGGTCTACGAGACGCCGCTTGTCAGCGAGCAGCAGGAGGGGCCGGCAATGGCCGCGGCAGCAGTCCCTGCACGTAGCAGGGTTGGTGAAGACAAGGTCGCCTTCGGCAGAGGTGTCTTCCTCAAGCTCGAGGGGTCGAGGGTCACTGTGCAGAGGATAGAGAGCCCAACCCCGATGAGCGTCTATTCCGCCTTCCCTAAAAAGACAGGCAAAGGCCTTGTGCAGCGGTTCCTTGACTGGCTGTCTTCACTTTTCGGGATCACTGGCGCTGCCGCTCTTGAACCGCATCCTGTCGAGCTTCTGAGCCCTTCTGACAATGAGACAGGAGGCAGGAATTTCAACCTGCTTTACCAGACCGACAGGGAGTTCGACCAGTGCCTGCTTTATCTCGACAGCACTGTCAATCAGACTGACATCCTTGTGCTTGAGGGCTTGAACTTCTTCCAGGTGACGGGTCTTCAGCCAGGGGAACACTCCTGGAATGTGGTCTGTGAGCTCGACCACGAGAGCCTGTACTCTCCGCAGTGGAGCTTCTTCAGCGCAGAGACTGTTGAGGGCATCATTCAGGATGGGACAGGGTTGGTCAATGAGACACTGAACCTCAGCGAGGAGAACGTGCTTTACTCATTGCCTGAAAGTTCAGGCAGTTACATCGAGATGAACATAACAGAGAACCTGACAGTGCCCAAGGTCTATGAGATATCATACCAGACCCCTGGGCCTGAGAAGTCAGAGACAGAGCACAGCCAGTATCTCAAGAGTGTCGTGATTTCCGGCGAGATAGGGTACTCAAACGTGACAGCATATACGGATGTCCCATGGGTCCCGGAGTGGCTTGTGAAGCTGAACTGGAGGCATAATGATTCGTCTGTTGAGGCTGTAGAGAACCTGACACTCATCGATTCTAACAATGATTCGTTGGTTGACCGGATCGAGTGGCTCGTGCCGCACCTGTCGGGCCAGGAGTATGACCTGGACCTTAGTTATGATATCCCTCAGCTGAACCTCACTTCAGCAGAGAGGTTAGGTGATAACTTCTCTTCTGAGGAGGACGTCACCGCTCTCCTGCTGGAAGAGGACAGCAACTTCACGACGATAAGCAGCAGGGGGCTTCGCCTCGGGTTCGGCTCGGACCTGTCAGACAATGATACTATATCTGTTTATGCATGGGCTGCGCACTCCGCTCCCATCCACCTCATGGAAGATGGGACCGACAGGGTCCTGAGCATGCTCACCCTTAAGGAGGGGGAGTGGTTCTGGTATAACTTCACGATAGCTGGCTTCAATGCTTCAGCTGGAGCATTTGTCCTCGAGGCAGAAGGTGTTGTGATGTATGACTACGCAACAGCGTATGACAAGATGCTCATCATCCCTAAGCGGGTCCACGACCTCCAGGCCAATGCTTCGGTCGTCATTGCAGGGAATGAGAGCATCGACTTGACAGAGGTCCGCCAGTTCGGCACTGAAGCGGTCATTTTGAAAGACGAGGCAGGCAACAGGGTCTCTTCTTTTGAGGTATATTTCGGCAATGCAGAGTCTGACATCGACCTGAGCGGCATCACTGTCGAGTCCTCTTCTGCAGAGAGGAAATCCGCGATTGATGTCCGGGACCAGAGCGAGCTCGTCAGCATGTACAAGACCATTTTCATACCTTCGACAGGTGAGGGCCTTGCCTACATCTGCCCGTACGCAAAGTCTGTCGAGGATGTCAATGACAGCTGCCAGGGGATGTTCTATGTCTACCCTGGCGAGAACTTAGTCAATGTCACAAGGACTGATGAAGACAATTCTACAGTGACAGAGACCATTACAATCACCATGGAAGAGGTTGATATCGCAGGAATAAGGATGTATCGGGTAGAGGGCATAACAGGGACCGGCGGTGGCGAGGCCATACGAATAATAAACACTCACAGCTATCCTTCTTTGGGCGCCAACTGGACTGTCATTTTCACCACAAAAGGGACCGCGAACCTGACGATAACCCCTGTGATGAACACCACCTTCTCTGAATTCATCATGGACGACAACACCACAGAGGATGACCTGCTGTTTGTCGAGCTCAGGTGCGGCAGCGGATACCTGCATGACCGCCTGAAGCTGATGGGGGTGGATGGCGCTTCATACAGCTACTCTGACCTCGACGAGAACAGCTCCATGGTGATAAGCTCTCTTTTCATCGAGGATTACAGCTGCGAAGGCACCGGTTTCCTCACTGATACTGAGCTTTCAGGAGGTCACCACGCATTGCTTTTCGAGTTCGGCGACCAGTATGCGATGGCTGAGAACTATGTGAGCCAGCTTTATTGTAACATCACCCCCCTTTGCCTATACACTGACGTGTTCCACCTCTCGAGCATGTTCAATGCGCATGCAGAACTGAACAGCAATTCGGACTATGAATACATAGCTTGCTGCAGGGAGATATACGGCGAGATTGTCGGGACTGACTGCGCTGCCCCTGACGCAGAGCCGATACTACGCCTGGAATCAGAGACTAACTCTCATGTCGAGAAGGTGTCCGAGTCTACATACCCCTACGAGATCTGCCTCAGCGGCACTGACAATTACAACATCACGTGCGCCTACGACAGCGACTGCTCTGCATATGAGACCTGTGTCGCTTCTGTCTCGTCGACAGAGATCGGACTTGACACTAATCTCCAGGTCGGGAACTGCACAGGCAGCGGCTCTTACACTACGAAGATCTGCTGTGACACAGAGGTTGAGAGCACCTGCGTCACGCCTTACGATGATTACACAGTGACTCAGGACGTGACCTTCTGCAGCGGGATATATTACCTCAATGACTCTGCTGGCGAGGGGCTGATAAAGTTCGGCGCGGACAGCGTGACTGCCACCTGCAATGACACCACAATAATAGGAAACAGCTCAGGGTATGGCTTCTACTCCAACGGCAAGGCCAACATAACTGTCGAAGGCTGCGTGGTCAAGAACTACACAAGGGGCATCTTCCTCAACAGCACATCAAACTCGACGTTCCTGAACAACTCATTGTTCAACAACACGTATGGCGCCTACCTGCTCAACTCCACAGGCAATGTCCTGCACCATAACAACTTCACTGACAGCACAGCATATCATGCGTATTCTGACAGGGGCGAGAACCATTTCAACACCACCTTCGCAGGGGCTGCCCAGGGCAACTGGTGGGACGATGTCGCTGGCCTGAAAATATATGACACCAACCTGGACGGCTATGGGGATTTCGGCTTACAATACCCCTACAACAGCAGCTTCAGCAGCAAGGTGAGCGTGAACGTGACTGATTGGGGTCCGATTACCGGGAAGAGCTGCGCTGATGATGACAGCGACGGCTATGGTGCTCAGGGCAGCAATATCACGAGCTGCACTTACAGCCAGTATGCTGATTGTGACGACAACAACGCGAGCGTCATCCCGCCGAGGGACGAGCTGAACTTCACTTCAGATACCTGGCTCTGCAACGGCACCTACTATCTCAATGATACGGCAGGTAACGGCCTGGTCAACTTCAAGGCGAGCCACATAAATCTCACGTGCAACAAGACCCTGATCGTCGGCAACAATGCAGGCAGGGCGTTCTCTGCAGAGAGCTTCACCAACATGACCTTGAATTCATGCAATGCCTCGAATTACACTTACGGCATCTATATGGACAGCACTTCAGGCTCCACAGTAAGGAATAACTCTGTCTCCAACACGACTTACGGCGCGTACCTCACAGGCGGCGCTACAGGGAACCTGTTCTACTATAATGAGTTCAGGAACAGCTCAACTTACCATGCTTTTGCAGGAACTGCAGGAAACCAGTTCAACACAACATCAGGAAGTGTGGCGCACGGTAACTATTGGGGCGGGGTGGAGTCTCTGAAGATTTATGACACTCAAGACGACGGATTTGGTGATGCAGGCCTCCAGTACCCTTATAACAGCTCCAACGGAGGGAATGTCAGTTCCAATGTCGCGGATTGGGGCCCGATCACCAGCAGGACAGATTATCTTATCCTGCCTCCTATACCTTTGCAGCCCATAGCAGAAGAGGTCATCACTGATTCCAGGAATCCTGTCTACGGCTGGAGCAATCCTGAGCACACGTTGTCTGACAGCGTGACATACAACATAGAGGTGGACGACAATTCTGATTTCGGTTCGCCAGTCCTGCAGGATGCAGGAATATCAGAAGGGGTAATAAGCACTTACTACTGGAACTCCTCCTGGCTGCAGTTCAGCACGACCTATTACTGGCGTGTCAGGGCCAACGACACGTACAATGTCAGTGATTGGAGCGCTGTCTATAATTTCAGCATACTGCCGACCACATCGTGCACCCAGCCCAGCGACGAGATGGACTTCGGCAACATGTGCGTGAACCCTAACCAGACCATCTGCGACCAGAAGGGCTGGGGCTCGCATATCAACGACACCCTTGACAACCATCCGCCGCCTTACTCGTTCGAGAATGACGGCAACCTGAAGTCCAAAGGCAAGGTGTATTCTAGTACGCTTTGGGTAAGGCCGAAGATAGTCTGGGACGGCCCTTCATACACGCTGATCCCCATGCCGAACGAGCTTTACCAGTGCATGATCGGCGTGAACGAGTCAGGCTCTTATGACTGGGCTCTTGATTCCTCCTGGGTGAACATGACCAATACAAGCCAGTCTGCGCTTGAGGCGTTCTATGGCTTCAAGTGGCAGAACGTGTCTGATGCAGTGAACCTGCATATCAGGCTGGAGTCTCCGGTCGACGAGCCTCCTGGCGTGAAATACTCTACAACATATATCGAGTGTGAGCAGAATGAGACATACTAGGCGAATGAGGCATATTAAGCTGATAAAAAGCATTGCGTGCATGCTTTTGCTTGTCTTTGTCAGCGCCAGCTGCGTCGCGGCCCTTGGCCTCGGGACTTTCGAGAAAGAGTTCAGGTACACCCCTGGCCAGACATCCAGCATAAAGTATTTCATCGTCAATGGCGCGAATGAGAACCTTACTGTGGCTCTTGATTTTGATGGTACTCTCAGCCCTTACGCAGCGTTCAGGCTCGACAATTACTGGTACTCGACAAGATTGGACAAGCTTGATGTCTATCTGCAGCAGAAGTTTGACCTGACTGATGTGTCTTCAGCGACCCTTAGTTTCAGGACAAAGTACAACATAGAGTATGGTTGGGATTTCGGATACGTGCAGGTCTCGACCAACAACGGCAGCACCTGGTCTCAGCTGGTAGGGACCACAACAACAACATACAGGGACCCTGCGGCCTATGTCGGCGTCCCTGGAGCGCCCGCTTACACTGGCTCTGTCTCTGACTGGACCCTCGAGACAATGGACCTGACCCCTTATGCAGGCGATGTCATCCTCCTGAGGTTCTGGTATGTCAGTGATGATTATTATGCTGAGAACGGCTGGCTTGTCGATGACATCTCTATAGCTGAGATAGGTTTCTTTGATGATGTGCAGTCAAGCTCGACTGGCTGGTCGACGGACGGCTGGCTGCGCAATGTGCTTGGGCTCAACAGCAGCACAAAGAGGAAGGAGGTCTATCTTGACTTTGTCATCCCATCTAATTACACGTACAACCGCACTGTAGAGAGGGTCATGGTCACGGAGATCGCGGGAGTGGAAGGCGATTTCAACCCTGGTCAGGGGTCGGTGGCCAGGATCATCGTGATGCTTCCTGAATTGGTGAAGGTCATTCCTCCCAGTCCTCCAGGTGGTGGAGTTGGAGGAGGGGGTGGCCAGCCTTACTTCGCAAGGAAGATTGGTGATGTCGTGACTTACATCATAAGCAGTTTCGAGCCTCACAAGGAATATCAGCTCCGCTCTGTCATGGCGGGAGAGATAGTCAGGGGCATCAGGCTCATGCTGAATTCGTTTGTCAAGGGGGCTGAGGTCCGCGTGACTCCTCTCTCTGAGAGGCCGGTCAGCATAAAGAAGGACCTGCCTGACGTGTACCAGTACTTCGAGATTAGCACCCTTAACATTTACGACTGGGTTATTGACGACGTTGTCCTTGAAGTCGCTGTGCCTAAGGACTGGGTGGCGGGCAAGGGTGTTGGAGCGGATGATATTGTAGTCACGAGATTCCACAATGGCGCATGGTCAGACCTGAGCACGAAGCTGGTCAGTGAGGACAAGAAGAGTTTATTCTATGAGGCAGGGTCCCCTGGCTTCTCTGTATTTGCAGTCAGGGTAAGGTCTCCTTTGGAGCCTGAGAAGGTTGTCGAGCCTGTCCAGACGCAGAAGCCGAACATGACTCAGTTCAGGAAGGTGACAGTAATTGTGGGCGACGAGACTGCCGAAGACATGGAGAGTCAGCTGCGCAGGAAGACCGATGCTACAGCAGAGGAGCTTGAAAAGGCTCTCAGTCCTGTAATCGAGAAGCCTGCTCCATCGCCGGACTGGCTGAAGGTGCTCACTGTCGTCCTTGTGGTATTGGCAGTATTGGTGTCTATTATCGTAACCACGTTCAGGCTTTCACAAAGGGTGGGGCGTATTGAGGATAAGAGTGTAAAGAGAAGGTTAAAGAGAGTCAGGAGATGAACAACAAGAAAAAGAGAAAGAAAGGGAGGTATAACTTCTTGATAGATGAGTCTGTCTACTTGGAGTTCTCTCAGCTATGCGACGAGCTGGGCATCATCCGTTCAAAGAGCGTCGAGAACCACATGCGCGAGTTCGTTAGGAAGAACAAGGAGAACCAGAAGAAGGAATAGAAAAAAG
>Ga0180009_10006833_pt1 | contig 11844 bp, 8 predicted proteins | sample OS_PC_MetaG_FD_123537 | JGI IMG/M metagenome (GOLD analysis project Ga0180009, IMG submission 123537) | Groundwater microbial communities from the Aspo Hard Rock Laboratory (HRL) deep subsurface site, Sweden - OS_PC_MetaG | ecosystem: Environmental > Aquatic > Deep subsurface > Groundwater...
AAAAGCAATGACAAACTTCAGAAAATTAATACCCAATTCCATGATCTTCTGTATGGGTTGAGCAAAAGCCCCAAACTGATCAAGATGATCAACCAGCTTAGGGCCCAGATATCTATGTCCAGGCAGATTATCCTGAAAAAGGATGAGTATGCCCAAGAGAGCAACGACGACCATGTCAAAATGCTTGACGCCATTAAAAACCGGGACGGAGAAGCAGTTGAACAGCTCGTCCGTGCGCACATCATTAAAGGAAAGAACGCTGTTCTAAGCCAGCTGAACCAGGAGGAAAAAGAAAAAAAAAGTGCTTGACGTAAGAGACATACTATTGGGGGACCAGAGAGCCGGGGCAAAGATGATCCGTCTTATTGAAGACAATGATCCAAGCTCGTTTGAACTTTTAAAAGCGCTCTATCCCCATTCCGGCAAAGCTTTTATTATCGGCATTACCGGTTCACCCGGCGTGGGCAAATCCACCCTGATTGATGCACTGATTTTTGAATTCAGGAAACTTGAAATGAAGGTCGGCGTGATTGCGGTTGATCCCACAAGTCCCTATTCAGGCGGAGCAATTTTAGGGGATCGTCTGCGAATGCAGCGCCACGCAACAGATGACGGCGTATTTATCCGTTCCATGGCATCAAGGGGACAAAAAGGAGGTCTTTCACGGGCCACAAAAGATGCTGCCATTGTCCTTGATGCCATGGGGCATGACATCATTATTATTGAAACCGTTGGAGCAGGCCAGGGAGAGTTTGACATTGCGCATCTTGCACATTCAACCGGGATTGTCAGTATTCCGGGAACCGGAGACGGCATCCAGGCGGTCAAGGCCGGCATTCTCGAAACAGGAGATATTTTTATTGTCAACAAGAGTGACAAGCCTGATGCAGAGGCATCTGTGTTTCAGCTGGATATGATGATAGGCATGCGAAGACCATTAGAAGGCGGATGGACTCCAAAAGTCCTGAAAACCCAGGCCCTGGACGGAACAGGGGTAGAAATTCTGGCCAAGACCTTTTTATCTCATTTTGATTTCATGAAGAAACAAGGTCTGATGGACCAGAAAAGAAAAAAACTGGAACACTTGTATTTTCAATCGCTCTTAACGGATCTTACCCTGGAAAAAATTCTGTTGTTCATGAACGACTCAAAAGTTTTCAGGGAAGCGCTGAACAACATTGAATCCCGCAAGACAGACCCCATAACGGCAGCTCAACATGTGGTCAATAAAATCTGCGTTTTGGGCAGCAACGATTAAAGGACAAGACATAAAGGAAAACAAGGTATGAAAACAAAAAACAAAATTCGGGTACTGATCGCAAAACCCGGTCTTGACGGGCATGACAAGGGCGCAAAAATTGTGGCCCTGGCTTTAAGGGATGCGGGCATGGAAGTGATCTATTCAGGGCTCCACCAGACCCTTGACCAGATTATTCAGACGGCCACCCAGGAAGCAGTGGATGTCATCGGGTTAAGCATCATGTCAGGGGCACACCTGCCCATATGTGAAAAGCTGATCGCGATGATGAAGGCGCAGGGGCTTGATGATATCCGCCTGACCATTGGAGGGGTAATTCCCCATCAGGATATCCCAAAACTCAAACAGATGGGAGTTGTAGCAGTGTTTCCCGGCGGAACCTCTTTTGAGGATATTACTGCCGGCATGAACAGCCTGTTTGAATAATATGGGTTATTTCTTAAAACCCTAGAGAGGTAAAACAATGGGTGTTGCAAAATACATTAAGGATGAAAGAGGTGCGATAAAAGAGGTGACCTACCAGTCCGGGATAAAGGTAAAACCGGTCTATGGCCCTGAAGATCTTGAAAAGGCAGGGTATACGTATGAAAAAGATTTGGGTGCCCCTGGTGAATACCCCTTTACCCGCAGCATTCATCCGCAAAGCTATCGCAGTCGTGCCTGGACCACAAGACAGTACACAGGGTTCGGCACCCCGGAAGAGACCAACGAACGATTCAAACTCATGATCGCCAACGGCCAGAACGGCCTGAACGTGGCTTTTGACCTGCCCACCCAGATGGGATATGACTCGGATCACCCCTTGGCAGAAGGTGAAGTCGGGCGTGTGGGCATGGCCATTGATTCCCTTAAGGATTTTGAGACCGCGTTTGCCGGAATTCCTCTGGACCGGATCGGGTCCGGGTTGACCATCAATGCCGTGGCCACCGTCATGATGGCCATGTACCAGGCAGTGGCAGAAAAATTAGGGTACGCCAAAGATCAGATCTCCACCACTCCCCAGAATGATATTTTAAAGGAAATGATCGGACGGGGTGCCTGGATTTTTCCCGTTGAGCATGGGGTGAGACTTGTCGGGGACTCAATTGAATACGCGGTCAAAGAACTGCCCAAGTCAAATCCTGTCAGTATCTGCGGATACCATATCCGTGAATCCGGTGCCACACCGGCCCAAGAAATCGCGTATGCCTTCGAGATAGCCAAGGCCTATATCGACAATGTGGTAAAGCGGGATATCAAACCTGAAGACTTTGTAGGGCGGTTTTCCTTTAATTTTAATGTGTACGGAAACCTTTGGGAACAAATCGCCAAGTTCAGGGCAGCCAGAAAACTCTGGGCAAAACTCTTAAAGAATGAATACGGGGTAAAGAATAAGAAAAACCTCTTTTTAAGGGGTCTGTTTGGCGGCGGCGGTTCCGGCCTTACCAAGGAACAGCCGGAAAACAATATCATGAGAGGCGCGTATTATGCTTTGGGTGCAGCACTTTCCGGCGCCCAGACAACAGCCCTGTGTTCCTTTGATGAAGCCTATACCATTCCCACCCCCCGCTCTGCCCTTCTCTCACTTCGAACTCTTGAAATACTCATGGATGAAGTTGGGTTAAGAGATACGGTTGATCCCCTTGCAGGGTCCTATTTCATTGAAACCCTCACCCTTGAGATGGAAGAAAAAATTCTTGAGGAGATGAAAGAGGTTCAAAAAATGGGGGGTATGACCAGATGCATATCTGACGGCATTATCCAGAGAAAGATATCCCGTCAGGCCTATGAGTATGAAAAAGGGTTGCAGTCCGGAGAATACAGAAAAGTCGGCATCACGCCCGGATCAACCGATAAAGAGACTGAAAAAACCGATGTTGAACTCCATGAATATAACGAAGAGTGGGCAAAGAAATCCAAAGCCAATTTAAAAGAACTTCGCCGCACCCGGAATGACAAGGATGTAAAAGAGAGCCTTACAGCCCTTGAGAAAGCAGCCCAAGGTAATGAGAATGTCATGCCCTATCTGGTAAAGTGCTGCCATGCCTATGCCACTGTCGGGGAAATGGCCGGGGTGTTCAGACAGACCTTTGGCGAATGGAAAGAGCCGGATTTTTACTAAGGAAAAAGGAGGTCCAAGTTGGAACAGGAGACTTACCGTCTAGGGTGTGACATTGGCGGCACTTTTACGGATTTTGTTCTGGTAAATAATAAAACCGGAGAGTTTTTTACCAATAAATGCCTGACCACCCCTTCTGATCCGTCAGATGCCGTGGAACAAGGTATCCGGGAGCTCGCAGAACTAAAACCGGGGTTCATGAATGACGTTGAAGAGGTCATTCATGGGACCACCCTGGTCATTAATGCCATCATTGAACGAAAGGGAGCTAAGACCGGGCTGATTACCACAAAAGGATTCAGGGATGTTCTGGAGCTGGGAAGAGAAATCCGGTACGATGCCTATGATATTTTCAGCGAATACCCGGAACCCATTGTTCCAAGGGCCCTTCGAATGGAAGTGGATGAACGGATCACGGCAGACAGCAGGGTATTAAAGGATGTGGATGAAAAAGAAGTACGGGTTGTCCTTGAAAAACTCAAGGCAGCCGGAATTGAATCCCTGGCAGTCTGCTTTATTAATTCCTATGAAAACCCGGTGAATGAAAAAAAGATCAAGGCCATCATTGAAAAAGAAGCGCCCGATCTTTTCCTTTCAACCTCTTTTGAGGTGCTTCCCCAGATCAGGGAATATGAGCGGACCTGTACTACGGCTGTTAATGCCTATGTCAAACCCATCACTTACCGGTACCTGGAAAAATTGACAACACGGCTTCAATCCATCGGGTTTACGGGCAAACTCTTTATCATGCTCTCTTCCGGCGGGATCACCTCTGTTGAGACGGCACGGGAATTTCCGGTCCGGATAATTGAATCAGGGCCAACCGCGGCCGTCATTGCATCCCAGTATTATGGGAAGATGTTTAATATCAAGGACATGTTCTGTTTTGACATGGGTGGCACCACAGCCAAATCCTGCCTGATCCAGAAAGGCCATGCCGGCCTTGTTTCCACCTTTGAAGTGGGACGTGTCCAGCGGTTTAAAAAAGGCAGCGGCCTTCCCATCCAGGTCCCGGTTGTGGATTTGATGGAGATCGGTGCGGGTGGCGGAAGCATTGCCAAGATCAGCAAGCTTGGGCTACTTGGCGTAGGACCTGAAAGTTCGGGCGCTGATCCGGGACCTGCCTGTTACAAACTGGGCGGGGAAAACCCGACCGTCACGGATGCCGACCTTGTCCTGGGATATCTGGATCCTGACTTTTTCCTGGGCGGCACCATGGCCCTTGATATTGAGCTTTCCAAAAAAGCAATTGAAGAAAAAATAGCCAGACCATTGGGCACGACCATGGTTGAAGCTGCCTTTGGTATCCATGACCTCATCAATGAAACCATGGCAGCTGCAGCTAAAACCCATATTGCGGAAAAAGGCGGAAATCCCAACGTGGTCACCATGTCTGCCTTTGGCGGAGCCGGACCGGTTCATGCCTACGGCCTTGCAAGAAAGATCGGGGCGTCATCCATCCTAGTGCCGCCGCTTGCAGGAGTTGGATCTGCCTTAGGATTCTTCACGGCGCCTGTGGCCTTTGATCTTTCCAGGAGCCACCGGGTGGCCCTTGATGATGCGGATTTCAATGAGATTGAAACCCTTTTTAATGAACTTGAAAAGGAAAGCGCCCATATCCTGGAAGATGCTGCAAGGGGCAAGAAAATCATGTATGAGCGGACCCTGTTAATGCGATTTGTGGGACAGGGCGCGGAAACAGACCTTGTTGTCGAAGCCAAGGCCTTTCATACGTTTTCAAAAACACATATCAGGGATCTGTTTGACGAGGAATACAAACGGCTTTACGGCAGGACCTACCATGAAACCCCTGTGGAGTTTGTAACCTTCAAGGTTCGGGCAAGCCTTCCCAAACGGCCCTTCTCGATTCCAAAGCTCTCAAATAAAACCCGTGATATCAAGGACTGCGTTAAAGGAAAACGCCCGGCATTTTCCATTATTCAAAAAGAGTATATTCCGTTTACGGTCTATGACCGGTCAAAACTCTTTCCAGATGCGACCATTTCCGGGCCAGCCATTATCGAGGAGCGCGAATCCACCATTGTGCTGGGTGAGGATGCCAATGCCCGGGTGGATGAATTCGGTTTTATATGGATCCAACTGATCCAATCGGGCGGGGGTGAAAAATGATGAATAACACTAAAAGCAAATTTGACCCGATTACCCTTGAAATTCTCTGGCGTAGACTTGTTTCCATCGTGGATGAGGCAGATGCATCTGTTGCCAGAACCGCCTTTTCAAGTCTTTTAAGGGATGCCCATGATTACACCTGCATGTTCACGGACAGCCGGGGACAGGAACTGGTCCAGGGAACCTTCTGCACACCCGGCCAGGCCGGCGCCATGGCCCTTGGGGTAAAAAAGATCATCACTTCCATTCCCCTCAAAGATTATAAAGAAGGGGATGTTTTTATTGTCAATGACCCCTGGCTTCTGGCCGGGCACCTCAATGATGTCTGTGTCTTGAGCCCTATCTTTTTCAAGGGGAACCCCGTGGCCTTCACAGCCTGTGTGTTCCATCACTCCGATATCGGGGGACGCGTCTCTTCCGACAACCGGGAAGTGTTTGAAGAAGGCCTCTATATCCCAGTGGTAAAGCTTTATGATGCAGGAACGCTTAACCAGGATCTTTTAAACATGATCCGGTGGAATGTGAGAACCCCTGAAGAGGTCACAGGAGACATCCGTTCCCAGGTGGCAGCCAATCATGTCTGTGCCCGGAAAATCATCGAGATGATGACGGACGAAGGCCTTGACAGCCTGGATGATCTGGCCGATGAAATCATCAGCCGGACTGAAATCAGCATGCGCGCAGCCATTGAAGAGATTCCCGACGGCACCTATACCCATGAAGGCATTATCGAAGGGGCCGGGAAAAGACCGGATATTAAAATCAAACTCACGGTTAAAGTAGATGGATCAGACATCCATGTGGATTTTGACGGCACCTCAGACCAAGTGGACTGGGGGGTGAATGTGGTTTACAATTTCACCTATGCCTATGTATTCATGGCCATCAAATCCGCCTTTGACCCGGATATTCCCATCAATGAAGGGGCCATTCGGCCCATTAAGATGACCGCGCCGGAAGGCTCGATCATCAATTGCAGATTTCCGGCAGCCGTGGCAGCCAGGATGCAGGTGGGCCATTTCATGACTGAAATGGTGTTTAATGCCCTGTCAAAAGCAACACCGGATAATATCATTGCCGGTTCCGGCGGGACTCCGGCCCAGACCAATATCTTTTACGGAAAACGCGCCAATGGCAAACCCTGGCATACCATGATTATCCGGGGCGGCGGCATGGGTGCTTCTTCCCGGTTTGACGGCCATCACTGCGCCATCTTCCCGGCCAACGGCGCGAATACGCCGGTTGAAATCCTTGAAAGCGACACACCCCTGATCATTGAAGAAAGAGGACTTGTCATGGATTCCGGAGGGCCTGGAAAACAACGCGGCGGTATTGGCCGGCAGATGATCATTCGATCTCCTGAAGATGGTGAACACTCCCCCAAGCGGACCACCATTGCCGTACAAGCCGGCCGGTTTGTCTATCCGCCCAACGGCATGTTCAATGGCAAAAACGGATCAAAAGCCAAATTTCTGAAAAATGATGAAAATGCAGACCCCAGCGGACTCACCTTCCTTGATCCCGGAGACCGGATTTCATTTGTCAGCGCAGGCGGTGGCGGATACGGGGACCCCTTTGAGCGGGACCCGGAAGCTGTGGAAAAAGACGTACAATACGGGTATGTCAGTATTGAAAAAGCAAAACAGGATTACGGTGTTGTGATTGACCCTGAAACGCTTACACTCAACCTCACCGCGACCCTGCAACTTCGTGAAAAAAGATAAGGATGATGAAGATGAAAAAAACCTTTATGCCGCAGTTCACCGATATCGGGCAACTTTTTGATCATCAACTGGAAGGGCTTAAATGGACGGTTGCCCACGCTTTCAACGGATCACCCTTTTACAGGAAACAATTTGAAAAGGCCGGGATAACACCTTCGGATATCTCATCCCTTGATGATCTCACGCGTCTTCCCTTTACAACCGGAACGCATCTTAAGGAAGGATATCCTTTGCCCCTTTTATCCGTACCTCAAAAAGATGTGGTCCGTATTCATGCCTCATCCGGCACCACGGGAAAACGAAAAATCCTCTCCTATACCCAGAATGATCTGGATGTATGGTTTGACATGTTTGCCAGGTGTTATGAAATGGCAGGCCTGACAGAAGAAGACCGGGTTCAGATAGCCGTCGGGTATGGCGTCTGGACCGCGGGCATGGGATTCCAACTGGGATGTGAGCGCCTGGGCGCCATGGCGATTCCCGTGGGTCCGGGCAACATTGACATGCAATGCCAGTTCCTGGTGGATCTGCAGCCTACGGTATTTTGCTGCACCGCATCCATGGCCCTTCTCATGGCCGAAGAAATCAACAAGCGGGGTCTTAAGGACAAGATCAATCTGAAGAAAATTATCTTTGGCTCGGAACGGAGCAGTTCTGCCATGCGGTCAAAAATAAAGGATCTTTTGGGATTAGAAGACATGTTTGACATCACCGGCATGACGGAACTTTACGGTCCGGGAACCGGGCTTGACTGCCCCAGGCATGAAGGGATTCACTATTGGGCAGACAAGTATATCCTTGAAATTCTGAACCCGGATACCCTGGAACCGGTGGAGGATGGCGAAGTCGGTGAAATGGTGGTCACCACCCTGTGCAAGGAAGCTGCGCCCTTGATACGCTACAGGACCCGTGATCTCACCCGGAAAATCACCAAACCCTGTTCCTGTGGAAATATCCTTTTCATGCATGACAAAATCCTGGGCCGGTCCGATGACATGATTATCTTAAGAGGCGTCAACATCTATCCCGGACAGATCGATGAAATCTTATCTTCCATTCCTGAAGTGGGAAGCGAGTACCAGCTGCATCTTGAAAGAAAGGATGGTGGAAAGGATTACATGACCATCAAGGCAGAAGTGCGGCAGGGAATTGATCTCATAAATGCAAACCAGATTAAAGACAAGATAAAGAAAACTGTTCAGTCAAAGATTATGGTCAGTTGTGAAGCACACCTCTGTGCCCATGGCGAACTGCCCCGGTTTGAGGGAAAGGCCAAGCGTATCTTTGATAACAGAGGGTAATGAAAGGAAATAGTATGAAACCATTTAAGTACTTATCCCCTACCACGGTTGAAGAGGCCATCTCTTTTTATGGCCAGCATAGTGAGACAGCCAAGTATGTCGCCGGGGGGACAGATGTGATTGTGAAAGTCAAGGAAGGCTGGCTGGAACCGGACTTTCTGATCTCTCTTAAAAAGATAACCGAACTTTCTGACTTGTACAAGAATGAGGCCACCGGAGAACTTTCCATCGGGGCTGCAGTCACCCACGCAATCCTTGAAAAGTCTTTGATGATCCGAAACGAATACCCCATTATTTATGATGCCGTATCCAATATCGGGTCTTTGCAGATCAGAAATGTGGGAACCATCGGCGGAAACCTGATCAATGCCGTACCATCGGCTGACGGCGCCATCCCCATGATTGCCCTTGACGGTGTAGTCCTCCTTCATGGCCCGGACGGGGAAAGGTCCTGCGCGGTAAAGGATCTGTTTATCGAGCCCTATAAAACCATTTTAAAACCCGGAGAAATCCTGAAAAAAATCACGATCCCGCCCCAGAGACCCCATACCGGCAGCGCCTATATTAAATTCGGCCGCCGGGCTGCCATGGAATTACCGTTGATCGGTATCGGGGTTCTGTTGACAGTGGAAGATGATCTTGAGACCTGCACCAAAGCAAGGATCTGTTTAGGGGTTGCCGCACCTACCCCCATGAGGGCATTTGAGGCGGAAAAACTCCTGGTAGGAAAGAAAATCAATGAAGATATCTTAAGACAGGCAGGCGAAACAGCCGCCGATGAATCCAAGGTCAGGGACAGTGTCAGGGGAAAAGCCTGGCACAGGAAGGAAATGATCCGGGTCCAGGTGAGACGAATGGGCCTTGCATGTATGGAAATAATACGAAATAACAGTTAGGAGAAACTTTACCCATGACGACAAACATATCTTTTTTATTAAATGGTGATCAGATCTCTTATGAGATCAAAGACCATTGGACCCTGTTGCACCTTTTAAGGGAAGAAATGGGCCTGATCGGGACAAAAGAGGGATGCGGAAATGGTGAATGCGGTGCCTGCACTGTTATTGTTGACAAGCTTGCAGTGAATTCCTGCCTGTATCTGGCAATAGACGCCGACGGAAAAACAATAGAAACCATTGAGGGTCTTGCCTCAACCGACGGAACCCTGCATCCGTTACAACAGTCTTTTGTAGACAATGGGGGTATCCAGTGCGGGTTCTGTTCCCCGGGCATGATCATGTCCTCCAAAGCTCTGCTGGATGAAAATCCTGATGCAAGCTATGATGAGATCAAACATGCCCTGGCTGGAAACATCTGCCGTTGCACAGGGTATGTACAGATCCTGGAATCTGTTGAAGCAGCCAAAGGGCAGCTTTCAGGGGGAGGTCAATAATGAGTGAATTAAACATTATCGGAAAACGTATTCCCAAACTGGATGCAGCCCAAAAAGCCATGGGCAGGGCCGTATATATTCAGGACATTAAACTGCCGGGCATGCTCTATGGAAAAATCCTTTACAGCAAATATGCCCATGCCAATATCATTAAAATCGATACCTCCAGGGCAAAGGCTTTGTCCGGTGTTCATGCGGTTCTGACAGGTGATGATGTCCCCAAAAAGATGAAAATGGGATTTTACAAAGACAATCCGCCCATTAAGAAAGGAAAGGTCTGTTCCTTCAGGGATGAAGTGGCGGCTGTTGCAGCTACCACCCCTGAAATTGCCAAAAAAGCTTTGGATCTTATTGAAATTGAGTATGAAGAGCTTCCCGGTATCTTTGATCCTGAAAAAGCCATGGAAAAAGATTCCCCGCTGGTTCATGATTATCATAAGACCAATGTGCTCAATCTGCCGTGGAAGCTGCATTACGGAGATGTGGAAAAGGCTGAAAAAGAATCCGCCTTTGTGGTGGAAGAAAGATTCACAACCCAGTGGGTCACCCATTGCTGCCTTGGGACCAGCGGTGCCATTGCCTTGTTTGATTCCAATGACAACCTGACCATCCACACCAATACCCAGATCCCCTCCCTTGCCCAGAAGGATTTTTTGGAATCCTTAAAAGCCATGGGGCTTGAAAACAAACGGGTGAGAGTGATTAAACCCATTATCGGCGGCGGATTCGGCAGTAAACTCGACACCTATGCCTATGAGCATATTGCCATTCTGCTGGCCCACAAATGCAGAAAGCCGGTTAAAATCCAGTTTGACCGGGCGGAGGAATTCAAGGCCACATCCACACGACAACCCACCGTGATTTATATCAAACAGGGCTGCGACAAGAATGGGAAACTGACTTTCAGGGACATGAGAATGGTCCTGGATAACGGGGCCTACACCTCATGGGGTGCAACCACACCTTCGGTTATGATGATGCCCATCACCTCTCTTTACCGGGTGGATAATGTCCGGTACGATGCCAAGTGTGTCTATACCAACAATACCTATTCCCAGGCCATGAGGGGCTATGGAAATCCCCAGGCCACCTTTGCCATTGAATCCACTCTGGACATGCTGGCGGAAAAGGCCGGGATCGATCGGGTAGCCATCAGACGTATCAACCGGAACCAGCCGGGAGATGTGACCCCGCAGGGATTCAAAATCAGCTCCTGCGGGCTTTCCGAATGTATTGATGAGGTTGAAAAAGAACTCAAAATTAGCGGGCCAAAGGAAAAAGGGGTGGGCACCGGTATTGCCTCCCTGATCCATGTGGGCGGCGGCGCCAGGATTTACAAGTCTGACGGCTGCGGCGCCATCCTGAAAATGGATGACTACGGCAAGGTGGATATCTTCACCGGCGGGACAGACATGGGGCAGGGTCTTGATAATATCACAGCCCAGATTGTGGCGGAAGAGCTGGGACTTCTTGTTGAAGACATCAATGTGGTGCATTCCGACACGGACGTCTGCCCCTGGGATGTGGGCGCCCATGCCAGCCGCAGTACCTTTGTGGCCGGCAATGCAGCTCTTGGTGCGGCAAAGAAAGTAAAAGCCATCATCCTTGAAGAAGCATCCAAAGTCTTTTCCGCACCACCTGAACAGATCGTAATGAAAGAGAGGAACATTTTTGTGCCGGGCGACCCTGAAAAAACCATACCCATTGATAAGCTCTTAAGAAAAATCCATTTTTCACCCCAGGGCAAAATGCTCATGGCAGACTATTTTTATGACCCGGATAATGAAAACATGGGCAAGGATTTCAAAGGCAATATATCCGTGACATACGCCTTTGGCACCCACGGGGTCAAGGTCAAGGTCGATGAGGAAACCGGGAAGGTAACGGTTCTGGATTATGTGGCAGCCCATGATGTGGGCCGGGCCATCAATCCCCTGCTC
>Ga0180009_10006834_pt1 | contig 11841 bp, 3 predicted proteins | sample OS_PC_MetaG_FD_123537 | JGI IMG/M metagenome (GOLD analysis project Ga0180009, IMG submission 123537) | Groundwater microbial communities from the Aspo Hard Rock Laboratory (HRL) deep subsurface site, Sweden - OS_PC_MetaG | ecosystem: Environmental > Aquatic > Deep subsurface > Groundwater...
AATGGTAGTCGCAGGCTTTAGCCTGCGATAAACGTGAAACCATTTGCCGACGAGAACGCAGGCTAAAGCCTGCGACTACAAATGAAATTTTTTTACAAAACAGACTTTTTACGAGAGAGTCAAAGGTTCCACCATTCTGAATTCTGACTACTGAATCCTGTCTTCCCGTGTAGCAAGCTGGATACAGTATAATATTATCGTAAGTTGAGCCCCGCGAATCATCCGATTTTTTTTGCTGGAAACACTCATCAAAGGTAACTACTCAGGTTGTTTAGACTGTAGACTATTAGGCTGTTAGTCAAATCGAATTCTTACCTAATAGTCTAACTGCCTACAGCCTATCTACCTGAGTAGTTACCATCAAAGGTTATAATAGCAAAAAGGATGGCCGGAGAGTCAGTTATTGGGCGGGTTTTCAGCAATGATGCCCCATCAGGGCTGTGTGAATTCCCCAGGTTAAGGCGGGTTGTCGGGAGAAGCTCGGTCGTTCGGCGCCGGCGCGTCAATGCCATCGTATAGGTCCGCCGCCGGGCTCAACTGGCAGCCGTCGTCAGGCGGGCCTTCCGCCTGCGGCGGACATTCGCGGACAAGGTTTTTGGGAACAGGACGGATTATTGGAAATTCTATCGGCAGCTCAAGATACTTTAGGAGGCGTCCGCCTTGAACTTGATTTGGAGTAATTGGCGGTCATTCTTTTGACCTCGGGTAGCCGGTTTCGCGGAACGTGCACAACTCGTGTTTTTTGCCGGTGGTCTTTATCTGCTTCAAGCCCCGCCGAAAAAAGGGGTTAAATCATCCGCCAAAAGCCGCGCCGACAAACGGTTAAGCCGAAGGTGTTTATTTTCAAGTTCATCTAAATCGGTATGTCAGGCTTAACCGGTTTGAATTTCCGATGTCCCCGTATGAAATAAGCGCGTAGTCAATAAAAAGTTCGCCGGCTTTCAGGCCGCCGCCAAAAGTAATGCCATTAGAGGCTTCATTTCTCCCGTTATAACCTGCCCGCAGAGTTATCGTCCTGAAAAAGGAATATTCAATGCCTGTGTGGACGGTCAGACCGCCCGTTTTTGGAATATTTACGGCGGAAGCGATGAGGCCTGCTTTACTGAAACGCCATGCCGCTCCGGCCGCCGCATTCAACGGCAATTCAAACCTTTCCAATTTCAATTTAATCCTGGGTCCGATATTCTGGACCGCCAGGCCGAAAGAGACAGGGAACACTTCCGGTTTAATCATCAGGCCCGCGTCAAAGGCGAAAGCGCTGACTTTTTCATAATCAATAGTTTCTTCTATAATCCTGCCGGAAAAGCCCAGTGAAATCGTGTCGCGGACCCGGCGGCCGTACCCGGCGGCGATGGAAAAATCCTTCGCCTCAAATTTACCCAGGCCGGCGCCGTCCGGGTTTGACAAAGTGGTTCTTTTGATGCTGCCGTAATTTAGAATATTAAACGCCATACCCCAGCCGTGGCGAATCCGCGCGCCGTTGTCATTTTTGATCTCCCTGTTTTTTTTACGCACGCCGGGATCAGAACCTATATCCCACACAAACCCGAAATATTCCTGTGAAATACCCTGAACATGCTGATTGTGCGTGAAAGTCGCTTCATGTTTTTCCAGAAAGCCCAGCCCGGCCGGATTATAGAACGGGGCGTTGCCGTCCCAGGCCGAAGCCACGCCGGCCCCGCCAAGAGCGGCGGGCCCGGCATTGGGGTCAAGGAAAAGAAAATTAAACGGCGAAGCTCCGCCGGCGCCGCCGGCAAAGCACGGGGCATTGAAAGCCGGGCCCAGGAGCAGGGCCAAAGTAAACCTATTTAATAACCGCAATTTTCCTCACCGCCTTTTCGCCCGTCAATGTATCGAGTATCAGGGCTATATAAACCCCGAAAGCAGCGTCTTCGCCCTTTTTATTTTTCACATTCCACTGTATTTTACCGCTTGAATCATCGGTCGCTTTTTCCCAGACCAGCTCTCCGGAAACGGTGTATATCTCCACCCGGCAGGTTTGTGTTAAATTAGCAAAAATAATGCCGCTGTCCGGATCCGCGCAGTTATAAGGCTTGCCGTTGTCCTGGAGTCCGTCATTCGGCACGAATGGAACAGGGTAAACCCTGACATTCTTCAGATTTGAGGCCGCCTGCGCAAAAACGCCGAATGTGCTGAAATGGCTGGTCCGGCCGGTGACGGTTTTATTTTTCATGTCCACCGAGGCCGGCGCTTCCTGTTTCCACACTTCATTTAAAGTGTCGTAAACCATAAAAATCAGCCGGTCGGCTCTTGCCAGAGTGCCGTCCACAAGGCCGTCGTTATCGTCGTCCCGGTAAGTGGCGGTCAGGACGGCCGGCTTTCCCAAAGAGTTTTGCCCGCTTTCAAGGCTTATCCCGTAATATATCCCGGTTTTTAAGAGTTCCCGCGGGGAGGAAGGGACCGAAAGCGGGGGCGATAGAACGCTCAAAAGAGTTGACGCCGTTTGGCTCAACGCGCCGGCCGGCAGTTTGAGTTCAGCGGCCTGGTCGCTGTATAGGCTGCCGAAAAAGATCTTATTGTCAATATCTTTGTAGATTCTCTCACGATGATATATTGAAATGCCCTGGGCGTTTTCTTCAACGTCGGGGTCTAAATTATTTGTCGTAAGCAATATACTGGAAGGCGAAGGATCGGATTTATCAGTGGTATTCATAGCAACGGCGCGAACTTCGTAGTTCCCCTGCGGCAGGCTGGACACATCCCAGTGGATGAAATAAGGCGCTTTGGGGTCCGGGTTGTTGAACATCACGGCCGGTATCTGAACCCACGGCGCAGTCGTTGAACCCGCGGCGCGGTATTCAAATTCCACCTGCTTGACCGCGGAAAGCGCGCCTCTCGCTATTTCAGCCATCACGGTGATTCTGTTGCCCCATATTTTTTTGCCGGACTTGGGTATTTTTATAGACGCCTGAACCCAGTCTGCGAAAGGCTCGCTCGCGGCTATTGAAGCGCAGGCAATGAGGTTGGTGTTTTTTTCCTCAAGCACCGGATTCTGCGCGCGCAGGCCGAAACAATAATTTCCCGGCGCCAGGACATCGGTCGTGAAAGAATCAACCGCGCCGGGCACGCTTGCAAATTTAACCGTGTAATCCACGCCGCCGGTCCCTGAATCCCTGTAAATATTGTAATAAGGCAGTTTTAAAGTAGGCGAATGCGTCCAGGCAAGCGTAATCTTTCCGGCAATGTCCGCATTTGCCGTTAGTCCGCTTGGGGCAAGCGGCGCATCGCCTATAAGAAAAGCGCTCACGGCGACGTTGAAATTACCGGGCAAACCCGCGCCGTTTATGCCTCTGACGCGGTAGTAATAAGTGTTTCCGGCCGCCAACTCAGGGTCAATAAGCGATAAGGCGGTGGTTGCCGCTACGGACAGGTAAAGCGAATTATCCGTGGAACGGTGGATTTCAAATACCGTGTTTGCCGGGTTTCCATTGGAGTTCCAGACAATCGTTATGCTTGAAAAATAAACCGCTGAAATTGAAAGACTGTCCGGAGCCGAAGCAAGCGTGTAAACAGTTGAAGCGGGCGAAAGCGGCCCTGCGCCCGACTCGTTGAGCGCTTTTACGGCTATGGCGTAAGCGGTATTGGTTGAAAGCCCTGTATCGGTAAAAAGCGGCGATACTGCTTCGCCAAGGAAAAAACCTGTTCCGGGCCGGTAGATCCGGTAGCGGTTAACCGACGGTCCCGCCGTATTATTCCAGTTCCATGTTATGGAAGAAACTCCGAGGGCTGCGCCGAACGGCGGGGCAAGAGCGCCCGGCAGGGTTTGCATGGATATTGAATTGCTGAAACCGGAAGCAAGGCCGTCGCCGTTCCGGGCTCGTATCCTGAAATCATAAGCGGTTCCCTGCGAGAGGTTGTAAACAGCCGTTGTGTTCGCGGTTAAACCGACCGCGAACGGAACGGGCGTTGAAAAATGCGTTATAAAACCGTCGGTTGAAACGGCTACTTCATAGGGCGTCCAGGAAGGATTGCCGCCTGCGCCCCAACTCAGCGCGGCGCTTTGTGAAGTCACGTTTGCGGCCGCCGGGGCGCCCGGAACGGCCGCAAGGGTATATACCGTGGCCGGAGAACTTAAGCCGGCAGAGCCGGCGTTGTCGCAGGCTTCCACTTTTATCCCGTACGGCGTATTGGTTGAAAGGGCGGTTTGCGTGTACGCGGTATCCGGCGTATCGTATATTACGGCCCCGCCGGAGGCCGGATAAACCCGGTACCGCGCCGCGGCCCCGCCGGAAGAATTCCAGGTCCAAACCGTAGAAGAAACACCCAGAGCCGCGCCGGAAAGGCCTGAAACAGGCAAAGGTAAAGTTTCAGTTGAAACGACATTGCCGAATCCGCCGGCGATGCCGTCCAGGTTTTGGCCGCGTATTCTGAAATAATAAGCGGTTCCGGGGTTTAGGTTATATGCGGTTGTGCTAAGGGCCGTAAGGTTACCTGAAAAGGGAACAGCGGTTGTCAGGACAGTATTAAAGTTATCCGTTGAAACCGATATCTCATAAGGCGTCCAGGAAGGGCTGCCGTTTGACTCCCAGGCAAAAGCGGCGCTTGAAACATAAGCTTTTAAAACGGAAAAAGCCGAAGGCGGATTTACCAAAGTGGCGGCGTTCAGCTCATTTGAATAATGCGAGTAAAGCTCTTCGGGGGCCAATATTTTCGCCCTTACGCGCGCGTAATAGCGGGTATTGGGCGCCAGATTATCAATGTCCGCGGACTGAACCCCGCCCGCGCCGGGCTTGTTTAAAGCGGCTGCGGAAACGCCGGTGTTTACGGGAGCGGGCAAAGTTCCTGAAGATATCACAAAAACATCTTCGGCGGTTGAATTGTCCGTCCATTGCGCCGTAAGCCAGGTTGTGCCGCCCGCCGTAAGCGAATTCAGGACGGGCGCATCCGGCAAATAGGCGAAAGTGACGGTTACCGTGGAAAGCACGGGCGTATTAAGTGTGTTTGAGGAAACCATAACCGCCTTATATTGGAACCAGCGGTCGTTTATGCCGTCCCGCTGCCCGGTGTTTACCGGCTGGCCGCCCGAAGGGTCGGTATAATAATCCGTGTCTGATGTCGGGCCGAGCCAGTTCCCCCAGGCCGCGGGGAAGCCTGAACCGTCGTCGCTTGAAGTCCGTATCCGGAACATGGCGTAAGTGTTTGTGGGAAAATTACCCTGCCATCCCATCCTCCTTATAGTGTTAAGCGCGCTGCCGGAATCAAAAGCGCTGGACACCAAAGTAGCGCTTGGCGCCGTTTGGGCGTATGTAATTGTTATATCGTCCAGGACCGGGCTTGTGGAAACATCAGTGGTGGTAAAGGTGGCTGTATACTGCATGTAACGGGCGGGGCCGAAGGCGGAAAGCGGGGCGCCGTTTGAAACCCCGGCGAAATTCCCGGAATCGGACCATGAGGCGTCCGACGCGGGCGTGCCGCCGGCCCTAAATCCCACGGTTAAATTAACCGACGCGGTAGACTGAAGCGCCGGATTCCATGAAATGTTTCCTAAAGATGCCAAATTACCCGCGTCAAAAACAGGAGATACATACATTTCCGACGAGGCGGCGACGCTATATTCCTGAACCGTTTTATCGAAAGTACCTGCAAAAAAAGTCTCGGCGCCGTCGCCAAAAATATAAACTTTCTGCGTATCTTCGCTGTATGCGAGCGAATTACCTCCCTTTTTGCCGATAATGAGCCTGGACGCTGTCAGTGTGAATGTGTCTGTCGAAATATCGTATGCGTATATCCTGTCAGCTGTGGAATCCTCGGGATTGGTCGTAGCGAAAACATATATTTTCTGCGTTTTTGGGTTGTAAACCTGCCGAGTATCGTACAATTTTTCAGGGAAAGGGGAACTTAATGCTATTGTGCCAGAAAGCGGGTCGTAAATCATGATCCGGGAAAAATATGGATAAAGGTCGTCTGGGTGATAAAAATTGGCGTAAACGACATAAATCTTACCTGTTCCCGGATAATAAACAGGGTCAGGCATGTAACCCGCTACAGGAAGTCCGGTTGATTTTTTAACCAGCACATCCGTAAGCGGGTCATACTCCAAAATATCGTGATGATATGTGAAAGTGGTGTCGTTAACCTCTATATTTCCCGTTTCCGTTTCTCCCCCAAAAACATAAATTTTACCAGTCGCCGGGCAGTAAACAGCGCCAAGAAAATCGCGGGATTCAGGAAGCTGCGCTGATTTTTCAGCGAGCACGTCATTAACAGGGTCATATTCAAGAATTTTACGTCCATGGGCGTAGTAATCTTCTCCGCCGAAAATGTAAATTTTATCCGTTTGCGGGTGATAGGCAATTCCGTACCTGCTTATCCACGTTGTTGTTGAATTTTTTACACGGGAACTGCCTGTTTGCGGATTATAATCTATAATCAGATCTGTTAATCCGCCGGCGCTAATGCCAGCAATGTAGAATTTTTTATCACTGGGATAATAAATTGCCTGCTCTATATTCATTGACAAAGCAAGCGCTGATGTTGAGATAACAGAAACGGTCCCGCCCGCATCCATTTTCAGTTGTGCCGCTGTGCCGGTTCCTGATAAAACGGTTCCATTTAAAACGGCTCCTGCTTCGTTGAATCCATAAATTCCTGACGTTTCATCTGTTCGGAAAATGGATTTGTTTATATTCTGAAGCGTGATTCCCGTGCTTATTGGCAGGAGGTCTCCGTCATCGGAATCGTATTTATCCCAACCGCTCAACTGGGCGGCAGTGGAGCCGGCAACAGCCCCGCCCTGCCAGGCGTCCTGGGTCCAGTCAAGGGCCCCGGCTGTGCCGGCAAAGAAAGGCAGGAGAATCAAGGCAATATATTTTGGCATATTGTTCTGGCATAAGATACAGGGGCCTGATTAAAATCCTGCCGCCAGGCTGAGCTTTTGGATATTGCCAAGCTCGCCGTATGGGCTGAAAGCGTAGTCCAGTTTACAGTTTAAGAAATTTAAGCCCATCCCGCCGGTCAAAGCGTCACCAATGCCGCTGCCGCCCGGGTTTAAGCTTTCCGCGCTTTTTGTGTAACCGGCTCTTAAAAACACCCTGGAAAACACGGTGTACTCAGTGCCTAAACTTACAACCGTTTTCCTGTCGTAGGGGCTGTTCTTTATGTCAAAAGCCAGAAGCAGGCCGTTGTTAAGCCGGTAAGCCGCGCCGAAGGCGAGGGAGAGCGGCAGCCTGCCTGTGCGGTCCATGAATTTAAGGCCGGAACCCATATTCCGGGCGGCAAGGCCCAGTCTCACTTTACCAAGCTCGTAAACACCGCCCAGGTCAAAGGCAAAACCGCTTGCGCTTTCATCTTCTATCACGCTTGTAAGGTATTTTACATTCAGGCCAAGCCTGATATCACCGCCGAAATTCCTTCCGTAGGCAAGGTTTACCGCTCTGTCGTAACTCTTATATTCACCTATAATCCGCCTGTCGGAGTCTCTCTGCTCTATTGCGCCCTGCGTCAGATACTGGATACCCAGGCCGAACGCGCCGTTTTCAAGCGGCTGGGCGTAATTTGCGGAGTTATGCCTTATGTCGCCGAACAGCGCCGAATGCGTAAAGCCGAATTCCCGCGCCTTTATTAACGCAAGAGCCCCAGGGTTTAAGGCGGCCGCCCCCGCGCCTTCCGTTGCCGCGGCGCAGGAATTGCCAAGCCCTTCTGTCCTGGCGTCAAAGCCCAGTTTCAGGAAAGCGGCCGTCGTGTCAGCCGGGTAAGCGCGCCCGGCGGCCATAAATAATACAGCCGACAGCCATATTTTCCGAAAGTGATAGTTCGTCTTCCTCATAAATATTTCCCCGGCAAATCCGCCGCGCGCCGAACTGGCCTCTATTTTATCACCCCGATCTTTTTTACCGTCTTAAAATCCTTCTGCCCGGTTCTTTTTGCCGTAATGGCGCAAAGATAAACCCCGCTGCCCGCGCCCGAGGCATCCCAGGTCCATTCATAGGCGTATTGCGGTCCCCTGCCGGAGCCGTCGTCCATAAGCGCCGGCGGACCGGAAAAACTGTGGCTCTTTACCAGGCCGCCGGCGATATCGTAGATATTTATGTCTATGCTGTCCGCGAAGCCCGCTTCTATGTGAACGGTTGGATTGGCCCCTCGTTTGGCGGGGTTCGGGAAAATATAGGCATAGCCTTTCGTTTCCGGCAGGGTTATCTGCGGCTTTGCCTCAGAAAGTATCTGGTAAACGGAGAAATGGCTTGTTTTAGCGCTTACCGTTTTATTGTTCCAGTCCGTTATGGAAACAAGCGGCTCCCAGGTTTCACGGAGCGGATTCCAGCAGGCGATCCTTAAATCAACTTCGCCCGCCCCGCCGGGCGTAACATCGTAAGGCAGGGTAAGCGTAACCGCCGCGTTAAATACCGTGCCTTCCGGCCCGAATTCAAACGGCGCGCCTACTTCGGTAAAACCGCCGGCGGCTGATGATTTTTTACGCTTGTCCTCGTCTGATTTGGGCGTTTTTGTCAGCTTAACAATGGTAATTCCGGTATCCAAAGGCAAAGCGTTGGGCGGGATATCCACCCGGGCGAGGGAATTGTGCGTGACCCCGCCGCCGGCGCCCGCCGCCACGCTTCCCGGAAGTATCGTCCTTATAAAGTCTTCGGCCTCAAACACCGCGCCGTCTTTGAAATTGCCTTCAATTTTAATCCCCACCTGCTCGCCCACCGGCAGTACATCTATAACCAATTGTCGGTCAAACTTTACCATCAGGTCGGGGATGCCGTCCAGGTCATAGTCGCCGATTGTTCCAAATTTAATTTTTCCCGATTTGCCGGCCGGTTCCTGGACCGCGGCTATCGGGACGGCCGGCGCCTGGCCGTTCGCCTCCGTTATCCTGAGCGATGAATCCTCTATATCGGCGGCTGTCAATGTAGCGCCCCTGACCTCAAAATACGCGGTTATGTATTGCCCCTGGCTTTTTAGGTTGAGCGTGTCGGGGTTTATGTCAAGGCTGACCCCGATTTCCGGAGAGACTTCAATTTGAACAAGGCGCGGGGCTTCGGCGTTGTCCACGTTATCAACGCTGAAAAACACGACTGTGTGGGTTGCGGCCGCCAATGTGAAGGTGCCGATGAATACGCTGAAGGGGAGCGAATCAACGCTGAACATGGTGTGTTTCCGGCCCGAAGCAATGCCGGCGCTTACAGGGTCCTGCGATATAAAGCCGATTTCACCCGCCAGGGGAACGGTTATAGAATCGCCCGAAACTATTGAGCCGTTCACGGTCAATTGCGTCAGCGGCGGAGTATTGTCAACGGCGATATCCCGCGTTTTAACCGCTTCAGCGTTGCCGGCCCTGTCCACGCTGAAAAATTTAACGATGTGAACGCCTTCGCCCGTTATATTGAACGGGGAGGCGAAAATACTGAAAGTGTCTGAATCAACCGCAAAATGAGTTTCACTAACGCCCACGCCAGCGCCGTCGCCGGACTCCAGTTTGTCGTCCACGGCAAGGAAACCAAGCAGGGTTTCTGAACTTATGAACAAGGAGGTGTCAGGCGCGTATTTTGGCTCGCCGACCAGCAGCGAAGTTCTTGGGGGCAGTAAATCGGTGATTTTAGGCTTGTAAAGCAAGACAAAATATGAGGCCGAATCTATGTCGCCGGTTATGGTATTTGCAAGCAAATCTATTTTCTGATTGTAAACAGTTGAACTGCCCGGAACAACATCCGGCGCGGTGGATTTGTATATGGCAAGGGTGGCGATGTCGGTTACAACAGCGGGGTCAAAAATGAATGTGATTCTGGCCGGCGGCGTAAAACCGATGCCTGACGGCTCAATTTTATAAACCAGACTGCCTGGAACCAGCCCCAGAGTTTCGGTTGAAATCCTTATCAGAGTTGCCTGCTCGGCGGGCAAGGCGGTGGATATTTGAACCGGTACTGGCGAAATAATTGAAACCAGGCCATCGGAAGGCGATGAAACAAAAATCCCGGCGCTAACCGGTGAAACGCCGACATAGGCAATATTGTCCGCGTCATCATGCAATCTTACGCCAGCGAAATACAGAGTGTTGAAAGAAACATTGGAAAACTGCGTGATGTCGCCCAGTCCATTAAGGAAAGTAGGGGTGGTTATTGAAAGTGCTAAAGAGTCAAAATCAGCATTGCCGGTAATAGGAAAAGTTGAGAGGCGGACATCAGCAAAACCTGTTGTTGAGATGGTAGTTCCAAAATCATCATATGTGTTTGTCCAGTGCACTGTGATTGAGCTCGTCTTCAAGCCTAGATCTACTTCAAGATTAACATTCCATGCTTTTCCCGGCGGCATCCTGTCGGACTCTTTCCATCTGCCGGGCAGGGTGAACGGGTAACTGTCAATGTTCACGGCGTCAAAAACCTGTTTTGTATCCGCCACCCTGTCGGTCCCTTCCTGGTTCTGCGCCGCGCCGAAATAATCGTCGGCGCCGGAATAACCGCTGTAGTAATTGCCTCCGGCGGGATACGGCAAATTCCAGACATTAGTCGAGTGGGGCCAATAATCTTCCACGCGTACATGTGCCGTATTATTAACAAAATCATTGTGATATATAGTATTGCCGCCCCCGCCTATCGAGATTGCGGCAAAGACGCTGCCGGTGATATTGTTGGAGGAAATGATATTTCCGTTTGAACGTGCGCCGATGCCGCAAGAAAAGGTGTTTGTGATGGTGTTTGAACTTATCTGGTTGTTCCCCCGGTCAGCATAGATTCCCCAACTGACATTTTCAAAAGCGGTGTTATTCACTATTTTCTGTGAAGGCGAATTGGCGTATATTCCCGTCTCCGAGTAAAAATAGTTTGATGAGATGGTATCGTTTCCGCCTGCGGAAGTCATAATTCCGGTTTCAGTAAGGTTGAAAGTGTTGCCCTCTATGACATTGTCAGGGCTGCCGATAGAAATGTAACCCCGCGGAAAAACGCCGCAGGCGGTTTGGTCTCTGTAACCGTTCACGCTGTTGCTCGTCACTGTCACGGCCGGACCTGGATAAGGGTAATAATCCCTTAAAACCATGAATGTTTGTCTGCCCCACATCGGCGGGTAGGGGCACCCTATAGAATCCACCGTGTACTTGTTTCCCTTTATCACATAATCCCGTCCCCCATACAGCATAAAACCGATATACGCGCTATCAATGGTGTTTCTTTCAAATACCACATTGCGGGTGTCTATACCTGCCTGGTAACACAAAAATCCTACGGTAGTGGCGGTGGAAGCGGGCGGCCCCAGGTAATTGTTTGAATAAGAATTGTTCACTCCGCCCCACATCAATACATGCGCCGCTGAGTGCCCTTTGAAAACATTATTCCGTACCGTTATACTCTCGCCGCCGATCAAAGCCAGCCCCACGGCTTTCGCAACTATGGTACTATTTTCAACCACAAGATAATTCGGTTCATAGCCGCTGATACCGTATGTGAAGCCCTTGATATTTACATTACGTATGGTGACATACCCCCATCCTGTCACCCTTATACCGCTCCAGCCCTCTCCCGGGTCTATAAGGGAATAGCCGTTGCCGTCAAGTATAACAGAATATTTCCGTATCTCAATGAGATCTTGGATGTCGCCCGGGAAAAAATAGACATTTCCTGAAATTGTCAGCGCTTTATCCGGGGTTACACTGCCATCTGCATTAATGACGATGGTGTTTTTTTTATGTTTCAGCTTCAGTATACGGCGTGGCTTTGTTTTATAGACGAAAGAGGTTTTTCCGGCGCTATCAGTGGCGACAGTGCTGACAATCAGGTCATCCTGTGTTAAATAATATTCAGTGTTCGGTTCAAGCCCGTCAACATTGATTGTAGCGGAGGGTTTCCCCTGTATGCCTTCAACCACCGCCATAAGCGGATAGCCTAT
>Ga0180009_10006835_pt1 | contig 11840 bp, 15 predicted proteins | sample OS_PC_MetaG_FD_123537 | JGI IMG/M metagenome (GOLD analysis project Ga0180009, IMG submission 123537) | Groundwater microbial communities from the Aspo Hard Rock Laboratory (HRL) deep subsurface site, Sweden - OS_PC_MetaG | ecosystem: Environmental > Aquatic > Deep subsurface > Groundwater...
ATAGATGTTTCAGGAATACCAGGTGGGCTAAAGGGTTGGTCTGATTTAATTAAGAGAAGATTGCAACCTCAACTTAATCGAAGAATTAGCGCAGTGTTACTTGTTCAGAAAACAATAGCTGGTAATTCAATGAAAACAGAAACAAAGTTAATAGAGCATCCTAATCCATTACATCATGTACCCAATAAATTTTTTGAGATAAGTTTGAGTTTAGGCGCTCACTAAGTTTTCATTTTAAAACTACTATGTTTGGAAATATACGCTTCTCTTAATTTTCTAAACTACTCCAGCATCCTCGCCAGTACTTCCTCATCAATCTCTTCCGTTAATATACCAACAGGACTTTCTTTCCATCGCCTACTCAACCTCGAATTCTACCTTTTTGATAAAGAAGCTGATTGTGAGAAAAAGTCTGGAGCAGAAAAAGTAGAGTATATCTACACAAGAGCGACCAGAGATTACAAAATGTTTTCTTTGAGTAGGTTTGAAGGCATTTATCCAGCCCATGGTTATATAGTATGGAAAGGCGCAGATATATAAAATTAGAGGCTAAGTCAGATTAGAAGGAATAAAAATGGAGCAGAAAGAATTCCACGATGTTGTAAGCATTGAAGAGGCAAGGCGTCGTCTGTATAAGCACTTCAGGGCAGTGCCAAGAACTGAGGAGGTGCCTCTTGAAAAGGCATTCGGCAGGGTTGTAGCTGAAACGATAGTCGCTCCCATCGACGTTCCTCCCTTCGACAGAGCATCGATGGACGGCTATGCAGTAATTGCCTCTGATATTTTCTATGCAGATGAGGAGCACCCTGTAGAGGTCGAGCTCATAGGATATATCTGTGCTGGAGATAAGAAAAAAATAAGCATAGAAAAGGGAAAGTGCGCTGGAATAGCTACCGGAGCTGCAATTCCAAAAGGAGCGAATGCAGTTGTCATGGTCGAATATACTGATAAAGCTGGGAAAAAAGTTAAGATATACAAGCCAGTTGCGCCGGGGGAAAATATAATGGCAGCAGGCAGTGATATAATGAGAGGCGAAACGATTCTCAGAGAGGGTACTCTTATCTCTCCCAGAGAAACCGGAGTCCTCGCTGCTCTCGGCATTGAAAAAATTCCTGTTTACAAAAAGCCGAAAGTCGGGATAATCTCCACAGGAGATGAGCTGGTAGAGCCCGGAAAAAAACTCGAATATGGAGAAATCTATGACGTAAATGCGAGGGCAATCGCAGATGCGGCGGTGGAAAACGGAGGAGAAGCCGAGTTTTCGGGCATAGTGGGAGATGAACCCAAAGCTCTGCTTGTAAAGCTAAAGGAAATGATAGGCAAGCATGACATAATCATAACCTCCGGCGGAACAAGCGCAGGCATTGGCGATTTATCTTACAGAGTTATTGACGAGCTGGGCAAGCCGGGTGTAATAGTGCACGGAATTGCGATAAAGCCTGGCAAGCCTACGATAATCGGGGTTGCAAAAAACAAGCTCATCTTTGGTTTGCCTGGCTATCCGACTTCTGCAATGATTATTTTTGATGTATTCGTGGCTCCTTTGATAAGAGAATTAGCAGGACTAACGCAGAAAGAGATGAAAAAAATTCTGGCAAAGGCTGCGATGCGCATACACTCTGCAAAAGGACGCTACGAATACTTGCTTGTCAATCTTGTAAAAGGAGCAAACGGCGCATTAAGTGCGTATCCTGTATTGACAGGCTCTGGAGCGATAACTACGCTTGCAGAGGCGGACGGATACGTAGAGATACCAGAGAACAGAGAAATGATTCTTGAGGAAAGCGAGGTTGAAGTAACGCTGCTGAGTGATGCGATAAAGCCAGCAGACTTGACGATAATAGGCAGCCACTGCATTGGAATTGATATCTTGCTTAACGTGATGAATAAATCCTTGCCATTTCGCAAGAAAGAATGGCAGACATGCCAGCTTCCTTGCGGAATAGTGCAGGCGAAAATTATAAACGTAGGCTCCTCAGGCGGCTTGGCAGCTGTGAGGAGGGGCGAGGCAGACATCGCAGGTACGCATCTAATCGACGAGAAGAGTGGAATATACAACATTCCATTTTTGCAGAGGATGAAGCTCGCAGGCAGTGTTTACCTCGTGCGGGGCTATGACAGGGAGCAGGGATTTGTGATAGCGAAGGGAAACCCGAAGAAAATAAAAGGAATCGATGACCTGCTCAGGAGCGATATCTCCTTCATAAATCGAAATGCAGGCTCTGGCACAAGGGTTCTGCTGGACTTAGAGCTTAGCAAGCTTGCACAGAAGAAAGGAACGCATCTCAAAGAGCTGGCTCGAAAAATAAAGGGCTATGAAATCGAAGCAAAGTCACACAGTGCAATTGCAGCAGCAGTTGCCTATGGAAGGGCTGACGTTGGCTTGGCTATAAAGACAGTAGTAGAGCAGTACGAATTGGGTTTCGTCCCGCTGAGGGAAGAGAAATACGACTTTGCAGTGCCGAAGGAAAAAATAGACAAGCCGACAGTTAAAAAATTCTTAGAAACGCTGCGTTCTCAAGAGTTCAGAAAAAAGCTAGAGGAAACGCCAGGATTGAAGCCCTCCAAGGAGACCGGGGAAGTTATACATTCTCCCTGAGTAGAAGAACGGAGTTGATGGGAGCGAAGCAATTCATGCGTTATGGGTAAGCGAAGTGGTAAGGCACAAGCAACGATTGGGAAGCGCGTTTCGGAGGTGAACCAAATCTTGGAACGGGGAGCGTGGACAAAGCCTTGGGCAATTAGCGGGGTAAAAATTAGACAATGAGACGCCAGCACAAGAAAGTATAGCCATAGAACTTGGAAAGAATAAGAGAGCTTGGACTTATACAAAAGGCAATAAATAATATACTCTCCAAAATCCTTGTAATACTGGGTAGAAATTAAAAAGTAAAATTTTAAGTAGATGATAACATACATTAGATTTATGGAAAAAGCAATATCGGAAATACTTGAAGTAGCCAAATCTGAGGATTTCATTATTGTGTTAGCAAGCTTTTTCTCATTTTTTCTTACAGGGTACTATCTTCTTTTTATTTTTTTCAAGGAATCATTTCTAAATTTAGATATACTAACACGAATAATCTTGTCTGTTTGTGTTAGTGTTCCAATTTCGCTCTATTCCATTATAGTTTTTCCTACGCCCAAAAAAAGTACTTATAAAGATGATCTAATATCCAGTTTTTTAAATTCCATTTTTATAATTGCTATTTTATCTCTTATAGAACTTCTAAAGTTTTCAAACATTATTTTATTAAATAACCAAGACTTTATGAAATTTGGTATTTTTTTAATTGTTTCATCCCCATTTTTAATTCCTAGATTTAATAAAATCTTATCAGTTATTATAAAAATTATCAAAATATTATTGGTGTTTATTGCACTAGGACTAATTATTTATTACATTAAAATAACCTTTTTTTAATAACTACAATTTCAACAGCAAATTTCGTTATCAACCGCCAAAATCACAGTACTCCACCGACAATCACGCTTCGTTCCACTTCAGTCGAGCCGAATATTTAAATACGTTAAGATTCTAAAAAGTGGTAAGGTGCAAGCATGAAATTCAAAGTTATTCTGAAGGAAGATAAAGAGGATGGAGGGTACAACGTAAGCTGTCCAGCGCTACCTGGATGCCATTCTCAGGGGGATACGATAGAGGAAGCGCTGAAGAATATTAAAGAGGCTATCGAGGGCTGCCTCGAAGTTCTTAACGAGCGCGTGAGAGCCACTAAATACGAGAAGGTCGAGGAAGTTGTGGTTTGATGCCCAAGTTGCCCGTTGTAAGTGGCGATAAGGTAGTGAAGGCTTTTTCTAAAGTTGGCTGGGTTGCTGTAAGGCAGAGGGGCAGTCATGTTATAATGGTTAGAGAGAACTCAGTAGTTACTCTCTCTATTCCCGTGCATAGAAACAGACCTGTAAAGAGAGGCACGCTGAGGGATTTAATCAGAGATGCAGGACTTACTGTGGAGGAGTTCTGCGAGTTACTGTGAAAAGCGAGACTGGAAAAATTATACATTTCAGCAAGGCTTAAATGTGCCTGTAAGTAAACTTGAAAGGGTGGTTGCAACGAAGCAAAAGATCCTAATAACCTGCGCTTTACCTTACGTCAACAACGTGCCGCACATAGGCAATATAGCAGGCTCGCATCTTCCGAGCGACATATTCGCTCGTTTTTGCAGGCTCGCAGGCTATGAGACAGTATTCATTGGAGGGAGCGACGAGCACGGAACACCAATCGAAGTAGCTGCGCAGAAGCTGGGCATAAACCCAAAAGAGCTGTGCGATAAATACTACGCAATTCATAAGGAAATCTACGACTGGCTGGACATTTCATATGACAACTTTTCTCGAACCTCGCTGCCTGGGCATCACGAAACTACTAAAGATTTTTTCAAAAAAATATATGAAAACGGATTCGTAAGTGGGGGTGCGCTGAAGCTGCCCTTCTGCGAGAAATGCTCGAGAGTGCTGCCGGACCGCTTCGTCGAGGGCACCTGCCCTAAATGCGGCTTTGAAGAGGCAAGGGGCGACCAATGCGAGCACTGCTCGACGCTGCTAAATCCAGACGAATTAAAATCCCCTAGATGCGTAATTTGCGGTTCAAAACCAACGTTTAAAGAAATCAAGCATTTATTTTTAAATCTCGACCAGCTCCAGCATAAGCTTGAGAAGTGGATAAAGAGCAACGAAAAAATCTGGTCGCCGCAGGTCGTGAAGATGGCTCTCGGCTGGATAAACGAAGGTTTGAAGCCGAGGTGTATAACCAGGGATATAAAATGGGGGGTTAAAGTTCCGCTGAAGGGCTACGAGGACAAGGTTTTGTATGTCTGGTTCGATGCTCCGATAGGCTACATATCATCTACGAAGGAATGGGCGAAGAAAATCGGCAAGCCGGATGAATGGAAAAAATTCTGGCAAAGTAAAGACGCTAAAATTTTCCACTTCATAGGCAAGGACAACATTCCTTTCCACACAATTTTCTGGCCCGGAATGCTGCTTGCGAACGGCGAGTATGTGCTGCCCTATCGCGTTGCTGGCTTGCAGTACCTGAATTACGAAGGAGACAAGATTTCCAAGTCCCATGGGCGGGGAATCTTCTGCGAGAATTTGGCAGGCGCTGGGCCGAGCAGCGACTTGTGGCGCTACTATCTCACGCTTCTAATTCCTGAGACAGACGACACGGAATGGAAGTGGAAGGAATTCAAGGAGCGGGTGAACAATGAGCTTGTGGCTAACTTCGGAAATTTTGTTTATCGCACGCTGAGCTTCATCCAGAACAACTTCAACGGCGAAGTACCAAAGGCAAAGCTATCTGCTAGTGATAAAAAAATTTTGAAATTGAGCAGAAAGTATGCAGCAGAAATCAAAGACCTAATCTGGGACATTCGATTGAGAGATGCGTTGCGCAAGGTCTTTGAGTTAAGCGACCAATGCAACAAATACTTCCAGAAAAGCGAGCCCTGGAAGGCGATAAAGGAAGATAAGGAAAAAGCTGCCGCAGCCCTCTACGTGTGCGCAAATCTCTGCTATTACCTTGCGATTTTACTCTCTCCGTTCCTGCCCAAGAGCGCCCAGAAAATATGCGAGCAGCTAGGTGCAAACCTCGGTACCCTCGAAGACGTGGGAAAAGAAAAAATAAATAGCAGCACGAAGATAAAAAACGCTGCACCGCTGTTCCCGAAGCTGGATGAAAGAACTATCGAGAGGTTGAAAATGATCACGAACAAAGTTACGCAGTACGAGGGGCTATTCAAGAAAGAAGCAACCTTCTGAGCGCAGAGCCACTAAAAGGCGCAGAAAAACGATAGTTGTAATAAATAACCTGAAACCTGCGGTGATTAGAGGTGAGGAGCGGGAGCAGGGTGAGGTAACTTACAGTCCTTGGTATACGCTTTCTCTTCTACCAATCCTAAAAATAAGAATGGTTTTCTTTTGGATGTCAACCGTATAGAGAATTCTATACCCGCCGACTCTTATTCTAAATAAATTTTCTCTACCTTTAAGTTTTTTATATCCAAATGGAAAAGGGTCTTGCGTCAAAAGAAGCAATTTTTCCTTTATTCTTGATTTATCACTTTGAGATAAACTCTCATAAAATTTCTTAGATTTATTGGAGAGAAAAATCTCAAATTTAAAGCTCATCTATTTTCACTGCTTTTCCTTCTTTCAAATCTTTGAGAGCTTCCTCTAAATCTCTCCTCTCTTCCTCGCTAAGTTCTTCTATGCCCACTTCCTCGATGTTCATTTTCAATTTTATGTATTCGGTGTCCTGCTTAATACTCTTTAGCAAATCTAAAATTTGAGTTTCAACTTTCGCAGCCATATTTCATAGATAAATTTTTCACCATTAAATAGTTTTCTAAAATTTTGAAGCACGGTTTATGAGTTTTGCCGAGATAATATTAAGCATGATAGAAAAGTCCTTATCCATTCTAATGTTTAATTTTTGTTATATAAAATTAATATCAGACGTTAATTATTTCTAATGGTATTAGAATTTATATAATAGGATTATATACTATTAGGTGAGTAAAAAATGGTCAAACCAAAAATTGACAACGAAACGAAAGAACAAAAATTCAAAAGGATAGCAACAGCTCGGACTCTGAGAATACTCGAAGATTTAAGATTGCTGGGAAATTGTGCGAACACAAGCACTTACTCATACACCCAAGAAGAAGTCAGCAAAATATTCTCTACAATTGAAAAAGAGATAAAGCGTATAAAGGCTTTGTTTGATAAACCAAAGGTAGAATTTTCGTTGGAGTGAGGGTGATAAAAAATATGCAGAAAAAATGGCAGATGGGTAAAAAATATCAATCAACTGTAAGTGATTGGAAAAAGTTAATTATAGACTTTAGAGACCAGTTTCCCTACGATCCTGTAACTGCTTTAATAGTTGAAACATTTGCTAATGCATTAGATGCAAAAGCAATGGAGATTAAAATTTACATTAAGGATGATGTTTTTAAAATAATAGATAACGGAATGGGTATGACCCAGTATGAGTTTGAACAGTATCACAATATAGCATCTCTCACGAAAAGAAAGGGAGAGGGAATAGGATTTGCTGGCGTTGGAGCCAAAATATTCCTAGATGGAGCAGTACATATAGCTACAGAAACAAAATCGAAAGACTTCCACGGCGCCACTTTGTGGACGTTTCATGGTGAAATTCCAGAATGGAAACCAATAAAACCACCGAACATTCTCTCTTATAAAACTGGAACATGCGTGGAAGTTAAGCTTAAAGAAGAAGATAAGGAAAAATTAACCCCTAACTTTATAAAACAAGTTTTACATCAATTTTATAACGGTGTTTTATTGGGACATTATAATGTAAAGAGAGTTACTATCAATAATATAATTTTAAAATCATGGCAACCTGAAGATATAGAAATAAGAAAGGAAATTAATATTAGAGTAGGAAAACGCATTGTTAAAGGTTTTCTAATAAAGACAAAACAAAAACTTCCAGAATGCTTTCAAGGTCCAAGCATTGTTGTATATGGTAAAACAGTAACACAAGAGTGGTTTAGACAATATCCGATAGGCGGCGAATATCTTACGGGTTTAATTTTTGCGGACTATCTTATAGAAATCTTACGAACATCAAAATCTGATTTTGATAGAACATCAATGTTATGGAGGTATTTCCATAATAGAGTTGGAAGTTTTATTGGAACTTGGTTAGATGAAATCGGTGCAAAACCAAAACCGCCTAAAGTGTCTTATAATTTACAACAATTGTCTAGCGAAATAGAAGGCACGATAAATAACTTGTTAAAACTGCCAGAATTTAGTGACTTGGCAAACAAAATATTTCAGAATATTATACACAGGCAGGTAGCTATAAAAACTCGAGACGGCGAACTTACCGGAAGCAAAATAGAAGGTATTCAAAAAACTTCTGGTACTACCGGCGGCCAAGATAAAGGTGAAGGAGTACCTATACCAGGCAACGAAGAAGGAAAAGGGGTAATAGAAGATGAAACTGGAGACGTGCCTATAGAAAGGATTAGAAGAAAAGTGAAGGGCGGGATTAGGATAAATTTTGATAAACAACCTGAAAATTTACTAGAAGGATGGATTGACCCATCAATCCAAGCTGTTGTAATAAATACAGGTCATCCTGCATGGAAGATTGCTGATGAATTATACTCGCAAGCTTATCATCTATTACGTACTGCCTTTACTGTATTGATAGAAGAAACCAGCGCAGAAAACCCAAAAGAAATTATAGCAGGTCTATTTTCTAAATTACCGGCAATGGGATAACATGAAAATACCTATAGAAATTCAAAAAGTAAAATATAAGGATGCACAATTTAAAGTAGTTGTCTCTCTTCAAGATGCACTTGCACGAATTTCGTTAGATAAAGAGTTTATTAAAATTCAAACAGAGTATGACGTATTTATTAAAAAGTGTAAAAAAATACTTGAAAACATACAAAAAAATAACAAGAGTAGAGGAGATCCGTTACTTAAATGGAGATTAGCAGATGCCCTCTATACATTTGTTAAGGGACTAGAAGAAAGAGGGTTTGTTTTCGCAAATTTGACAGAAGCACTCTCAAGGGATTTGAATATGTCAGTTAGCCAACTTAACTACCTCATTGAATTTAGAACAACTTATCCTCATCTAGGACTGATAAATAAAAATATTAGCTGGGATAAATACAAGGAACTTCTCGATATTTCAACTCTACTTTTCAGAAAAGAATGTGAGAAAAAAATTCTTAGTAGAGAATTGAAAACAAGAGAGGATATTAGACTTTTCAAGAAACAACAGAACCACCCTTGACAACTTTTTATGAATAGTAGAAGCAGCAAACCGCAAACACCGCCTTCACCACGACTCCACAACCCCTCCAATCACAAGTAAAACAACAACAATGAAATACTTTAAAATCCTGTTTTTTGCCAGCGCATTGAGTTCCCTCCTGAATTCCTCCAAATCTCCCGGGTGGGAAATCGCCCTGCCTGCAATTTCCAGTCCTATCGCTCCAGATAATATAATCGCAGGGAGCTCGAAATAGCTGTGGGGCAGCAGGGCGCCAGAATATTTCTCTAAGTTTTGAATATAAAAAATAAAAAATGCTCCAAGAATGAAGCCGTTCAAAAGAAGAATGAAGATAGGAAAAATATGCAGCGGTAGATAGTATCTGAGCTTTTCGTCAGGAATCGATGCGACAGTACTATCAAAAAATGCGAGTTTTCTCAAGAACTTAGGAGATTCACTGCCCAACGTTAAAAAAATTTTTGTGAAAACAAAGCCCCCATAGGAGCAGAGAAAGGATGCCACGAGATTGTTAAGAATTATTGCCAGAGGCAAGCTCTTTGCAATGCTCGCCTGCGCCTCAATTTTTTTGCCCAGCAGCTTGAGAAATGCATAATAGATGTCGGGGAATAGCAGCACCGAAATCGAACTTGCTGTCGCACCTGAAATGAAGCCGATGAGAAAAATTTTTATGCTCTTTTTAATCATGTTTTTTCTAGCTCGCTACTGCGAGCACTCACATTCCGCAAGGAAGCTGGTATGTCCACCATTCTTTCTTGCGAAAGAGTTCGCTCTAAAAAATCACTTCACCACTTCAACAGCCTCTGCAAATATCATAGTTCCCTGAACGTTGGTGATTCTCGCCTTTACTTTCTGCCCTTCCCTTGCACCGCTGACGAAGATTGTATATTCTCCAACTCTAGCCATTCCGTCTCCTTTTTTGCCTGTGCGGGTAATCTCGACCGTTAGTTCCTCGCCAGCAGAAGGCTTTTTGACCTCTTTAGGCGCAGAAGTTTTTAAAACGCTGAGAGGATGCCTCGAGCCGCATGCCTCGCACTTCAGGAAACTGATTCTCTCCTCACGCAGAATTTTCGTATCTGGTCTCCCGCATTCTAGGCAGAGCACGAACTGTCTCAAAAATTCTTCAAACTTTTCCTGCACCTGGAGCTGCCTGAACTGACCTTTCATAACTAGGTGCTGAGAATCATGCGAGCCGCTCGTACCGAACTCTCGAATCAGATACTTTGCGAGCATGTCTGCACTTCTGTTTATGACCTTGCTAACTTCGCCGAGATTCTGCACTACAGTAGTCTTTCCCTGTATCCTGCTGGCGATTTCAGGAGTGACAAAACGGGAGTGCTCCTTCAAGATTTCCGGCAGCTCGCTGTAAGCTTTTTCTAACAGTGCTTCATATTCTTTTTCCATGCTTCTCTCCTATAACAAGCCAAGAGACCTAAGCTTCTTTGATATATTCTCAGTAGCTCTCTCAGCATCTTCCACGCTTTTCGCTCCTGTGCAGACGATTTTTCCTGAGCCAAAAAGCAGCAGAACTACCTTCGGGTTTTGCATCCTGTAAACCAAGCCCGGAAATTGCTCGGGCTCGTACTCAGTATTATCCAAGCCTATCGCTATTGCATCTAAGTTGAGATCGGCATCTAACTTTGCAGTAGCGACGACGTTCTGCACAACTACTTCCGGCTTTTTGGTTATTTCCACACCTGCCTCCTTTATTTTTTCCACAATTCTCTGAATTGCAAGCTTGGCTTCCTCTATGCTCTTCGCACCGGTACAGACGATTTTCCCAGAGCCGAAAATTAGCGCAGCTGCCTTGGGTTCGTCCAGATGATATACCAAACCAGGAAATTGCTCGGGCTCGTACTCAACCTTGTCCATGGCAAGTGTTATCAAGCCTAAATCGAACTTCTGCCCCAATGCTGTAGAAGCTACCACATTCTCTATCTCAACTTTGCTCTTAGCCATCGTAAACCTCCAGACTTATTTGGAAGCTTAACATCCGTAAATTTGATATACTTTTTAGTATAGGATAACGCATGCCGGAATTAGAGGAAATCCTGAACTCTTCCCTGGACAGGGCAGTCACGGTAACTCTTAGAAACGGGAAAGAGTATAAAGGTACGTTGAAAAGCTTTGACGAGTATAATAACATTGTAATCACCGACGTGGAAGAATGCGCTGGAGAAGGAACAAAGAAGTATAGGCTGCTAATTATAAAAGGGGGCAACATAAATTTAATCATATCCCAGTAAAGAAAGTATTTATATTTGAACGTCTGAAAATTTTTGCGGAGGTGCGCAAATGGCAGAGAACAAGGAAGACAACGTCGTGTATGTAGGCAGCAAACCTGTTATGAACTATGTGCTGGCTATAACAATGCAGCTAAGCCGCTCAAATGAAGTGGTGTTAAAATCTAGAGGGCAGGCAATAAGCAGATCCGTAGATGCAGCAGAAATCGTCAGAAATCGCTTTATGCTAGGGGTGAAGGTAAAGAGCATAAACATAAGCACCGAAGAGCTTGCAAGAGAAGACGGCACCATGATGAACGTCTCCGCTATGGAGATAACGCTGACGAAGTGAAAGCTCGACTCAGTGAATGGAGTAAAAAGTCTCTCTCTCAAGCAGCGCCTTTGCAAATCCGTAGCCTAACTTTGTGAAAGCTGTGCTTATGAAGTCCTCAAAGAAAGCCCTGCGCTTGTAGGTTGCAATCTTCGGTTCTCCCTTTATCCCCCCAAACTCGGCTGCCTTTTTGAGCGCAAAGTCTCTGTTGCCTACCTCGTCAACGAGCTTGAGCTCCTTGGCTTTCTTGGCGGTGTATACCCTGCCTTCGGCGATGCTGCTGACATACTCTTTTGAAAGATTTCTGTTCTCAGCTACTTCATTAATAAACTGCTCGTAAATCTCGTAAACGACACTCTCAAGCATTTCCTTCTCTTCCTCTGTCATAGGTCTATAGCCAGTGGAGAAATCCTTGTACTTGCCCGCCTTTATCACGCTGACGTTAACTCCTATTTTCTCCATGAGCTTCGAGTACTCTGGA
>Ga0180009_10006836_pt1 | contig 11840 bp, 10 predicted proteins | sample OS_PC_MetaG_FD_123537 | JGI IMG/M metagenome (GOLD analysis project Ga0180009, IMG submission 123537) | Groundwater microbial communities from the Aspo Hard Rock Laboratory (HRL) deep subsurface site, Sweden - OS_PC_MetaG | ecosystem: Environmental > Aquatic > Deep subsurface > Groundwater...
CTATTAACACCTCTACCCGACGATCCGGCAGATTTCTAACCCAACCGCATACACCGTGATCTTTGGCTATTTTTTGCGTCGTAAACCTAAACCCGACCCCCTGCACCATTCCAGAGTAAAAAATATGAACTTGTTTTTTCGCCATTGTTTTAAAACTTATAATGTTCCTTATTATAAATGAATTAGGCTAAACACGCCTTTATAGTTTTATTCTAACAAACATCGGTATTTTACGTCAAGGATTCTATTGTCCCTCAGATTTAAGTTTGCTTTTTTTCGTAAAAAGTATTAAAATGTTATAAAATTAGGATGGCCTATGCTTAAACAAAATATGGTTCTTGTCGGTATTTCCCCAGGTATGACTTCTACCTTAGAAAGTTATTTTGATACTACGCGGTTTAATTTTCATGCCTTTGGTACCGCAAAAGAATTGATCGATAAAATAAGACGGCATAAAGCAAGTTTAATTTTCCTCAACCATAGCCTGCCAGATACTAATAACTGCCAAGAATTATGTATTGCCTTAAGATCTCATCCGGATACCGAAACCGTACCAATCATTGTAATAAATTCTTCGGCGGCCGACCAGAAAGAAAAGATAACCCTATTTAACGCCGGTTTAATCGACGGCTATTTTGTCCACCCCATCAGTATCGAAGAACTTGCTGCCTACGCTAATGTATTTTTACAACGACAGGGCCTGCAGGCAGAGCTTGAGGCAAAAAACAGCCTGTTGCGAAATATCTCTATTACCGATGAACTAATGCAAATATATAATCGTCGCTATCTAATCCAGCGTTTAGATGAAGAAATAAAACGGATAAAAAGGCATAATTATCCACTTTCGGTAGCGATGCTGGATATTGATTTTTTTAAGAAAATTAACGATAAGTTCGGACATACCACCGGAGACGTAGTACTTAAAAATCTGGCTCAATTACTAAAGCAGACTATCCGCGTTATTGATATTATCTGCCGTTACGGCGGCGAGGAAATCATCGTTATATCGCCTCATACCAATTTAGAAGGCGCGCGGCTTTTGGCGGAACGTTTACGAAAAAAGATAAAGTCACATAATTTTGCCGAGTCTCATAACCCATTACAAATCACTTTAAGCATTGGGATTATAAGTTTCGACGGCACAGAAGATATGGACTTTGATAAAATAATTCAAGCCTTAGACCAGCAGCTGTACAAAGCAAAAAATGCCGGGCGCGATTGCATATGCGCCCAAGCATTTAAGCCAATATAAACTATCCTGATAAAAAAAAGGCCGTTTAGCGTCATGCCTAGGACTATTTAGGGCAACCTTCCTTACAATGGGTTACCGGTCTTAGCATAAACCTAATAACTATATTCATCCTTGCACCTCCCCTCTCATAATCCAGGTATTTTAAAATCTCCAATCGTCGATTTTAGCTTCTCCGAAGCAATACGCTGCACCTTAACCGAAGCGGCATTTATACTTTCCCTGAGCAAATTCTGTAACTGGGCTTTTTTGGCTGGCTGTAAAAGTTCATCGTCTATCTCTACGGCAGTTACCTTCTGCGTGCCGTCCATACTCAACTTTATCTTATTGTCAGAAGAGGCATAATCTACCGCTATTTGTTCTAAACCCTTTTTTATCTCCGACATCTTTTTTTGCGCTTCCAAAATACCTTTTAATTTATCCAGCATCTGTTCCTCCCATTTAAAGCTGCTATAAAATTAGATTCGTCCAATATAGTTCAATTTTACACCGGCCGGGCTTCGGATTCAAGGAAATTCCTTATTTTTTTTAACTAGTTCTTGTTAAAAAAAAACTGATATGTTAGTATAACTCTCATGAAACAGAATCTTAAAAATAAAGTTGATGCCGCCTTAACCAAATACCTTAATAGCAAGATAGCAGAATACAACCTAACTGACATCGATGCGATATTGGGTAAGAGTATTAAGGAATTTATCCTCAGGGATGGCAAAAGAATACGTCCGATTTTGTTTTTAGTCTCATATCTAGGATTCACCCGGAATAAACGCCTAAAAAGCGACCAATTAAAAACCGCGCTGGCTTTTGAGCTGCTACACGATTTTCTGCTTATTCACGATGATATAATCGATAATTCCAATACAAGACGCGGCAAACCCACTCTACACAAAATATTTCAAAGCGCCTTTGGACAATCTGAAAAAATCGGAAAGGATTTAAGTATTGTTGCCGCGGATATTATATTTGCCATAGCCGTTGATGCCTTCTTATCAATCAAGGCCAACCCCATATATAAACAAGCGGCCTTGAAAGTCTTTCTAAAAACAACGATTCTTACTGGCGTCGGCGAATTCAAGGACGTCTGCAGCGGATTCACACCAATCGGCAGAATCAAAGCCAAGCAAATTCATTTAAATTATAAGCTTAAAACAGCTGAGTATACGTTTAAGGCCCCGCTTGTTTGCGGCTGTATTTTAGGTGCAAGCCCCGCCAAGGAAATAAAAAAATTTACAACCTATGCACAGCTTTTGGGCCAAGCATTTCAAATCCAGGATGACTTAAGAGGATTATTTGAACCGCCCAAAAAAATCGGCAAATCAGTATTAAGCGATATTATTGAATCCAAAAAAACATTGCCCATGTTTTTGGCATATAATAAGGCCTCGGCTTCAGAGCGCAAGTTTATCGGCGCATGCCTGGGCAATAAGAATTTAACTATTACCCATCTTAAAAAAATTAGACAAATAATTATTAATACCGGTGCCGATAATTTAACAAAAACAAAAATAAAGAACCTGCTCAACCAGGCCAACCGCATACTCAGGGCTTCGACCATGCACAAAAAATATAAACAATTATTGATTACCTATACCAGTAATTTTATAAAAATTTAAGCGGGCGATGAAAAAAGTAACTTTAGCTAAAAATGCGGGATTTTGTTTTGGGGTGCGGCGCGCGATCCAGCTGGCACAGGAAACTGCCATTAATCATAATAATGTTTGCATCCTCGGAGACATCGTGCATAATCCGCACGTGGTAAGCGAAATAAAAAAAAGCGGTATAAAAAAAATCGCAAAGTTATCTAAAAACAATCCGGGCATATTAATCATCCGGGCCCATGGTGCGCCTGAACGTGTATATAAACAAGCAAAAAAAAATCAATATATGATCATTGACGCTACCTGCCCGATGGTAAAGGAAATACAATTTATCGCTAAGAAGTATGAGTCACAAGGCCATACTGTAATAATTATTGGAGACAAAAAACATGCGGAGGTTATTGGGATTAAAGGCAATCTTAAAAATAGGCCTCTGGTCATTGACGGCAAAGGACATCTCCCGGTAAAAGAATTGAAAAAAATCAAAACCGCCGTCTGTGTTGTGCAATCAACGCAGAATTTAGAAAAGATAAAAAGAATAATCAAAATTATAAAGAAAACAGTAAAAAACCTGATTTTTTTTAATACAATTTGCCAACCCACCCGCCAAAAACAAAAAGAAATCAGAAAATTAACCCGCTCTCAAGACGTAATGATTGTAATCGGAGCCAAGAGCAGCGCTAATACTAAACGTCTCTACGAGATTTCAAAAGCCATTAATCCTCATACCCATTGGGTCAATTCAAAAAAAGCGATAAAAAAAAGCTGGTTTGCAAAGAAAAATAAGGTCGGGATTACAGCTGGTGCTTCTACCCCAGACTATATAATCAATGAAATAAAATTGTTTATCCAAAGTTTATAACTTCGTTTAAATAAAAAAATCGGCAAAGATATATTATATTGCCGATCTTTTTTAAGGTCTCTTGCCTAATCGTCTAAATCGATGTCAGCCCGGACGAATTCCCCAGCCCTTATGCGCCCGGCAAGCGGCGAGGGAATAATCGGACCATCGATTTGAATCACCTTTCCTCCCTGTTCATACAGACGAATCCTTTTGGGCCGGACTCGATTACGGCCAAAGGTATCCTTAAGTTTGGGATTATGGTAGACAATAAGCATCGTCCCTAAAAAATTAAAGGCGTAAGAATTCTTCGGCAATTCTAAATTGACTTTTTCCCCATTTTTTAAATAATAATCGCATAAGCTGCTCTTTCTGAAAAACAGCCAGCCAGGGAGAATCGGATTAAATTCAAGATAGAGTTTGCCCTTTTTGTCTTGCCGGAACGGGGTTTTACCCGCATTAATCCAAAGCCATATGTTTATGAATTCAGCCGTGGATCCGCTTAAGCGGGCGACAAAACCGTTTCCATGCAAAGATTTGTCCGGATAGGCGCTGCTAACCAAAAAAGAGGAGTTCTCGGTAATGCTCCGCCCATAACGCAGGGGTGGCTGAAACGGGATAAGGACGTGTTTGAAATTATCAAAAAATTCGTCATAAAGTCCTTGGCGCAATAATTCCAATATAAATTTATATTCCATATGTAACCATATAGATTCATTTTCCAACCACCCCGGTGTAAATATCCGGGCGCGGCCGATATCTGCACTCATTTTATCCAAAGAGGCATTTACTTTATACATTTTAAGCGCCTTATCATAAAGCTGGCTTTTCTTTGTATTTATAAAAATTTTCTTAGCCCGCAGCTTGTTATCTTCAATGCGCAGGGCATGCACCTGCGCCTCTAAAAATAAAGGTAGCGGTTTTTGGCGAATCTTTTTAGCCCGCACGCAATACAAGCCATCGCCGACTATCTTATAGCCGCCTTTTATTTTTATCTTTTCATAATCTACGACCTCGTTTATATAGTAGGTATGGTATAAACCAGTTTTTTTATCCTTTGATCTGCCTATTGCCCGCTCTGTTTTACGCTCCATCACTTGTAAAATATCCATTAATGCAGCAACTGTTAATTTCTTTTCTCGGCCATGCAATCCGTCTTTTATTTTACGGCGATAGGATTCCTTGAGCGTACTTGCCTTTTGCCAGAATATAAAGTCCCTGTTCGGCTGTTTGCTTCTTGAATAAACATCGGTTAGCTTCTTAAGATCGGTTATAAAATCATATATTTCTTCTGCGATAATTATTTTATAGTCCTGTTTTATTTTTAGATCAACAAGGGCCTTTTTCAAAAAAACAATAATTCGTTTAAGTTCCATCACCTCGCAACTAGAAGATCCAAATAACCCCGGCAAGCCATTTAGGGCATCGTACCAGCCTGGTTTATTCGCTTCCATTTCAATGCCGCGTCCACTAGAATCAAACGAGGCCATTTTATTGGCAATAAGACAGAGTATTTTAACTAACAGCGTAGTTCTGTACATCGGACCTTGCCCATGCTTGGTGTGTACGGCCCAATGCGCCCGGATGATCTCGCGGCTTAGCTTTGAATCCTCCTGTATCTCTTCTAAGGTAACGGCGTGATACTGCCGGACATTACCGTTAAAAAGCACATATTTTTCATCACGCGGTTTTATCTTTACGAAATTATCAAAAAAAACAAATCTTTTATTGTTTAATAAAAGGTTTTTTAGGTTTTCCGGGTATATGGCCAGATACGATTCTAAGGCATCAATATTATAAGTCCAATGGTCAATCCAGAAACCATCGCCGTGTTCAGCCCTTAGGTGCTTCTCACAATAAGATAATACCTCTTGTAAAAATTTTCCACGCTCCACTTTTAATCTGATACTGTGTTCTTCCAAATACATCAATAAATCCCCTACCGTAAATTTCTTTTTTATAAAATCAAGCATCTTCTGGTAATGTTTCTTTTTTACAAACAGGGCAGCAATTTTATTTGTATTTTGATCTTTGCGCAATTTAAATAAAGCCCCAAATACAACCAATGGGTTAAACCCGTCAAGCTGTAAAAGGTTAAAAAATGCGATCACATTACTAGCGCCAAGGGCCGGATTAAACCAGACATCACTTCTGCGATTTTGGTTGACATCGCGATAATTGCCGTTGCCCTGTGAAAAATAGGTAGGATTGGTTAAAAAATTATTATAGTCTCTTTCCAGATCGCCGTGTTTACGGGAATAAACATGAAATGTATGCGATATATTTTTGCTTTTTAACGTCAAGGGGAACCCGCCTCTTAAAACATTATCAAGATATGTCTGTTGACAGTAGCAATTAAACGGATTATTACTGCTTGCGGTAAAAATATTGCCTTGCAGCTTTTCAATCATCGTTTTATAATCTTCGCACTTTTGGCTAAGATATGACTTTTGCTTAATTTTTTTAATAAAACGGCCCAGATGCTGCTTATCCTGCGCCGAGCCGATAAGACTAACCAAGGTTAGTTCAGCTTTGGGCGCAAGATGAATCCGGCAATGGCTAAAGGCGCAGGGGGTCTTACTGCACACGGCCTGATATTCGGGTATGCTGAAATCTTCCGGGTGAAAGCAAGCAGGATAATTAAAACTTGTTATGGGGCCAAATACCTGTTTGGGATCCACAATAATTTTGCAGGGATTGCGTCTTGCCTGGTGTTCACAAAAACTGTAATAAAAATTCCCTCCTTCGATGTGCATAACCTGCGGTCTGTCCGTGGGGTCAACCGATAATTTGTAAAAAGGCACACGCGATGGTCCGACAAACTGCACCTGCATCCAGGCCTCCATGGTCCGGCCCAGATCTTTTAAAAAACGATCACTTAACCCATAGGGAATAACCTGCGGTAACCCATCTAAGATTTCAATGTCCTTTTTTTGGGTGGATGTATTTTTTATCTTCAATGTCCGGATTAAACAGGCCAAGGGCTCGTTGGACAAGGTGAAATAATTAACGTCTATATCCAAGCTTAGACTGTGATTTCGTTCATGCAGGCTAAAATCAAAGGAGCTAATCATCATCTTTCTTTGCAAATCATACTGCCGGCTATGCATTGTATTCTGAAAAGGTTCATAACAAATATCCTTATTCGAATCTCTTATTTTAATAAACGTCCTAAACCCCCGCGCGGGAACCATCTGCCAAGCCCGATTAGCCGGCTGAAAAGCCAGGATGGCCTGGTTTTTGTTTTTGGTGCCAAAGCTGGCAATACCCTGGCCGCGATTAACATAGAATACCCACATCGGAATTCCATAGAGCCCGGCAATACCGGGGAAAAAACTGGCAAACGGCTTTGCCAAGTCATAATTGTCAATTATAAACTTTCCATCATCCTGTAAATAATACCGCACTTTACGTTGCTGTTTCATCTTCTCTGTTACCTCCGTCTTTAATAAACTTTATGCCTTTATATACGTAGAAAGTTTTTTAATGCGCTTTAGCATATTCGGGTGCGTACTAAATACCTCGAAGAATTTATCGGCGCCAGTAAGCTTAATCTGACTTGCCCGCAGGGATTGCAGCTCGTTTGTATCAATATCGCCGCTATGATCCTTATCCACCTGGGCCAATTCCTTTAACTCGTTTTTGGCCCGCGAGGGGTCATTTACAAAAAAGGCTTTTATACCTTCCACTTCTCTTAAATTATCTTTGCCCAAGCGCGCACTGCCATAAACAAGCTTATATAAGGCTGAGGCTAAATAACGCGGATGATTGCCCAGGACTACTGAACCGCGATCGGCAAAATATTCCCGGATGCGGGAAGCGTATAACACTAAAAGATTAGTAATAAAATAAAAAATAAGTGCGGCCAGACCTATTAAGGCCGTGTTTTGGCCGCTTTTTCTACTGCGGCCACCACCAAAAATTAAAAGATGAAAGGCAATCCGGTAAAGTATAAGCGGAATTACCGAAAGTATAGTTATGGTTAATACATCTCGATTTTTTATGTGCGCAATTTCATGCCCCAATACAGCCTTAAGCTCGTTTGTATTTAATAACCGCATAATACCTTCGGTTACACATACGCGACTATCTTTTAGGCTGCGGCCAAAAGCAAAGGCATTCGGAATGGGTACCTGTGATATGCCCACGCGGGGTCGGGGAATCTTTGCCTTCTCGGCCAACTCTTCAATCAGCTGGAAAAGTTGGGGGTTGTCTTCTTTTTTTAAGTATTTCACCCGCATCGTCCATTCCACTAATTTAGGACCAACCATATACTGGATTGCAATCAGGATAAATGCAAAAACAGCGTAAAAAGCAAAACTTTCAATACCCATAGAATAAGAAACCATCGTGACCAAAGCATAAACAATGCCAAACATCACGCATAAAAGCATATACATTCTTAAATTCAGGAAAAACATTCTCGAGCCCCCTCTTTTAGACCAGGTTATTATACCTTAACATATTTGGCAGATGCTTGGGCAATGATTTTGCCTTGCTTATCCTTGCAGGCAGCCTGAGTATAAATAACCTTTTTTTCTTCTTTTTCAATTGCCGCCCTAAAAAACAATCTATCGTCCACAAACGCCGGATTTTTTAGTCTCATATTGAAATCGGCGGTGACTGCACGCTTGCCTAATTTCCACAACAGAAGCCCCATCGCCTCATCCAGTATTAACCCAATAATACCTCCATGCACAAGATCAGTAAATCCCTGATGATATTTTTGCGGTGCAAACTCGCACTTAATCTCTTTTTTTTCTGTTAACTTAAAATCCAGTTTCAACCCAAATTCGTTTTTCTTGCCGCAGACAAAACAAAAACCATCATCACGTAAATCAAGCTTGGCCATGGTTATAAAATATAATTTTACTAGGTAGTGGTATTTTTATCCGATGCGCAGGGATTTGAATTAACTTTTAGCCTGTCTATTTATAATTAGTTTTGTCCGGAGAATTATATCGGACATTTTTTGGAGCAAAGCTATAAAATTAAACAGCCCTATCTATGCCTGGGCATACCGAGTTAAGTACTCTTCTAAATATACCTTATCTTGCCTATCCATATAAACAAACTCAATACCCGCCGGAAACACTTCCTTGCCATCCTGCTTGCGTAAAGAGGATTTACCTACCCAACGGACATTACCTTCGGCATGCGCGATATCAGGATCATTAGGAATATCGATGTTTAATAAAAGTTTATCGTTTTGCTGTAAAGGCTGAGTCGCAAATAACCGCACCCCAGTAAGGCTAACATCCTGTGTGAAACTTTCGCATTTTATCCTTTTTTCATCATCAACAGTTATACGAATAAAAAGCGCTGCCGGAGATCTCCTGGTCAGTCTCCTTTCTTCCATAAACACCTCCTTATATAGACATCCATGTGCTATTCTTACTAGCCTATTCTACCACTATCAACTATTTTTTTCAAGAGACTATCAAGCTTTAAAATCAAGCGTTTAATCGGCTTATCAAACTCTTTGGATTCTTAGATAAGACATCCATAATATACTGCTTTTCTAAGCCCGCCGCCTCCGCAATCTTTTGCGCTTTCTCATCGGTAATTAAGTCCCCCGGGGCATGGGCATCTGTATTAAGCACTAATTTTGCCCCGGCGTTTTGGGCCATTTTTACGACATGGCCATTAGCTAAGCAATGGCCGGCCCTGGCACTTATCTCTAAAAACACACCTTTGGCTGCAGCAAGCCGAGCATCGCTAAGTGTGATCAACCCCGGGTGGGCTAAGATATCCACCCCGGCTTCAATCGCCGCCCTATTTGTGCCCTTGCGTACCGGCTCGACAATCGTCTCGCCATGGCCGACAATTAATTTGAGCTTATTTTTACGCGCAGTCCCGACAAGCTTTTTGAAATCAGAAGGCGCGATATGCGTCAATTCTACACCCGGAATAAATTTAATCTTGGACCTTGCCGGCATACTCATATATACTTTCATAAGTGCAGAAATAACAAACTCAATATTTGACCCATCTACATGGTCAGTAATACCAATAACCTTATAACCGGTAACCTCTGCCCGCCGGATTAATTCGGACGGCAACAACAATCCATCACTTAATAAGCTGTGCGCATGTAAATCAATCATCCTGCAATATCCTTTCATTTAATCTAAATTGGTGCCCCTGAGACGATTTGAACGTCCGGCACTCGGTTTAGGAAACCGATGCTCTATCCTACTGAGCTACAGGGGCAATAGTTTCCTACCTTTTTAACTAAAAACTTTTGATTGAAACTTATTATTATCTATCTGCTTCATATTTCCGCGGTAATCTATGATAAAACATTCAGCTGCCTCGCCGAAACCAAGCCGCCCTTTAAAAGATATCTTAAAGTATATACCTTCAGTTCGGAAAAATACTCCTTTTAGATCGTATTGTTTGCGACTAATTTGCGCTATCTGTCGCGGCTTTAATTTTTCATCCATCAAATAAAACTTCCCGGCTTGAAAAAAGACTACCTTATCCAAGAATATTTCACAATAGCTACGGTTAGCAAAAGTAATCTTCTTCAGGTTCTGGCCTTCTTTACTCAAGATGCTAAGCTCTGTAGGGGATGAATAAAAACCTATATATTTACCATCCCAAAGCCATTTAGGAGAAGCATTATAGCCCCTTGAACGCGTCAATTGTTTGAGTCCAGAGCCATCTTTTTTCAATATAAAAATATCCCTTTGCACGCCGCTTTTGTCCATCTTAACACTACATACCAAATTATCAGCAAAAACATCACGCGCAACTATTCTATCGCCTTTTAAAAGTTCTAGACCGCGCCCGATTTCTTTGGCTATTTCTTGCTGCTGTGTCTGTATCGGTGCAGCAGTTTGCGTCTTCTTGAATTTACCATCACCCGAGCAACCCCAAGCACATATAGATATAATACTAACTAAAATAACTAGGTTTCTCATCATAATCCCCCTTTAATCTGTTTTGGGTCATTTCTTGCTCTTTTTTATGATGATAACACCATAATTAAGCCAAGTCAAATGCAATGAATAGGCTCCTTAGAATAATCTGGTAACTCATACAGATTAAATCGATTGAGCAACCAGATTAGGATGCGTAGGAAGGATCTGGGTAAGAGAAGCAGGCTTTGCTAATATATCAAGGTCGTTACCCCTGTTATCGTTAAGCATTGCTGCTATATCCGTATTTAACTTATCCCAGTTGATACTACCCTGAGACCATTGTTCAAACAACTCGTAGATTTGCTTGTAAGATCTCTGGTTTAAGTTTGCTAGATCAATTGTTTCTGGAGGGAGTTGTTGATGCGCAAATTTAAAACTATTTTTCTGCGAAAAACATATTGCCTGCGGCACAAATCTTTCCCCTATTTTTTTATGAACTACCGTCCAAAAATCAGCGTTTGCGGTTATCTGGCCTTCAAGTAAGATGCCCCCTTCTTTAAAGCGAGGAATTAAATTTTGTAAGGCCCGCGCATGATACGCCTCTGGATAATGTTGAAAAAGATTAAATATAATTCCCATATCCAAAATCCCATCGGCCAAAGGTATCGGCTCAAAGATATCCGCCCTTATATATGTTACGTTATCTATGGCGGATAAACCAAAGCTGTGTTTTTCTTTGCGAAGCCTTAAATATTTAGCCTTTATTGTAGGGGTTATAACTGGAATTAATATGTTATTAACCAACTCAAATACCTCTGTGCCCGCGACTTTATCAAGATAGAATATTTCAGTATTATCTTTTGTCTCTAATATTGCATCCGGTAGAAATTTATCTATGCCAAAGATATGATTTCTTTTATTCTCTTTTTCCATGAAGCCGCTTAATGCATATAGAGAGTGAAAAGGATACCCCAGGCCGATATAGGCAATATTCAGACCCGGGTTATTTTTGAAGTTGACCCCAAACTTCTTAGTAAATTCATGACTCGATAAAAGGGCAAGCATGGGATTAAAACGTCCTACCCAGGTGGTCATTTCTATACCCGTTTCTTGCTTTACCATTTCTGCTTTTTGTCCTGCCTCTTTTTCTGCAATATAGTTCGCTATGCGCATAGTTATACGACCTGTTAAACTCATCGGCATGTCTAATATATCACTAGGCCATCTTTCTCTCCTTAGTTTGATTAATTCATCATCCCGAATTGGTATTGTTACCCCCTGATAAA
>Ga0180009_10006837_pt1 | contig 11840 bp, 10 predicted proteins | sample OS_PC_MetaG_FD_123537 | JGI IMG/M metagenome (GOLD analysis project Ga0180009, IMG submission 123537) | Groundwater microbial communities from the Aspo Hard Rock Laboratory (HRL) deep subsurface site, Sweden - OS_PC_MetaG | ecosystem: Environmental > Aquatic > Deep subsurface > Groundwater...
AAAGAGGATGCCGTCGGGGTCGGTGCCCAGGTGCCAGTGCACGTCGGGCTGGTCGTACATCACGAAGCCCGGCCCGCCGGCGCGGAGGATGCAGTTGTAGTGTAGGTGGAGCCAGGCCCAGAACTCATCCATTTGCAGGGACTGACCGATGCTGGCTTCGGACATGGGGAGCGCAGCCTCCTTTGCTGATTGCGACTCTTTTACGGTAGGCGACCGAGCCTGTCAATTCGCCGCCTGAGGACTTTCAGTTGAGGGAAGGAGCAGACCGTTATTTGTTCCAAGCCGTCAGTGGCGGTACGGTAGGGTCAGGGTGACTTTTGTGCCCTGGCCGGGCGTGGAGGATACGGTGAGGTCGCCCCGGGTGGACTGGGCGCGCTCGCGCATGGTGGACAGGCCGTAGTGGCCGCTTTTACGCGTGGCCGGATCAAAGCCCTGGCCGTCGTCGTTCACCGTAAGGATGGCCGCATCCGGCTCGAAGGCGAGGAGCACGTTGATGGCGGTGGGCTGAGCGTGGCGGATGGCGTTGGAGAGGCTCTCCTGAAGCACGCGGAAGCAGGCCAGTTGCTGGTCCGGCACCAGGGGGATCTCGCGCCCTTCCACCGCAAGCTCGATGTGCACGCCGGTGCGGGCCATGCGGCTGGCGCACTGATCTTCCAGGGCCACCACCAGATCGAAGTCGTCTCGCATCATGGACACGGCCCGGCGGAGCTCCTCCATGCCCTCCTGGCCCGTACGGCGGAGCTCGTCCACCTCGGCGAGGATCGCGTCGTGGGCGTTGTCGTTTGCGGGGGTGTCAGGCGTTTTGAGCTCCCGGAGCTGGGTCTGTACGTACTCGGTTTCGATGACGATGCTCGACAGGATGGCGCCCAAGCCGTCGTGCATCTCTCGGGCGATCCGGTTGCGCTCCTCGGTCAAGGCATAGCGTCGGCGCCGCTGTTGCATGCGATCCAGCTCCCGGAAGCTCTCCTCCTCCCGTCGATCCAGGTAGACCACCACGTAGACGATGATGACGTTGACCACGAAGTACCACAGCAGGAGCATCAGGTCCCGGGTGGCCATCTGCGTGCCCAGGAGCTGCTCGATCTTGGTCACCACGGGCAGGGTCAAAAGAGGTGGCAGGATCGCCAGGGGGCTGGGGAAAATGATGGCGAAGAACACCGTGTAAACGAGCTGCCCCTGCATGACGGGGCTGCGCAGGCCCCCCGTGACCGTGATCAGATAGATGAGGGCCAGCAGATCAAAGCACAGGCTCGCAAAGACCACCAGCTGGTCGCCCTTGCGGCCCACCCAGAAGTAGGCCACCAGGTGGGTGAGCAGCAGCAGCGAATACCAATAGGCAGCCACGGGCTGCTGGACGCCGGCGACCACGGCGAAGGAGGGCACCACCATCAACAGCAACCCCACCGCGTCCAGGGCCAGCCGGGCGAAAAACAGCGACTTGGCCCGCGGCGTGAAGCGGTCGCGCAGATACAGTAAAGAGGTGCCGTCCGGATTGATCATGTTTTTGGCGCGCGGGGTCCCGCGACCCCCAGACGCGCATCATAACCCGAAAACCCAAACCCGCGGAATCGAACCGCAGAAGCCTCCGGCGGCACCGCACTTGACGCGGCACGTGCATTCACCGGATAAACGACCGGCGCGCGTTGGGGAATTTTCTGGGCCAGCGCACGTCTAGACTCTCGTAACTCAAGTTCCCGTGTGACCCCGAGAGACCGGGTGGGCCACGCAAGGAGGTTTCCCATGTTGCGTTTGTTGGTGATCGCTGCGTTTCTGACCGTGTCCACCCCCGTCATGGCGGCCAAAGTCGGTCAGAAGGTTCCGAACTTCAACCTCAAGGACTCCAAGGGCACGGACTTCACGCTCCACTCCTTCAAAAAGAAGGTCCTCTTTTTCTGGTACGAGGGGAAAAACTCCAAGGAGCAGAACCGCTGGCTCAAAAACCGGCTGAAGAAGATCTATGATACCAACCAGATCAACTCCAAGCTCTGGGAGAGCATCGGCATCGCGAACTTCCAGGAGACCGCCGTGCCGAACTTCATCATCAACATGGTGATCAAGTCCGAGATGAAAAAAACCAACGCCACCATCCTGTGCGATCGCACGGGCGAGATGATGCAGAAGTGGGGCTTTCGCAACGGGCGCTCCAACATCTACCTGCTCGACAAGACCCGGCGGCTGCGCTGGAAGACCTCAGGCCCGCTGTCCAAGAAGCAGGGAAAGCGGCTCATCCGCCTGCTCCGACGCCTCACCAAACAATAGCCAAAGCGCCAGCAGCCTGTCAGGCCACCGCGTAGGTTCCGTCGCGATCGTGGAGTACTGTTCACACCTCAGGTGCGAAGCGCAGGGTGCACTCGGGCCAGGCGGGGCAGATAACTTGCCGTAATTTCAAGATCACCGACAATGGTATGCAGGTTGCAGGAGTCGAAAGCTGCGACTTTTGATGAGGTGTCCCATGTCGGCCAGCGCATTTTCCGAGGCGACCCCCGTATCCCTGCTGCCCCGGGGTCTGAATCCCCGCGGCCTGGTGCTCACGCCGCTGCTGGTCCGCATCCTCGCCCTCGTCGCGGTCATGATCCTGGCCAACCTCCCGTAGTCTCCCACTCCAGGCAAATCCCGGTTTTTCCCGGACGCGGCGATTGTCGCCGTTGGCGTCGGTTGTTCTACGCTGCCGGCTTCCTTTCGGGTTATTATCCCCGGCTCAAGCGAGGAAGAACATGAGCGAAAAGGATCTGCCCAGGGACGATGACGCGTCGACCGCCGGGCCTGGCGTGGGCGGGGACGAGAAGAGCTCCGTAGAGGAGGCGTTCTTCGACGAGGAGAAGGTGGCGGAAATCAAGGCCCAGCTCAAGGCGGAAGACGAGGTTCCGGGCGGTTTCGACGGGGCGGTGGAGGGCGAGGACGAGCTGGCGCGCATCATGTCCCCCAGACGCGCCGTGCGTCACCCCCTGGTGGCGAGCGTTGTCATCTGTGCGAGCCTCTTCGGCATGTACTGGCTCTGGGATGACTTTCGGTTTTTTCTCCGCTCGAGCGATCCCGAGCCGGTGGGTCCCGTCAGCCAGGCGCTCAAGCAGGGCAAGCTCACGGAGAACACCTACGTCACCTTGCGGGGGCAGGCTGTGCCCCAGACCATGGCGAACGGCAAATACAGCTCCTTTTTCGGCGGGGCGAGCAAGCGCAAGGTCTACTGGTTCATTCTCAAAGACACGGGTAACCGGGTGGTGGTGCGCTCGTTCGAGCCGCTGATCACCAACCAGCACAAGCCGGGCCCATCCAAGTTCCGGCCGGGCATCTTCACCGGCCGATTGCGGCGGTTGGACCGCACCAACTTCGGCCGGGAGTTGCGGGCCTTTTACCGCAAGCTGAGCAGCCAGTCCAAGGCGCTGCAGCGGGATCGTCAACTCACCGCTTCGGCGGTGCTGCGGGGGGCCGGCCAGCCGCAGATGCAGATCAAGGACGTGCAGGGTAACCCGGTGACCGTGAAGCAGGACACGCTTCTGGCGATCTTCGCCACCTATCCGGGGGACTTCGAGTTCAAGGTGCACACGGGCGTTGAAGACCTGTTAAAGGGGGTGGTTGTGCAGGCGGGCCAGGGCGCAAAAAAGTGCGGAAAACCCGACCCGAAGACCGGCCTGTCGCCCTCTGGCCGCGGCGGATCCGTCTGGATCCAGATCGATCCGAAGTCCGTGGGCCTGGACCACGTCGCCCGGGTTTTTGAATTCACCGCGGGCAACGCCCGGCCCGGCGCCAAGCCCGGGGACGAGCCCGACGACGGCAAGGACGTGGTCCTCGGACTTCCGCCTGGCACCGAGGTGTACAACGCCGTGAAACGGGACTGCGCCAAGGTGTGCGCTCAGGCGCCGCAGGGCTGCAAAAGGAGCTGCTCCACAAAAAAGGGCGTGCAGATCACCCCGGACGCCAAGGGCCGTATTCTGGTGGCCGTGGGCGGTCGTTGCGGGGGTTATGCCGGGGAGAAACACGAGATCAATCTGCGCGGCAAGCCCTTTGAGGACGCCCAGCGGGCGGAGGCCTTCGTGGCGTCTTTGGGGTACCCCTACGTGCTGGTGGAGGACGCCTCCAAGACGCCGCGCAAGGCGGTGAATTTCGTGCTGCGGTTGTCCAAGTCCGAGGCGCAGAAGATGGTCAAACGGCAGAACCGCAGCTCACCTTACAACATCGCCCCGCGGTACGAGGTGCTCTACGTCAAGTGGCGTCACCTGAGGCGCCAGGGCCCGAACCTGCTCCTCACCCGCACCAAACGCGGTTACCCGCAGCCCTACGTGGTGACCGAGACCAAGCACGGCAAGCGCCTGGTCGCCGAGGCCCTGGGCTCCACCCTGTCGTTGGCGCCGGCCCGGATCCAAAAGGCCGAGCTGTCCCTGCTGCTTGAGCTGCCCAAGGACGCCTTCGTGCTTGAGGAATCCATCCGGCCCGGCTCCATGTGGACCGAGCCGTTTTTGCCCGGTGTGCCGATCTTTTATCTGCTACTCGCGGCCTTTGTCCTCTTTAACCTGCTGGCCATCCGCGCCTATTTCCGAGGCTGATATGTTGCGTCTCTTTGACACCCTGACCGGACAGAAACAGGAGTTGGTAACCCGCGAGCCCCAGAAGGTGGGCCTCTATGTCTGCGGACCCACGGTCTACGACTACTCTCACCTCGGCCACGCCCGGGTGTACGTGGTCTTCGACACGGTGGTGCGCTACCTGCGGCACCGGGGCTACGAGGTCACCTACGTGCGCAACTTCACGGACGTGGACGACAAGATCATTGCCCGGGCCAACGAGCGCGACGTCGAACCCGTTGCGCTGGCTGCAGAGTTCATCACGGCGTTCCAGGAGGACATGGCACTGCTGAACGTCGGGCCGGCGGACGTAGAGCCCAAGGTGAGCGATCACGTTCCGGAGATCGTCGACGCCATCGCTCGCATCGAGCGGGTCGGGCTTGCTTACGCGCGCCAGGGAACCGTCTACTTTGCCGTGCGTAAACACGATCCCTACGGCAAGCTCTCCAAGCGAAACCTCGACGATCTGTGCAGTGGCGCGCGGGTGGGCGTGGACGCCGACAAAGACGATCCGTTGGACTTCGCCCTGTGGAAGGCCGCCAAGCCCGGCGAGCCCCACTGGCCGAGCCCCTGGGGCGAAGGCAGACCGGGCTGGCACATCGAGTGCAGCGCCATGTCCACCAAGTACCTGGGCACGGAGTTCGACATCCACGGCGGCGGCATGGATCTAGTTTTTCCGCACCATGAAAATGAGATCGCTCAGTCTGAAGCGGCCTACGCCAGCGGTTTCGCGCGCTTTTGGATGCACAACGGCTTTGTGAACCTAAACGCCGAGAAGATGGCCAAGTCCACGGGTAACTTCTTCACCCTCCGGGAGCTCTTTAAGCTCGCCGAGCCCGAGGCCATCCGCTTGTTCCTCCTGTCGGTGCAGTACCGACACCCCATCAACTTCAACGTGGACGCTGACCAGACGGACGGGTCGCGGTTCCCCGATCTGGTGGAGGCCGAGAACCGGCTGGACTACTTCTACGTGACCCTGTGCAAGCTCGACGATACACTCGGGCCCATGGCCGCGCCGGGGGATGGGGAGGTGGTACCGGGGGTGGACGCGGCGCGGGAGGGCTTCGCCCAAGCCATGGATGATGACTTCAATACGGCCGCGGCCCTGGCGCCGGTGAGCGAGATGTTCAAGCTCGCCAACCGATTGCTGGAGAACCCCAAGGCCGCTTCCAAAAAGGTGCGTCGACGCTCCCTGTGGCGCATCCGGGAAGAGGCGCATTCCATCGGGGGGGTGCTCGGTTTGTGGCAGGAGTCACCCATGGCGTACCTGTCCCGGCGCCAGGAGGTCATGGCGCGCTGCCGGGGGCTGGAGCGGGCCTGGGTGGAGGAGCAGATCGTGGCGCGCACCGAGGCCCGCGCGGCCAAAGACTTCGCCGCCGCTGATGCCATCCGCGACACGCTCGCAGAAAAGGGCGTTGAGCTCATGGATTCGGCGCAGGGAACCCGCTGGACAGTGATCTAATCTTCGCTCAGGTCCTCTGACAGATAGGCGAGGATGACTTCGTCCAGGGACTTCTCGGAGATCAGCTCCGAGCCGAAGATGGAGTCCGGCACGTTTTTAACCTCCACGGGAGCGACGGCAAAAACCGACGAGGGCGGCGGCGCCGACCGCTGTGGCGGGGGCGCCGGGGCTCGGGGCGCGGGGGGCTGCTCGGTGCCAACCATCACCATGGGCATGGCGACCACGACGCCGCTGGAGCTCTGGGCCGAGCGCTGTGCTTGCGTGGACTGGGAAGGTGCGGGCGGCTGCCAGGGCGCCTGGGAAGCGGGGCGTTGGGCCGCCGGTGGGGGCGTCGCAGCGGCGGCCTGCTCTCCGGACCGCGCCCGGTCCCGCTGCGGGGGCGGAGGCAACGTGGCCATGGGGAGGTCCTCGGCCACCTCCGATTCGAGCACGCCAAAGAACCCCACGATCTTGTCGTCGAAGTCGCCCTTGATGAGCCCCTTCATCATGTCTTTGTGCTGGTTCTGCATGCGACTGCGGAGCTGGTCCTCCCAGTCATCCGCGCTGACCAGGTCGGCGTACTCCGAGCGCAGGGAGTTGAGGATCGTGCCGTCGTGAAAAAGGTGCGTAAAGATATGCGGGTTGCCCCTACCGGAGTCTTCGGTTTGGACGTGGTAGACCCGATTTCTGTACTTGAGATTATGGTTGTACCCGCTGAGGGGCGATTTTTGGGCGGCCATGGGCCGTATCCATCTGAATTGTTTAACTTTACATGCTAGCACGATTGTCCGCTCCGGGCAATTTAATGATCCGCGCGACCTGGAGCCGTCCCGCGGCGCTCCCCGGCCGGCATACAACCGTGGTATTAGCCGGCCGCTTAGGCTACAATCAGCACTCTTTTTGAGGAGACTGATGCAGAACCTGGAGCGACTGTTTGCAGAGCGATTGAGGGACAAAATCGTCTCATTGCCCTTTGATCTCAAGGTGGCCTTTGCCATCATGGTGGATGAGGACCAATCCCCCGAGGTGAGGCTGCTTGGCGTCAGCACCGTGATCTACGTGTTGGGCCCCAACGACATCATCCCCGATCACATCATGCCCGTGGGGTACGCCGATGACGCGATCATCCTGTGGGTGATGATCGACGAAATCCGGCGGAACCACCCGGACACCGCGGCGAAGTTCGCCGAGCGCTTCGAGGGTGTGTTTGAGTCGTCCGAGGAGACCGCGCAGATCTTCCGCAGCTATCTGGGGGAGCTCTATGAGTGGATGGTCGGCAAGCTGCCGGAGCTGCCCAAGATCGCCTACAAGGGCAAGGTGGCCCAAGACTACCTCACCGATCCCGAGGCCGGGGAATTTCTGTACGACGAGGCCCGTGCCTTCACCACTGAGTTCGACCTGGACGAAGACTATCTGAACAACCACCTTCGCGGACGTCTTGTGATGGACGCCCTGGCCAAGCGCGCCGACGAAGAGAAGCTCCGCGCGAAGTAGCCGTCCCCGCCGCGCCCGCAGGCGGGTTTGACGGAAACTCCGGTCTACCCGATGTCCACCTGGGTGACGCCCGAGATGGGCTGATTGAGGAACCGCTCACCGATCTCCTCGAAGCGCGTGAGGTCGGTGACGAAGTATTGCACCTCTCCGCCCTCGGTCCGTTCACAGCCGGCGTGCATCTCATCCAGGACGGTGGACACCTCTTTGGCCACGGCCGTGGCGGAGTCCACGGTGGTGACCGGCGCATCGAAGATGGCGTTCGCCACGTGGTCGAGCAGCTTGTACAGCAGCGGGTAGTGCGTGCAGGCCAGCAGCAGGGTGTCGATCTGCGGCTCCGCCCGCGCCAGCCCGCTCAGGTAGTGCAGCACCACCGAGCGGGGGATCTCCCCCTCCACGAACCCCTCTTCGGCCAGCGGCACCAGGAGCGGGCAGGGCCACCCCATGACTTGCACTTCGGGGGCCAGGGTGTGGATGGCGCGCTCATAGGCCCGGGACTTGATCGTCCCCCGGGTGCCGATGACCCCGATGGTCTGGGTGCGGCTGAAGCGAATGGCCTCCCGCGCCCCGGGCTCCACCACGCCCACCACGGGTATGGGGGAGAGCTCTTGCAGGGCGGGCAGGGCGTACGCAGAGGCTGTGTTGCACGCGACCACCACCATCTTGACGCGCTGGCGCTGCAGAAACTCCAGGTTATGCATGGAGTACTTGGTGACGGTGTTGGCGCTCTTGGTGCCGTAAGGCACCCGCGCGGTGTCGCCCAGATAGACATAGTCCTCTCCAGGCAGCTGCTGCAACAGGGCTCGCAGCACCGTGAGTCCGCCGATTCCGGAGTCGAACACGCCAATGGGGGCCATGGCATCCATGGGGGAGGAAGATAGGATTGGCGCCAGGTGGTGTCAAGGATCCGGGACGTGCTCGCGATTCCACGGCCTGAGGCAGGGCCCGGGGAGTTCGAGCTTGCCTGGCCGAGGCAGGTGAAATAGGTTTTTGCCCACACATGCCGCACGAAAAAAAACCCCCCGACGTCCTCGCAGTGGCGCTCGATCCAGCCGCGCTGATTGCCGAGGTGGCCGGCGCCGACGCCGGCTCGCTCCCGGTGGGCCCGACGGCGCTGGAGCCTCTGACGCAGTGGGTGGGCGCGCGGGTGCGACGGTCGCTCGAGGGGGTGCTGCTGTTGCAGGACGTCCAGGACGCCCTGGGACGACTGCAGGCGGCGGGTGTGCTCGCGGCGGTGCTCCCGGAGCTCGATGCCACCCTGGGGCTGGCGACCGAAGGGGGGCGCCGCCACAAGGATGTCTGGTTGCACACGACGCAGGTGGTGGCCCAGTGCCCCGTGCGGCCCCTGGTCAGGTGGGCGGCCTTGCTGCACGACATTGGCAAGGTGCACACCCGTGAGTTCGGAGTCGATGGCAAGGTGACCTTCCGCCGACACGCCGAGGTGGGAGCAGGCGTTTTTCTGGACCGCATCGCGCCCCGCCTCGCCTTTTCCCCGGCGCAGGCGCGAGCCCTCCACCACCTCATTGTTCACCATCAGCGGGCGGGACAATATGACCCCGGGTGGCAGGACTCGGCCGTGCGGCGTTTTGGGCGGGAAATGGGCGTGTCGCTGCCGGATCTGCTGGACCTGAGCCGCGCGGACGTGACCTCTCGGATCCCCGGTCGCCGGGCCGAGGCCTTGGGTCTCATCGATGAGCTCGCTCGCCGCCTGGAGACCCTCGCGGCTCTGGACGCGCGCGTTCCCCCGCTGCCCCCGGGCCTGGGAAACGCCATCATGGAGCGGTTCGAGCTCGCTCCCGGCCCGCGCATTGGGCGTCTGCGGCAGGAGCTCCTCCAAGCCATTGACGCCGGCGGACTGGAGCCGCGGCAACCCGTTGATTACTACCTCGGGTATCTGGCGCGCATCGGAGTGTCGCCGGATTGATCCGCTGCGCTGTTTATCGAGAGAGCGGGGTGGGCCTGGGGCGGTCGGTGCTGGTACCGTCGCCGAGCTGACCGTCGGTGTTGCGGCCCCAGCAACGCACCTGGCCGGACCGATCCACGGCGCAGGTGTGTCGGCCGCCGGCTTCGATGGATGCCACGTTATTCACGCGATCGGGCCGGGTGGGGCGCTGGTGCGTGTCAGCGGGCTGGCTATGGCCCAACTGGCCTGAGAGGTTGTTGCCCCAACACCAGGCCGAGCCGTCCTGTTGCACCGCGCAGGTGTGCCCGCCGAGGTAGCCTCCCCCCGCCGAGACACTCACCACTGATGCAAGCTTCGGGATCTTCGCGGGGGCAAAGCGCAGCCGGGAGGTCCCATCGCCAATTTGACCCGAGGCGTTGTTGCCCCAGCACCAGAGATTGCCGCCGCGTCCGAGGGCGCAGGTGTGCGCGCCGGCGGCGCTGACCTGCGCGACGCCGGAGAGGGTGGTGATTTGCGTGGGTGTGTGTCGGGGTTTGCTGTCTCCCAGCCCCAGTTGTCCCACGTCGTTTTTGCCCCAGCACCAGACACCACCGCCGGTGGTGACGGCGCAGGTGTGGAAGCCGCCCAGGCTCAGGGACCGCACGCCCGTCACGCCCTCTACGCGCGCGGGTTTGGCCTGGTGCTCGCCGGCCGCGCGGCCGAGCTGTCCCGCGCGGTTATCGCCCCAGCACCACAGCCTGCCGCCTGCGGTGAGCGCGCAGGTGTGATCGTTACCGGCGTCGATGGCCATAATATTTCGCAGCCCGGGCACCTTCATCGCACGGAGCACGGGTTTGGCAGTCGCCTGTCCGACCTGGCCCAGGGTGTTTTTTCCCCAGCACCAGACCGTTTGGTCCCGGGCGAGGGCGCAGGTGTGGCGGCCGCCGGCGGCCACGGCCCGGGCGCTGCTGAGGTCGGCCACCCGCGCGGGCTTATACGAGGGTTTGGTCTGGCCGTTGCCGAGCTGGCCGTAGTTGTTCCGGCCCCAACACCAGACCGAGCCGTCGGCGCGATGTAGGCCACAGGTGTGGCGCGTCATGGACGAGAGTTGGCGGAACTGCTGCGCCTTGGGCGGTGGTTTGCTTCCGCCCCGCAGGGCGAAAAAGAGGATGATCCCCACCACCAACAGGCCCGCCAGGGTCGCTAGGACGATGTAAGGCGTTTTGGATTTTTTTACCTGGTAGTAGGTGCCCGTGGGTACACGAGCGCTGATGACTTTCTCCGAGGCGGCGCCCGACAGGCTGGTGAGCGCCCGCGGGGCAGGCACCTGGGCGGCGAGCTCCTCCAGGGACTCGGTCTCGTCGGCCTCGGAGTGCAGCTCGGCCATGGCGGCGGGCGCCTTGACCTCATTCATGGTGGCCACCACGGCCGCCTCTGCGGTTTTCCGCTTCTTCGGCGGTTGCTCGGGCGTGGCCTCAGCGGGCGAGGTCTCTGCGGGCCCGGCCTCTGCGGGCGGATCCGGCTTGGCGATGACGGGTGAGATTCCCGCTGGCGGATGCGCTCCATCGGTGACCGCTTGCAGCGCATCGGCAAAGTCCTGCATGGTCTGGTAGCGATCCACAGGCTTCTTGGACAGCGCCTTCATGATGGCGTCGCTGATCTCCAGGGAGAGATCCGGCCGGTGCTCATACAGGGGAGGCGGGGGCTGCCAGGAGTGCATGAGCATGAGCTCGAGCGGGTTGTCGCTATAAAACGGTGGCTTGCCCGCGATGAGGTGGTAGAGCGTTGCGGCCGCGGAGTAGATGTCCGACCAGGGGCCCACACCCTCGGTGGAGCCGGGGGCCTGTTCGGGAGACATGTACAGGGGCGTGCCCATCACCGCGTCGATGCGGGTGACCACGCTGTCCTGATTGTCGTCCGAGTCCTTCAACTTGGCGATGCCGAAGTCGATGATCTTCGGGTACAGCGTGCCGTCTTCGAGCCGCGTAAGGAAGATATTGTCCGGCTTGATGTCCCGGTGAATGAAGCCGGCTTCATGGGCCGCGGCGAGCCCCTCGAGCAGGGGTGTGGCAATGGCCATGACTTCGGGCCAGGGGAGCGGCCCTTTGGCGGTCATGTACACCGCCAGGTTGGAGCCCTTTAGCAGCTCCATCACGTAGTACTGGCGGCCGTCTTCCAGGTTTCCGAAGTCGAAGGCCTGGACGATGGCCTTATGCTTGATGCGCGCAATGGCGCGGGCCTCGCGCTTGAAGCGCGAAACCAGCTCGGGGTAGGACGACAGATCCTCGGAAAGGACCTTGATGGCGACCTGTTTGTCTAGGATGGGGTGAGCGGCCTGGTAGACCTCCCCCATGCTGCCTTTGCCAATGAGCTTGGTCGCATTGTAGTTTCCAATTTTTTGCCCGACCACGCCGGAGGGGATGTCATCATTGGGAGGCATGCGGAGATCAGACCTCGAAGCCGGGGG
>Ga0180009_10006838_pt1 | contig 11839 bp, 9 predicted proteins | sample OS_PC_MetaG_FD_123537 | JGI IMG/M metagenome (GOLD analysis project Ga0180009, IMG submission 123537) | Groundwater microbial communities from the Aspo Hard Rock Laboratory (HRL) deep subsurface site, Sweden - OS_PC_MetaG | ecosystem: Environmental > Aquatic > Deep subsurface > Groundwater...
ATGCATCGGCGCGCACTCGACGAACTCAAATCACCACCAAATCCGCCCCCCAAGGACCCAAGGCAAATGACGCTGCAACTGGTCCCGGGCTAAACCGGACAGCAGTGGGTCAAGCCCGAGGGCTACAGTGATTACGGTGAAAGTCTAGCAAAGAAACCTAATTTGGATCACAGCGACAATGCCCCAAATTCCCATAGCTTGCCGCGGCGCTGTTTGCCTCCCCTTGCGGGAAGGGATTGGGGGTGGGGGGTTCTGCGCCGGCGCGCGTGGCTCCGCCCCACCCGACCCGGCTGCGCCGGGCCTTCTTGCCTCTATTCGTGCCACTGGCACGAATAGCCCTGTCGGACGGCGCGAAGTCCCCGTCAAGGGGAGGGAGGAGAGGATGACAGCGACAGTCCGCCAAACGCCCGCCCTTGCCAGTCCGGCCTGGGCCGGCTAGCATTAACGTTCACATTCAGCGCGACACCCATCATCGGCCAGACGCACGACGTCCCGCTTGCCTGCGGGCGCGGCCATTGGCTTAAGGAGGAAATCCCATGCACCACCGCAAGCTCGGCAATACCGGCGCCGTCGTCACCCATCTTTGTCTCGGGGCCATGACCTTTGGCAACGAATCGACCGAGGAGGTCTCGTTCGGGCTGATGGACGACTATGCCGCGGCCGGCGGCAATTTCATCGACACGGCCGATGTCTATACCGCCGGCGCTTCGGAACTGATCGTCGGGCGCTGGCTCAAGGCGCGGCCGACCGAGGCGAAACGGATGGTCATTGCATCGAAGGGGCGGTTCCCGATGGGCGAGGGGCCGAACGATGTCGGGCTTTCCCGCCGCCATCTCGGGGAGGCGCTCGATGCCTCGCTCTCCCGGATCGGCGTGGAGCGGATCGATCTGTACCAGATGCATGCCTGGGACGCGCTGACCCCGATCGAGGAGACCCTCAGATTCCTCGACGATGCCGTCCGCGCCGGCAAGATCGCCTATTACGGCTTTTCCAATTATCTCGGCTGGCACATCACCAAGGCGGTCTACGAGGCGCGCGCCCGCCATTTCACCGCCCCGGCGACGCTGCAGCCGCAATACAACCTGCTTTGCCGCGACATCGAGCACGAGATCGTGCCGGCTTGTCTCGATGCCGGCATCGGCCTTCTGCCGTGGTCGCCGCTCGGTGGCGGCTGGCTCGCCGGCAAGTACAAGCGCGACACCTTGCCGAAGGGCGCCACAAGGCTCGGCGAGGACCCGAACCGCGGCATGGAGGCCTATGCGCCGCGCAACGCCAAGGAAAAGACCTGGATGATCATCGATACGGTGCAAAGGATCGCCGGCGCGCATGGTGCGACGCCGGCGCAGGTGTCGCTCGCCTGGGTGGCGGCGCAGCCGGCGGTGACCTCGGTCATTCTCGGCGCCCGCACCCGCGCCCAATTGAAGGACAATCTCGGCGCCGCCGGCCTCGTGCTGACGAGCGAGGACCTCGCCGAACTCGACCGGGTCAGCCGGCCGGACATGGAAGAATACCCCTACGGTCCCCAGGGCATCGGCCAGCGCCACCGCAAGATCGCAGGCGGGCGCTAGGCGCTTTCCGACGAAGCGGAACGGATGCTCCTGCCGCGCCAATTGGTCGCTCGGACAAAGGAGGCCTTGCCGGTGCCCGGTTTGCTATTGCTTTGCGGCAAACCAACCGGACACCGGCGGAACCATGTCTGACACTCCACACCTGCGGCGCACGCCCGAAACCGGCCTCAGCGCCGACGAGGTCGCGCGGCGGCTCGGCGAGGAGGGCTACAACGAACTGCCCCGCCAGGAAAAGCGCACGCTTTTCGCCATCGTCTTCGACGTGATCAAGGAGCCGATGCTGGCGCTGCTGCTCGTCGGCGGGCTGGTCTACCTGATGATCGGCGAGCCGTTCGATGCCGGGCTGCTGCTGGTTTTCGCCACCCTGTCGATTGGCATGACCATCGTCCAGGAAACGCGCTCGGAACGGGTGCTCGACGCCCTCAAATCCCTCACCTCGCCACGCGCCCTGGTCATTCGCGACGGCGCCACGCTGCGCATTGCCGGACGCGAGGTGGTGCGCGGCGACCTCGTGGTTCTTTGCGAGGGCGACCGGGTGCCGGCCGACGCGGTACTGGTCGAGGCCGAGGACCTGTTGACCGACGAATCGCTCTTGACCGGGGAATCGGTGCCGGTCAGGAAATCGGTTGCCGCTACGCTTGATCTTTTAGCAACAAGGCCCGGCGGCGACGATCTGCCCTTCGTTTATTCCGGTTCGCTCGTGGTGCGCGGCACCGGGCTGGCCCAGGTCACGGCCACCGGAGCACGAAGCGAGATCGGCCGGATCGGCCAGACGCTGAGCGGACTCGAAACCGAGCCGAAGCGGCTGCAGATCGAGATGCGGAAGATCGTTGTGTTCTTCGCCGTGCTCGGCGCCATCGTCAGCCTTGCCGCCGTGGTGCTTTACGGCACGCTGAGGGGCGACTGGCTCGAGGGCGTGCTCGCCGGCATCGCCATCGGCATGTCGATGCTGCCCGAAGAGTTTCCGGTGGTCCTGACCGTCTTCATGGTCATGGGCGCCTGGCGCATTTCCAAGGCCGGGGTTTTGACGCGGCGGGCGGGCAGCATCGAAACCCTTGGGTCGGCGACGGTCCTATGCACCGACAAGACCGGCACGCTGACCGAGAACCGCATGACGGTGACCGAGTTGCGGGCCTGGACGGGCGCGGGCTTTGCCGGGCCGGCGCAGCGGGTCGGTGACAATGGCGATCTCAAAACGCTGGCGCGCTGCGGGGTCCTCGCCTGCGAACGCCAGCCCTTCGACCCGATGGAGCAGGCTTTCCACGCCTATGGCGAAAGCGAAGTCGGCGAACCGCTGCGGCAGAGCCTCGCCGCCTGGACGCGCGACCGCAGCTACGGATTGCGCCCCGATCTGCTCGCCGTCTCGCATGTGTGGAAACGGGGCGAAGCGGAAAACCGCTATATCGCCGCCAAGGGCGCGCCCGAGGCGATTGCCGATCTGTGCGGGCTCGCGGGCGAAGACCGGGCGCGGCTCGACGCCGAAGTCGCGGCGATGGCGGCGCGTGGGCTGCGGGTCATCGGCGTGGCGGAGGCCGAACACGACGGCGACGCCCTGCCTGAAACGCAGCGCGCCTTCGATTTCCGCCTTCTCGGCCTTGCCGGGCTGGCCGATCCCTTGCGGGAGGGGGTGCGCGAGGCCATCGCGCAGTGCCGCACTGCCGGCATCCGCGTCGTGGTGATTTCCGGCGACTTCCCGGAAACGGCGCGGGCCATCGCCGAACAGGCGGGAATAGAAACCCAGGGCGTGATGACCGGCGACGTGCTGGCGGGCTTGCGCGACGACGCGCTCCGCACCGAGGTCACCAGGGCCAACGTCTTTGCCCGCATCATGCCGGAGCAAAAGCTCAGAATCGTCGAGGCCCTCAAGGCCAATGGCGAGATCGTCGCCATGACCGGCGACGGGGTCAACGACGCGCCTTCGCTCAAGGCGGCCCATATCGGCGTCGCCATGGGCAGGCGCGGTACCGACGTGGCGCGCGAGGCTTCCTCGATCGTGCTGCTCAACGACGATTTCAATTCGATCGTTGCGTCCATGCGTCTCGGACGCCGCATCTACGACAATCTCAGAAAGGCGATGTCGTTCATCTTCGCGGTGCATCTGCCGATCGGTGGCATGGCGCTGTTGCCGCTCCTGACCGGCCTGCCGGTGATCTTCGCGCCCATCCATATCGCCTTCCTCGAAATGGTCATCGATCCGGTCTGCTCGCTGGTGTTCGAGGCCGAGACCGAGGAAAAAAACATCATGAGCCGGAAGCCGCGCGATCCGGACGAACCCCTGTTCACCCGCGACATGGTGACAAGGGCGCTGCTCCAGGGCCTTGTGGCTTTCGCCTTGGTGGCCGGCGTCTATTTGTGGTCGCTCTCGGCCGGCATGCAGGCGGACGGCGTGCGCGCCGCGACGTTCCTGACGCTGGTTCTGGTCATCGTCGGTATGATCTTTGCCAATCGCTCGTTCAGCCCGTCGCTGAGGGAGGCGCTGCTGCGTCCCAACAAGGCGCTGGTCTGGGTGCTGCTCATGGTCGGCGGCACACTGGCGCTGGCGCTGCTCTTGCCGGTGATGCGCGACCTGTTCGGTTTCGCGCCGCTCGACTGGATGCATCTGGGCATGGGGCTCGGAGCGGGGCTGGTCTTGCTCGGTCTCGCCGAGCTGTTCAAGCGCCATGTGCACAAGCGGGGTGGCACGCAACACTCGTGACCCCGCGCGATGCTGACGGCTGGCGATTTGCGCCGGAAGGCGCGCGTCGATAGTCTCGCATCCGGTTCACCAGGGCAGTTCAGACATGCCGCATCTTGCGCAATCCATGTTCCGGCTCGGCACCGAGACGGCATTCGATGTTCTGGCGCGGGCCAACCGGCTCATCGCTGAGGGCCGGGACATCATCAATCTCGGCATCGGCCAGCCGGATTTCAAAACGCCGGACCATATCGTCGAGGCGGGCGTGAAGGCACTGCGCGACGGCCATCATGGCTATACCCCGGCCAATGGCATTCCGGCGCTGCGCGAGGCGGTGGCGGAGGATCTCGGCCGGCGCCACGGCGTCGAGGTGAACCCCGATCACGTCGTCGTCGTGCCGGGCGGCAAGCCGACCATGTTCTTTGCCGTCTTGATGTTCGGCGAGCCGGGCGTCGAGGTCATGTATCCCAATCCCGGTTTCCCGATTTACGAATCGGTCATTCGCTTCTCCGGCGCGACGCCGGTGCCGATCGCGCTCGCCGAGGACAGGGGTTTCGCCTTTTCCGCCGATTCGGTGCTGGCCGGGATCACCGATAGGACGCGGCTGATCATCATCAATTCGCCAGCCAACCCGACCGGCGGCGTCACGCCGAAATCCGAGATCGACAGGCTCGTCGCCGGGCTCGAAGCGCATCCGCATGTGACATTGCTGTCCGACGAGATCTATTCGCAAATGCTCTACGAGGGCCGCCAACACGTCTCGCTGCTGAGCTATCCCGAAATCCGCGACCGGGTGATCATGCTCGACGGCTGGTCCAAGACCTATGCCATGACCGGCTGGCGGCTCGGCTATGCCGTCTGGCCCGAAGCGCTGGCGCCGCATGCGACGCGCCTCGCCATCAACGACCATTCCTGCGTCAATGCCGCGACCCAATATGCCGGCATCGCGGCGCTGACCGGTCCGCAGGACGCCGTCCACGAAATGGTCCGGGCCTTTAACGAGAGACGCAAGGTCATCGTTTCCGAGCTCAACCGGCTGCCCGGCTTCCGCTGCGTCGATCCGGGTGGGGCGTTCTACGCCTTCCCCAATATCTCGGGAACGGGACTGTCGGCCTCGGCGCTTCAGGACAGACTGCTGCACGAGGCCGGCGTCGCCGTCATCGCCGGCACGAGCTTCGGCGCTTTCGGCGAAGGGTTCCTCAGGTTCTCCTACGCCAATTCGACCGAGAACATAATCGAGGCGGTCAGGCGGATCGGGGCGCATCTCTAGGCTTGCGGCCGGACCAGGCAGCAATGCGACGCCCATCGGCATCGCCCCGTGCTGACAGGTTCTTCGGATGCGCGCTGCCGAGCGAATGCACGGCAGTCTGGCAGACTGCGGCGATTTGACGCAGCGCAGGCGCGCCTTACATCGCCGGGGCGAAGTGGCTGCCGAGGAAATAGGGCCAGACCACAAGCCCGAGCAATCCGAGCCAGAAGTCGAGATGCAGGTAGCCGATGCTGAACAGCCAGCCGCCGAACCAGAACAGGCCGAAGCAGCCGCCATTGTTGATATTGATCTTGCGTTCCATTTGCCCTCTCCCGTGACGGGGTTGCGCGTTCGCGGCCGGTGCCGCCAAAGCCGGGTGTAATGTCGGATGAATCCCGCACCGTTCAAGACGGGAATCGACAGGCAGTCATACTGTCGCGCCTGGCCTCCTGCGCCTATTGCCCAGTTAACAGAGTGTAAACCAATTGTGGGCGCAACTACTCGTGGATTTTCGCGATTTGTTGTCGACTGGATTTGCCACTTCCCATCCGATGAGAAGAGAAGAGAAAATGCCCAAAGTCCGATTGATTGCCCGCGACCAGATTGCCGAACGCGCCTTCGAGATCTGGGAAATCGAAGGAAAACCGCACGGACGCGATCAGGAACACTGGGAGCGAGCGGAAGCCGAGCTGCGCAAGACCATGGCACGGATGTCGCCGGCCAAGCCGAAACGTTCCGCCAAGGCAGCGTCCGAACTTGCCGCGGCCAAGCCCAGCGCCGCCAAGGCCAAACCGGCCAAGGCCTAGCATTCGGGCATAAGCTGTTCGGGCTGACAAAGCGATACTCGCCTTGCCGAACGCGCCGGGGTTGCGGCCGAAATTCCGCGAATCCACGCGTCCGGCCGCTTCGGCCGCCGGGCAGGCGCGACATGCCCTTGGACTGGTGAAATCCTTCGCATCCGTCTTGCCTGCCGCAGACGATTCCGTATTGTGAACGAAACAGGAACCTGCATCGGCGCCGTTGCGCGCGCGGCGGGGGCGGGGTCGGCCGGCATGACGAGTATCAAAGGCGAGAAACGGGTTGCGGCGTCGCTCACGGTGCCCGTTGGCCAGGCAAGGGCGATGTGGATCGCGGCGCAGGCGCTCGACCGCGCCGCGCCGTTCGGATCGGGGCCGGAGGCGGTGGCCGCGGCGGTCAGCCAGCTCGGCTATGTGCAGATCGACACGATTAACGTCATCGAGCGCTCGCATCACCATATCCTTTTCAACCGCATCCCGGCCTATCGGCGCGCCGATCTTCACAGCGCCCAGTCCGTCGAAAGGTCAGTGTTCGAATACTGGACGCATGCGCTCAGCTATGTGCCGGTCACCGATCTCAGGTTCTTCACCGGCACGATGAAGGCGCATGCCAGTGATCCGGCCGGCTGGGGCGGGGTGGTGAGCCCAGGCGAACTCGGCAAGATCCTCAGGCGCATCCGCGACGAAGGCGCGCTGGCCATTTCCGACATCACGGACGACACGCTGGTCGAGAAGGCGCATCTATGGGCCAGCAAGAAACCGTCCAAGCGCGCGCTCGAAGCCGGGTTCTATTCCGGACGGCTGGTCATTTCCAGACGCGACGGCATGCTCAAGACCTACGAGCTGACCGAGCGGCATTTCGGACTGGAAAGGCTCCCGAGGCCGGCCAGCAAGTCCGACATCGACCGCTACCATCTCGATCGCGCCCTGAGAGCACAGGGGCTCGTCAGCCTCGACTCGGTCTGTTTCAACGCGACCTATGCCAAGCCGCCCGTCGACAAGCTGGCAATCGCCGCGCTGATCGGCAAACAGGTGCGCGCCAGGCGGCTCATCGAGTTGCGGCTCGCGAACGATGACAGGACAGCCTATTTCGCCCGGCCGGAGGCGCTCGACGCGTCTTTGCCGGAACCGGTGCTGACCCATATCCTGTCGCCCTTCGACCCGCTGGTCATCCAGCGCAAGCGCACCGCCAGAATCTTCGGCTACGAGCATCTGTTCGAGGCCTATGTGCCCAAGGCCAAGCGCAAGCTCGGCTATTTCACGCTGCCGGTGCTGAGCGGCGACGAGATCGTTGCGGCGCTCGACCTCAAGGCCGAGCGGGTGACAAAAAGGCTGCTGATCCAGGCCTGGCACTGGGTGGGCATGGGCAATGCGGCGAAGCACAAAGAGGCGGTGGATGCGGCGCTCGACAGGTTCGCGGCATTTCAGTTCGCGGACATGACCTAGAAAAACGCCTCACGCAACAGGTTGAGGCCCATCACCAAGAACATGATCAGCACGGCGGTGCGGAATTTCGAAGCATCGAGCTTCTTGCGGATCTGTTCGCCGAGGGCGAAGCCGATCAGGGTCGGCACGACCATGATGCCGGATATCTGCGCCGTTTCCGCCGTGATCAGGCCATTATTGACATAACCGAACAAGAGCGGAATCGAGCCGCACAGGAACAGGATGGCCGAAGCGCGGATGAACTCTTCCTTGTCGAGGCGGCGGGCGAGGAAATAGATCACCATCGGCGGCGCCCAGATGGCCGTCAGTCCGCCCGAAATACCCGACGCGATTCCGCCGATGATCTGGCCGACGCGGTCGTATCTGGCCGGCAGCGCCGGCGGCGTGAACGAGAGATTGATCACGGCGAACAGGACGATCATCAGGCCGAGCGCGAAAACCAGCACCTCGGCGGAAACGCTCGTGGCAAAGAAGGTGGTGATGAACAGTGAAATGGCGAGCGTCGCCGCGAACACGCCGTAGCGCTTGATGGCCGGCAGGACGTAGCCGGAACGATAGACCTGCCAGAGATTGCTGATCACGATGGGAAAGATCGCCAGAAGGACGGCGACGCGCGGATCGATGATCTGGGAGAGAATGCCGACCGAGGTGATCGGCAGGCCGATGCCGACGACGCCCTTGACGGTGCCGGCCAGAAGGAACACCAGGAAACCAAGCAGGAGGAGATTGAAATCGAGGATCACGGTCGGGCTCGCATGGCGTGTTCGGACAGGGTGATGCCGACGACGACGAGCGCCGCCGCCAGCAGGTGGAAGGGTTCGAGATGCTCGCCGAGAACGAGCACCGACAAAACCGTGCCGGTGATCGGCAGGAGGTTGATGAACAGCGAGGCGCGGTTGGGCCCAACGATCTCGACGCCGCGCGCATAGCAGAGCTGGGCAATGATTGAGGGGAACAACATGACATAGGCGACGGCGCCCCAGCCGATCAGAGTCGTTTCGGCAAGCCCGGCGACGAGCGTCGCCATGCCGCCGCCGAAGGCGAAAAGGAACAGGACAGAGGCCAAGAGCGCCGCGACCGAGGTCACGAACATGAAGCTCAGCCAGTGGATGTTCGGGCGATATCTGAGGGTCAACGAATAGACGGCGTAGAGCAGGGCGGCCAGCAGCACCATGCCGTCGCCGATATTGATCGACAAGTCCACCAGCCGTTGCGGTTCGCCATGCGTCACGACCCAGACGACGCCGGCGATGGTAAAGACCAGGCCCACGATCTGCAGGAGGCGGGCGCGCACGCGGAAGACGATGAAATTGCCGGACAGGACCATGACCGGAATGGCCGCCTGCTCGATGGAGATGTTGACTGCGGCGGTGAAATGCGCCGCCCCGTAGATCAGCATGTTGAAGCCGGCAAAGCCGAGGGCGCCGTATAAGCACAGCCATAAGAGCGAGCCCGAGATTTTCGGCCAGTCGCGGCGCAAAGCCGGCACCACGAAAGGCAGAAGCAGCAGCACGGCGCCGACCCAGCGGAAAACGAGAAACAGGAACGGATCGATCTCGCCGACCGCCAGCTTGCTCGCCACCATATTGCCGCCCCAGAAGGTCGGGGCGAGCACGAGCAGCAGATAGGGCTGGGCGACCAGGGTGCGAATGAGACCGTCCCCGCCGCCTTGCGCCTTGTTGTCCATGATTGTCCTTGTGAAACCCTGCCTGACGACTTATCAGCATTCCGCACAAGCTCAAACCACCGGCGGTTGCGGCGTGTGCGTTTTTCGAACACTCGCGCACGGGGAGTGGCGCTATGGCGAACGTGGTGGTTGTCGGCTCGCAATGGGGCGACGAGGGCAAGGGCAAGATCGTCGACTGGCTGGCGGAGCGCGCCGACGTGGTCGTCCGCTTTCAGGGCGGCCACAATGCCGGCCATACCCTTGTCATCAATGGCGTCAGCTACAAGACGGCGCTTATTCCCTCGGGCGTCGTCTCGGGCAAGTTCTCGGTCATCGGCAATGGCGTGGTTGTCGATCCCAAGCATTTCGGCGAGGAGCTCGACAAGCTGACCGGCCAGGGCGTGACGATCACGCCGGACGTGCTGCGAATCGCCGACAACGCGGCGCTGATCCTTTCGGTGCATCGCGAACTCGACGCGCTGCGCGAGGACGCCACTGAAGGCTTCAAGATCGGCACGACCAAGCGCGGCATCGGGCCTGCCTACGAGGACAAAGTGGGCCGGCGCGCCATCAGGCTGTGCGATCTCGCGGAACCCGACGAATTGATGCCCAAGGTGCAGCGGCTGATGAGCCACCACAACGCGATCTTGCGCGGCATCGGCGAGACCGAAATCGATCCGCAGTCCATTTTCGACGAATTGATGGCGGTGCGCGACCGCATCCTGCCCTATTCCGGCCAGGTCTGGCGCATTCTCGCCGAGAAGCGCCGGGAAGGCGCGCGCATCCTGTTCGAGGGCGCGCAGGGTGCGCTGCTCGACAACGATCATGGCACCTATCCCTATGTCACTTCGTCCAACACCGTGGCGGGCAATGCCGCCGCCGGTTCCGGCCTCGGGCCGGGCGCCATCGACTACGTGCTCGGCATCACCAAGGCCTATGCGACGCGGGTCGGCGAAGGCCCGTTCCCGACCGAGCTCAAGGACGAGACCGGCGAATACCTCGGCGCCACCGGCAAGGAATGGGGCGTCAATACCGGGCGCAAGCGCCGCTGCGGCTGGTTCGATGCCGTCATCGTGCGCCAGACCGTCCTGACATCGGGCATCAACGGCATCGCCTTGACCAAGCTCGACGTGCTCGACGGATTGAAGGAAATCAAAGTCTGTGTCGGATACAGGCTCGGCGGCCACATTATCGACTATTTGCCCGCTTCTATGGGAGCCCAGGCCCGGGTCGAACCCGTCTACGAGACCCTCGAGGGCTGGAGTGAAACGACGGCGGGCGCGCGCAGCTGGGCGGAGCTGCCGGCGCAGGCCGTCAAATATGTGCGGTATGTCGAGGAACTCATCGGGGCTCCGGTGGCGCTGTTGTCCACAAGCCCGGAACGCGCGGATACCATAATGGTTCGCGACCCGTTCCAAGATTGAGATTTTTTGCTACAAGACCGCAACCAATTGTGAGTTGCTTCGTCTCCGATGGCTGACTACCGGGATCTGTTGCGCCGGGCGATTGACGCCCTGCCCGAGAACAATGGCAATGCCCGACGCCAGGTCTATGACAAGGCGCGCGCGGCATTGCGCAAGCAGCTTGACGCGATCCAGCCGGAACTGCCGAGCCGCGAAAAGACCCATCATCGCCTGCAGCTCGAGGAGTGCATCCGCGAGGTCGAACAGGAAGCCACCGAGCGCATGCTCTCGGGGCTGAGCCGGCTCGATCCGGACGCGTTCGGCGCGCCACCACCCGAAAGTCCGCCGTCTCCGCAACCAGCGGTGCCCGAACCGGCGCCCGCCCCCAGGGCGGAATCGCCGTTGGCCAAGCCGGCCGCAATGGCGACGTTCGTGCCCCCGGCGAAACCGCCCGTCGTTCCGAAGCCAGCGCCCTTGTCGACGCGCGACGCCAGGTCCGAAGACAGGATGCCGGAATCGGCGCTCGCCTCGGCCACCGCGTACGGGCTAAAGCCGGCCGAGGGGGTCAAGCCGGCCGTCGTCTCGTCCGCGCGGAGCGAAGCGCTGGCCGACAAGCCCGCTGCCGAGCCGATCAAGGAGATGGCGAAACCCCTGGTGGTCGCGAAGCCTGCCAACGCGCCTCCGGCGACGCCCATTTCCGGTCATGTCCACACCGCCGTCGTCGCGCCCCAGACTCCGCCAGTCGGAAAGTTGGGTACCAGTGCCCTGGCCGTCGAAGCGGCGGTCGACAGGCTCTCGGCCAGACAGGCGACGGAACAGGCGCCGCCGAACGTCGAACGCGCCGCCGAGGCGGCCACGGCAAGACCAGAACCGGCGCCGCCGCGGTTTTCCGCCAGGGTTTCGGCTTTCGTGCCAAAGATCGGAACGGGGCAGAAGGACAAGACCGAACCGACAGTGCCGGCCATGTCGGCGGAGCGCGAGGTCGATCTCGACGGCGAAGGCGAACCGGCGGTCTCCGACCCGCAATTGCAGATCG
>Ga0180009_10006839_pt1 | contig 11838 bp, 10 predicted proteins | sample OS_PC_MetaG_FD_123537 | JGI IMG/M metagenome (GOLD analysis project Ga0180009, IMG submission 123537) | Groundwater microbial communities from the Aspo Hard Rock Laboratory (HRL) deep subsurface site, Sweden - OS_PC_MetaG | ecosystem: Environmental > Aquatic > Deep subsurface > Groundwater...
GCCAAGAGCATCGGTAACGGCACTAATCCAAAGCTGGGAGGAGCAGCGATCGATTATTCAAAGTTGGTAATTAAAGCGGAAATCGCTGTCTATCGTATTGGAAACCGATTTAGATAACCGATTCTTACCAGAAGGAGAACCCAAATGACCACGACACAAGATAATCAGCCACCCCTTGAACAGCTGTTCAATTATCTTAATCTGTTTCTTCCGAGATAATTATGATGCGGTAGCAAAGCAGGCCGCCCATAAGCAATGGACCCATGTCCACTATCTTGCTCAGGGCGGTGTTTTTCAGAACCATGTGCCAAGAATCTATTCACCGATATCTTCGATTAAAACCATACAACATCCTGTTCCTACATGCTTATTGACACACACAGAGGCCTCTTTGCCATACTTAGGTCCGCTAAAAGCAAGTTCCTATCTTTTACTTTTCGCAATACCCAAACGGATTATTTTGCGTCGAAGGGTATTTTTATCAATCCCGAGTTCTTTGGCACTCTTCATTTTTTTCCACTGGTTCCGTTCAAGTGTCTGGATGATCACCTGTTTTTCAACCCCTTTCAGTGTCATGCTGGGTAAAACCTGAATCTTTTTATCTTCAGGCAAAACACGCCTCGGCAGATGATCCAGCCGGATGAGTTCGCCGCGGCACATGACAAAGGCATGTTCAATGGTATTTTCAAGCTCTCTAACGTTTCCGGGCCAATCGTACAGCATGAGCACGGCCAATGCTTCTTGAGATATTCCAATTAATTTCCCCCCTTTCAGGGTGTTGAAACGTTCAATGAAATGATTTGTTAACAGGGGAATATCTTCTTTCCGTTCCTTCAATGGCGGCAGGTACAAACTGACAACATTGATGCGATAGTAAAGATCTTCACGGAATTTTCCGTCCTTTACCTGCTGACAAAGGTCCCGGTGTGTTGCGGCAATGACTCTTGCATCGGTTCGAACAGGCTCCACAGCGCCTAGCGGCTCATATTCTTTTCTCTCTAAAACACGGAGGAGCTTGGCCTGAACAGCTAATGAAATGTCACCGATTTCATCGAGTAGAATTGTCCCTCCCCGGGCCTGGTCGAATCGCCCGGGCTTGTCTTTTTTTGCATCTGTAAATGCACCGGCTCTGTAGCCGAACAGTTCTGATTCCACGAGTGTGTCTGGAAGCGCACCACAATTGACAGCAACAAATGGTCCAACTGCATTCATGCTGTTGTTATGGAGCGCACGGGCAAATAGCTCCTTGCCGGTACCGCTATCCCCTTCAAGCAACACGGTGCTGTTGCTTTGGGCAATTTGTGGGAGGATAGAGAAAATATTCAGCATTTCGCTGTTTTTACTGACGATGTCTTCAAATGTGTGCTGCTTATAAAGCTCTTTTTGAAGCTTGTTGATGTGAGACAAATCCCGGAAGGTCATGACACCGCCGATCACCTGTTTGTCGGCGTCTTTTAGAATGGCTACCGTGACATTAATGGGAATGCGTGTCTTGTCAGCGCGAATGATATAAAGTGGATGGTTTGAAACCGGTTGCCGGGTTTCCGTGGCGCTCTGCAGAAGGCAGTGGCTCTCACACATGTTGCTCCGAAGCACCTCGAAACATTTTCGGCCGATCGCCTCCTCACTCTTGATACCGGTTATATTTTCAGCAGCCTTATTGAAAGATGTCACCCGCCAATCCAAATCGACGGTGTACACACCGTCTGCAACGGAATCCAGGATGACTTGATACAGCCTGGGTATCGGTTTCCCAATCTTTTGCATTGTTCGGTATCCCTGTTTGACTACCGATGCTTACAAAGAGAGTGTAGCGGGCTTCAAATGTCCATCAAATGGGTCCGAATTTCGATGAGCTTTTTGCCAAAAGGGTAAAAATTGTTTCACTATGTTTATGTTAATAGATGCAAATTGTTCCATATTTATATCTAATCATAGCCTCCGAATGGTTGTCAAACAATAAATGCCTTTTATTATTTAAGGGTTACAAAAAGATTTAGTATACTGTTTTTAATTGGTACGCTTTTTGCTGTATTGATATTATCTAATGTTCTCCCAGTATGTTAACAACATTTTGTACCCATGCTGATATTTCATTTCAATCATGCCGGTAGGAAAAACCCGGGCGCACCCGTGATGACTGGCATCTTGTGGTCAATGTCATGCACAAATACGGCCTCGATATGACGGCGGATGAGGCGGGTATGATTATTGATCTGCTTTACGACCTCAGAAAAGGCATGGAAAGAGAAGCAGGCTAAAGAAAGGATAAGGCACAACAATCATTTAAATCAAACCAATAAGGAGGAAGCATGAAACGAAGGACTTTTCTTAAATCAATGGCGGCCACAGGGATTGCCGCTTCCATGGCAGGAGCTGTTATCCCGAGAGAGGCCGAAGCAGCAAAAAAGATCGACATTGGCGAAATAAAAGGCCTTAAGATCGATGTGCTGACGGAAACCAGCTGGTTCGACAACGATATTTTCAAGAAGAATATGATGGACTACGGTGGAGGCATGACCAATCAGTACACCATCCCCTGGCAATGGGACAATGCCGGTGGTTATGCCGTTTTGGTGACAGTCACCACCCTCGAAGGCCAGGAACGCAAATTCATGATGGACTTCGGCTGGAACAACGACTGGATGGATTATATTTACGAGGAAAAGAGCGATGTGGCTTCCTTGATAAATAAAGGGGAAATCGAGTTCTGGGTTCTGTCTCACTGGCATCTGGATCACTATTGGGGGATCGAATCCACCTTGAAGCGCAAACAGGATATTACGTTGTATGCGCCTGCAACCTATTATCCTGAAGACATGGCACTGCTGAAGGACAAGGCCCATCACACAGTAAAGAACAAAGAAACCGGCAAGATGGATCATATTTGCAAAAACGATTACCCGCATACGGGGAAACTGGTTCTGTGCGATCCCAAAGGTGAAAACGAGGAAGGGATTTACCGAATGATGCCCGGCGTGGCTGTTCGGAACTTTGACGTTCCGATTCTGTTGAGAGTGCGGGGTGAAAACGTGCTCTATTTCAACGTCAAAGACAAAGGCATTGTGACAGTCACCGGCTGTTGCCACCCAGGGGTTCTGTCGCTGTTTTCATACGCCAGAAAGAATTTCAAAGGATACAAGCCCTACGGTTGCTACGGTGGACTACATATCACCCTGTTTGAGACCTGGGATCCGAAATTCGATGACATCATCAAGGGTGTCAAGGGATTCAAAATCCAGAAGCTCGGCTGCAACCACTGCACCGGCTGGATATGGGCTGAAAAGGCGGCTGCTGCCGGTGTTCCGGTGGTGAAAGGTACGGATAAGTACAAAACCTACAAGAAATATTCCACCGTGGCCAAAGCCAGCAACGTGTTCCTCACCAATGGTGATACAATCACATTCTGATCAATCGCCCTGGTTGCAGGGTCAATATTATGCGTGGGGAGAAAGAGGATATCCTATAAAAAAAACGATCCTCTTTTCTTCCCAAAAACTTAAGGAGGCATGTATGACCGAGGAGAGTAAGGATCTCAAATTTAACTGTTTTTTCGGCCTGATTAACTTTGTAGTTGTATTCGTGATCGTCTGGTTCCTCTGGTATGTTTTTATGAACCCCGATGCGGTGATGAAACTTTACACACCCATGTACGGGTTTGCCTTAATCGCGGTGTTTGTTTCAGGCATTATCCTCATGGCGAATGTCGTAGAGTGTTCAACTTTGTACGATCGTATTGTCAAAAGCGATAATCCGATTGTCAAAGGGATTATTCTAACCATTATCGCCTTTCTATTGATGATTGTGCTCAACTACATTGTTTTCTGGGGCTTTCTGGGAAAGCTTGGGATAGCGTATTTCAGTCCGGATTCCATCGTGGTTTCCGGCGGCATCGGAGCCGAGCCTTTTTCAGCAAGGGAAAACGCTTCAATCGCTATTTTGTATTTTTTCACCGCATTTCTGTGGATCGCTCTCTTTTGGGGAGTAGGTGCGGGACGTTGGCCATGGCAGAATAACAGTTATGGTGTTCAGGTGTGGTCCAGGATTTTTGCGATCATTTTTTTTGTTAATATCATCTATGTGATTTTGTTTCATCCCCATGTCTGTTATCTATTTTATCCAGCCCAAAACAAGGCTGGTGTTGAGCCTTGGTGGGGATTTTCCGGAACCGGAAGCGCTTTTTTCGGACTTGGATTGGCGCTATGTTCCATGTTCTGGATTCTATCATCCGATTTGCTGTGGGAAGGATACCCCTGGAAGGTGATGGAAAAGGATGGAGAAGGAACATTTCTAAAAAGCGTGGCGACCTTTCTTGCCACCTTGGCTTTGGGAATTATCACCGTCTACATCTTAACCAGAATTATGAATATCTTTTGGGATGAAGCCTTTATGGGGGGGCAATATACTGACGGCACTGATTTCCGCTATATTCATGCCGGAGAAATTTGTGGGTTTTTTATTCTGGCAATGTTCATTCTGAAGCATTATTTTAATAATTTTCCCAATCTTCCTAAAATTTGGCTTAGATCCATCATTCGAACTGTCATCGCTATCGTTGGGGGTCTGCTTATCTATCTTTTTTATTACTCTCCAGCGTCGACATTTTTTCTTGCAAAGGTGCCGGGAGTAGCACAGCCTGACGATAAACCATTGGTATGGACCTTGCTTTTCTTGAGCGTTATTTTGATTCAGAGCGAATTTTTCAATGGATGGCCATTAAAACGGAAGTAGATGGTTTTTAAGTATGACGGATAACAGTAAGCGGCGGTTTTTAAGTAAGTATTTCCTGCATCAAGTAGGCCGATGTCTTCGCGGATTTGAGGGCGGTATCGAGGAGGCCTGTCAAAAAGAAGAGTTTGACCGATTCTTCGAATCCTATGAGTCAAGTTATGCCTTAACACTGGCTTATCCGGATGACATTTTGATTGAAACCGCCAGAAAATACGGCATCGAGACGGAAAATCGCCCTAAAAAAGACATCGTTAAAGAGCTCTTTATCAAAAAGGGGGGATTTTAACATCGAACTCGAAAGCTTTTTTAGAAATAAAATCGAGAGTTTACTGATTGTCTCGTCCTGGAGTAAGAGTTTCAGGGATGAAGTCGGGCTTAGAGGCGTGAGCCAGGTATGGGGAATTCGTCCCGCTTGGTATCTCTGGTTAGAGAATTCACCCGGCGCCTATCATTTGGAGCTGATCGACGCCGAAGAAGCAGCGGTAAACGGTACGGATCTTTGTAAGGCTATCTTTACGCTTAAATGCTATCCATATACAGATGACGACCGGTTTCAATCTTTTTCCTTCCTCGAGAAGAAGCTCATCCAAAGTCACTTTTTCGATAAAACCAATACACCGACTTTCGAATATCAGGAAAAAATCCCCCCGGATCTCTATACTGTGGCTAGGCTTGAGTTGACGACAGATCGTGAGGGTCATGCGGCACTCTTTTCTTTTGAAACCCAGAATATACTACGTAACCGGTATGCTCAAAAAACAAACCAAGCCTTTCCGATCGTGAATCTCAATCAACAGTTTGACAAGGGCGAGATCGATCGAAATATACAGGGTCTTGAAATCAGCTATCCCTTATTTAACTGTATACTGTGTCTGTATGCAAATGCCCAAAAACAGATTCCCTTGCAGATTCAGTGTTCGAAGCTACCGGGTTTCGAAATCGTGATAAACCACGGAAATGTTAATGTTCAGAGATCGGATGGTATCGAGGATTACAAAATGTGTGTGCTGTATGCGGCATCAGATGACAGTCAAGCGATCGACTTGATGAACCTGCAGAAAGATTTGATAGAACCCCGGGAAGACGTCTTATACGACCGGATGTTTCAATGTGGTCACTATCATAGTGATCGTGCTGAAAAAAGACTGCCGGTTAGGATAAACAAACAGTGGTGGACGTTGGCACATACACATTTTCAGTCTGACTTGGCTTCGACTTGTGGTTGCCACTGATAAATTGAATTGAATGAAACAACTGCGCCTTTACTCATTTACTTGTGCAGAGAATATAGAATCGACAAAAGATGACAAAGGTTGCCATTCCGATATTCAAGAATAGAGTTTCGCCCGTGCTCGATTCGTGTACGCACGTGCTGGTCATCGATATCGATCAATCCTCTGAAATGAAGCGAGATAATGTTTTCTTAGATGATATGTCTTTGACGGAGCGTTGCAGCATTTTTAAAAAACTGGGTGTTCGTGTCGTGATTTGTGGGGGCATCAGCGAAACCTTCGCAAAAATGTTACTGAGTTTCAATACCCGCTTAATCAACGGAATAGCCGGAGATATCGATCAGGTGTTGTCGGCATTTATGAATGACCATCTGGATAATCCAGAATTTTATATGCCCGGGTTTAAGGCAAACGATAAGCGGCTGTAAGAACTCTCTCTGCTTGGGATAGGGCTTTTTGTGGTGAAAATATTTTAGTGTAAAAGTTCTTTAGGAATTGAGGACTTTTTAGTTTTACAGGCTTCATTAACAACGCAACTTTAACTCAAGGAGAGGGTAGTTATGGCAGAAAAAGAAGTTGTAGAAACCTCTGAAGCCCAGATTGCGGTTCATTGGCAGGAAGAAGATTATTATTATCCTTCTAAAGAATTTATCGCCCAGGCCAACATGACCGATGAATCCATTTATGATCGGTTCAGCCTGGACAACTTTCCCAATTGCTTTAAAGAATATGCTGATTTGCTAGACTGGTTTGAGTACTGGCATACGATTTTGGACACCAGTGATGCTCCTTGTTGGAAGTGGTTTGTAGGTGGTAGGATCAATGCCAGCTACAATTGCATTGACCGGCATCTGACCCAAAATAAGAATAAGACCGCCCTGCATTTTGTGCCCGAACCGATAGCGGAAAAATATGAACACATCACCTATCAGGAGCTGTATGTGCGAGTCAATGAGTTTGCGGCTTTGCTGCGGGATTTTGCCGAGCTAAAGCAAGGCGACCGAGTGACATTGCATATGCCGATGGTGCCTGAACTACCCATAACGATGCTGGCCTGCGCGCGGCTGGGTGTAATTCATTCCCAAGTATTTGGTGGATTTTCCGGTCGTGCCTGTGCGGACCGCATTGTGGACTCTAACAGCCGGGTGCTCATCACTATGGACTCATATTGGCGTTCGGGAACACTGCTTGACCATAAACAAAACGCGGACGTGGCCTGTGAGCAGTCGCAACAAAATGGTCAGCAAGTGGATAAGGTATTGGTATGGCAGCGCTATAATGGCAAGGTTTCCAGTGTTACGGCTATGGCGAAAGGTCGGGATTATTTTGTCAATGAGGTGCTCAAGGACTATTACGGAGCGCGGGTAGAGCCAGTGCGTCTGCCGGCAGAAGATCCGCTGTTTTTGATGTATACCAGCGGAACCACTGGCAAGCCCAAGGGGTGTCAGCACAGTATTGGTGGTTATCTGGCCTATGTGACCGGCACCTCCAAATATGTGCAGGACATTCATCCAGAAGATGTTTACTGGTGTATGGCTGACATTGGCTGGATTACCGGACATTCTTACATTGTATACGGCCCTTTATCGCTGGGTGCTTCTTCGGTAATCTATGAAGGCGTGCCAACCTTTCCGGATGCTGGCAGAGCATGGAGGATTGCCCAAGATCTGGATGTCAATATTTTCCACACAGCGCCTACTGCCATTCGGGCCCTGAGAAAGATCGGCCCGGAGGAACCAAAAAAATATTGTTATCATTTCAAACACATGACCACTGTCGGTGAACCAATCGAGCCAACGGTGTGGAAATGGTATTATCATGAAGTTGGAAAAGGCAAAGCTGCAATCGTTGATACCTGGTGGCAGACCGAAAATGGCGGTTTTTTATGCAGCACTCTACCGGCAATCAAGCCGATGAAACCGGGCAGCGCGGGACCGGGTGTGCCTGGTATTCATCCGATTATTTATGATGAAGATGGGAAAGAAATTCATGGCGGAGAGGGTAGGGCTGGCAATATATGCATCCAAAACCCATGGCCCGGTTCATTTCAGACCATTTGGGGGGATCGCGAACGTTACGTCGAGCAATATTATGAAAAATACTGTAAGAATCCAAACTCAAAAGACTGGCGAGATTGGCCGTACTATAGCAGTGATGCGGGGATGGAAGGCAAAGACGGCTATTTTCGTATCCTTGGTAGAGTTGATGATGTGATCAATGTATCGGGTCACCGCTTGGGAAGCAAGGAACTGGAGTCAGCCGCCGCAGAGGTTGAAGAGGTTGCCGAATCAGCGGTTGTCCCGGTTTCGGATGAGATTATGGGGCATGTTCCTGATCTGTATGTCACGCTAATACCAGGATATAAGCCGAGCGAACAGTTAGCAACTAAAATTTCAGAGAGTCTTTGTGAATCCATAGGAAAATTTGCAAGACCGAAAAACATTTGGATCGTGCCCGATATGCCAAAGACAAGGTCTGGAAAAATCATGCGAAGGGTCTTAGGCTCCATCTCTAATAACTTTGACGTGGGGGATACAACTACATTGGCAAATCCTGAGATTGTTGAGGCAATAAAGAATATCGTTAAATTCAGGATATAATCAAGCCTATATGTTTTTTGAAGAGAAATCGCAACATGGACAACTCGTACGAAGATGCTTTTAAGCGCTCCATTAACGATCCAGATAGCTTCTGGGCTAAAGCTGCAGAGGATTGCCACTGGTACCGGAAATGGGATAAGGTCCTTGATGATTCCAATAAACCGTTTTATCGCTGGTTTACAGGGGGAATAATCAATACTTGCTATAATGCGCTAGATTCCCATATAGAAAACGGTCGGGGGGATCAGAATGCATTGATTTATGACAGTCCGGTGACCGATACGCTTAAGAAGTACACTTACTCAGAGTTGCGGGATGAAGTTGCTAAATTTGCCGGCGCCCTTGCAGGACAAGGCGTTCAAAAGGGGGATCGTGTATTGATCTACATGCCCATGATTCCCGAAGCTGCCATTGCTATGCTTGCCTGTGCTCGCATCGGCGCGGTTCACTCAGTCGTTTTCGGCGGATTTGCAGCAAATGAACTCGCCACTCGGATTAACGATGCAAAACCCAAAGTCATGGTCTCTGCATCGTGTGGTATCGAAGTCAACCGTATCATCGCGTACAAACCACTTCTTGATGAAGCCATTCGTTTGTCCCGTGAAAACGCAAAACCCGAAAAATGCATTATATTCCAACGACCGATGGAAATGGCCCTTAAAATAGAAGGGTGTGATCTCGATTGGAGCGATGTAATGGCAAACGCCGAGCCTCACGATTGTGTTCCCTTAGCCGCAACAGATCCCCTCTATATTCTGTATACGTCCGGAACGACCGGCCAACCCAAAGGTGTCGTGCGTGATAATGGCGGTCACGTCGTCGCTTTGAAATGGACCATGAAAAATATATATAATGTCGATGCCGGTGATGTTTATTGGGCAGCATCGGATGTTGGATGGGTTGTAGGTCATTCTTACATTGTTTATGCCCCGCTTTTTAAGGGATGCACCACATTATTATTCGAAGGCAAACCGGTCGGCACACCGGATGCTGGTGCATTCTGGAGGGTAATAGACGACCATAAAGTCAAGTGTCTTTTCACCGCACCGACTGTCTTCAGGGCGATTAAACGCGAAGATCCCCAAGGGAAATTGATCCAAAAATATGATTTGACGGAATTTAAGACTCTGTTCTTTGCCGGCGAGAGACTTGACCCGGATACATTGAAATGGGCTGAAAATAAATTAAAGATACCGGTGATAGATCACTGGTGGCAGACTGAAACCGGGTGGGCAATTTCTGCCAACTGCTTGGGGCTGCATCGCTTTCCAGTCAAAGAGGGTTCGTCCACCAAACCGGCTCCGGGATGGAACGTTCAGATTGTTGACGAAAATAATCAACAAGTTAAAACTGGTGAAATCGGGGCACTTGTAGTTAAGCTCCCGCTCCCGCCGGGTTCATTGCCTACGCTCTGGAACAACGACGAAGGGTATATAAGCTCTTATCTTGATGAATATCCAGGATACTATAAAACGGCGGATGCTGGGTTTATGGATGAAGACGGGTATGTCTATGTGATGTCCCGGACTGATGATATAATCAATGTGGCCGGCCATCGCCTGTCCACCGGCGCTATGGAAGAGGTTTTGGCCGCTCATCCGGATGTTGCTGAATGCGCGGTATTCGGTGTTAAGGATCAGCTCAAGGGGCAAGTTCCTGTCGGTTTTCTTGTTTTAAATGTCGGCGTAGCCCGCGACTATGATGAAATCGTCAAAGAGGTGGTCCAATCCGTCAGGGAAAAAATTGGCCCGGTCGCATCCTTTAAAAAAGCGGTGGTTATTAAACGGCTACCTAAAACAAGGTCCGGGAAAATTCTCAGGGGCACTATTCAGAAGATTGCAGACAATTTAGAATACAAGTTGCCGGCCACCATCGATGACCCTGCAATTCTAGATGAGATAGAAGAAGCATTAACTGCAATTGGTTACGCTAAAGCAAAAAGGGAATAGACTGTTTTTTATAGCTCGAAAAACGCCCATATAACTTAGGGAAATCACGGGCATAGAAGACATTTACATTTTTAAACATACTAAAGAGCCTGTCGAAAAAGTCCAAAAATGGCGATTTATGTAATTTCGCAGTTAATAAAATCAGTTGGGGGTATCTTGGGTTAATTTTCCAATCGTTTTTGATGTGGAAACCCTATCCTTAATGTGGTTGGATGCTTGATTGCTGACTTATCATTACCCTGCAAAAACATATTTTATATATTGATTTCGATATGAAATCTCTATGTTCGGGAAAAGCTTCAGAAAAAATATATTACAACCAAAACAATCCCCAAGTTCCTGCTTGACCTCAAATCGATTTTTCACTATAAATCTCTAATGCCCTTTAACTCCAACGCGTTGGAAAATCGACCGACTTGTTGCCGCTGTCTCTGGAGAATCACCGGACTGCGAAGATTGATCTTGGAGGAGTTCCACTGGTGAAAAAACTACGCCTGGCCCTGTACATCAGCATTGCAGCAGTGTCTCTTCTCGGTTTTATCTTTCCTTACCAGCATCCCCATTTCTGGTGGCAAAAAATCCCCGTTTTTGATGCTGTTTTCGGTTTCATCGGTTGTATTGTCATTATCCTCTTTGCCAAAGAACTGGGTTATCGCTGGCTGACGCGAGACGAGGATTACTATGATTAGCATCGTCCCGCCGGCCTCCATCTACTTTATCGGCGCCTGCATCCTGCCTTTTTTGCCTGGCAGAAGGATGAAGCAGGCCCTGGCGCTGCTGATACCGGCAATTGCCTTTATTGATCTTCTGCACATGCCCCAAGGTGTCTACTGGACCTATCCGTTCCTCGGCTACGAGCTGGTCCTGGGAAGAGTGGATAAGCTCAGCATGGTCTTTGCGTACGTTTTTGTGATCATCTCCTTTCTCAGCATCCTTTACGCCATTCACATCAGAGAATACGGCCAGCATGTCGCCGCCTATATTTACGTCGGCAGCTCGCTCGGCGTGGTGTTTGCCGGCGACCTCTTCACGCTGTTTGTCTGCTGGGAAATTATGGCGGCCGCTTCGGTCTTCCTGGTCTGGTACGGGAGAACAAAAGCCTCTCTGGACGCGGGGTTTCGGTATATTCTGGTGCACCTGGTCGGCGGCTGCATTCTGATGGCCGGAATCGTGATGCAGGTGGTTCAAACCGGCTCCATTGGATTTTCAATGTTCGACTTCGGAACCACTGCCGCCAAATTTATTCTGGTGGGTTTTATCATCAATGCCGCGGTGCCGCCGCTGCATGCCTGGCTGCCGGACGCTTATCCCGAAGGGACCATCACC
>Ga0180009_10006840_pt1 | contig 11836 bp, 14 predicted proteins | sample OS_PC_MetaG_FD_123537 | JGI IMG/M metagenome (GOLD analysis project Ga0180009, IMG submission 123537) | Groundwater microbial communities from the Aspo Hard Rock Laboratory (HRL) deep subsurface site, Sweden - OS_PC_MetaG | ecosystem: Environmental > Aquatic > Deep subsurface > Groundwater...
CGCATGATTTATGCCATAGCCAGATTGAATATTTAAGGAATTCTATCGATTTTAATAGAAAAGACAGAGCGAAGCGATACCACAAATCGTCAATATTCAATTTGGTTCCGGCTTCGCCGGGTTAGGTTTATCGTGGGAAATTTGAATTGAAGGAGCACTAATTTCCGTGGGGAATTCGGAACCGTCTTTTCGAATAAGAGATAACGGTGGCAGACGTCTGGGAGGGGATCGCAGACGCTTTTCTTATTCAGTACACATTCCTGAGAGGAGGCCGGGATCGGATCGCAGAAGCGGACTTGACAGGAGAGAAGGGTTGGATCGAAGGAGTTTTGTAGATCAAAGAAGCTGTATGGACCGTAGATGCGGGGAGTTTGGACCGGGGGATCTTGAAATGAGAAGTGGCAAAGACCGGAGAAATGGAACGGAACGTAGGTGTGGCATTGAGCGAAGGCTTGGTTTTGCTTGAATGAATTGTTTCCTGATAATTATTCTTGCTGTGTTGATTGGGACCTATCTTTTGGACCTGATCGTTGACACACTAAATGTGCGACACGTAAGGACAGTTTTACCTGAGGAGTTTGAAGGCTACTATGATGCAGATAAATATAAAAAGTCACAGGAGTATCTCAGGGAAAACACCCGATTTGGAATAATCAGTGATACCATTACTACCCCCATAACAATTGCCTTTATCCTTTTCGGGGGGTTCAATATGGTCGATCAGTTTGGCCGGGGCTTCAATTTGGGGTCTATCCTTACCGGGTTGATTTTTACCGGGGTCCTCCTCCTTGCCTTACAAATACTTTCAATTCCCTTTTCAATTTACAGTACGTTTGTCATTGAAGAGAAATATGGTTTCAACAAAACCACGCCAAAAACCTTTGTCCTGGATATCCTGAAAGGCTGGTTATTGATTGCAGTAATTGGTGGAATAGTTCTATCGGCCGTTTTGTGGTTTTTCGAGAAGGCAGGGCCATTGGCCTGGCTCTATTGCTGGATTGCGGTAACCATATTCCAGATATTTCTTATGTTCATTGCTCCAGTCGTTATTATGCCTATTTTTAACAAATTTATCCCCTTAGAGGAGGGAGAGCTCAAAAAGACAATTGAAGACTATGCCAGGTCACAGGAATTTAAGCTAAAGGGCATTTTCACCATGGATGGTTCGAAGCGTTCTACTAAGACAAATGCCTTTTTCACCGGGTTTGGCCGGTTTCGAAGGATCGTCTTGTTTGATACTCTTGTTGAAAAGCACACTGTTAAGGAACTTGTTTCCATTCTTGCCCATGAAATGGGTCATTACAAAAAAAAGCACATATTTAAATCTATTGTTATATCGATCCTTTCAACAGGGTTGATGTTCGGCATCCTTTCTCTATTTATTAATAACAGGGAACTGTTTGCCGCATTTAAGATGCAAGAGATCTCAATTTATGCAAGCCTTCTCTTTTTTGGCTTTCTTTATTCCCCCATTCAAATGGTTCTCTCCATTTTTGGAAATATGCTTTCCCGCAGGCACGAATACGATGCAGATGAATATGCGGTGAAAACCTATAAGGCATCTGCATCTATGATTGCGGCGCTTAAAAAGCTGAGTGTTGAGAACCTCTCAAACCTGACACCCCATCCCCTTAAAGTGTTTCTGAGTTATAGCCACCCTCCAGTCCTCGAACGAATCCAGGCTATCAGAAGGATCTCATCTCAGCCTTCCCCAAAACAGCCTTGAGGGTTTTTGCCGTCATGTCATATATCTCGGGATTTTCGCTGGCCCGAGGTCCTGCAATATTGAGCATTTCTATACCATGGTGAACAATCCACGAGCGAACAGTCTTTACGGCCTGAGGGGTATTCAAGGTGGCCAGGTCAATATGAAGACAGGGCCTGTCATGCAGCATAGCAGTTTTGTGAGTCAGTTCAGAACCGCCTGTTAGCGGCCCCAGGGATATGATCAGTGTGCCTTCTGAGTCGATAACATTTTTCTCTGTTCGTTTTGCATAACTGGAGGTGGGCATTTCCTTCAATCTATATTTGTCCGGAAGCGCCCCGTTTTCAGCCTTCCTCCCTTTGGGTATCCAACCTCCGTGGGGGATACCCAGCGCAATTGCAACATCAAGGGCCGCCTGATCAACGCCAGTCTGTCCGCCTGAGATGATTTTTGAGATCATCATTGCTTCTAACGACGCCCTCTGCCCCTGCCCGCAACCCTGCCTTTACCTCTTTGCCTGCCCATACCCCTGCCCATTCCTCCGACCTTGGGTCGGTCTCGCCTTTGGTTCTGGTTAAGCCCTTTTGGGCCTGCTTCATTTTTTGGATCCGGGTTAAGTACCTGTTTATCAATAATGCGGCGAAGTGAACTGTAAAGAAAGGAGCATACCTCTAAAAAAATCCGTGTGCCTGTTTCAGCGACCGCTTCTGTTTTATCCTCAGCTTTGGCTTCTCCCTGAAAATTTTGGTGGGCGCTCTTGGAATCTGGTTTTGTTTTGGCCTCTGTTTTATCACTTGTTGCAGTTTTTGCTGGTGGGGCTTGATCCGGCCTTGGCCTGAGTCCCTTTTTTGAGGATAAAAAGGAATTTACTGTCTCATATGCAACGTTGACCTCCTTCAATTTTTTCTCGGCCTTTTCTTTGAGTCTGGAATTATGAGAGAAACGATCCGGGTGCCAAACATTGACGATATCTTTGTACGCCTGTTTTGCCTCATCTACGGAAGCATTAGGGTCAAGCTCAAGAATTTCAAAACATTTCTTTATTTCCATTTCAACCTTCACAGTTATATTTACCTCTTTTCAAAGGTAAACCTATTAATCTGGCCGGTCTCCAGGTCCACATGAACCATGGTGTTTCGGAAGATTTTTTCTCGTTTCAGAATGATCTTTAAGACCTCCATGGCCTCGAGGGTTGCGATCAAGGAAGGCGTGAAGGTGGGAACACCAAGGATGGACTCAGGGCGCTCTGACTTATCTCCACCTGCCCCTTCATTTCTATAGAGATGCTTCAGACCCGGATCATCGGGAAAGATGGTCATAACCTGGCCCTCAAAACCTGCCAATGCTCCATGTACCATTGGAATCCCTAACTTTTTTGTAGTTCGTTCAAGGAGAAATCGATCCTGCACGTTGTCCAGGGCATCCACAACTACATTTGAACCTGTTAGTATTTCAGGTGCATTGGAAGAGTCCAGTTTGACCTGACAGGGTATTACCTTAACCCCTGGATTAATAGAACTCACCGTGACAGCCGCTGCTTCAGATTTTGGCTTACCGAGAGTCTCCATGCTGCTCAAAGCCTGGCGGTTCAGGTTGGTTTCATCGAAAACATCATAGTCCACGACCACCAGGGTCCCAATTCCCATTCTCGCCAGTAATAAGATAACCTGTCCTCCCAACCCTCCCGCACCAATCACAGCCACACGGGATTTTGCCAGGTTGAGTTGTTCCTGGAGGGAAATGGCCTCCCTGTTGCGGAGATAACGGTAGGGACAAATTCCGAGTGTCAGTGCCTCAATATATACATTGTGAAGTGTGGAGTGGCATTCCTCTGCCACTTTTGAAGCCTGCGCATCTTCCAGTATCTCTACTTCGCGTCCAGCAGGATCCGTAATCTTTTTCGATTTCGCATGAAGCAGTTCACGGATATTTATTTGTATCTCTGAATTCATTTCCCTTTCTCTACATCCACAGCCTTCTTCTCCCGCCGAGTGCGTTCGATATTCTCCCTTGCTATTCCCAAAAAAACACGGTACGGCCCAGGGGTTCCAAAGGGGAAAAATGCGACCCGGTCCCCAGGGAATACCGTATCATATATGTTTATTACCCGTCCGTTACAAAAGACCGCTTCGATTTTTTCCGGCGGGAGGGAAAGCTCCCTGGCAAGGTCAAAGGCGGCCTCACCCTGACGCGCGATTTCTCTTTCAAGGGTATAGGGAAGGCCCTGCTCATCCATATAACGCCGGAGGAAGCCAAATAAACTAATATTCACGGTGTGCCTGTTTTCACTGGAAACCATGTCAACCTCCACCAATTGCCGGAAACAGCCCCACGCGCTCAACTCCTGTCAATACGTGTGCCAGGGACTTATTTTTTCCGTCTACAATGATAAGTTTGATTCTATGTTCCGGGATATTCATTTGTTCACAAAGCTCAGCCACGGTTATTTCCTTATCCGGGGATAAGACCACACCTTTTGCGGGATCATAGCCGGGAACATGCTTTCGAAGTGTTGAGCTCAAGAATATTTTAAGTGGCATGCCGTTGTCCTTTAAAATTTGCCTGATGAAAGTTTCCGGGATAAGCGAATTAGACGCCAGAATTATCGTGAAAATAAGCAGATATGTCAAACACATAATCTATTCACCCTTATGTCAATATTGATCTAACCAATTGAATCTTCAAAAGAATTTCCTTGATTTCTGCATGTTATTATAACATACTAAAAAAATTCTAAACCCTTTATTTACCAACGTTCAAGAAAGGAGAATACTATGTTCAAGATCCTGAGAGTCAATATGTCTGACCTATCGGTCAAAAGCGAAGATATCCCTGAGGCTTATGAAGGTCTCGGTGGAAGGGGTTTGACCTCCGCTATTGTTAACAAGGAAGTGGAGCCAACCTGTTCAGCTATTGGCCCGAACAACAAACTTATTTTTGCTCCGGGTCTGTTGGGAGGGACCAACTGCGCCAATTCGGGTCGTATCTCTGTGGGAGCCAAGAGCCCCCTGACAGGGACCATAAAGGAGGCTAATTCAGGGGGCCAGGCCGGCGGATATCTGGCCAGGCTTGGAATTGCAGCTATAGTCGTCGAGGGCCTGCCTCAAGATGGGAAGCTGCATAAGCTGCTTATCGGTAAAGACAAGTATGAGTTATCCTCTGCCGATGATCTTAAGGGCCTTGGTAATTATGCCACTGTGGATAAACTGAAGAATGAGTTTGGTGATAAGGTTGGTTTTGTAAGCATTGGCCAGGCAGGTGAATGGAAGATGGCGGCCGCCAGTGTTGCTTTTACAGACATGGAATTAAGGCCCACCCGTCATGCGGGTCGCGGAGGCCTGGGAGCGGTGATGGGCTCCAAGGGTCTCAAAGCGATTATTATCGACCCTTCAGGTGGGGAGAAGGCCCCGCTGGCAGATAAAGAAGGATTTAAGGGAGCAGCAAAACGGTTTGCCAAGGCCCTGGGTGAACATCCCGTGACCAGTCAGGGCCTTCCGACTTATGGGACAGACGTGCTCATTAACGTTATCAACGAGGCAGGCGGGCTTCCCACACGAAACTTCAGTTCCGGGCGCTTTGAAAATGCGGATAAAGTGGGAGGAGAAAGCCTGAATAAGATTACAGTTGAGCGAAAGGGAGATCCCACCCACGGGTGTATGACGGGCTGTGTCATCAAGTGCTCAGGTATTTACTTAGATGAAAAAGGTGAATATCTTTCCAAGTGGCCTGAGTATGAGACAGTCTGGGCCTGGGGACCCAATTGCGAGATCGATGATCTGGATGCCATAGCACGAATAGACCGCGCGTGCGATGACATTGGTGTTGATACCATAGAGCTCGGCAATTCAGTGGCAGTGGCAATGGAAGGCGGGGTCAAGGAGTTCGGAGACGCAGCGGGCGCAGAAGAGCTCATAGGAGAGGTGGGTAAAGGCACATCTCTGGGTCGAATTTTAGGTTCAGGTGCAGCAGTAGTGGGCAAAACCTTTGGCGTAAGACGTGTCCCGGTGGTCAAAAACCAGGCCCTGCCAGCTTATGATCCCCGGGCCATAAAGGGCATAGGTGTTACATATGCTACCACTCCAATGGGCGCTGACCATACGGCTGGATATGCGGTAGCAACGAACATCATGAAAGTGGGCGGTGATGTTGATCCCCTGAAAGCAGAGGGTCAGGTTAAATTGTCCAGGGACCTCCAGGTTGCAACCGCAGCCATCGATACATACGGGCTTTGCCTGTTCGTGGCTTTTCCGGTTATGGATATCCCGGATGCCTTCGATGCAATCGTGGATATGGTAAATGCCAAGTATGGTCTGTCATTGACCGGTGACGATGTCGTAGCACTCGGGCAGCGGGTACTCAAAATGGAAAGGGACTTTAACGCCAGGGCAGGCTTTACACCGGCCGATGATCGGCTTCCTGAGTTTTTTAAGCTGGAGAAGCTGGCACCCCACAATGAGGTGTTCGACGTCCCGGACGAGGAATTGGATACGGTTTTTAATTTTTAAGAAAAGCACCAAGATAGTTTCGCCTGCTTCCATGCCGCCGCCTGCCCGTGTAAGGGCAAAGGCGGCGCATGCAAGCAGGAATCTAAAATTTATCGTAGTGAGTGAATTCACTGATCTCACGGCGTTTCGGCGCTTCCGGATCCTTTGCAGGATATCCCAGGGGTATCATCGATACAACTTCGTAGTCTTCAGGCACACCTAATATCTCTTTGGTCTTGTTGTGGTCAAAGAGCCCAACAATCACGGTCCCTAATCCCAGATCGTATGCAGTCAAACAAAGGCTTTGGGTAGCAATACCCAGGTCGAACATAAACCAATCTCCGAACTTTGTTGTGACCTGGTCCTTGTAATATCCCGAACTTTTCAATTTACCGCAGAGCACAAGGACCACAGGGGCCTGGACCATCGCCTTTGTGGCCGGGTTCTTAACCAAAGTCCCTTGAAGCTTCTCTTTTATAGCCGGGTCTTTCACAACAATCACTTCCCAGCACTGGGTGTTGGCCCATGAGGGGGACCATTGTACGGCTTCGAGGATCTTGTTCAAGGATTCATCCGGTACATCCTTATCCTGGTACTTTCGAATACTGCGCCTTCCTTTGATAATTTTCATTAAATAAGCCATTTCGTTTCCTCCTTCAATATGAAATGTATTACTTTTTTGGCTCATAGTGTATTAGCGTGAAAATCTAAACAATCCCGTTAATTCAGCATGTTAGTTTTGTCAGGCTATACAAATTATTCCCCTTCTTGCCACCACCCGATAACGGAACCATATCTCTTATACCGGACCTTTTCTCTCTTTTCAACCTCCCTTATCCAGTCCCCCAGCCCTGATGCGTGATGTATGATAAGCGGGGTGCTATGCGCAGGGAGAATATCGGCTGGGAGAGCATACGCGCCAAACGTCTTCTGGGTGTTGGCCGAAATCACTTGTGTGTCCCATGGGGTTGGATGGATGAACCCATGAATGGCCCCGTCAGCCCTGGCATATCCCCATTCCTTTGGGAAGTCCTCTTTGAGCTGCCTCATAAGGCGGACTGCACTCAGATTAGCATCAACATTCAGCCCCTTATTGAGGTTTCGCAATATCCCATCGTCAAAGGACTCAAGACCCACCGAACTCAGAAGAATATACACTCCCATGTTCTGGGCCAGACCCAGGGCCTGTCTCAAATATTTCTCCCCCGTCACAAACCAGTCTGCTCTTAATATGAGGTTAATCTGAGAAGGCCTGATTCCCCTCCCTTTGATCTCATTCAGAAGCCGGGGGAGACCGGGGAGGGGATTTTCGTTGATCAACTCGAAGGGAATTTTCCTGCCATCTGTAAGCTCGGGGAGACAGTGGATTTGACTCACTACCGTCTCCATATCCAATGCCCCGTAAAAACCCTTGTCAACCGCCACATCACAGAAACTGCATCCTTTCAAAGGAAGTTTAACCGTTTGTCCATTTTTCCCGGCCAGGGAAACCGGGTAGCCTATCTCGACCATTCTCTCCCGGGCTGCATGCGGGCACCCAATATGCTGTAATACTTGCCCGGTGCTGATTTTCAAGAGAATCAGCCCTTCTTTCCCCATTGTGTAAATATTGTCCCACCGTACTTTCCTCAAAAACTCCTCTTCCCAAGGCTTCGGAAGGTTTTGGACTATTTCACCATCCTGCCTGCAATAGAGGAGCCCTGGGGTGTCCTGCCAACCATTTCCATCAAGATTTTGTAAGAGATAGATGACCTGCTCAGCAGGTCCATGTAAAGAGAAAGCAAAGTTCTTTGAGAGCCCCTTGAACCGGTGGGGGTGCTCCTGCCAATCCCTTTCCCCCAAATAATCTACATCGGCCTGGGGCCCGGCAAGCAGCGTGAGGACTCCCTCGTCCCTGAGTTCCCTGGCAAAGGAAAATAAGTCCTCCCTGCCGCTTAAGGCAGAAAAACCGACTATGGGCCGTTCTACCCCGAAATAGTCGATCAAGGCCTTTTTGAGAAGTTTCTTGTCATCCGCCCGCGTGACGGTTATGACAATACATTCATAGGGCGTATTTTGTTGAATGATCGTGGCGGCTATCTGGGGCCCAAGAAGACCATAAGTCTCCCCTTCGAAGTAGCTGGCGATGATGGCCATCCTTTTTCTCTTATGGTTTGTCAACTTGATTTTCCCAATAACCCATTCCGTCAATTCCCCAAAGCCCATTATTCCAGCGTTCCATCATTCCAACATTCCAATTGGGGCTAAGCCCCTAAGTTAAATGTTATCTCTTTCCACTGTATTTCATGAAATAACCGTTTCACCTATTGCACTGATTGTAATCAGGATTATCTTTTTAGATCAAGACCGTAATACGAAAGGAGTAAACTGTGAGCATCAAAGTACACATTCATAAGACTCATCGCCAATTTACTAATGGGTTAGATATAATCGAGGTTGAAGGGAATACAGTCGGTGATTGCCTTAAGAACCTGGTCAGCCAATTCCCGAACGTCGAGAAGGAAGTTTTTGATAAAAAGGGTAATCTGCGCAATATAATTGAGATCTATGTTAATCTGGAAAGCGCCTACCCAAATGAGCTGGCCAAACCGGTTAAGGATGGAGATGATATTCATGTAACCCTTATGCTTGCCGGGGGATAAGGTGAGGAAAAATAGAGGTAAGCAGTAAGGAGTAGGCAGTAAGGAGCAGAATTCTTCTTGCGCCCGCTTACTGCCTATGACCTATGATGTTGAAGGGTAAAACGAAACCCATCATAAAATTTAAGATTTCGGTAAGTTGCAGAAACTCCGATATTTCAAATTACATGGCTGCCTGTAAGGCCGCGGCCTCTTTTCCTGCAACAGAAATTCTTGTCGCTGCATCTCTTTTCTTGTAAATGCTCACATCATCCATTTCAAGAAAATCTACGGCCTTTTCTTCACAGAATCTGACACACTGGGGAACGCCATCACAGAGGTCGCACTTGAAGACTTGCTTATCTTTGATATTAAAATTCATTGCGCCGAATGGGCATACGGCCACACATGAGCGGCAGCCTATGCAGACATCGTAGTCAACAAATACTCGTCCCAGCTCCTCATCACGGGAGATGGCTTTTACCGGGCAAACGTTCTTACAGGGCGCATCCTGACATTGCTGGCAGGACATGGGAATATAAAGGCCCTCTGCCTCCCATTTCATCACCTTTATTCGGCTTCTTGCAGGATTGGATATCCCATCATGGAAAACTGCACAAACGAGCTCACAGAGCCTGCAGCCTGTGCACTTCTGGTAATCTATATATAGGGTTTTAGCCATTTATCTTTCTCCTCTCAGATTGAATTATACTAAATGGGACGGTTCATTCTCCAGGCCGAGTATTTTCAATGTCTCCGGTTTGGGAACACCCTTTTGATCAAGACCTTTGTGCTCGTAGAATTCATCGATCATTTGAATAAACTTTTTCTTGTCTATCTTTTTACCGACGACATCTATGGCTCCCCGTCTGCATGGCTCATCAAAATAGCGATGGTTCAACATATCGCCTTTCTTGAGATCGTCTCTTGTCAAACCTTCTCTTAGATTGAAGAGTCTTTCAATCATGTTACATCGTCTGGCTACTTCCCATATTTCCTCAGGGGTCATTTCGAGACCGGTGTTGTAATAAAGCACTTTTGACCAATCCTCGAAATTAGGAAGCGTTGCTCCAAGGAATGTGGTGTGATACTTGCAGATCCCAAGGCAATCTACCCCCATGTAACAGTTTTCGTGCCAGAAGACCTGCCATGGTTTACCGATATATTCCGTATGCTCAGAGCTTAACGGGCCATCATAGGAAACCGGGTTACCGTAAATCTTCCTTAAGACCTCTTCCGGCAGATGGTACAGGTCAATGGCCGGTCTGCTTCTCAAATGGTCCGAGCCTCTTGATCCTGTGGCAATATTAAGTGCCAATCCAGGCGTAGCCCTCTCATCTGAATGGAGATTGCTCATACCTTTGACCTGAATAAGATAATCAAAGGAATTCTTACCGATCTTTTCCGAGGCTGCAATGCCCCCTTCTGCAAGGGTATCTCCCAGCCAGCCTTTTCTGTAACAGATTCGTTCGATCATCTCTATAACTGCATCATCATTTCCAAACCTCAGATCCAGTCCATCTGTCTCTTTGCTGGTGATGATGCCCAGTTCATAAAGCTCCATGGCCCAGGAAATGAGGCTCCCTGTTTCGAGGTTATCCATTCCGAACTTGTTAACCAGATGATTTCCTGTAAGGACCGTGAGAGCTCTGGGTGTGTCCGTTTCCCCACCAAATGCACCCTGGGATGTATATTCCGGCCCTTCATCGTACTGGCCGGCATAGGGGCCTTCCGGGATCTTATACTGTGCCCTGCAATGAACCTGGCATCCAAAACAGCCCGTCATATGGTAGGGCCCCATGGTCTCCTCACAAATTTCATCGATACGCTCAGGTTCCATGTCATCCGCATATTCGCACTGGTTATATTGAAAATTCCTGCACCTGATGCCTCCCCAGGAATTGGTAGCGCCCCAGATAAAAGGTGTCCCCAGGGCTCCCTGGGTCTGATTTACTTTGGCGCTGACTATTTGGTCGATGAAACGCTTATTATATTCCAGGGCTTCTGTTGGCCGGGCTATTTTTATATCCATGGTGCCGCGGGCCGCCACGCCCTTAAGATTCTTGGAGCCCATGACACATCCCATCCCTGATCTGCCACCGGAATTTTTAATTCCCGTCATTACATTGGCAAACCTGACCAGATTCTCGCCGGCAGGACCACAAACGCAACTCTTGACCTCCTGGTCACCCAGGTCATCCCTGATTGCCCACTGTGAGTCTGTTACGGATTTACCCCAAATGTCGCGGGCATCCCGAATCTCGATTTCACCGTTGTGGATATAGATATAAACGGGATGTTTGGCTTTGCCCTTGATGACAAGGTGATGAAAGCCTGCCCAGGCCATTTCAGGTGCAAAAAAACCTCCCATATTCGCACTGCCTAACAACCCGGTGAGTGGGGATTTGGCCATGACATGAGTTCTGGCGGTTGCTGAAGCACATGTGGCTGTCAGGATACCGCCGCTTATCATGAGTGTATTTTTAGGCCCTAAGGGGTCACAGCCCTTTTCTGTATGATTATAAAGAAGATATGCATCCAGCCCCCTGCCGCCCAGAAATTTCTTCCTTACATGAAGCGGGATAGGTTTTGTCTGTATATCACCTGTGGTGAGATCAATATATGCTATCTTTCTGTCTAACGGCATATTATTTTACCCCCATTTCTTTTAATTTTGCTTCTGCCAATTTTTTGTTTACGTCCCATACCGGTCCTCTGATACGGGGCAGGTTGGGATTGACCCAGTGGACCCGGTATTCCATTCCGCATGTCGGGCATTTGGCGGTCTTTTTTCCCTTCTCCGGCTGAATCCTTTCCATGCACGTAGGATTGTGGCATCTAAACTTACCGTAGGTCCTGGTCTTTCGCAGACTCTCGGCCGTAGATAGCCCCTCTTTTTCTATTGTCATAATACTCTCCTTTCTGTCTTAAAGTAGAATAATAAAGTAAGAAAAGTACAAATCAGATATGCTCCTTTGACACAAACCCCAGTTCATTATCGTGAACTGCGAAGACAATAAACCATACCA